>Ga0307509_10005250_pt1 | contig 18141 bp, 14 predicted proteins | sample 10_EM_MG_FD_202245 | JGI IMG/M metagenome (GOLD analysis project Ga0307509, IMG submission 202245) | Populus trichocarpa ectomycorrhiza microbial communities from riparian zone in the Pacific Northwest, United States - 10_EM | ecosystem: Host-associated > Plants > Roots > Unclassified | place...
TCACCCACCCCCCCCCCCCCCCCCCCCCCCCAGAAGCCCCCTTCCCTCCCTCCAGAATCTCCAGAACTATCCCGCGTCTCCTTTCCCACAAAGTCTATCCACCATCACAGATCCCTGTTTCACCACGCCTTAGTTTTCCGATTTTTAAATTACGGGCACATAACCAGAGCACAAAGTGTAGGCAAGACCCACGCCTTACAGCACCATTCCGATACTTTCGGAAACCAGGGACGAATTCTTCCGTCATAGTCGAGTGAGACAGCATGATTTCTTGGCAATGCGGGCTGCAAGGGAGGGGGGGAGACCAATCGAGGAAACTGGCCTAGGTGCGCAACGCAGTTGCTGGACGGTAAAGTACCTCGCTGTATGATACCACCGACATCAGTAACTTGACCACTACGGGAGTGCTGTCGCGTGATAGATAGATAGAAGGTAAGAAGGAAAAAAATAAAAAATACACTGCCATACCCGCCCCATTCCGATAAAACCTGTACTGTACTGTAGAGACGAATATCATACACAGGCACCCCACCTCCGCTCTCTCCCTCCCTCCACCCAACAAATCGGCTCGCCCAGATACCCGGCTGCGCTAGCACCGTACCATACCAGGACTGCGGTAATGTGCTAGTACGATAGTGTGATCCCCACTTTTTCCCCCATCGCCCAAAAGTCCGTTCTATAATACATGTCATAATGTATGATGCGCATATAAATTACTCGTACTGCACCGTACGGCACTGCGCAATACTTGTGATCTAATCAAAAAAAACAGGTGGGGGGCTCGGGCGGATGCGCAAGGCTAGCGGTAAGGAGTCGATCGGGATACGATTAAGCCCTGCAGATCAATCGAAACTCTATATAATAGCCATATTACTCATCCCTAGCAAGAAGTACTAATACAGCGCATACCGATAGGCGGGCGCAGGCGGGAGGTAAACGCGACGTCGAAGGGAAATAATCCCGGGAATATCCTTGAGATATCTCTCCTACTCGTAAATGTTTGGGCACCTCTCGCCGGGGACGAGTACCACCCCTCCTCCACAGTGCCATACAGCTCCGCCTTTCCATGGTAAGCCTAAATTTTACCCATTCACTTTTTTTTTTATTAAAAAAAAAAATCGCACCAATTCGCTAAGCATAAATATATTCCTTATACGGATGCAATACTCATACTCAGATTGTGCTTTACTCCCATGCCACTGTTTCTATTCCCTACTCAGGCGAACAGCCACAGCAATGTAGAATGAACCGTAGATAGGAGGGGGGGTGGGAATTACACTATATAATAGCCGGCCTCAGAACCCCCCGCTTCCGAAAACCACGAAAGCAAAAAAGCGGAAACAAAAACCCAGGGTTTTTTTATATGAAAAAAGGCAAGAGCAAAACTAGCATAAACCGTTCTTTTATAGGAGGAAAAACTTAAAATGCAGCGGGACGAAATGCCGCCGCAAACATCAAGTAGTAAGGAAATACACAAGCGATTAGATATTTATGAGAGGGAGAATATCAGAAACGGGGAGCGTTGATAATTATTCCCATGAGACAGCCGGAGATGATACCGGCGATAGGAAGGGTAAGGATCCAACCGGCATAACTAGCAAACACATTAGTACCCATTGTAATCTCAAGATTTAGCGAATTGGAATACATACCACCACGCAACCATCCTCCAGTTAAGCGCCTTAAGGTCACCATTACAGAGCGCGACACCCATAGTTGCTCCGACGATACACTGGGTTGTAGAAACCGGCAGAGCAAGACGAGTAGCAAGGACAACGGTGATGGCGGAACCCAACTCCATAGAGAAACCACGCGAAGGGGATTGCAGAGTCAAACGATTACCGAGATTGCGCATGATGTTATACCCGTAGGTCCACAGGCCAATGACGATCGCAGCACCACCATAGGCGAGAACCCAAATTGGCACGGGCGCTTTCTTGTTGACCTCACCGCTGTGCCAGACAAGGTAGATTGTAGCGAGAGGACCGGTAGCATTGGCAACATCGTTAGCGCCGTGAGCGAAGGATGCGGTGGCAGCGGTGAGAATCTGGAGGAAGGAGTAGAGGTGCTCAGTCTTGTTATCGAATCGCGCGGCGCGGGCATGCATGTCGTTGACGTTCCCGGAAAGTTTCGAAGAGCGGCCCTGCTCGGAGATAACGTCGACCCGGACACCGTGGAGGGCGGCATCAACCACGATCTTCAACAGGTTCTTGGGGTAGTACCAAGGGCCCGTGTCCATGCGCTCAACCTCCTCAAGGGTCTTTGAATCAACACCGGCCTCCTTTTGAATACCAAGTTCATCCGAGTGCGTGTCCGCACGGTTTCCCTCCATCTCGGTGACTGTGGACGGTTTGATGTTTGCGGCCTCGAGATCAGCTTTGGTGGCCTTTCCGCGGTAGTAATCCTGCACAACCTGGGTTTGAACTCCTTCTGGTGCATCTGGGACGGGTCCACGGTAGAGGAGAGCAGGGCCGTAGATGATCTCCCACCCCCTCAAAGTCCAGTCTTCCTTGATGAGCTTCCTGTGGAGGAAAGGAAGGAAGAAGACGACGATGATCAGAGCGACACCGCCAGCAACGCCGAAAATGCATCCTGCGATTTGTCCACCAGTCCAGCTGTCAAGGTTAAGCGATGCGGCCTGTAAACAAAGTTTAGTGCTTGTAAAAAAAACCCCCCCTAACACTCTTAAGGGAGCTACTTACACCTTTCCAGACGATAAGCATGGTCAAAATACCAGAGGTGATGGCAAAGTAGATCGGCACCATCACGAAACCCCACTTGAGGGGGTTACTGCGCTTGAGAACACCATACTTGGTGATCGAGAAAATGATTGCCGCAAAAGCAGCAGATATAGCAGGCGCGATGACCCAAGAGGCAAAGATCTGTGAGACACCCTTGCCTTCCCATCCCCAAACAACACCATCGGCTCCAAGAGATGCAATGCCCATACCAATGACACCACCAACGATGCAATGCCTAGCAGCCAACGGTCCTCATCAGCACCAGCTAAAAACCCAGGGAGTTTCTATTTGATCCGTTTACTCACGTTGTCGATACAGGTAAACCAAGTGCTGTAGCCACCGTGAGCCACGTAGAGGAACCGACCAAAGCGCACAACATGCCCAACATGAGAACGCCAGGGTGGTCGACGAATTGGTCGATCTTAACTATTTACCAGGCCACTACGATCAGCCCTACCACTCCGCCTAACAAAAAATCAGGAGAGGAAAGGGAGCCAAGAAAGTGACAGCAAATCGTAGCAGCATATTACTCACCAATTTTACTTCTGATAGTATCCGCAACACGGGCGCCAACCGCAACCGCACCAGTGAACTCCATGACCGTGGCGATGCACATAGCTTGCATCATAGTAAGAGACCGGGACGAGACCGAGGTAGCGAAAGAGTTTGCGACATCATTTGCACCGATATTCCAAGCATCCTGTTACCGCACGGCAAGTTAGCCAAAAACCCTTTTCCTCCAACACTATGTAGGAATAAACATGATGCGTACATAAGCGAAACAAGAATTGGGAATAAGAATAAAAAGAAAAATAAAGCAAAGCAATACAGCCTTTCGTACAGCCTGTCATACCAAGAATGCAAATATCATGCCAAGGGCAAAGATGTAGTCATATTCCGGAAGAGCTTGCATATTGCTCTCGATTGCGTCGAATTCTCGACGAGGATCAAGTTCGGATTCAACTGTGGGCACTGTGGAGGTTTTCTCCGACAGGGAGGTTATAAGTGAAAGAGCGAGGCAAACGTGGGCTCGCCGGTTTGGTCCTCAACCAATGGATAGGGAGTGCGATGTGTGGTATCGAGACAATGGCAGAGAAGGAGGGAGGGGGAGGGGCACATATTTATGAGAGGAACTCAAAGAAGGCGGGGACACCAAGCTTGATAAAGGAAGGTCATCTCGTGTCTTGGATTTTCCCATACTTTGTTACTTTTTTCTTTTTTTTCTCCTCTGTTTTTTTTCCCTTTCCACTCGAAAAATGTGTCAATGTTACCAACGTTCATCACCCTGGGGGGGGAGGGGGCGGAGAAGGGGAGAAGGGTAGTGGTGGTTAGGGGGGCTTGGGAGCGCGGGATGCCAAGACGACAACTTATTAGAAAGTATCATACCATACGGGTACTACTGGTACCACCCACAAGCTGTCCATCCCACTGGAGATCGGAGGGGGGCCACCGTGGGTTACCGTATGTGCAGGTGTCATAGGAACCAGGGGGGTCCTATTCTGCGCGACCATAGGTTCAGGGCTATCGGCCAAGGAAAATAGACACTCATCACACCCTACTGGCACTTGGCAGCCCAGCATACTGTACCCCCATGGGCACGGTACTATACATGGGTTACGGTGCGAGTACGATGGATGGCACCATATTCTATCGATGGTTGGAGCAGAAAAGGGTAAAGCATACCTGCTCTGCTGGGGTGGATAGAGTTAGTAGAGGAGGACCCGTCGCCGCCACCCTTGGCGTAAACTGTACCTTGTGAAACAGAAGTTAGATCTGACTACTCTTTGGGATAAGGAAGAAGGAAAAAGGAAAAAAAGGGAAAAAAAGGGAAAAAAAGGAAGGAAGGAAAGGAGAACCCTTCGTAAAGGAGCACAAATCTGTCACCCTCCTCTCTCATCCCCCTGCCCTTCTGCCTTTCCGGTGGTTCCCGACTGCTTTCCGCTGTAGCCTCAATGTTATATGTGCCAATGCCTCCCTTTCGATATTTTCTACAGCAATTCCGTCGTTCGCTCGCTCGTGGGTAGGAGATTGGTGAAAGTCTGTGTGATGATGTATGATTTTAAATTTGCTTTCCTGTACCACATCACCGAATAAATTATTGCAGATCAGAGAGCTTCTTCTGGTTGGTCTAGCTACATACCCTCACGGTGCATTGCTGTACTTGCACTCTCACAATGCACTCTACTCTAATAAAAATATAATTGTCTACCGCAGAATACCGGCACCCCATTCCTATGACGAACGCTCGAGCAGATAAAATCAGCTATTCTCACATTTCTTTCTTCCCTTTTTTCATGACCCTTCCAGTGGTATGGTTCAAACTTGGCTCGTATCGTAGCATTGCTATCATCGTTATCATAATTATCACTAAGGTTCACCCACCGGTACTACACCATTCTTCACCGAGGAACCTTAGCACTGCACTATCCTGCTCAAAGGGGGAAATGGAAATAGTAAAAAATTCCCTTTGCCCAGCATGAGGCCAGAAAAATCCATGATGAAAGGCCAATAACATATATTTTCATCGAACGTGCTAAACCGCCACAGAACAAAGCAATTTCTCCCACTCTCCCACTCTCTCACGCGCGCTCTCATCTACTCTCCCTTCGCCTTTTCCCATGCTAACGAGCTACCGTACCTAGCTACCTATCACAGTAGCCGACTTGGCTTTCCATCCCAACCAGCAAAACCCACGTGCTGCAAGCTCTATGTGATATACGGTACGGTACTAGTACGGTAGCCTAGCCTAGCTATTCGCTCACCAGACCAGACAGGCAAACGGGCAAGAAAATTTCTCTCAATTTTCTCTCGCTAAAACAAGTCAACAATCGACGAAAGGCTGATTGACCCATCCCTCCTATCCTCTCCCAGGTGAGCAGCCCACGTGGGGCACCAATTGAGTAATCGCCAAGAAGAGGGGAGAGCTGTTGTGGTACAGTACAGTAGGAAGCTCCTGTTTCTGGCTCCAAGCAGAAAGATCCATGATCATTTTTTTGCCCTTTCCCAAGGGCCAAGACTTTCCACTGCTTGCAGATGGCCTGTTGCTAAAAATTTTTACTGTGTCCTCCGTTCGCTCGTTTCGCTCGCTCTAGTTCGTTAGTTGGATTTAATCGCAACACTAGAAGGCTGTCAGCTTGAAAATTTTTCTCGCCCGTCTTTATTTCTCTTCTCGTCCCTTTTGGAAGGGAAGCTTGGGTTTGGCGCCTTGGCCACGGCCGTGGATGCTCGGTTGGCTTCGTCCGGTGTTGGGTAGATCTGCTGAACTGGGGGACTGTATCGTAGTATTGAATTGTATCATATCAGTGATCATAACTTGCCCAGCGAGGGAGAAATGGGGGGGCGGAGAGAGGTAAATCCCGAATTCCATCGGGCCAAACAATTCAAACAGCTGAAGTCAAAACAAAAACAAGGCGAGGGGTAGGGAAGTACCATAATGATATTCATCAGTCGAAATCCCACCAAGCGGCAAACCCCATTCCATCAAATTCCCCATCCCAAATTCCAAATCCCAAGAACCTATGATGCCTCAAACACCTAACAGCGGGATACCTCCCAGCGCCGCCGTTCAGGAGGAGAAAAAAAGCCAAGGTAGCCAAGAGATGTTGCCCGAATGCTGAGCTTTTAACAAGAACTACCCCGCGCGCCATTACCGCACACTAAGAAGAGAAAAGTAAAATAGAAAAACCAACTTCCCTTTTGGTCGTGAGGGAGGGGGGGGGTTGCAGATAACAATATCGTTCTTGTCCACCGTGGGGGAACTCGGGTGAGGGCTCCCCCGCATCTAAGACAATAAATAAAAGCCCAATAAGCTCCCTTAGTCCCTGAACGTGCTTGGTACAACGGACGGGAGCCTTGGGGGCGGGTGTGGTTGTGTGGTGTTGCCGAGCAAGAACGTGCTCGCGAGGGCTGAGCTAATTGGCTAGTTTCAACGTCAGTTGCCAAGACTGAGCTCTGCATGAGAGTTATTCGGGCAGGGGGGTTGGGGGTTGGTACAGCGACTGATTGATCGTGATCGGCACTCGTAGGATCGAGGGAGAGGAAGAGGCAATGTGTCGTGCGGCAAAGGAGTTAGATCTGGATTCCAAGAGTTTTTTTTGGTGATTTCTAGATACAGGTACTTGGACCCTGGGTGACGGACTGTTCTGGGAATAGCAATCCTGTATCTGAGGGAGAAGGAAGGACTACCAGTAGATTTGGTATCCTACGTTAACCAGCTCGCGTGACCTTTACAATTGCTCGTTCGGCCATGGTTCACACCCCATTCCTCCTCATTCCTGGAAAAGCCGGAGTCTGCCGGTGGGGCTATCAGAGCCTACCCTGTGTATGATAACGTGCAGATATTTGGAGTGGCCAATTGACGAAGATCTCTCTCCCCCTCCCTTAAAAGAGAGGGGGAAGAATTCCGGTACCCAGAGTGTCGGCGTAGTGTCGAGGATGATCCAATAGGAGAGGTAGAGTGGCATAAGCCTAGACTTGCAGATGTGCATGAAGATTCCTACGATAATATGGGTCTTCGCAAAAGAAGCTCACCATGTGCAAGTAACTCGCCGAGTAAAGCACGAGTACCAGTGCCATGGGGAGTGATTTCATACAAGACAGGGGTGGTTTCCCACCTAAATGACCCACGAAAACATCCCCCATAGCACTTGTACTTGTACTCGAGTACCGGTACCGTACTGGCACAAGCACTAGTGCAATACGCATCCGCAAACCCCAACAATACAATACCCTCACTCTACAATACCCCAAATACATATCTATCAACGCTCGCAAGGTGGCGTTCCCCCAAAGTGCAGCGCCCCTACTCGTACAGTATCGTGCCAACGCCCGGGGGATGCAGTCAAAATCAGAAAACAGTTTCTGATGAGATCCCACACAACACCTCTCTGGAGACAAGGGTTATATTTTTCCGATCCTTACTGAGACCGCCGAGCACAAATATTTCTTATTACAAGCTCCACAAAACGCCTCACTTCCCTGCCCCACACAAAACTCACCATTCACAGGAAGCCAGTGTCAATTGGTTCGCCTCATATGTACTGGTATGGTGTCGTATGGTTACGAGCACGGTTGCTAGGAGGAGAGGAGAAGTAGGAAGAGGAAGGAGGTGGCCCCGAACAATCACCTATTCTTGAGTTACACCCCACAGTGAGTGCAGGAAGACTATCCCAGCCTGGTAAGTTACGGTCCGGTATATAGTCAACGTGATATAACAATACACATTTCCGTGCACGCTCCTGGTCCACTAGTATTTGGCGATTGACAAAGTATTCGGGATGAATTGGCGCCGATATTCGAGCGTTTAGCTGCAAGTTGGGACATCTTGGTGTAATGGCATCCCGGGTACGTTATAAATTGCCAAGTAGCGCAGTATGGTGCTCTACTCGAGTACGGTAGACAAATTCCCCAAGATGGCGGCATCCTGCTGCATGATACCGTATCATGGGCCGGTCGAGTTTAGCTAACGTGACTAACTCAGCCCTACTAGATCTCCTACAGTTAGCGGCTACCTACAGTACTGTGCCCTTCCATGTTTCCACTCCTATTGGTGCAGCTTCTATCCATGTTCCTGGTATGGCTTCAGCTGGGGTTATCCCAAAGTCAATTCTCAATTCTCATGACGGATGGTGTACTGCACGGCGCTACCAGTACGAGTACTCGAGCACTGTACTCGAGTATGATACATGACCACACTGGACCGGGTCAGTTGGTAAGGTGTGGAGGGACAGTCGATCTGTGGGGAAAGGGAGGAGAAGCAACCCCAAGAGAGATACGTGCGTGAAGTGTTCGGGAAGTGGGGGAGAAGAGGGGAGGAAAAATTGGGGTAAAAACGGATTTCTTTTTTTAAGAAACCCGAAACGAAAGCAATGGAATTTGCAACCTAAAGAAGTAGTTGTGAATAAAAGAATGAAAAGAAAAAAGAAAGTCTAGTGGGAAAAAAATGCCGTCCTAGTATCACAGTGGCGTGCGTGATATCAGTACGAGTTCGAGTTCGTAGGGAGATGGAGAATGAGAGGTAAGGATCTTCGTGGGGGGTTTGACTTGTAATTCATGGATTATTTGGTTGGATGGACGAATTGGGAATTCTTACTCGAGCACCCTCCTGCAAGAAAGAGGTCCATTTCCCGGTCACTGGTATCATACAGCGCGTAATAAATTCAGTGCATATGCACCCTGCCGTATGCCCCCGTCTTGGAATGAAGAAGGGACGAACAAAAAGGTCGAGAGGGTGGTGAGTGTGAGGTCTCACCATGGTTGGTCAGGAGGTTAATGGTACACAGATCATAAATCGCCCCTCCCCAATGTTAAACATTGTTCAGAACGTTTTCCGCCCCACCAAATGGACTATTGAAGCACCCCTAATCTAGCCACAATGCGCAACGCACAACCCTCTAGTAATGCCTCTGATTGGCTGGACGAGAGGGCTTGTTTTTCGCCGGTGGGGAGTCTACGATATCGTGCTGTATAAAACTTGCTGGGCAGATTATCCCGCCCTGAGCGCGCCCAGTCTTAGAGTATCATACTCGTACAGCATCATGAGATGAACCAGTCCAGTTCTAGAACTTCCATAAACACGCCATGCAGCCCAATAGCTGTAGTAGAACCTTCCGAGTTAGTAAAGAAGACAAAACGGAGACAGATCCATGCCTGTGGTTCCACCACCACCATTGCGAATCGCCATCGGGAAGGCAAAACACCACATTACCGGTATTTCGGTGAAATCCGAGAGAGTGGAGTTAAAATTTTCAAAAAAAAGACGAGCCACAGTACGAGAAGAGAAGGGGAGAGAGAACTAAAAAAATCACTCGTACGCAATAAACCCAACATTCTTGGCCAAATCTCGAGAAAATAAAACCATCCTGACGCATCTTACCTTTCGCCACCATCTCCAACCCCAGCCCTTTCAACTTCTCCCGGGGGCCACTCGTTTGCTTTTGCCCCCTCGTAATGAGAACTAGGAGCCAAGGCGAGTCTAGAACACTCAAGAAACTTGAGACATCACAGTGTGGGTAAGTCTCATCTCACCAAACTTTGGGGTGCCCAGGGCAGCTTTGGGTCTCTACCCAGCACTACGCTCTCCCAACTCTTACACTCGAGAGTACCTATCATTCATTATCGCCGAGATGAGAGAGTACCACCACTAAACGAAGACTCTTGGCAAATACCCGAGTGACGAAACATGACGGTGGGAACAAAAAAGCGGGATATCATGGCATCGGGGAAAACTTCCAGAAGGTTCTACTACCCTACCAATGAAGACACTACGGTTTTTACAGCAGGTTTGTATTGTGTCGTAAAAACTCCCAGATGTATAACGGGAGGGGAGGGGAGGGGAGGGGAGGGGAGGGGCGCGCCGACAGTGAGCTGTATTACCCCAATACCATCTGCGGCGTTTCATCATCACTTGTTTGTCCCAAAGCTAACACAATCGCGCGCATTCATAGTCAGGCTTGAATTTCGAATTCGTCTGCTGTCGTTAAGCGGTGTGGAACACGGATGCTCACCCGTAGGTAGTGGCGAGCATAATATGCCGGAACTATGCTCGCGGTGTCTCCACTGCATAAGGACCAGGAGAGTGGGCCGTAGATCAGCTGAGACCTGTCACTCACGCTGAAATTAAACCACTGCCTCCCCTCCCTCTCCCCCCTCCAACGAGTTGTCTCCACCATGCGCTAACCACCGGATACCCGAATAGACACAATACACAAACCTGCATCGTGCATATATATATGCCGCTCCCCGAGGAAAGTTCCACAATGTTGAAATGACAACAAGCAGCTTGTTCCAGCTCACCTTACGCACTGCAGCTTTTTCCGGGTATCATGTCTGCGGGTAGGCACAGTTCCCCCTGACTGCTTCATAGGTGACAGTGCATTACTCGGGCCTCCGATGTGAGGGGTCTTTCCCCCCAGTTTTCGCCTACCGACATTACATTTAGTGGGGTAATATTACTTAGTCCGGTGTAGAAGCTAGCCTGACTAGAGTCATACTATATCACTCTGATTTAGTGCGGGCAGGGAACATTGGAACGATACCTCAGGCCAAAAAAACAGGAAATTGAGGGTTTTCGATACAATCACTTTAAGCCAAGCCCTTACAGAAGGAAGAATAGAAGGGCTCGCTCACTTATAGAGATCATAGAGAGGTATTACCGTTTTTTCCCTTTCGTTTCAATAAGTAGAACGTTACAAGGCATAGGACGCCCCGGTTTTCTGTGCAGATATTACACCCGCCAACACAGCGGTTTTGCATTAAGCTTCGGTGGAAAGATGCACTGCGACAAACCTCATCCACTCCATGTGCCGACATGGGCCATTTCAGATATCACATAAGGGGGTAAAGATCATCGTTACTATTAAAACTATGCGCTTCATTTCAGATATAACCTGGGTACGTCCATTCGGCACTTTTCAGGATTGATCCCAGGTTAGAAATCTCACGCACTAAGATTTAACTTTATCCCCAAAATCGCCAGCACGGCGGAGCTTAGCCAGCACATGCACCGATAAAACCCGAGGTTGCGCAAAACTCAATCTTAGCGTGCGGACACCCGAACCCACTGCACTGCATTCTCTCCCTTGAAGAGATCCCAACTTTGGCACGTTTTACCCCCCCTCCCACACCCCTTCCCTGCCGAGAGGTACAGTGTTAGTATATGTCTTAGGTCATGTAGGATCACTCGCAATTCTTACCCACCCAAGAACCCTCACGGAAGAGGAGGGGGTGATTTTCCGAGATGAGAGTTTGACAAGGATGTGTATAATCACTCGACGAGAGTCTCCGTGAAACATTTCTCGTTGGAGGAAATTGCGGTGGCGAAAGGGGGATGTTGTGTGGGGGTATTGCGCAATTGGGGTCTGTGTGGTGGCAGGGTCCGTCCCGTGGGTGCATGTATCATAAAGAAAAAAAAATCGTTTCACCAAGACCCCTGCTGAGTTGGTATGATATGAGCGTGGGAAAGGTGGTGCCAAATTGCGCTATTTTGTATGATACCAAGACAGTTTTGTGAAAAGCTGCGCAGTTTGGGGTTTGGGGGTTTGCTCGTGAGAGGGAAATGACCTGATGATTTTTTGGATCATAAAGTTGGTGAATTGTATTGCTATTCTCCATGACATTGTGTAGTTACTACGCAGTTTATGCGTCCAACGCTTTATAGCTAGCTCTAGATACCACAGTGACCGTAGATAGATTCAGAGGAGCATCAGAACTGGTGAGAGTTTGTCGCTTGATTATGTAAGATTAGATGGGAGCTGAACATCGATAGTATGTTCCGACTTATATGTTAAGATTCCGGTTTAGAATATCAATTAGTTTCGAGCCATAGGCTTTGGCCGTTCGTAATTCCAGATAGCGTATCCCATGAATTGCCCCGATCCAGAACACAAATGCTCAAGATATACTGCTCTAGCTTTCTCACGTGATATCTCTCTTCTATCTATTCTCAGGCATCATATGAATCTTATAAATACCCCTCTCTTTCAGAAAAGGATCTACAATAACTCCTACGCCTATACTACCCCTCACAGCTGGCGAGAACAACTCGCCTAGTCTCGCAGGCGCTCAAGAAGATCCCCAGCTGGCCTGAGCATATACAGGCCAGATGAAAGTGGGCCAACCCGGCTTTGCAGGCCCTGCTCTTCCAAATCCTACAGGCTTCATGCCTGACAGTGCCGGTAGCCTTTTGAAATATACAATGCGGTTAGTAGCCGTTTTGCTACGAGTAGCAAATCTCGTCGGATGCTCACGATATCTCCAATTGTCAGTCAACAATTGCACATAACATAGTATGCAATATCCAAATACATCTACCGGCAGCTCAGGACCAGAGCGCACGAATAAGAACCAAGAATATCCCTGCGGGTTTGGGGCATTGGGAGTGGTGCCGGAGCGGGAAATTCTGTATCTCTTGGAATATCTCCAAATACCTAGCACAGATTCCTCGAGTATTCGCAATTGCTTTTTGATTACCAAGTCATTTTCTCCGACCACTTGAGTGTCATTACGAATCTCGCCTTATGGCTTCCCCTCCATCACATGAAAGACCTCGGTGAGAGATGGTGCCTGCGGGAGCGGGGTCAGCTGTTGGTGGACTTGGGTGAGCGCGGCGGAACCCAATGGTATCTTGCTCAATATTCGCTAGTCCATGGCAACTAGCTGGTTATAGAAATACCTTACACATGCAATAGCTCCCGAATATTAGGAGCAAGCAGGGAATTGGGGAGCCGTTGGTCAGATAATCGCTACTGTGAGTTTGCCCAAGCATATCAGGCTATTACTAGGGCTACTCTGGGCTGACTTCTTCCACTTCACCCCAATTAAGATATCAAGAACATGAGGTCTGCCATTTCCTCCGCAATACTTGGAGCGACCGGTTTATAAGAGCGCCCAATTAATATGTATACACGGTCTGAAAGGCACAAAGTATCAGAGCGATCACGCCCAATCACCTGGGCACCTATACATATCTCGTCCAGCTAGGCCCGGTATGACAAATCCTAGATGCCTGACTATTGCTTACACTCCGGCTAGGCTATCTTCTAAAAAAAGAAAGAAATCTCAGTTCGACCCGGTCAGGCTTTTACGCCTCACGGTTCTGCCTGCTTGGGAGCCCTGGACTTGTTTTATCCTGTGTCGCTCTCGGCCAGGCTACTTTCTTACAAGTAGTTGGAATGGGGAAGGCATATGGTGGAGTCGGCGCACAGTCGGTGCCTGGGCGGGCACCCGGTACTGTGGGAATAGAAATATCCTACGCCTATAGTTGGATCTCTCCCGTTCTGAATACTTTAGATATGGCCAAGTCGAGATTCGGATTCCAGTATAATAACTCGAGCACAAGTCAAACTACCGCACCCCTTCAACACCAGCACTCGCACACACACACACACACACACACACAAACACACCATAAATACTTATGGCAGCTGCCATTGAAAAAGGTTCTCAAGATCCTGCTCTAAACCTAGCCCAGTGGGGTAATCATGGTTTTTGACAAGAGAGTGCTGGACTTTCATCATAGACTATCACTCGTTATATCTCATCCATGGTATGCCGACGGCTGAGCAACTGGATTTGCCTCATAGTACATAGCACTCATGAGAAAATTGGGGGAGCTGACGTGAGAGGAAATGTGGGGGAGGCTGCGAGGGAAGAATAAAAGAATTACCGGTGTAGAGTGGTGAGTTGGGTGGTGGCGACGCTTGTAGGGGGTTGAGTTACACATAAACTACCGCGGCGATGGAGGGTAGGACGGACGCGTGGTTTGCTTGCGATAGCTACGGGTATGCCACTTACGATACCGTATAATCTGGTGAAAGTCGGATTGACGCTACAAATTCAAATTTCGTATACATACTGGAAGCATTCCCTATAAGGCTCTCTATCCAACGGCATTATGTTCCATGGGATAAGCCAACCCAACTCAAAAATAAACACCCATAAAACAAAAATAAAAATAAAAAATAAAAAATAAAAAATAAAACAATCAACCTCCCGAACCTGTCGGGTCTTCCAACATCATCTCCTCCAATCTCTTATAACACGTCTCTTCCATTCTAATATGCTTCCTCAGTCCGTTCACCACCTTGTATACCTTCTCACACTTCCAGCATCTCAACACCCCTTTGCAATTTAACTCACTCCATTTAATCACCATGCCCACTTTGTAGTCTTCATCCAACTCGCTACTCATCCACTTCTGCGCCATCTCCTCCCAGTACTCAATCTCCCATTTCCTCCCACATGTCCTCTTGTTGACCGTTAGGTGGTTTTTCAGCCCTGAACCCCCTGGTCTTGAAGTGCTCCCACCACCATATTTGCCACCACAAATTCGGCACTCCAACAGGCTACAGTCCACAAAAAACCACCTCCCTTTCAAGTCCGCCACCTCTTTCAGGCACTTTCCACCTCTATGCGCTTTCCCACACGAGTCGCAGGCACCCCTATCCACCTGCTGTACTATCGTCGCACCGTTCTTCTCGATCGTGATTGTGTTGTCGAACGGGTTACCAAACATAACCCTAACTGACATCTGTTCCGGAAGTGTCGATGGTATACCCATCCCAAGGTACTCGTGGTAGGTCCACCATTTCTTCCAGTCATCCACTTTCCGGTCCTGGTATAGTGTTTCCAGCTCCGGCCTCAAGTGGCTGTACTTCGCGCACATGGCCAAGTGGTGTCGATATTCGTAGTTCGCACAGGTCTCGTGACCCTTCTTGTCCGTACCCGATCTCAGTCTTATCAGAACGTATGCGTCCAACCTCGTGAGGCCCTTTTGGTGCTTCCCCTTGGTTGGTTCTCTTTTGTAGTACTCGTGCCCTTCCCTTACTTGCCACTCCTTCCACTCCTTGACCATCTGTTCCCTCATCCAACCACTCCCATCTTCCCCATAGTCCATCTTTTGCCACCTCCCTTGAAGTGCCACAATGTACTTCCTATTCATTTTCGCCCACCCATCCGCAGTTTCGTTGCCATATATACCTGCATGTCCCGGTATCCAATGCATTTCCACCTCTTCCCATTCATTCAAGATCCCGCACATGCATTCCCACAGCCCTGCGCTCGCTCCCTCACTCCTCATGTCCCTTATCTTTATTAGAGCAGGTTGACAGTCCGTGAATATAACCGCCTTCCTGCAATTCTTCCTCCTTAGGTCTGCCAGGGCTAAACCTATCGCCATGATTTCCGCCTTGACTATGCTATATCTCCCGGGTACAGGCATGCCTTTGGTATCCTCGATCATTCCTGAGCTCGACATCGTAATCCAAGCAACTGCTGTCTCGTCATTACGCTTAGAGCCGTCTGTGAATATCCACACGTCCGAGTCGTCATATCGTTCTTCGCACATATCGCTATACGCTCGAACCGCCAACTCTTTGCTGGGTTTTATCGTGATATCCGGAATGGTTCGGAGTATCTTATCCGACACCTCTATCGATGCATTTATACGGTCGTCCTTCCATCCATTCCCAAAACAGCCGTACCACGGTAGATGCGCCATAATACCCAGGTTGATCTGTCTCTCATAGCCTCTTCTTTCCATATAACGTCCGGTAATGGCTGCAGGTGGGATACCCGTTTCCGCAAGCATGATACTGTTCGCGAGGCCGAATGGTGCCCTTATCAGTGACCGTATCGTGTCGTTAACGTGTACTTGCACCTTTTTCATCAGCTTCTCGTCGCGCCTGATGAATTCCAAACCATAGTATATCGTCGGCAGATAAGCTCCCTTTATGAGTCTCAGGCATTCCCAGCTCCCTATACCACCCTCGCTTCCATACCTTCTCCCTATCGCCGCAATTCTCCTTCTAACGTCCACCCCTCTTTCCGCCCAGTACTCCACATGCTTGCCCATTTTACCTTCACAATCTAACCTGTAGCCCAGCACTCTAATCTCCTTAACCATCCTTTTAACGTTCCCATCGACCGTCAAATCTCCCACTCTCCTTTCCCTATCCCCATCCAATCCACTTTAGCGGGGCTAAACCCCATCCCTCTCTTCCTTGCCACCACACTGCACTCATCGTAACCCCTCACTAGCTCGTCCTTGGTCGACTCCACACTGTTGGTTGCCGCCAACACTGTTCCGTCGTCAACGTAGCTCATTGTGATGCTAGCCATTGCCATCCTCGTAGATATTCTTGGTCGAAATACGTCGGACACGTATATACCGAACAGGTACGGGGACAGTGGAGACCCTTGGGGCACACCCTGGTTCGTCCAGTATTGTCGGCTGACTCTTCCGTTAAACCGAAATCTCACCGACCTCCGACCCGCCCATCTTCTTATCCACAAGTTCACATCCCGGGGACAACCTCTCGCCGTCAATATGTCACTCAGGATATCGATGTTGACCTTGTCAAATCCTCCCTCGACATCCATCGTAATCATCCCGCATTTCTTGCCTTTGTGGTATTCCATGAAGTCCAGTATCACTTTCATGGCATCACCGGTGGACCTTCGTTTTCTCGATCCGAACTGGCTTTCTTCCAGGGTTACTGTTTTCGCCAACTTTGCCAGGATAACCCTTTCCGTCACCTTGGCCATACACGGTAGTAGATGGATCATTCTCCACGATTTCGCGACATCGTATCGGTCCTTGTCCCCCTTCTTGATCAACACACAGCTAGATTTGTGCCAGTCCTCCGTATCCGTCCTCACCAGGCTTTTTACCATTCCCATCATTGAACTCTTATGTTTTTTCCAGAAGAACCTTAGCAGCGGATATGACATCCCATCAATCCCACCCGCAGTGTTCCCAGGTGAAGTCCTCAGGGCATATCCCAACTCGGCGTCTTCTACATCCAAGTCCACCTCATGCCTTGTCCACTTCTCTTCTGGCACCGGGTTTAACTGACTCCCAAAGCAGTCGGCCATAGCTTCGTGACGTGCTAGTTTTGTTCCGTCTCCGGTTATGAGGGGTGGTATCGTCCGTCGTGCCTCCAAGGTTACGATCATCTTGTATATATCTGGATCCTTTGCCTTGCTTAACTTCTCTTTCATCCAGTCGTATCGTGCTTGAATCACGCTGTTCCGGAACACCGCTCTTGCCACCTTCCACATGTCCTTCTCACCCCGTCTCCGAAGGCACTTGACATCCTTCGCCATCCTCTCCAGCTTCTCCGTCCACCATGTACATTTCCCTCTCGCCACTCCGGCTTTGGGCAATTTATCCACAATTCTTCTCATCTCCGCCCACATCTCCTCCCCTGTCCCTCCGATCTCTCCCAAGGCGTCTGATAACTTATTCCAGTCCACTTTTCGGTAGGCAGTTTTGTCCATGACCGTGCTTTCTATGGATTCTCCTTTCGCCATCGTCAAGTCAATAACCGATATATCCCGAAAGGTCGGCTTTTTCCTTGCGCTGTGCTTGTAGTCGTGCAGGATCATCCACTTCCGTACTCGTGGTCCATACTGGTTCGTTACCATGTCTCCTCCTTCCCTTCCCCACATCAAGTCCCTGGCGTTAAAGTCCCCCATGACAATATCGCACCTCTCCAGGCCGTCCAGCCATTGATCCACCACTATTAAGTCCCTATTCGGTCTGATGTAAACCCCACCAACCATCACCGAATGTCCCGACTCTTTCTTCATTTCCAACACCACGTACGCCTCTCTGTGCTCCACCAACTTTACCCACCCAACCAAACTCTTTCTTACATATACTTCCACTCCACTTCCAACCACAAACGAAAACAAATCAAAACAACTATTCTCCGCATCCACACAATCTCCACTTCTCGTAACAGGCATATCAACAAAAATAAAAATATCTACAAAGTAATACACATCCATCGCCACATTCCTGTTCCCTATTCCCGCCCCCACATTAATAGTACAAATGTTCACCCTCATTTCACCACTGTGATAGGGCAACATTTCCTTCAACCGCACCTGCATCTCC
>Ga0307509_10005251_pt1 | contig 18140 bp, 24 predicted proteins | sample 10_EM_MG_FD_202245 | JGI IMG/M metagenome (GOLD analysis project Ga0307509, IMG submission 202245) | Populus trichocarpa ectomycorrhiza microbial communities from riparian zone in the Pacific Northwest, United States - 10_EM | ecosystem: Host-associated > Plants > Roots > Unclassified | place...
ACTGCGCTTGCAAACGCCGACCAGAAGACTCAACCCTCTCTGCAACCTTTGCAAGTCCTCCGTTCGGTTGACCTCATCTGCCATCTTTGGCAGCAGTACGTGACGGATGCTATTTTCCCCTTGGCTAGTGCGTCTGTCACGGTGAGGAGAGACATGGTCGTGTTCAACAACCAGACGGTCAGTCGAATCGAGGGAGCCGCGAACTTGTTTTTGCAAAGGATGATCGATTGTAAGTTTATATTCTCCAATCTCTGTCCCCTCGGACCAACAACTCATCTTGATCAGCAATCGTCGCGTGGCTTTCTGCCCAGCTATCTAAACAAAAAAAGAATGACTTTGCCCCTCGAAATGACGACCTCTCCTTCGCGCGCGTTAATACTGATCCGTGCCTTGCATGTTGTGAGATGTTGGAGAAAGTTGCTGACGGTGCAAGAGAGTGTTTGAGCGGAAAGAATTTGGAGGTCCTATTGACTGAAGTTGGGGTGGCTTTCCACAGGTCAGTTGGTTGTCGGGTGGAGGTTTGCTTCCAGTAATGACGCACTCTGCCTAGCCTCTTACTTGATCATCTGAGGAAATTCCCAGTAAATGCCACAGGAGGGTTGATGCTCGCCAAGTAAGACCGCATGTACCGCTCTTGATATGATCCAAGCTCACCGCCTCTAAGGGACCTTAAATCCTACCAAGACACATTAGCGACATTCCGGATCCCCTCTCTATCCGAGCGATTCGAATTCATCCGACAGCTCGGAAATGTCTTCCTCATCCAGCCTGAGATTCTCAAGTCATACATCACAGAAGGGTACCTCGGCCGGATCGACGCGTCCCTCCTGCAACCATACCTATGCCAACGGACTGACTGGGCACAGTTCGGGACTAAGTTCTACGAGGAGGGTGATACACTCGAAGGGCTCACTCCCCCTGACTCCAAGGATTCGGGGGCGGGGGGTAAGGGGACCACGGGGGGGAACTTGAAGAATCGGCTCGGGGTGGGCAGGCTGAGTATGATGGTTCGAGATTTAGAGTCACTGAGATTGAGTGGGGAAGGTGGTGGGATGAGGGTAATGATGGCTAACTTCCCTGTTGGGTTCACCCCAAACTTTAACCTCTCGTCGAAGAGGAACAGTCGGAACGGCGATTCCTAGGAAACGGTGAGGTTGGCACTTGCACTCTACGGCGAAGTAGTTGTAACACTGGTTACATAAGACGCACTGGCAATTCAAGGCGAGCGGCCCAGATCGATTCTTGTGTGCTCGGCGAGAAGCACAGGAGCCCGCATGGAGAGAACGGCCCAGGGTGACCGGTGACCACTCAACTTGACGGGCGGGGTTATACACTACGCGTCTGGTCCGTGAGCTGACCCCTCAGCGTTCGAACATTTGGAACACGTTACAGCCGTTGCATCACATCATTGCGTCAGTGTAGTGTCTGAGGGCTTTTCAGATGCATTTGTGAGAGAGTGTGAGAGATCTCTATTCGGCCCGTCTTTATCACCAATTGACGGCCGTGTCGGCAAGAACGGACTTATCAATACCCTCCGCGGAACGTTGAAACGTTAACCAGCCTCTCAGACGACTGCCTGCCGACCGATGACTGGCACTAACGAACAGCCCTCCGCGATTTTGTCCCGCGTGTCCTGGAAGCTTCCGGTGGCTAGCAAAGCGGAGGGGATATACATCGATCTCCAGGATGGGAGGAGGTTAATCGATGCAGTTGGTACGATCACGCCGTCTGCGGTTTTTACAGTGATAGAAATTCCTGGGCTGTAGGCGGCGCATCTGTGGCTTGCGTTGGGAATGGCCATCCTGCTGTGAAACAAGCGATCAAGGATCAGGTGGACAAACTGTCCTGTGAGCTCAGAACTGTCTCCTGAAGGCTTTTCACTAAACATCCTCTCAGATGTCTACAACATGCAACTATCCAATGAGCCTGCCGAGGAGCTAGCTCAGTTTCTCATAGATGAGAGCAAGGGTGCCTTTTCCTTGTGCGGTTTTGTCTGTGGAGGTGATTCCAGAGCGAACCCGATTCCTGGGGTGTAGTCCCCGATACATTGATGATTCGGTAGGTTCTGAGGCGATGGAAGCCGTTGTCAAACTCGCTCGACAATATTGGTTTGAGAAGAACCAGCCGCAGCGTAAGAACTTCATTGCTAGGCACCTTTCTTTCCACGGCAACACCGTCGCTACCCTTTCTCTCGCCCACAATGCTGCCCGGCGGGCCCCATACGAAGCTATCCTGGACCACGACAACTTCTTCCACGTATCTCCCGCTTACTACAAAAGGTTTGCTAAACAAGGGGAATCAGAGGAAGCATACGTACAACGTTTGGCCAAAGAGTTGGAGGACAAGATCTTGGAATTGGGGCCGCAGACGGTGGCTGGTTTCGTCGCGGAAACGGTTGTCGGTGCTACCACCGGTGCCGTGCCCGCGCCAAGTGGCTACTTCAAGGCCGTGAGGGAGGTGTGCGATAAGTACGACGTACTCTTCATCCTTGATGAAGTTATGAGCGGGATGGGTCGTAGGTCCCCTCCAACTCACTATGCGTCACTCGACGAGCAACTTATGTTGGTGGTCTGGAAGGCATGGGTACCCTGCACGCGTGGGAGAGCTTCGGAGACAACACACCTCCGGATATCCAAGCTATTGCAAAAGGTCTCGGAGGGGGGTTAGTTATTTCCCGTCGTCCTTCGACCCATGACCCGAGCTGATCTGGTGTAAAGATATGCCACCATTGGCGCCATTTTGATGTCGAAGAAGGTCGTCGATGGCATTCGAGATAAAGGAGGGTTCTGGAAACATGGCCATACTTATCAAGTTGGTTCTTCCCCGAGCACCCTTTCCGATTTTCCTTACGCGGGTGATAGGCACATCCGATTGCTTGCGCTGCATCTCTGGCCGTCCAAAAAGTCATCAAGGCGGGTGGATTGTTACAGCGGTGTCGATCTCAAGGAGAATATCTATATTCCCTGTTGACGAAACGGCTGCTGGCATCGAACTCTGTCACCGCACCAGTGACGTTCGACGTCCGGGGAGGAGGGTAAGATCCCGTCCCAGTTCGTAAAAGGATACTGGCCGAGTTATTTGACCACTTCACCAGGTTGTTCTGGGGCGTCGAGTTCGATTTCGGCTCACCGGAAGCGGAAAGGTACGACCTCAAAGGTAAACAATTCGCCCTCTTGGTCCAGGAGCGCTGTTTCTCGAATGGTCTGGTAATCATGGCATTTGGTGGTTGTGCGAACTTGGAGGGCACGAAGGGTGACCACTGTCTGCTGTCCCCGGCATATGTGGTGACAACGGAAGAACTGGACAAGATCGTGGACATATTTGGGCGAAGTGTGGAAGAAGTCCTGATAGAGCATGTTTCGGTATGAGGCCATACAGAATGTGTTTCAATGAATGTCAATACAGACGGTTCACTGTTCAGTAAGTCCGGCGCACGCCACTGTCTGCACGCTGACCGCCAGTGGCAGGTTCCCAGGTATCGTAACGCCGTTGGTCTCAAGTGTCTCATAGAAGTTTCATGTAATTCGTATTAATACGAGTAACTTGAACCCTCGTGCTCGTGAACAACGATCTATCACCCCTAGAGGTAGGGCTACCCATAATTCTTGACTCGACCACTTCTGTTGTAAACTCGAGGCAAAGGCTTCATATCAGTGATGCTGCGGAGAACATCTGGAGCCAATCTGGCGGGAGTGGAACCGGATAACATTGCGAAGGTACTACGCATTTGCCTCACCCCAGGGTCAAAGACGAGAGAACATAGGGTGCCGTGGCTCAGGTGTGTGAACAATAGGTGTGAACAATAGGTGTGCCACAACAAGGTAGGTTCAATCAGAGCCACCCTCGCTAGTGGATGGGAGTGGGGCCTCGTATCTCTGCTTCGCGGCCTGCATGATGATGCCTTGGCTGCGTTTAGTCCGTTTTGGCGCATTCCCGATGCAATAGTCTCGCGTCAAGCTGGAGACTTCGTCCCCGCTCAGATCCGGGTCCGGATGCGCAGGTCCGCGTCTTTGGATCGAGGCGATCTGCGGCAGTGCGTGGGATCAGTCGGGGACTCTGGGACCGGGTTATTTTCACAGTATGTACCTGGTCAAGGAAGATGTGTGCCACGCAGTTTCCAGGGTCAATTGTAATCACGCGGTTAAAGTGTGCCTTGGCTTCGTCGAGAAGGCGCTCGGGCAACTTTTGGTCTTTCCTACTATCGGGATCTTGAGACATATAAAGGCAGATCGATCCAGCATAGATGTGAAGGATAGGATTATCCTGGTATGGAAATGACGGCAGATATCTAGAGACATAATAAGTGAAAGGGGAGAGGCGTGGCAAGTAGTGAGGGTTACATACAGCTCGATCTCGTCTAAGGCTTCGGAGTAGCGACCGTTCTGAACTAACACCTGCAGGACTTCGTTCAACAACTCTTCTCGCTGCGAAATCAATTAGGTCCGAACGTGGGCTGACGACGAGGAACTTACCCGGGTGGGGTCCTGGAGCATTAGCGAACGTAAGTGCTCAACCTGGTTAAGGAAAAAGGCGTCGTCTCTCTCCGGGTCATGGGCATTAAGCATGTATATCGCCAAAGACCAAGAATCCTTCCAGTCGAACTCCTTGCATCGAAGCAAGATCCCGAATGCTTTCCTTGCCCGGTTGGTGTCCCTCACACATAGAGAATGCATGCAGACGTCATAAAGCCGACGGATGGTGACCTTTCTCGCGGAGTCTGCGTTCCTGAGGTTGGGCAGGGAGAATAGGAATTGGTGATTTCGGTCCGGATGCGAGCTCATTGCGGAATGACTGGACAGAGTGGGGAGAGAGAGGAGGAAGGATCATATGCCGGGAGCCAGGGTCGTTAAGCGAAAAACAGAAATGGGCAATGCGCTTAAAAGTGGGCGAGACGATGACGGTCCGGGCCACGATCTCGATCAAACACGGTCCGCCATTTACCTTGAGCCATGGACGACGATGTCTTCGGCACGTCCGTCTGGAGTAGTCCTTCCTACTCTCCTGCAGTCACCACGGCTCAGCAGCCGACATCGGCGATCTCGCCGCTACCTCCACAACCCTCGGTCGACTTTGCCGATTCGCAGGACCAGTTCGATGATTTCGACAACTTTGGGGCTCCTGCAGGGACCACTGACGGAGGAGGAGGCGATGACGAGTTTGGAGATTTCGGGGATTTCGGGGACGCGGAGATCGTGGAAGAAGGGATGACAATGGATGGGTTTGGGTTTGAGCAGACACCGGCGCTGGCGCCGGTTTTCCCACTTCAACTGGACCCGATGCCGGACAAGGATGAGCTAAGAAGACAAGTCGACGAGCTGCTCGGACCAGTTGTTGGACCGGTCGACTGGAACATTGTCACGGATGAGCCAATACGGGAAAGGGAAGGGCCGGATCAGATACTGGTTACCCCAGCAAGGTATACAACCCTATCGATGTCCCGAACACGAGCTAACGTAGTGGTATTTTCTAGCAAGGAGGTGTTCCAGGTGTATATGCCCGCCTCGACTCCCCAGATACAACCAGTAAACTGGATTCGGTCGCGGATAAGAAGGCAGCACTTAATATCGCTCGGTATCCCAATCAACCTCGACGAGGTTCTGCCGCGTACTCTGGAGAAGATCCCTGCCTTGGAGATTTCGATACGCCCCAGCTCCGCTCCACCCGGTCCCCGTCAGTCCCGACCGGGCTCAAGTGTTGGTAGTCGCACAGGGAGCCCTGAGAAGAGGTTTCGAGGGGCTGTCGCAAATGAGCTACGGTTGGGCCCCAAACCTATCTTGGACAACACGATTATTAGTGGCCTTTTGAACCTCTCTCCAGGTACTCGTTGTCGATACGTGACCCTGAATGTCAGCTTTAACTCGCTTCTCAGAACAATTGTCGCTGTCACCACTCGCGAAGCTTGAAGGGCATAGTGCAAACCTCAAGCTCCAAACTGCGAACGTGTCGACGCTGCTCACTTACCTCTTACAAGCTCGAGACGCCTTACAGCAGGATTCTGAGATGTTCAACAAGCAGATTGGGGAGCTGATCTTGGAGGCGCAAAAGATAAAAACAACAAACAAAGCGGGGGCACCATCCAGGCGCGGGACTGGTGTGTGACGTTTAGCGCGCGTTTGTGCTTTCACACCTGTATTACCAGTAGTGACCGTCTAATAGTGTATTTCTCTTTCTGCGACGGAGATGACGAGCGAACGTGGGAGATGTACTGTGATGTGCTGAGGTCTCCGGGACTGCTTTTGTTGCTATCGCAGAAATTAAACCCTGTCATCGTACGTTCGGTTTTAGTGGCGCCCACGGATTGTTTCCATTCTCTCCCCAGGTCCTGTAGTACATCGCGTTGAGCCCAATCGCAGATGGCGGACGAGGAGCCAAAGTGAAGAGATAGAATTTCCTGGTCGAATATTAGATTCCGCAGGCCGTGGATCCGGAGGGGGAGGTCCTGGGTCCCACAGTAACCACGAACGAATCTTTATTGCCCCCGTTACATCAATGGAACTGCTTGCTCACTTTTGCCGCGCACCGCACAAATTACCATCAAGTACTTGTAAGCATCATACGCCGGGGGCATTGGGAAGGATTGCAATGGGGGTGCATCGGGGAGGGTTGTGAAAAATCCTAAAAAGGTTGTTGTTCCCCCGGCCAGCCCTCTTGTAAGGATTCTACAGTAGGCTGGTACACCCTTCAGAGAGGTCCTTTGGGTTTCCCCAGCCGCACCGTCGGGAAACACATGGGAGCTGACAGGGAACGACTTAGGAAGGTGTTCCCCAGAATGGACAACCCACGTGTGTCCCTCGGTAAGATGGTGAGGAAGCAGACCATCGAGCACACTCTTGAATATTTGAAGGCGGGGCCCTTCTCCAGGAAACACACGCCCCACGAGCCTCCGTGATTCCTGTTTTTCTCGGTCTAGACTAACATCAAGTCTCCACCACTCGACCTTATATGGGTCGTTTGCCTTTTAGGCCGATACCGGCTTCGTCCCTCCCCTCCTTATGAGGCGCTCCTCACCCAAACTTCTTTTCTCCCTTTTTCTCCTCGCCCTCGGGCACCTCATTTGAGGTTTTGATTATGGTCGGCCCGCGCGACCGGGGTTAGCTGTGTGCTAGGAACGAAATTCCCAACCGATGTAGTAGATAGGGGACTCCTCTGGCCGCCGAGCTGATGGGAGTATAATAGAAGAACACACACGTGGGAGCTGACAGTGACACCGCAACCATGATGGCGGTGATCATGTGATGTGCCGTGCCTCTGAGTATTTCGGTGGGAATACTCCAGTCGAACGACGACCACGATGGGGTCGGAAAAGTGTCAGAATTCCGTTAAGGACGAGCTGCCTCTCGCAGCTTGCACTTTGCAGCCCAAGAAGGCGTGTAGATTTGCCCTCCGACGTCGTGCAATCGGCGTGGGCCTGCTCATGGGAATTCTGATGTGGGTTGCGCACAAGCGGCATACACCTGCCCCGGAACCCTGGTCGGAAGACCACTTCGACCTCCTCGGATACGACAAATCTGGTCCGCTTAGTGGCGAACGGGCCGAAGAATTATTCCTGTAATTATTCCCACGATTCTCCTCCCTGTCCTGTCTTATCCGTCTCTGGTTTGACTTTATAGAACTGTACCGGACGCTGCAAGCGCCATCGCATTTTCCAGGGAGTACACCGCCAAACCACATCTGGCCGGGTCCAAGACAGACTATGATACCGCTGTCGGCGTTCTTGGGGCTACTCAGAGGCACCTCAGAATCACACCGCCCGATCAAATCCCCGTGTACTCCGCAGGGACCCCTGAATCTCGCAACGCCACTCTCAACATCCCCTTTGCCAACAGGCCGTTCGCGTGGATTGACAAGTATTTCCCCGTCTTGAACACCCCCCTCGACCGTCACCTTGAAATCCTCGACGAGGGTGGCAATGTGGCGTGGAAGGCAAACCTCGAGGAAGTCGTGGATCAAACCGACGAGGACGCCCACAAGTACTTCGACGCTGTCCCCACTTGGCATGGTCTCAGCAAGGATGGAAACGTGACGGGCCAACTCGTTTACGCTGGTTATGGCACCAAGCAGGAATACGATGATCTTGTCGCTGCTGGGATGAACTTCACAGGAAAGATCGTCATCGCTAAATACGGAAGGAACTTCCGCGGCCTCAAGGTTGTCATTACCGTCTTCATTACCCAATACCCTGCTAACGAAACACGTTCGGGTTCAGGTTAAGGGCGCTCAGGAGCTCGGCGCTGCTGGGGTGTTGGTATATTCTGACCCGCAGGGCGATGGCACTGTCACCGTTGAAAACGGCTACAAGGCGTGAGTGGACCACCCCATGCGCCCAGACCATCTGACCGTCCTGATCCTTCCAAGATACCCACATGGCCCTGCCCGCAACCCACACTCCGTCCAGCGTGGATCAGTCCAATTCCTCTCCATGTACCCAGGAGACCCCACAACTCCAGGGTTCCCATCGTATGAGGACGCGAATCGCACGCTCGGAGAGAACATACCCTCTATTCCCAGCTTGCCGATTTCTTGGGCCAACGCGCAGGTACTGCTCAAGGAAATTCAAGGAGGCAGGACCAATAGAACCGTCAGGCTCGTCAATCATGGTAACCCACTATCTCATCCCTACCTGGTCTCTGCCTGACCGTAGATAGTTGACCAGAAGGTTACCCCGATTTGGAACACGATGGCTTACATCCCCGGCCACGTCACAGATGAAGTTGTCGTTGTTGGGAACCACCGCGATGGTATGTTGATCCACCACTCGACCATGGAGGTTTTCTGACGGGAGTGTAGCCTGGGTATGCCCGGAGCTCCTGGTTCATGGGAGGGGTGATTGACCCGAAGTGTATAGGTTATGGGAGCCTCCGACCCCACGTCCGGAACAGTTTCCTTGAATGAGGTCGTCCGCGGTCTTGGTGATCTTTACGAGAAGGGCTGGAGACCACTCCGTACCATCCTGATCGCCAGCTGGGACGGTGAAGAGGTATGTTTGATATACTCCCCTCTAAGAGTCGGCCCGCATTGAGTACCTGTAGTATGGTCTCGTCGGGAGCACAGAATGGGGCGAAGATTTCGCCGATTGGATTCAGGAGCACGTCGTTGCCTACCTTAACCTTGGTAACCGTTCTCCCCTCCCGCTCGTATTACGCCACTGAGTGAGCGGCAAAGATTCTTCGGTTTCTGGGTCCAGATATGCAATGAAAGCTTCTCCGTCATTCGCCCACCTCGTCCGTGACACTGCAAAGCTGGTCTCGCACCCCACGGTCGCTGGCAGCACGCTTTGGGACGCACGAAAGGACCGGGGTAAGCTTTATGGAAACTTATCCAGCGAAGGTGTTGCCCAAGTAAACACTGAGATGGATGCCGGGATCGTCGATAACGAACTCTCGAGCATAAGGCCGCTGGGTTCGGGCAGTGATTTTACAGTTTTCTTACAAAGGATCGGCGTGCGTTCGTCAGAAAATTCACTTGGGATCTGACTTACATTCACCAGATCGCTAGTTTAGCCTTCGGGTTCAGTTCAACGCTGTCGGATCCCGTGTATCACTACCACTCGGTATTCGATTCGGAACGCTGGATGGAAATATACGGAGACCCTGGTTTTGTCAGACACGTACGTCATTCCTCGCAGAACTCAGCGTCATCGTCACTAACCGTTGTTCTTCAGGTTGCCGTCGCACAACACCTCGGCTTGCAGATTTTGCGCCTCGCTGATTCGTGGATCCTACCCGTTAACACAACTCACTACTCGACCGAGCTCCACTCATACCTAGACAAGTCAGCCCCCGTTTGGTTTACTTCACTTCCGTTCTCTCAAACCTTTTTCTCAGGGTCGAAGGTCTCGCAGAGAAGAGTGCCATCAAATCAAAAATTGATTTCCACAAACTCCGTCACTCCCTCTCAAAATTGCGAAAAGCCAGCTTGAGGCTTGACGAAGAGAAAGCTCGCGCTCACTGGCAGCTGAAAAATGCCCTCTGGAAGCTCCAGCATCGTCGTGCCATCCGTCACAAGCTCCGGAAGATTTATTGCAAGGTCCGCCGCTGGTTCGGGAAGGAGTGCCATCCGAAACACAGACACGAGGGCGAACACGAGGATAAACGTGACGTCACTCCTCTTGTTCCCCCCAAGCCAGTTCGAAGCGATGAGCACGTGAAATTCAAACAGAGGATTGGTCGCCTCCCCGGCTGGATCGAGGAACAAGGGGGGCAGAAAGGTGAACATCACGGTTCCGGACGCAAACCGAGACGCGGCCACTGTGGCCACGGTCGCAAGGAGGTCATCCGTGCAGCAAAGCATGTCCGCGACGTCAACAATCGCCTGTCCAAGTTTGAGCAAGGCTTCATATCAGAGGATGGCATCAAGGATAGAGAGTGGTACCGTCACCTCGGGGTTGCACCTGGGAAGTGGCTCGGTACGTGCTGGTTTCATGTCTGTGTTTGACGTCTCTGATGGTTTATCCTTAGGTTACGGCGCCACAACTTTTCCCGCCTTGACGGAGTCGATCACGATTGAAAACAATGCAACCCAGGCCGAGTACGAGGTCAAGAGATTGGAGGTTCTTGTGGACGGTATTATAAGGAGGATCGGCCGCTGAACAACGCGTTTTGAAACACTTGCTTGTATATCGCCCCGTTATGCTGTGGGCACGCCCGTTCTCGTCGTTTGGAATGTGCACTGTCCTCTCTTCGCTTTGACACGAGAAACAGAGTGGTCCCAAGCAACCCTCGAAAAAGTCGGGGGCCCTCCACCTCTCCCTCGAACTCCAGTCACCCCAGTATGCTACCCAAACCGGTACGGGCGCAGAGGGTGTCCGATGAATATTATTTCTTCAGCTCCAGTTCGGACGAGGTAGTACCCGAGTCCTAGAGGCGTGGGAAGGGAGCCAAAATAGGACAACATGACAGACCGTTCACGTGATAAATTAAAGAGTCCATTCAGCCACTCACCTCTCCTAAAATCCACCGTCTCCACCACCCAACCCACCCCCCTGCACAAACTTTTCCTCGATTGCCTACTCCGTATACACCCCCCGTCTAACCCCATGCCTCTCGTTCGATCCCAGAGAGACGAATTCCATCACATAGAGTCCGACCTTGACGTGACCTCCATTGAAAGGTGGCGCGTGAGCACCTCCTACTCGCGACGCTCGTCCGACTTGCGTTCTTCATTAAAGCTCACATCGCGGAATCCTCGTTCCTCAAGCAAAACTGCCTCGTGGACGACAGCTGTACACCCTGTCGTCCGGTTGGAGCGGGTACAAGAGGACGAGGAGGATGATGGCCACTCCACCTATCAGCCCGGCCACCCCCAGATCCCGATGGAATCGAACGTGAGTGATTTTTTGTATATTGACGGCCAGGGGCTTATTGCGTACACTCCAGGATCAAATAGATGTGGTGAGCACAGGCGCATACATCGGTCATTGGCGGCCATCGATTGACTGTCCTCACCAGGTGCATTCCCTGACCCTCAACAGCCCCACACACGATCTACCGAACCCGTTCCCCCTCACCTTCGAGGATTCCGAGGTAAGTGATGTCTTTCCTTGCCATCACCATCCCTGACACATCTGTCATTCCAGAACACCCTCTACCAATGTCGCCGTGATCCACGAAACATTGTCCTCGATTCCATCCAACCGGAAATTGCTCCCCATATCGTCATCACACCTCCAGAGTTTGATTGGGCGGATTTTTCGACGATGGAGGAAAACACTCCTCCCCTACAACAGCACCCCGAATATTATCTCTGCGTTCCCGGTTCGGGCCCTCCATCGTTCCTCGCCGCCAGTCCAACAGAGGGGGTCGATCAAGATGTCCAAGCGGAGATACAAATCGTTAATTCGGAGGAGCAGGAGCATGGGCCTCTACCCAATGACGTAGCCTCCGTCTACGATTCGCGGCCAGTGAGGGTGTTCAGCCCTTCATTGTTCGTGGGAATGGTGTGTCGAGTGCTTTTGCCCCTATAAGTCCCATAGTCGTACTGACTATACTTCGTTAAGATCAGCGCCGCGTCACAGGAGCGGGAGGTGATGCCACACCTGTTGCACTCCCTATACAAGCGACTCTTCTCAACCTGCGTAAGTCCCCTTAGCAACCCGTTCCTCGCTCCGGTAATTACCCTAACTTTCAATGCAGGCTGCCGTTGCAAGCAACGTTGCTCACGGTTTGCACTCCCGTTACTCATCGTCAACGATGACGGACAAAAATTTCTCCCACTTGGAGATGCCGATTACTTGGAGCGATCCCGCATCTCCCCTACTCTCGTGTTTCCGTCGATTCCCTGGAACCCTTATCATAGACTCGGTCACCCCCTTTACCGTCCCCCACATCGTTATCACCGAACCTCCTATTTGGGATTACAACCTGTATGTGAACATGCACAACAGCACGCAGACCCCCCAAGATGCTGGATGGGGACAATCCCTGGTTGTCCCCAGTCCCGTTGTCGACTTCGTCAACCTCCCTGAGGATATCCCTTTCGAGTTCGGGGAATCGACGTCGGGGTACAGTATCGTTGCTCAATATGCGGAGTCAGAAGGGGAAGGGGATCTGTGGGAACCAGAGAGCCCATCGGAGGGTTCAGAGGGTTCTATTGTTGGTTCACCGGCATCAACTGTACTCCAGACGCCAGGCCTACTGACGCCGATTGAAGAGGAAGAGGAGTTCGAACTGATGATGTTCGCCTCTTCACCCCCCCACTACTCCCACCCATCTCCATTTGGCGACGATCTACTGCTGATTGAGACACCAGAAGACACCCCCGAAGACGTTGTGGGGTTCTGTGACGACGACGACGACGACGACGACCTCCCTCCGTTGGACAGCTGGTATCAAGATATCGCTGCTCGTTCTGGCTATGTTTTATCGACATGATCCCCCCTCATCTCATGGTCGGCCTCCTAGACCCTATCTTAGCGTGGGGTGCTAGTTACTCTCGCCACTTGCACTACCGCATACCCACGGTTCTAGATCTATAGACCTGTTCATATTCATCCATATCCTAGGTCCCGTGCCATATGGCACCAGTCCCTCCTCGTTAATATTGCTTTGCACCTTGCTCTCGTTGTCTGTTGGTCGTTACTGTTTTGACTCCTCCAGATGTCGTACTGTATCTTTGTTCATCATGTTATCTGTTATCGTAGCTCGTCTATATCGCGCAATAACAAACCCCACAGTCCCTACTCAGATTCTAGAATTTCACCAAGCTGAAGCGCTTATCCGCCACATGTTCCACATCCGACTTTGACGCGCTCCGTTTCCACTCTCTCATCACGACTGTATTTCCCCTTCACCGCCACTTTCTTTATCTTCATCTTACTCCCGGCTGAGCCGCATTTTCGTATCCTTTCTCACCATGGACCATACCACCCTCGTCTTTGACACGTTCGACGTCGACCTCGTCGTCAAGGTCCTCGCCAACACGGCCTTCAGCCCATTTTTCACGGGAATGATCCCAATATTCTACTACTTCCATGTCGGGACCCTCAAGAACGACACTGTGATTGGTTCTTTCTACTACTTCTTGCTGGTCTCTTCATTCTGTACGTCTACCGTCTTGCCCATCCCGCGTCGAGTCCGCATGTGTGCTCAACAATCGGAGCGTAGGGTTTATAAAATGGTGTTCGCTGTTATATCAAAACCATGAGAACTTTTTCTTTGGAAGCCCACCATTGGATTGGAGCGAACAGGTCGTCGTCATCACAGGAGGTCCGTTGGGTACATTTTCACCCTAACGTCATGTCATAACGAGTCCGCGTTGTTCGACAGGCGCATCCGGAGTCGGGGAGCTCTTAGCCAACACTCTTGCCGTGCGTAACGTGACTGTCGTCGTCCTGGACGTCAAGCCGATCGTGACGGAAAACTGTGAGGGACACCCGGCATATTAACCCAGAGGTGTCTAAAGGAACACCCTCAGATATTTCCTACTATGAATGTGATGTATCCGACTGGGAACAAGTCAAAAAGGTCGCCGCAACCGTGGTAGAAGAGGTGCGATTGTGATACCACTCATGATTCACTTCTAACAATTAATAGGTCGGGCAACCCACCGTTCTCGTGAACAACGCCGGGGTCGTGCAGGGAAAACTCCTGTTGGATCTAGACCCAATGGATGTCAAGCAGTCGGTGTGAAACACTAACTATCGGTGAACTTTTCTCACACCGCCCACAGGACATTCAGCGTAAATACTTTGGCTAGTTTCTGGACCCTGAAGGCGTTCCTGCCAGGCATGATCCAGGAGAGGAAAGGCCACATCGTATGTCGGAACGGTGAATCGGGCTTGATGCAAACTGAACTGGACTGAACCGTAAATTAGGTGACCGTCAGTTCGGTACTTGGGATGTTGGGAGTTCCACAGCTTTGTGAGCGGCCAACCAACTTCCCTTGCCCGGCCTGCCCCTGACGCCACCTCCGTATAGCCGACTACTGTGCCTCCAAAGCTGCTCTTATTTCTTTACACGAGACGCTTCGTTATGAACTCGATACGAGGTAACACCCTTATCCCCTCCAAGTGAGCGGGATACCACTAAAGCACGCTCAGGTACAAGTGCCCAGACATCAGAACGACTCTCGTGCTTCCTGGCCACGTGCAAACATCTATGTTCTCCACCGTCACACACCCTACGTCGCGCTTGTGCCGGTTTTTCTTCCCGTCGCTTCAACCACTGGAGATCGTAAAGAACATTATCGCCTCTCTGGACGATCGACACAGCAAGACGATCTACCTTCCGCTTTATGCCACGCTCTCCCCGTTGGCACCGCTCGCGCCCAGTTTTGTTCGGGACCTTATGCAGCGAGTAAGTGTTTCAGACTATCCAAGCTCTCGGGTGCGGAGTTCCCTGACACTGGCCTGGGAACAGCTTGTTGGCGCTGATTACTCAATGCGGGAATTCACGAAGAACGGCGGGGAAGGAGCAGGCGAACGGGGTGAGAAGCTGGAAAATCAAGATGCCAGGCGTAAGTAATCCCGCCCTGTGTTACTTGTTGAATGCTTTGGTCTTTCTTTGGGGGTGTAATCATACCATCAAGAAACGAGACGCGTGAGAGACGGAGGGACTGGCGGGCCGTTTGTTCGGTAGGTTGGGATCCACGGCTGTGCCAGCGCTGATTGTGTCCCATTACGCCCACGGCTCGGTGCCTTGCGCAATCAACTGGCCTCCAGGGGTGACAGTTTGTCAGCACATCCATCAGATTTAGATCATGGTGAGACCTGTTATTATACCCGCCCACCCGTGGACACCCACCGCGGCTGTTGTCCTGCGCGTGCTCCTCCCCTCTCTCTCTCTGCCTTTGGGCAACATCCACGTCCTCTTCGAAGGCTGCGCCTTCCGTTCTTTAATTTGCTCTGCTACGGTTGGTTATCGACTGGTTCGACTTTACGACGACAGACAAGTTCCACCCCACGAGATCTCACTGATACCCTTGCCCCCCGTTCATCAATTTCGCGCTTAAAGACGAACCCCGTTATCCCCGCTAAGATGAGCTTGGATTCACTGAGTCAATTCAGTTATGCCTCTGAAGCCAACGTTTTCGTCACCGCGACCTCACTCTTGGCGAACGGGGATGTGGAGATTTTGGAGATCCACATTTTTAACAGGGAGCGCATGGGGATTTTGGTGAGCCCGCACATTGAGGCGTTAGTTTGTCTGACCGTCTCTCATGTGTGCCGAATTACCAGGCTCTTGTTATCACCTCTGTCCTCTCCTTGATTGCCGCCTCCGGTTTGCTGCTTGCCATTGCTGTTCGTATTTCGACACGAGGGATCAGTCATTGAGGTGCTCATGGGAACCCATCATCGTGACAGTCTTCGTGGTGGAACACTCGGAAATCAAGAGACCCTCATTTGTTCGTCCGCACGGGGGTTGCTCCATACTTCGTTTCACTACTCATCTGCGACGTCTTCCAATGTAAGCAACAGACTGAACTTGCGTTGGGTGTATAAGGGTTTCTCAGGGTGGATTGATTATAATTTTAGCCGCCGGATCCATCATGAGCGCACGGTGGGTTCAGAGTTCAAGTGTGCACGTTGGCGCGTTTTGTACTTCGCAGGGTCAGTGTTCTGGCTCCCGGCTGTAACGCCACGGTGGAAGTGCGTATGGTTTCGCTGAATCGGGAACGGTACTTTTACAGCCGTCGTAAAGCACACCGCAGAAGTCGGGGTAGCCATCTGGTGCGTCATAGCTGGGTCGGTCTGGGCCGACAGGGAGCAGCAGTCCGCTAACTCAAGGGGGCTTTTCGTCATGTGAACAGGGCGCTGGTGAGTACAATTCATTTTCGCCCCTCCCGTTCGGGAAATGATGCCCGGCAATTCTTTTCGTCCCCGGCGAAAGGTGATTGCATCCCACACCTTTTTTCTTCTTTTCTTCGGCGTCACGATACCGAGGTGGACCACGTTGACGGTACTCGTTGGCGCAAACGCCATCATCATCTTCTTGGTTTGTCTTGGGCCGACCATTCTCGACTCGGAAACTAGGGGACCTTTCTGTGAGATAGTTCCCTGGTAGTCTCCACGTTGGATGATGTCAGACTAACGGACCCTTTTAAGATGGAATCTCCGGTTATTGGTGTTGGGTCACGGACGAGTATAGCACCGAGCGCATCACGTGAGGTTTCCAATACCGTTTTCGATTTGGTATGTTGCAGGGTCTGTAACGCTGACCCCCCTTGCTCCCCTGATCGGCAGCATGGCATACATGATTGTGAGTGAATTCATGTTCTGTCTTCAGAGTGGGGGAGAGAACGGGGGTCTGGACTGAGCTGAGACACGCCTTTTGCCTCCCCCAGATGTTCCTCTCGGCGATCCTGAGTTTCATCCTTTACACCCTCGTTTTCCTTCGAATGCGTGGGAACGTTGTGGTCAACGGGTTGTACATTCGTTTCAGACTGGCTAAGAATGAGAACTGGAGAGGGAGGTTGTTTGCCCAGAGCTATGCGCTCAGGATAGCTAGGCAAATGCTTTTGTGCGTGTCCCACCCTACCAGCGCGTTCAATCTGCTGATCTCGAACGTCCAGATACCCGGTACGGACACGGCGGTTACGTCACAAATGCCAGAACAAACTGGGCTCAATCAGATTTGGAATGTATAGGTCGCCTACACGGTCATTATCCTTCCAATCGCGGCCGCACGCTTTTGCGAGTGGTCCGGACGAAGTGTTCCATTCACCGTTACAATCTTCTCGTGAGTGTCTCGTATCGGCATTGCTGGCTCTGCCCCGCAGTCTCTCATCGATGTGCCTTTGGTGATATGATATGGGATCCTGGGATCATAGGGATGTCGTTTTCCTTCTATCAGGTAAGGGTGGATTCGGTCACGTCGCTAGGCAGAGTTTGGACTGATGGGGCTTGTTCGCCCGGTGGTCCTGACAGGAGCGGTTAATGTCCTTCTGTTCTGCGCGACGCACCGGATCCTACCTGCCAAATCTGTCGTTCCGGGCTGGCGCGGCCTGTTCAGGCTGTCAGGCTTCGCGGAATCTAACCCAAGCCAAGATGTAGAGAAATCCTTTGCCTGTATTGGAGCTGGGGGGGATGTTGGAAGAAAAGATTTGGAGAAGGGATACCTGGAGGAGGACGAGGAGTTGAGGTCTCCACGGCCACAACTCGATCTGTTGGATGATCCTCATGGACCGCAGGTGCGGATCAAGATCGACAATCATATCGACAACGCTTTGCAGTCGGGTGTGAGCCGGGACAGTACGCCAAACAGTGAGCGGAGCATTTCGCCGAGTTCGCTGCCCGCGACCCCGCAACGACCTCTCCCCGCTCTGGTTAGGGGGGAGAGGAGGCACAGTACGGCGTCCGAGATATCCGAGTGGACGGTAGTTGGAGAAGAACGGCCGAAGGAAGTGCGGTGATTACTTTGGGATGGACTGTGTGGGGTGTGGTGGACGATCGATTGATATGTATCAGCGGCTCCTGTTTGTAAGTTATTACCGTAAGTGGGTGTATCGGCGCCAGGGGCGTTCCTGTCGAGGTCGTATTCAGTTTGGATGAATGATTGAGATGATGTTATGACGCAAATGACGGCAGACCTTTGGTCATCCTAAATATTCCAGCTTTGCTCCGCCCCGGAAGAGGTACATCACATATCGTCGTCCGCCGTGCATCTCCCCATTCCCCTCCTCACATCCTCGCCAGGGTTATGCAG
>Ga0307509_10005252_pt1 | contig 18137 bp, 14 predicted proteins | sample 10_EM_MG_FD_202245 | JGI IMG/M metagenome (GOLD analysis project Ga0307509, IMG submission 202245) | Populus trichocarpa ectomycorrhiza microbial communities from riparian zone in the Pacific Northwest, United States - 10_EM | ecosystem: Host-associated > Plants > Roots > Unclassified | place...
ATAACATAACGATGACACGCAAGTGCGAGTCATGTGAGAACTATGAGTCAACTGACTGCATAGCGTAAAACATAATTATGGCTCACGATCGTGAGTCATAGAAACATAAACATACCTTATGACTAATGATTATTAGTCATGTGAAATCTGCCTTGCTTAGTCACGATTTGTGACACTATATAATAATTGTGAAATAATACTTATAGGTATTGGTGTGTATGGAGATATCAGATTTGTAAAAAGGGGCAAGATGGACCTTAGTGGGCCAGATTACGATAGTCAGATACTACTCCTATAATTAATTTATTATAAGGTAAAGCCTTGATATAGGTTATCAACTATTCAAAAATACACAGAGGGGCAGACTGTCCAAGAGTAGTAGATGGTTTCTCAAGAGTAGGCTTTTTGAGGACAGTGGAGTATTGCATATGATGCAGAATGGCTCACAATTAGAGATGGTCGATTGATAGTGAGAGGAGAAATGTGCAGCAGCAGAGACTCCGAGTAACTGTGGATGCTTGAGTGGAGTACACCCGTTGGGCAGGTAGACACTCTGTAGCACATCTACTCCTGAACAGAAAAATCTCAGGTGTGGTCTTTCTTAATTTTACAATACATACTTACTCTCAGGAAATAACCTCATTATCATATTTCTCATACTCTAAGTTACTCTTCTATCAATATTCTATCATAGCCACTACTAATACAGACATGAATAAGACCTCCAGGTCTGGAGGAGGCTTTTGCGAGTGTTTACTGTACACTTGGAATAATTATATTCCAGGAGAAGGTGTTCTCCGTCGGAACTTTTTCCATGCCGGTGTCCGTGCTGAGTGTGTGTTACAACGAGGTATAATATTATCATCTTCAACTTGTGCTGGTACTGTACTGTACTGCCAAATCACCCGCGATAAAAAAGTTAGCAGACGGTTAATTGAGGCAGGCTCGCAAAATAATTCCTCTTTTGTAGGAAAACACCTCCCACCCGGACACTTGGACTTTATGTATCGTGGATGTGGATATTATAACTCATGCATGCTCTGGTAGTTGATCGAACGGGCGTTATTACTCGAGTACAAGTATCATTGGAAAGATGTCCTGTCAGTTGAGTTCAATGAAGAATGAGTTTAGGGAGGTAGGGAGGGAGGGAGGGAGGGCGTGGGGTCTAGTTTCAGGTCATCTGCTAAACTAAGGGTACTATCATAGTATCTCGCTCGAGCACAGTATGTCATTGGGGCTTTTTAAAGGTAAATAAAATGAACGGTTGCGGTTGTGGAGCTCGGAGACCTCTGGAAATTCCTATTCTGGGCTTGTTGGTGGCTTTTTGGAGGCTTGGGTCTAGACCGCCGTCTCTCTCAACTCACTCGAAGTTAGGTTCAACTGATAAGGTCTTTTTTTTATTTAATGATATCATACTATCATACATACCGTACTTTGCGTCCCTAGAGGAAGTAGGAGGTTGCGCTACGGCTAGTTAAGGTTCTATTGAGAAAGTGCTGTGCCGTAAATTCTGTGTAAACACGACTTCTTGAGATACTCACCACCTCCCTTAAGGCCTAACCCCGCGACGAATGGGCTTTTCAGGGGATAGTAGCTACTGCATAGATAATAGTGGTGGGTCGAATTCACCCAGCATTTACTGGTATTGCTCGTGTTCCACTTTTCGATGTATTCCACCAGAAGTCTAGAACCATGATAATATGGGGGTTTCCCCTATTTCCATCCATCCCTACGCACAAGTCTCATCTCAACCTATTTCCATCCATTCCATCTGAACACCCCGTGCCTCCTGACGTTACAGAACCAGAGCCTAACCAGGCATGGTAAATACAATCTCACACTAAACTAACTACGCACCTCTACCTCACCAGTGTTCACTTCCTCCTCCTCGTTCGTCCGAACTTTTGTCCCCCTAAATGTTCCAAAACAGTGCTAAGCCCAATCCTGCGTAGCGCTTCCGCAAATCGACCAATACGACAGGATAAGTGCGCCACTTAAAGGGGGGGAGGAAAAAGGAAGGAAAAAAAAGGGCTCGGGCAATTAACGTTTGTGGCTGATCCTTTTTTTGTTTTTGTTCCTGGTTGCGACAGTCAGCAGGCAGGTCGGTGAGATCATCCAGGGTCTCGGATAGGGCCGCCGAGAGATATTCGCGTGGTGTGGCCGGGATCGCGCCAGGCATCGATAAACCTTTTTTCTTTTTCTTTTTCTTTTTCTTTGTCTTTTCCACTTGTGGAGAAAAATTGAGTTACCGGTATGTGATGAACGGCTTCCTCCATCGGGATTCGCGTTTAGTGTTGCCTCAAAGGGCAAGTGTTTTCCCACAACAACGATGAGGCCCTTGTTGGATGGATTTACTCTCTAGTTTCCGTCACTCGCTAAACTCGACTCGGCTCAGCCGAACTTCGGCTTCCGACCGGTGTCCCTCCCTCTCACTCTCTGCCCCGCAACCAATCGGTCAAGAAATTAAGACCACGGTTACAACGGGGAATTATTATTTTTAAAATTACCATAAGCTCCTCGCCGTCCTATCAGCTCTCTTGAACCCTCTGATTCACGGCGTAGAAATCTTGTTTTTTCATTTTATAACATCCACAGGAACTCCGCACACGCCATCGATCCGGACCGCGTGGTCAAGGTGCCCCGCTCATAAAAGAAGTAAATATGAGATCTAATTTCGGGTCATTCCTGCTCGTTTCGCATCGCGGAGTCTTTTTTAATTTTTTGCGGTGCGCTACCACGGTAGACGAGAGGATAGGAAACGACTTTGTTTGGAAAGTGCATGCCTGATGGCCTAATTTATCTTTACCGTACCGTATTTGCCTATCTGTTACTCCCTCCTTCCCTCCTACCACGGTATGTTTTTTTTTGGATGTGTGTGTACTCCCCGGCGTCCGTGCGATTTGCCTCTCTTGTTGGTTCTGTATCATATGAGTACCATAGAGAGAGAGAGAGAGAGAGAGTTTTTGATGGCCAAGTATCAGGGAAATGCTCCCATCCCTGTGCCTGTCCATTGTTGCATGTGCGTGTGAAAAGTGAAGCTGGGAGTTCGCATATCCCCTCCGTCAAGGGGGGTTTCGCTTGTACCTACACTGCAGTCCACTACAGTGTGAACTGTAATTTCACGTTTGTAGCGACTCCTCGATGTGTGAATGGTAGCTGGGATGCGGACGGGTACCTGACCTCCCACCGGGATTCCTGCGGTGAAGCATGTATCGTCATGGGAGACGTCTTATTGGGCCGCTCGCTTTATTTGCTAATTCCCACCTGGATGGATGTGTGCGAGCGCGCTGAAAAATGGGTTGCGTTCAGCGCGGAGGACTCGACTGAGCCGAGGGGAGGAGGGGTCAGCACTTGGTCTGAGGAAGAAGAAAAAAAAAAAAATAACAGTGATTTTGCTATGGAGTACTCTACTCGAGTACTCGGGAATGTTGTTTTTGCCTGGTGATTTTCTTTACGCCGTCAGTAGCCGTAGATGGAGGAGAATGGTCACACAGATGGGGCTCGTTTGGACAATCCACAAGCGGGCATCTGGCATGGGCTGATCATGACGATCACGGCAGTGCCCGAATGTGAGCTCAGTCGCAAGTCACCTAACTTGGTTGGTTGGTTAGTCAGCTAGCACGATGTCGGTCTGCCCGCCGGTCATCCGTGAGGCATATTCTGGTCCGTATCAGCCTGCTAGTAACAAGCACTGCAGTGCTGTTAAAAACAGCCAAGCGCAGTACCATACTGCTCTCGTTTCGTGCGGCTCTGCGTGGTTTGCATGAATAATGACCCCAAAATATCTCAGATATACCTATCTGTGGCTGAATCGAGGGCTAAGTGCCAACAGCAAACGGTTGTTGGACGTGTGTGCTAAGTTAATTACTGGGCGGGGTAATGTATCATACTGTGCGGCGTAAGGAATCATCCACAAATACATTTGTTTTATGGCAGTTGTCGGTTCTATGAAATGCCATTATATCCGGTCGGTACCTTTAATTAACGGTACGGGGTCAAGAGATTTGAGTGCTATTTTTCGTGTTATGTTATTCGCTACGGTACTTTTCCGAATTACTGCACAGTGCGAGTGCCGTACAGTACTAGAGTATGGTGCTGCACCTATCATACCGGTGTTGCAAAGTGCTGAATGGGTTCCCCTTGCCCGCCTGGTCAATGGGTGGACTAACTCACGCTATGGATCACACCCGGTCCGTTACTGATACTTGTTATGATACTGATCATGGTCTGCGGGGAAGAAACCCTCCCTTCACCCCGCTTCGTCATTGATGGAAATACGATCCCCCCCCCGACACAGCCTCCCCACTCGCTGATCGCGCACCGCTCCCCTCTCCGTACTGCACAGCACATACGCCCTGTACCGGGTTACTTCAGCCCCACTCGTGGAACATGCGCAGCCATGTATAATGCCCTACAATACCCTATTGTGCTATCAGTACCTAGATTTTATTTTATTTTATTTGCCTATTACGGTGCACAGTACAGTACATGGCACAACAGAGTATCATAGTAGGAACATAAAACTCTAACTTTACCCCCTGCTTCCGGCTACCCATTGGCTATGCAAAAAACTCAAGAATAATATTGAGGGTTAATCACCAGCGCTCATTCTCGAATGAGGCGGTGCTTAAGCTGAACAATCATTTTGAGGATCACACCAGCGGAGCATCAATGAAGCGTACAGTACTGTACTGTACACAAAAGTTTGCCGTGCCAATGTTGGAAGTTGGACGGTCCAAAAATCTCCGTCACTTAAGGCAACCATCGGACTAAAGCTGCTTTCAAGCAACCTAAGAACGCATGGAAAGAAAGAAGGAAAGCACCAGCTGCAGGATAAGCGACAGAACCCCTCCGTGCGGTGGTTAAGCTACTGTTCGAAAATTCACATTTTTTCCTGGAACAGGGGGGAGAGGTTTTGTCATTTTGGGCTTGGGTTGTATGCCCAGAACGAGCACGGGTTATTTATAACCAGTAATGATCTTCCCGTCTGAACGTTTCACCTAAGAAAGCACACTGGTGCTTAACCTCGATAATGCCGGCGGTAATCGAGTTGGTGTCATATCACCCATGTGAAGGATCACGAGTTGTCACTCTGAATATCAGAAAAGGGAAAAAGGAGCATCTGTGGGGGGACGGGATGGCAACGGGCTCTGGTGGGATTTGCCCTGCCCTGGGGTTGAATTTTTGGGGTTTCCTACATCATTTGGGATAGTAGTGTTTATGGTGGGTTTTGGATTATGCTAGTTGGGGCATGATATCGTGACGTATTTCTTCTCCCTGCATTTTTGTTCATTTCATCGTGGGTAAGTATGTGATGCAGGTGCCTAATGTTGGCTAACTTGTATACTAGCAGGTTATGATTACCGCTTTCTCTCTTCTTCCTCTTCTTCTCTTCTCTCTCTTCCTTCCTTCCTGGGCTGGAGTGGTAGTTGGAAGAGAGGCGGAAGAGTGCTCTGGACAAGTTGATCAATGTGTATCGGAGACACCTAGTGTTTGCAACGGCCAGCCTGCCGGTACATGGACCACCCGTACAGCGGATTTGAAAAACTTGAAACTGGTACCGTGAAAAGCCAAGGTAGAATCCCCGGTGGGGATGCGGGGATGACCAACCCTATGAAGTTATTTTGACCTTTTGCAGCCCGGATGTGCTGTACGTATCCAGCCCAAAATTTCCAGGGTACAGGGCAGATAAATGAACCCCCAGGTATCCGACCAGGAGCCCCAATGCGGCTGCATGCACATCGAGCCTCTGTGAAATACATCACCTTATCACACTCCCGCTACTAGGTTGGCGTGTTAATTACTCTGTCAGGGAAGTATAATAACCTCACTATCAAAAGCGCAAGGGTCCGGAAGGCTTTAAGCGGAATTAACAGGGATATATTTCGCTGGTTAGCCTCGAATAACTGTTCCGTAGCTTTCTTGCCGGATCTCGGACATACACCATTGTAGTCACCCTCACCACCGTCGCTAAGCCCATGCCATGGTATCTCCCTTATTCACGGTCGTTTAGGCATCAAGCCTATCGCCAGAAACTACCGTCGAGTCTTCACCGCGGCCAATCCCGGAAACCCAGGGCCACCACCTACCTTGCATACACCATGTCTTGCCCGATGTGCTACTCACTCGGGGGAGTTATCTGGCCATTTACCGGTAGTGGATGAACAGCGGGTTCCGGTTATCTAGGATAGAGCGGTCGGTAACGCGTCATGTAGTATCACTCGATTCCTGGGTTATCTCTTGCGACTGAGAGCCGTCTGGAGGGTAAGTGGGGAGATTTTGATTTATAAATCTTGTCACAGAGTTTGCTTTGTGCTACTGCGGGAGCTGAGGACAATGTATGTTAGCTGGTAGCTAGCTAGGGGCTTAGGGTATTAAGTAGGGTTAGGTACTAGCTGAGTGAACCCAAGTGAGGCATCATGGTGCACATATCATGATATTAGGGAGTGGGCGAGAACAAATCTACAGGGGAGCGCGGTGCCGTGCCGTGCTAATCAGAACTGCACAGATTATGTTACTGAGGCTATGGTATTCTAGGCCTAGGGGGCTCTTGACGTCTAGGAGGAAGAATCTCTAGTTCTAGCGAAGAGAGCTGCTGAATTACATGACCTAGGCTACTAGCTGACTAACCAACCAACTTCGCTAGATGTCGTATCATACCTACGGCAGGAGTGCGTCCTGGTGAGGTGTGCTGTGGTGGGCTAGGATGCTGGCTAGGTTAATTTTCCGGTGGTGAAAACACGATAAAAACCCGAACGCAAGAAAACATTTTTTAAAAGCCTTCTCCAGATGTATTTTAAGCACGGCCATCTTCCGGAAACCAGGGCTTCGCAGTTCTTGACTATTTCCTGCCATAAACTAATGTTAATTTATTAAGGTTGCCAGAATTCATGCGCTTCTCCACTGTTACTGTCGAAGTGGGGGTGGGTTTTCTGGGATATGAACGGGGGTGTCATGTATTATCCTTGCCTGCAGAGGGTATTCTGCTCGTACTAACTTAGGTATGGGGTGCCCTAGCATCTATTAGAAATAGAAGTCAAGCTAGTTTGTTAATTAGTCAGTGGGTATGGCTGGCAAGGATATTATCTCGGAGAGATGGAGGATTTTCGCTACCCGTTAAGCTTGCGCTTTTTTTCCTTTCTATTAATTGAATGCTTGTTTGGGGTCTTGTTGCCTGTCTGCCATGCATTGTCTGCCGCCATTCTTCCATGCTGCCATTCTCGAGATGGCATTATTGTTCCTAAAGGCCTTTGTATGGGCAATTTGGGAGTTCAGCTGGTTTGTAGGTAGCCGGGGTATCTGTGCATTATTCAATTCCATTCTTTTGCCATCGAATCGTATTGTGCGCTGGCTCGATGAAACTTTTTTTGGTTAATCTTTACTTGTTCACCTATAGTTGACCTTGTTCAATATAGAGCTACTCGGCGCTGCGCCGTACCGCTACACAAATTCTAGGCGGCCTATTGATAAATTCGATTCTACGCTATGTTGTGCTGGGAGTGGTAGGTAGAGTTTTTTGTTTGACACGTCCATAGCCTCAACTAATTTATTCACTTTTATCCACCGTTTTATCAACCGGCATATATACTCGAGTACACAATCCTACCTGCCGAGCATTGAGCTATGGACCAACTTGTCGACCAATCAATTCCCGGTACCACCCTCCCTTACTTCACCGGTGCTATGTTCCATGATCACCGCCCATAAATTTTACAAGAGAGATACACCCCCCCAAAGCCTTTCCCGCACACAATCTGGTGCCTCCGGAACTTTCCCCTCCCCCTTTCCTTCACCCCCCCCCCCGGAGTACTGTGTCACATGGCCGGGCTTCCGTATTGAAATACCCCCCCCATTATAAATCTGGCGGAAAATTGGTCCCCCAACTTGCGCCTTTGCCCTCGATCTTACTAAATTAATCCTCCCGATCCATCCATCCCAAATTTCGCGTAAAGCCATGACCACCTTCCCCTCGTGGGCTAGATTTAGCCTTGGGTGGGACGATTAGATGGAAACGTTCGTGCCAGCCACTGTATGTTCACTCGCCTCCTCCTCTCGGTTTCGTGGGGTCGATGTGCCTATGTACCTGATCTCATTGATTACTGTCATTTAGGTTTTCGGTTTGGTATGGTGGAATGGTCGTCATGTGAAGGGATGGGAAGAAAAGGGTCAGATAATGGTGGTGGGCTCTTCGCAGTGTACAGTACTGTGCTATACTTCCAGGAGTAAAGTAGATTACTGTATGGGAATTACAACATTCAGTTAGGTTAAGCTTCAAGGCGAAACTGCATATCATGCAAACAGTGAATATCAGATCATCCGGGAGATAACCTTTCCCCCGAGCACTTGCACAAGTATATGTGTACCTTGATGATGAATGATGAACTAATGAACACTATATCGAGATATACACTTTCTACGGCAATGATATTTCACTCCTCTTCTCAGCTCCCACCCCCGCACCCCGAGCCTTCATTTCTAATGTGCCTTTCTTTCCGTTTTTCTAGCCTCTTCTTAGGAAGCTAAGAATATTCTGTCCCTGGGATCTTATACTGTAACTATAGTCTATTCTTGAAGGAAATATCTTGCTTTACTTTTCTCATATGCGTCTTTCGGGGGATACAGGAGAAACAAAACGGCGACTGGGCGGTGGTACAACAGGTGGGGGAAAGAAAGGCTGCTGGAGAAGCGGGATGTTCGATACGGGAGGATGTGTTTCCTGTTGTGAAATCTGTCATTTAAATTATCATGGGGTGATTGGATTGGGGATCAAGGATTTTTTTTAGGTTTCCTCGAGGATGGGTTTTTTTTGTTTAGTTTCACGTTGGATGGATGGAGAGATGACGGGGGAATGGAGTGCTTGGATATTGGAGGACGATGGAGTGCGTATGCCCTGAGGGAAATTCCAAGTAGATCGTCAGTGTAGGTAAAGGTTTGCTAATTCTTGATAAGTATCTAGTTAGAGCAATCAATCTAAGATTCTGATGAAGGAAAACGGACCCTCATGCACTTTGCTCGTACGGGCAGGGTAGACAAAGTTCCAAAGTGAATGCCGGGCAAACCCTGAAGAGTCATGATCGGAGCTACCAGTGTAACACGAACGAGAAGGGCCGTTGGAGCCTCGTCCGGTGAGCTACTCACGGACCAGCCACGATAACTACCTTGAAGCTCACACAGCCCACCTGAGCTGCAGCAAGATGCTCAAGTCGATCCACTTAGTGGACCGGTTCGCTAGATCTGTGGGGAAACAGCAACCACCACCACCACCCTGTCAATGAACCCTTCCACTTCCAGCGTAAGGCAAATAGATAGACTAGGGGGGAAAATGAGAGGAAACACGCCGAGGCCTGGAATCCCATGCTAACCAAGTTACACCACCAAAGAGTACTCCTAGAGCTGAAACCGGAAATAAATAGTAAGCTTATGGCCCCTCTCGCACGAATGAGTCTGTCAATATGGCCCCTCTCGCACGAATGAGTCTGTCAATGTCCCAAAGCGTCACCCTGTGCTACGGCACTTTTTTGGATTTTTTAGAACCTTGTCCCAGTTTGGCTGCTTACATCCAGCCATCCCCCTAGCATCGTGTGCTCCCTTCTAATATAGGGTGTTGGCAATTGCTGTTTTACCCTTCCACGGCCCCGTATTGTATTGGCCAAATTTTTTCTTGGGTGGTACGGTGAGAGTGCGGTAGCCTAGGGTACTGCAGGTTGGTGTAATGGATAGTAAGGTAGGTGGGAAGGATTAACACCAAATGATTGAAAAAGTTTCATTACCGCAACCTGATAATGGGGAATCTTGTGTCGTGATTGGTTCACTATCTGTCCTTTTCCCATCCTTCCCTCCCTCTTCTCAGCCAATGGTGAACTTAGTTGATACAGCCGCTGGGGAGGCTAGCAGATGCTTTAGAAATCCTCTTTCTTAGACAGTGAGGGATGAGATAGAGCCAAACCAATCGGAGGAGCTGGAGTAATTAAGGGAGCAGTGTTAGGATACTGGTGATCTTCCAGAGTATTGTAGATGGTCATTATCACACAAATTTACCATTCCGCAACACCGAATCCGCAGGCATCGCGAAACCAATCTAGGGTCTTTCCCGTTCCATCTCCTCCTTTTCCTACGCCAGATACAACCACATCTGTTTCCTTACCCTAGGCCTTATCTTTTTTTTGATTCACCTACTGTATGCGATTGCTCGGTGGGGGCGAAAGGGGCCCAAGTCACTCGACGACACGCTGAACTTTTAGAAAGATTGGATTCTGACAGCCCACTGACATGAACTTAATCTGACTTAACCTTACATAACCATGAAAATTTGCATTATTTAGGACCCGAAAGAGGAAAATATTCAAATAAGAGGTGAATCATAGGACTGGGTTACAAATTCGGCGAGGTCTCCGCGGAGAGTGTTTAGTTAATGGACAGCAGGCATGCCTGATGGAGGTGGGGATTTATGCTTTAAAGAGCGATGGCAGCAAGTAACTTATGGTCGTGGACTGTATAATACATGGGGATGGTGATAACGAGATTAGGTTTCGCTTGTAGCTAGTATATTTGTTGGGATTTGAGTATGGATTTGGATTATTGATGATGAAGTAATCTGTCTGAAAGGGGGGGAGGGGGGGGGAGAGGGGGAGAGAATTTAAATTTCTAGACGTACGTAACTATTCCACATCATAATCCTATTGTGTGTTGCGTTACTTTTGTTGAACACTAGCCACAATCATTACCATTTCTCACCGTAACGTAGTCTTTAAAAACTTGAACCATGAGATTTCCGATATATATGCCCATCCCCCAGGCCAATACTCTTTCAGCAAATGCCTGTACTACTCATATTAGGAAAGGGAAAAAAGAAACGAGAGAAAACCTAACTTAGACGAACGACTGTATACTACTTCGCCGCAGCCGCAGCCATGCATACCTTGCCGCAAGGTAAAAAAGGCTGGCCCTGTCCGTTCACTCCCGATCACACCACGCGCATAAAGACCTACCACGCGCCCCCTTGAAACGGTCGGCAGGGGTTCTAAGGCTGTGGCGGGGAGAGATACAGCGTATCATATTGGATCATATATTATCTTGAACGATCTGATTATCGTGCGGTGAATTTGGTTGAATTTGTTAGAATGACTGTTCGGTTTCGGAAGTGTTGTTCGTTGCAGTGCCCAGTACTTCCGCAGGATCCCGTGCTATAAATTTTGGGCTGGGGGGGGGGCTTGGGAGAGTGGTTTGCCTGGTGGGAGTTCAGATCTAATTTTCTTTTCCTTCTTTCTTTTATGTGCAATATTAGATTTTTGAGTTCTTCAGCGGTAGGTAGGGGTTTGTGCTAGGGTGTTTCATCTCAGGAGTGGAATCGGAAGGGCGGAGGTGTGGTGTGAATTATTGGAGGGGAATGCAGCTTCTGAGTTACATCGGGTGCTGGTCATAACTCAATGCAATAGTGGCGAGGTGATCCGGAGAACTGGACGACGTTTCGACGCTTCAGCCACCAGGTATTCCCCGATTCACTTTACTGAGAGGAAGTGTGGTGTGATATTTGCAGGTTTTGGGAGTGTCGGTCAGTATTGGGGGAAGATAGTCATACATAATCACTCGGTCATGGGGTATCACGACCGCTGCGAATAGAGCGTAACGGGTGACATGAGTATAAGGGATCTGTGGTAGAAGTGAATTGCTTGGGTTTCTAGGTGGGGCAGACAGGTGTCTGAAGTACATGAGAGCTCCTTCCTAATACGGCATGGATGAAAGGCTTCCATTAATTTTGTCGCTCTAATTTCACTGAATGCTACTGAATAGGGAGAATTGTGTTAAAGTGGGAAATGGCGGTCGTATAGTGGTAGACGGTAGAGTAGAGAATTCACGTAGAACTTAGGCACTTTTCAGGGGAGATATGAAATGTAACTTCTATCATTGTCTCTTCATTCGTTCACTACCAACTAAAAATGGGCATCGGTAAAGGCAGGTGTATAAGTAAAGCACGAATAACACGTCCTGATCCCTCCATAGATCACTGCACCTGTCTCTGTATTTCTCCACATGTCCCTATTCCTCCGTGCACTCCAGTGATGACATGGGAAAGGCATGCTGGTAGAATATACTCCTTAAACTGTTAAACTATTATACTAAAACGATATATCACTCTCTCAAATAATCTGCAATGCACCCTAACGATCCGACAAATTCCAGCAACTACCAGAGTCAACCACATCCTTCTAATGGATCGGTAGCTCATAGGCCTAGAGAAGAGTCAACCTAGGGTGCAGGGTTGCAGGGACGCGATAGCCTCATCAATCTATGCTTGGTGCCCGGTATCATCCTCCTCCCGGAGTTGGGCTGCCGGGGGCTATTGTGGCTTCCCTGGACCGGGTCGTTTGCGGCCGGCGTTCGCGAACGGTCGGGGCGGCTTCCGGGGGGCTGGCGGCGTCTGCAAGAGTTCGGCATCTGCTATCTGATTTTCAAATGTTTTCTTTGTAGGCGGCCGACGTCTTCAGATGCACGCAAATATCCGCAGATATCTGAAGATGCCCGGAGACATCTAAAGATGCTTGAATATATCTGAAAGCCTGCAGATATCTGTAGTCTGGTCTGTCCAGGTCAGGTGCGTCCCGGAAACCGAACTATGGCCTACAGTCCCGCCCTGTCAGCGACCAACGGAGCCCGGGCAGGCCGGACTGGCCGCTTGAGAACACTGTTTACAGTCATTTAGAGAAAGTTTCTGAGAAGGGGATAGCTGGGGAGAGAGGGAAAGGGGTTATAATTTGAATGGTTTTCAAGATGGGGAATCCTCCCTAGAGACAATAAAAGATCTAGCCTACTGCGTAGATACAGGTTTAAGAGGAACTAGAACAGGGCTGAAGATCTTGAATAAGGCTAGGACTAGAAATAAAGGGATAAGAAGATATGGCGGGGTTCTAGTGACCTCTCTAAAGTTCATAATGTGAGGCGGAGGTCCCTGGATCTACCCCTCAAAAGTTCAGCCTGACTCAAGGAGTGACTGGCTGCAGGGGACGACTGAGAATACTATCACAGCTGAGAAATAAGGGGAAATGATACCTCCAGCTGTTTTCGATGGCTTTGGAATGTGCAAACACTTCTTCCACTATGGCATATTCTGCACTGATTGTCAGAGGATTAATTAACAAATGGCGCAGCATTCGAAAACTCGGACTAGGATTGGGCTGGACTATATATTCTATATGAAAGGTATAATCAGAAACTTCGTTCACTTGTCACTCTCCAAACTAACTAGTCAAAAAAATGAGTATTATCACTAGAGCGAGGGGACAAATAAGTGCATACATCGAGAGAAATCGCCAGGTGTAAGAAGCAATGGAACGATCGAGATGATTTCCTTATACGATATCTCAAATATAAAGGAAAGGAATGACCATAGAACCATCTCGGTGAATTATTTTAACTCCCGAACAAATGCAGTCGCGGAAGACATTCTCTAAACTTCCATGGCCCACCACAGTACACTCTCCACTCGGGCAACTCTTCACATCTATACTTAACAGTCAGCTCTGGCAAGTGTCCGCTCCCGTCAACCCCAACACCGACCAGTTTCACCTTTAATCTTTGAAAAGGGGGAATAAGATTCCGGGGAGTCTAAGGACTACTGGAGTCAGTGGCCTGACTCCACATCCATTACACTGCCGTTTGTACTAAGCATTTTTTGGAGCCAGTAACGAACGGCGCAGGGGTAGAGTGAGCAGAATCGTTTGGGACGAAGCGCTAGGTGGGAAAGGTAGGAAAGGCATAGTTGTAAATTTTGTTCTCTTGCTCTCTGACTCAACCCGCCGTGAAGACAGTAATATATAAAACATAATAAACTCATCTCAATCCTTTTATGGATCTCCACGCATGTTCCCATTCCTCCTAGCATTCCTCTGACGGCAAAAGGAAAACGAGTGTGTGTGTGTGTGGAGAGCCTTCTCTGTCAACCACGATGACTTCAGAACAATCTACCTCACTCCCATTATTGCAGCGACCAGCTGCAGCAGACTAGCCAGCTTCCCCAACTTGAAAAAGCTGGCGGCTCAAGCTCGTTTCATCACGATCCTATGTTAAGGGCTTTAGGACCTCCTAGAAGGCCCACCTGGGGAGCCCCTGGCCTGTCTACTGAGTGGCCTACAGAAGTAATAGTAGGAGGAACTCCGGCAGCTATGACTACAGGAAAGATTGGATTTTTTTTCTAGGTCTTATTCTCTGTAAAAAATCTATACTAAAGTGTGGTTTAAAGAGTTTATCCGCACTCATCTATGACGAGGTATCAGGTATTCTTTCCAGAAATTTCTGTACCAACGTGAGAGTTCGGTAACAGAATTCGATGAAAGCTTCTCGATCGATAGGATACTGAACCACAAGAAGCAAAGATGGACTAGCTATTTATGAACACATTTTTTTGGAGCTTAAAGAAAGAACGAAAGAACGAAAGAACAAGAAATGCAATCGCAATGGCTCTAAGCCCAGAGGGACATAGAAGGGGGGCTAGTTGGCTGCTCCTCTGCCAGCTAAGGACAGGCCAGGAGATATACCTCTTTGTCTAACTGACAACATAGGAAAACTCTCGAAACTCAAAGAATTCTAAAGAAACACACTATCCTGACAAATCTTGATCCCTAGCGATCTCAAGCAATCTAGAACCATCATAATATCCTATGATCCTCGTGATCCCTGAAGCCTATGCCCTGCCAGTGCGCCTACTCCAGTAGGTTTAAGGACATAGGGTGTGAAAGAAACTTTATGAAGCTAGATAGGTTCGATACCTAATGCCCAATGCCAATGGGTATCAACAAAACCAAAAGCCAGTGCCCTTGCATAGTGGCATAGGAATGTGAAAACAACAATCCACTACTAAGTGCTTAAAGTTAGCTACAGCACGCCAGAAAGCCACACGCCTTATAACTGTGTATCCCCTGACCACATATCGGCATGTCCGCATACCCGCACATTAGCATATCCGCGCAACTGCATATCCTCATAATCCCATAACCACATGCCCTATACGCAATCCCACAGCATTCACGAGATTTTCTGGGATCACCGTCCAGACCGCACATCCCCCTCTAACACGACCACCAACGAAGAGACAGGCAAAGTGGGATGGAGTATTGAGTCGTGGTAAATGAGAAGCGCAGCACAGAAGCAACGTCGACCATTCTAACTGCATCAGGAGGACTCATTTTTTGAAAACAAATAAAGAACTTCAAGGAAGCTTTTGGTTGGTTGTGCCAAGAGGTTGCGCGTCAGCAATTTTCTCACTCTTCAGAGTCCCCCGTTGATACAAGAGGTTCCTCGAATTTTTTTCTTGACCTATCTTGTTGTGGTGATTGCTACCCTTGGTTGTTCTGAACCCCCGTCACGATATACTACTTTCTCTATCAATAGTGATCTACATACTGGATCCCATCTCATGACACAGCTCCTCGTTCAGCCAGAAAATCTTATTCTCCTGAAGATACTCTCCGATCCCTCTGTAACCATGGAATGGAAGATATCTCGATCGCTAGTTGCAAATCTATTTTCGAAATAGAAACCCGGTTCCATTCCTAGACAGCCGAGTGAGGATCGGTGAGTCGCTGTGATTCCGATTTTTCTGGCTATCGTACCCAAGCCGCATGTTCTTAGAAATCGGAAAACAAACTCTTGTGCCCGTAAGGATTTTCGTACGGGATCAATAGAAATGGCTTTCCGATTTTTTACTGACAACAAATCCAATCGCAGTTGTTAGACAGATAAAAAAAAAAAAGCTGGATTTTATGAGGTCATTATTGGTTAAAGTGTTTCCTTCTGCTTGGGAACCCTGGCCAATTAGATTACCTGGGAATCCCGTCGCTCCTATAAAATCCATTCGCTTGAGAGTAGGTAAATAAGGAGATATATGATATCATACATTCTCTTCTTCTTCCCTCCCTCCCTCCCTAGCTGGCCTCTCTGTAAGTTAGATTTCCCAAGTTTTTGCTTGCAACCCTAAAATCCCCATTGCGGTTTCCCGGTTTTTCCCACCTCATCATCCCGGAATCATACTATGTACGATATAACCGACCTTGCCAGCGATTAGCTGGCCGCCGTCGACTGCACCTTATCATCATCGCCTACTCTGAGCACTAATGTTACATCCTATCCCAAGGGGTTCAAGAAAGTAGAAAATCTCACTAAAATTTCCTCCTCCTCCCTTCAAAGCTACATAGTTGAAAGGGAGATATTGTGCGTGGACAAAATTAACCGATCACCCGAGTGAGCGTGGAAACCCATGGCTTCCGGCCCCCCCACAAAAATCATTACCACTCAGCAGGCACCTCATAATACCTCCTGCTTTTTTCCCTTAAGGTTGACGGGATGGTATACTAAGTACTGTGTACTTCCATATACCGGTATTTATTCTATAATATTTACTCATTTTTCTTGGTTGGGTTGGGGTGGTTGTATCGAGGAGGTTGATAACATCAAGGGGATAAGTGTTTCGTTGATCGGTTAATTTTATCCAGCCACAATATATTACCCACTGTCCCATTTTCCAATTATCACATGCCCCAAAACATTATAGAAAATTTGGTAGTATTGGTGCTATCATACCACATTTCCTAAGGGAACCATAGAATTCCATCGTTGGAGGCAGGTCTTATTTTGGCTGTGCAGAGCTTGGGGAGCCCCCACGGTCCAGTAGTTGGATGTCGCACACTGTTTCCTAGTCTATATGTATGATACTTTAATCGATAGCTGGGTGCTACTATACATTTAGAGGTTTTCCATAACCATCAGAGACTTACGATAGATCTGAGTGACTTAGTTAAAAACTCAAATGGGGCCCTCCCAAATATAACTCCTAAGATAGATAGAAAGAGCTAGGGAGGGAGCGACAACAAGTTAGAGTTTTTCTCTCCAAATGTATAATTAGTATATAATCAGGGTATCATATTATCAACCCAACGCCAGAACCAACTCTCTAGATCTAACTATCCTTAAGGGTCCAGGATATGACCAAGTCCAAGATTTATTTATTTATTTATTTATTGTCTCGGAAGGGCCCGGACTTAACCAGGTCCTTCTTCTTTTTCCTTTTTTTTTCAACACAAATTTAGCTCATATATCCATAGGAGATATGTTTTACGTCTTTGTCTGCATACTTGTGTGGAATATAAAGGATAAGCTTGGTTGTATCAGTTGGGTAGGATCCGGAGATGTGTGTGTGTGTGCACAAGTGAGACTCTTCCAACCCCCAGGAGGCGCAGAAGAGTTGATAGTAAAGGTATGATATTCGAGAAAGAAAGAAAAAAATGGCCCCGCAGCGCAGCGGGGATAGTATATGCAGTCAAAGACAGAAAGGGCTCTATCCCCGAACGGGGGAAAAAATCGGATAAGCCCAGGAATGGGGATTTCGTTGTGACTGTGCTAAATTAAATAGCATTAAAACTGAACCACGGTAGTGGTCCCGGAAAAACATTTCTCTGGGGTACTAGAGTTCAAGTGTCCACTAAAATAGTCTAACTTATGCTCATGACTCACATCCGACTCGCTACAATCGGATCACAAATCTAAGGGATGGAATTGGTTGTGATGCTTTTAGTAAATATTCCTCTAACATCCGCCGGTGGATGGTCGAGGGAAAACTAAACTTCAGGTGCCCTACGCTGCCTCGACGTTCGACAACACCGCGGTCGGGCGTCTGTCTATTGCAGCTGTAGCCAACAGTATTATTATTTTTTAGCACCAATTGGTCACCCCATGCTGAAGATGTTCCCAGAATCTCTAGACCCTCAACAACTCCTCTATCGCAGCTTTGGTAAGTAGGAGGAGGGTAAATCATCAATTCTCACTCGGTCTACCCCGAATCACTGCGAAGAGCAAACCCGGTGTCTTACATTTCATGCATGTTTCCGGGATGTATCCATCCTAGACCCGGCGGTCACGCTTAGGCCGATGCACTGACCAAGTGTAGAAAGGTGTTCAGTTATCGGGGCCCTGCCCGCACGCCCTCCAGCAGTAAGGGTGACGGATTGTTTTGCCATTTCGACACCAAGCTTCCCCTCCCCTATTTTCCTCAAAAGTGCAAATTGCACTTTTTTCAACACCACATACACTATCTCGAGATTTCCGCGTAACGTGACCTGTCAGGTTACACGAATACCATATGGATCCCT
>Ga0307509_10005253_pt1 | contig 18134 bp, 12 predicted proteins | sample 10_EM_MG_FD_202245 | JGI IMG/M metagenome (GOLD analysis project Ga0307509, IMG submission 202245) | Populus trichocarpa ectomycorrhiza microbial communities from riparian zone in the Pacific Northwest, United States - 10_EM | ecosystem: Host-associated > Plants > Roots > Unclassified | place...
CCCCCGACGGCCGCGAGCAACTGCCCGCCCGCGGCCTGTTGGCCTAGAACGAATGCACCGCTGCGGCAGCGATCGCCACGTTGTAGATGATTGATGTGACCGCCTGCCACAACGGCAGTGCGGGCATGTGCTCGGCGTCGAGCGGTACGACGATCGTGTCGCCGGGTCTCATCGGCACGTTGGAGTGTTCGAACCAGCGACTGCCCTCGCGCGCCACCACGCTGCCATTGGCACGGACGACGTAGATCCGACCATTGTCGGCGCGACGCGACGTACCACCACTGAGTGAGATGTAATCATCCCGTGTCAGGCCGGTCCGATACAGGTGCGAGGTCGAATTCTGCACTTCGCCGATGACCGTCACTTCCTGTTGGAACTTCGGAATCAGGAGAGTGTCGCCATCACGCAGGACGATGTCGGCCTCGGCGCCAGCCTTCGCGGTGAGCGTGCGGGGCAGATCGATGACGAGCCGGCCCACGGCCTTGGTCCCTCTCAGTTGTGTCAGCAGCGACTGGCCAACCGACAAGGTTCCCGCGCCCCCGCCCTGGTTCGCCGCCACGGCCTGCAGCGCGAGGATCGCGAGGTCGTGTTGCATGCGCTGGGCCAGATCGTCGATCTGTTCCTGTTCACGCTTACGCAACTCCTGGCGGGTGAACACACTCCCTTCCGCAAACGCGAATTCGGTCAGACCACCGGCCCTGGCGACCACTGACTTCAAAGTCTCGCCCCGCTTGACTGCATAGCGGCCGGGGAAACGCACCTCCCCCAGCAGCGTGACCGTCTCCTGGCCACTCCATTGCGGCAGCTCCTTGATGCTCAGCAGGTCGAACGGCTGCAGCAGGATATCCGCGGCGGCATCGCCGCGCGAAACTGCGGCCAGGTTGATGGGGATGAGTTGGGTCTGCCGGCTTTCTCCGCCGGCCACTTCGTAGCGGATCAATTCCGCGGTACCGCCGTAGGCGGAGTCCTCGAGGCTGCCGCCCGCGCGGATCAAATCGCTGATGCGCATGCCCGGCTCGAGTGGATAGTAGCCGGGAATCTTGATCCGGCCATCGACCCGCACGACCTGGGTGGGCTGCATCAGGTTCGACTGCATGCCCAGCTCATCCAGCACCGGCTTGATGACCCGCTCCCGGCCGGATTCCAGATCAAACACCGTGATCTGATCGCGCGGCATCAGCGGCACATCCGCCGCGGACCCGGGATTCTGCAACGCCTTCGACAGATCCGCGGACAGCACCGCCACGCGCCGATCGGGGGGCAACTCGCGCCGGATCAGCAGATAGTGGACGTCGGCGTTGGGTTGCAAGTCATCGACCGAGTGAATGACATCCGACAGGCGCATGCCGTTGCGAAACGGAAATGCGCCGGTGATGAAAGCCTGGCCTTTCAGGAGGACTCCCGAATCCAACGTGGGCCGCAACCGCGCCACTCGCAGCAGATCACCGTTGAGCAGCGGCTGCGACTTCGTGGCCGAGGCGGCCAGGTCGACCTGCAGAACCACGCGATGCCGGCTGGAATCGATTCGCGTCAGCACCGCGTTGGCCGTATCGGCCTCCGGCGAAAGACCGCCGGCGAGGTTGATGACCTCCTCAACGGTGGTTGCGCCTTTCTGCTCGTAGATCGCCGGCCGGCGAACCTCGCCTTCAACGGCGACGGTGGGCCCCACCGGCGGCACGAAAATGACATCGCCCGGCAGCAGCTTCGTGTCGTCGGTCGTGTCACCGCGAATCAACATGTCGTAAAGGTCGAGGTGGCGCACCAGTGCGCCCTGCCGCTTCAGTTGGATGTTGCGCAGCGAGCCGATCGGCTTGATTCCGCCGGCCGCGAACAACGCCGAGGTGATGGTTCCGAGGCCGCTGATGGTGTAGGACCCGGGGCGATTGGCTTCACCCAGTACGAAGATCCGGATCGAGCGCGTATCACCCATCGAAACACTGGCACGCGTACCGACGATCTCGCGCGCTACGCGCGCCTCGATCATCTCCTTGGCTTGCGTGAACCGCTGGCCACCGACATTGACCGGGCCTATCTCGGGCAGGTTCAGCCGCCCGTCGCGACCGACCTCCAGGATGAGGTTGCGACTCTGGGTACCATATAGCTGCACCTGGAATTCGTCCCCCGCGCCGACGATGTAGTCGGCGGGTACCGGCACGTTGGTGACCGGCGCGAATGTTGATGGCGAACGCAGAAAAAGATCGTAGCCAAACGGCTTCAACGCATCAGGACCCGACTTGGTGAGCGGCAACCGGGTCACGCGCACATCCAGTTTATTGAGGGCCGGCTCCACCCGCAGTCGCAAGGTCGCCAGGTCCTCGATCAGTCCGGCAAGCGGAATGCCGGCAAAACCCGGCAGATACAACACGCCGTCGCGCGACAGCTGGTACGGATTGCGCGAGCGGATGAGCTGGATCAAGGCGTTGAGGCGGTTTCTCTCATCCGAGGACAAATCGCCATCGGCACGCACCGGGCCCGCCGAGGGCGCACTCACCGCCGTAGCGGGGGTCGGCGTCGGCGCCGGAGTCGGCGCACTCGTGGCGGATGATGGGACCTGCGACGTCAAGGCCCCGTAAGGCAACGAACCCGGAGTGGTGTATGTGGGTTGTGGACGCGGCGGCAGGTGGAAATCAATCTCAATGATCACCGAATCCTGGGCCCGCAGCACCGGGACGGCACCCTGCTGATTTTCATCCGTTCCCGACTGCGACTCGGCGGTGGCGCGATCGCTCTGGTTGTCGCGATCCTGCTGATCCTGCCGCTGGCGGCCCTGCGAGCTGAGGCTACCGCTCCCCTGGGATCCCAGGCTGCCGCTAAACTGCCGCATGATGGATTGCTGCTGATCGGCCGGCAGATTGCGAAACAGGTCGAGCTGATCCGCGGTGGGCGCCACGTTCTGCGAGCGCGCGTCGTTGCAAAGACAGATTGCCGCGAGGGCCAGAATCAAACCCGCCCACAGTATGAATTTACTTCGGATCGCGCTGTTCAGAATATTTCTTCCGCTATGCATGCCCCGCGGCCGCCGGCCGCCTCGGGGCGAAGGCGCGATTGTACTGAAGCCGGGGGTGCGAGAATACGGAACTGAAGATCTCCACAGCGCCGGAAAGTTCCATCGCGGTCCGCGACCCATCCTGATAGGCCGCGTGCCATAATTCTCCCAACATGAGAAGAGCATCTATCGTTGCACCGCTGCTGCTGGCCGCGGCGCACACGGCCGCATTCGGCCGCGGTGTCAGTCCCTACCTGCCGCTGAACCTGGAACCGGAAATCGAATCGCAGATCGAGCGCGTGCTGATCCTGGCGGACCAGCCGGTCATGACGCGACCCATTGCCGCGGCACGGGTGCTGGACGCCCTTCCCAAGGCCTGCAAGATCGACCAGGCGCTGTGTGACCGGGTGGAGCGCTACCTGTCCCGATACATGCACACCGAAGGCATTGCCCACGCGAGCATCGAAGGCTCGGCAACCTCGGGCAAGGGAGCCGGCGTGATCCTCCCCAACCGGTACGGGATGGCTGCCGACAGCAACTGGGATGCATCCGCCCAGGTATACGCTCAGCTCGGCGACCACCTGCTCGTCGACCTGGGCGCGGTCGGCTACGAGGGGAAAACGAACTTCTCCGGTTCGATGCTCAGCCTGGGTTGGGATTTCGCGCAGCTGGATCTGGGCTTCCGCCCCCATTGGTTCTCACCGCTGAGCGACAGCAGCATGCTCATGAGCACGGAGGCGCCCACCATGCCCTCCGTCACGTTGTCGAACTACCGGCCCCTCACCCGCTTCGGACTGCACTACGAGTTGTTCGTGGCCAGCATGTCCACCTCGCATAACATCGTATTCGAGGACGGGTTCACGAGCGGACATCCGCGCGTGGCCGGAATACACCTGGACATCGAGCCGGCGGCCGGCTGGTCACTCGGCGTGAGCCGGCTCCTGCAATACGGCGGTGGTGCGCTCGGCGGCAACTCCATCCGCGATCTGTTCAGGGCGCTCTTCAAACCCTCCGCCGGACAGAGCGGCACCGCAAGCCAGCAGGTCGGCAACCAGGAAGCCTCCTTCACCAGCAGCCTGTTGTTCCCCGGGCGGGTTCCGTTTGCCGTCTACTTCGAATACGCCGGCGAGGACACCTCCCACGGCAGCAACTACCTGCTCGGCAATTCGGCGTTGTCGGCCGGAATTCATTTTCCGCGCTTGTGGCGCAACTTCGACCTCACGCTGGAGACCACCGAGTGGCAGAACTCCTGGTATGTGCATAGCGTGTACCGGGATGGACTCACCAACTACGGGCGGGTGGTCGGCAACTGGTTCGGTGACCAGCGTGTATTCAACGACAGCATCGGCGGCCACAGCAGCATGGTGAGCCTCGGGTGGGTGCCGCCCTTCGGCGGGCTGGTGCAGCTGCGCTATCGGACTTTGCAAAACGAGTCGTATGGAGCGAACCACTATGATCGCTTCACCGACGTATCGCTCGGCTACTCGCGACCGCTCAAAGGCGTCGTGGTCGGCGGCCAACTGGACACCGGGCGCGATGTTTTCGGTGAGAGCTACACGCGGCTGTCAGGATTTGTCCGCTACGATGAGGGAGCCGGCCTTCTGTCCACCCTCACCGAAGCATTCAGCGAGCCCAGCGCGGCAGAGGACAAACAAGGCGAGATCTTCATTGACGCCGGCGCGAACGCCAACCGGCAGAGCGTGGACCTCACGGGCCGCACCAGTCGCACCCGGGGGCCCACGAAATTCGGGGCACATGTTGGGCTGGGCGCACGCCGGTTCGTCTCGGACCACAGCGATCTGGGCGCCCGGATAGAAGCCGATGACATCCAGGGCCACAGTCTGATCGGTGTCCGGGCGATCGACTATCGGTACCGCTTCAAGGGCCCGCTGGCCGTCAGTTTCTTCCTGGGAGCCGCGCGGTACGCGCTCGCCACACCTGCCTACGGGATATACCTGGGGGCCGGCGCGCAGTGGCGCAACGTTATTCCAGGTTGGGATCTCGGCGTGGATCTACGCTACGCGGACAGTATCGCGCGTGATCATCTGCTGCCTACGGATCCACCCAACATTGGCGAACGCAGCGATAGCTTCTACAACGTGCTGAGCACCACCCTGTCCGTGAGCCGTCACTTCTGAGGCATCACCGAGCGCTGCGCAATTCCTCCACCCAGGCGAGCAACTTCGCGATCCCCGGCGGGGCAGGATGGCCGCCGGAGGGATCCTGCACGGCGGGTGCGACCTGCTCCGCCAGCTTCTTCCCCAGCTCCACGCCCCACTGATCGAAGGAGTTGATTCCCCAGATCACACCCTGCGTGAACACCTTGTGCTCGTAGAGCGCAATGAGCTTGCCGAGCGTCGCCGGGTCGAGCTTCTCGAACAGGCACACGGTGCTCGGCCGGCTCCCCGGGTGGACCTTGTGGGTGATGAGGGCCGCGATCTGCTCGGGCGGAAATTTCCGATGAGTGAGGTCCTCGCGAACCGTGTCGGCCGACTGGCCCGCCATGAAGGCCTCCGCCTGGGCGAGGCAGTTGGCAATGGCCAGGTCCTGGTGATGCTGATCGCCGCACGATGACTTGGCGGGCACGAGAAAATCGAGGGCCGCGCGTTGCGTCCCCTGGTGCAGGAGCTGGAAGAAGGAATGCTGCGCGTTGTCGCCGGGCTCGCCCCACACGATGGGCGCGGTCTGCCATTCCACGAGCGCGCCGCCGAGGGTGACCGACTTGCCGTTGCTCTCCATTTCCAGCTGTTGCAGATACGCCGGGAAGCGCTTGAGCCGGTCGTCGTACGGCAGCACCGCATGCGTTGGAAGTTGCATGAAATTGATGTTCCAGATACCGGCAAGCGCAGTCAGCACCGGCAGGTTGGCAGCCCACGGGGTGCTGCGGAAATGCTCATCCATGGCGTGCCCACCGGCAAGGAAGCCGAGGAAATTCTCGCGCCCGATGGCAATGGCGAGCGACACTCCGATGGACGACCACAGCGAATACCGGCCGCCCACCCAGTCCCACATCTGGAACCGGTAATCGGGGTGCACCTTGAATTCATTCATGGCCGCGTGATTGACGGACACCGCGGCGAAATGCGCCGGCACGGCCTCCTCGCCCAACTTCCCCTTGAGCCAGGCGCGCGCCGTGCGGGCGTTGGTGAGCGTCTCCAGGGTCACGAACGTCTTGGAGGCAACAATGAACAGTGTGGTGGCCGGATCCGCCACAGCGAGCACATCGTAAAGATGGTTGCCGTCGATGTTGGATACGAACTCGCACCGGGGTCCACCGGCGGTGAACTGTTGGAGCGCCTGGACTGCCATCGCCGGCCCGAGATCCGAGCCACCGATGCCGATGTTGACAACGAGGCTGAAAGGTTTGCCCGCGCTACCGACAATACGGCCGCTACGCACAGCGTCCGCGAACGCCAGCATGCGCTCGCGCTCGGCCATCACCTGCTGCTCGATCGCGCTGCCCCCAATTGCAGCGCCGCTGGGCTGACGCAAGGCGACGTGCAACACCGCCCGGTCCTCCGCGCGATTGATCTTGTCACCGCGCCACATCGCCTCGATGCGCTCGCGCATGCCGACCGCATCCACCAGTCCGGTCAGTTTCGAGAGTACGACTTCATCGATGCGCTGTCGTGAAAAGTCCATGTGCAGGCCGACGGCCTGGCGTGAAAAGCGCTCGAAGCGACCCGGATCGCGCGCGAACAACTCCGAAGTCGGCGCACCGAGCAGCGGCGCGGCATGCGAAGAGAGATCTGCCCAAGCGCTCGTGAGCGGGCCGGGGGTCGTTTGCACTGTTCCTTCTCCTGGACGGTGGATCAACCGCGGCGATAGAAGCTCGCGATGGTATCGACGACGTATTGTAGTTGCGTTGCGGTGAGCTCAGGAAAGATCGGCAGCGCAAGCGTTTCCTCGGCAGCACGCTCGGACTCGGGGAAGTCGCCATTGCGATGACCGAGATAGGCGAAGCATTTCTGCTGGTGCAAGGCCAGGGGGTAGTAGATCTCGGTGCCCACGCCTGCGGCCGTCATATGCTGGCGCAGCAGGTCACGATCCCTTACCCGGATGATGTACTGGTTGTAGATATGGCGGCCGCCGAGATTCGCGGGGGTCTGCACGGCACGTCCCAGGTCCGCTCGCTCGAACGCTCCGTCATAGAAAGCCGCATTGCGTTGCCGGCCCTCGGTCCAGGCGTCCAGATGCTTGAACTTGACGTTGAGAATCGCTGCCTGCAGCTCGTCCATCCGAAAATTTCCGCCAATCAGCGAATGAAAATATTTCGGCTTGCCCCCGTGCACACGCAACACGTCCATGCGCTCCGAGAGCGCAGGATCGTTCGCGACACACATGCCCGCGTCCCCGAAGGCACCGAGATTCTTGGTGGGAAAGAATGACAAACAACCGACGTCGCCATAACTGCAGGCGCGTCGGCCATGCTTGTCCTCAGTGCCGATGGCTTGGGCGGCGTCCTCGATGACGCGCAGTTGGTTTGAATGTGCGATGGCCATGAGGGCGGACATGTCCGCCATTTGACCGTACAGGTGCACGGGCATGATGGCCTTTACGCGCTCACCGCGGCGAGTGACCAGGTTGCCGTCGCGTTGCTCGCAGTTGTCACGGATGAAAGCCTGCACGGCGCCGGGCGAGAGGTTGAAAGACACCGGATCGATGTCGCAGAACACCGGGCGCGCACCCGTGCGCGCAATCGTTCCGGCAGTTGCAAAGAACGTATAGGGACTCGTGATGACCGCATCGCCCGGGCCGATATTCAAGGCCATCAGGGCGAGCAGCAACGCATCCGTTCCGGAAGACACCCCGATCCCGAACCGGCACTGGCTGTAGGCGGCAATACCCGCCTCCAGCTCCTTCACGGCGGGTCCCAGGATGAAGCCCTGACTCGCACAGACCCGTTCAATGGCGGCCTGGATTTCGGCAGCCAGCGGCTTGTACTGGGGCTTCAAGTCGAGCAGCGGAACCTGCATCGGCGGGCTCTGGGGCGGGTTCGTCACTAACGGCTCCGGCAAGGCAACGGGAGCCCGATACTCTACCAGCGACTGCGGTACCAGTCGTAAGTGGAACGCAGGCCCTGGCCCAGGCTGATCCGCGGTGCCCAGCCCAGGCGCGTCATTCGCGAGGTATCCAGGAGCTTGCGCGGCGTACCGTCGGGCTTGGAAGTGTCGAAACGAATTGCACCCTTGAATCCCACTACGTCCGCAATCGACTGCGCCAGCTCTGCAATCGTCTGATCGCGTCCCCAGCCGATATTGATCCAGCCTCCGCCCTCGTAGTGGCGCATGAGATGCAGGCAGGCATCCGCCAGGTCATCAACATGCAGGAACTCGCGGCGCGGCGTCCCCGTGCCCCACACTTCCACCGAGTCAGCGCCCGCTCGAGCGGCCTCATGAAACTTGCGCAGCAACGCGGGCAGCACGTGGGAGCTCGCCAGGTCGAAGTTGTCCTCGGGTCCATAGAGGTTCGAGGGCATCGCCGTGAATGCTTTGAAGCCGTACTGGCGGCGGTACGCCTCGCACATCTTGATGCCCGCGATTTTCGCTACGGCATACCACTCGTTGGTGCGCTCGAGGGGACCTGTCAGCAGGCTGTCCTCGGTGAGCGGCTGCGGAGCCAGCCGCGGATAGACACAGCTGGAGCCGAGGAACAACAACTTGGTGGTCCCGGTGCGATACGCGGCCTCGATGATGTTGGTCTGGATCTGCAGGTTGTCGCGCAGAAACTCCACCGGGCTCGAGTCGTTGGCGAGTATCCCGCCCACCTTGGCCGCAGCCAGAAACACATACGCAGGACGGGCTGCCGCGAAGAACTGCTCCACGTCCGCTTGCCGGGTGAGGTCGAGCTGCGCGCGGTCGCGCAGTACGAGATTCTCGAAGCCGGCCGCGCGCAACGCCCGCACAATGGCCGATCCCACCATGCCGCGATGACCCGCGACGAAAACGGGCGAATCCGGTGTCATTCCCGATACCGGTACGTCTTGAACCCTTCGCGTTGGACGACGGCGTCGCGGCGTGCGATTTCCAGATCCGCCGCCACCATCTCATCCACCAATGCGTCGAAGCCGATCTGCGGCTGCCAACCCAACTTGGTACGCGCCTTGGTTGCGTCCCCGAGCAGCGAATCAACCTCGGCGGGTCGGAAATAGCGCGGATCGACTCTCACGACCACCTGCTGCGTCTGGGTATCGACTCCCTGCTCATCGAGACCCGCGCCGCGCCACTCGAGACTCATGCCCAGTCGGACGGCCGCGCGCGTGACGAATTCGCGTACCGAGTGCTGCTCGCCGGAGGCAATGACGAAGTCCTCGGGCTCGGGTTGTTGCAGCATGAGCCACTGGGCGCGCACATAATCGCGCGCATGGCCCCAGTCGCGCCGCGAGTGCAGATTCCCCAGGTACAGACAGCTCTCCAGGCCTTCGTGGATTCGCGCCAATCCACGGGTGATCTTGCGTGTCACGAACGTCTCGCCACGCATCGGTGATTCGTGATTGAAGAGAATGCCGCTACATGCGTACATCCCGTACGCCTCGCGATAGTTGACCGTGATCCAGTGACCGTAGACCTTGGCAACTCCGTAGGGCGAGCGCGGATAGAACGGAGTCGTTTCGCGCTGCGGTGTCTCCTGAACCTTGCCGAACATTTCAGACGTGGACGCCTGGTAGAAGCGAGTTGTCTTCTGCAACCCCAGTATCCGGATCGCTTCGAGTATCCGCAGAGTCCCTACGGCGTCCGAGTTCGCCGTGTACTCGGGAGTCTCGAAGGACACCGCAACGTGGCTTTGCGCCGCCAGGTTGTAGATCTCATCGGGCTGCACTTCCTGGATGATGCGGATGAGGTTGGTGGCATCGGTCAGATCGCCGTAATGCAGGTGCAGGCGGACATTCTGCTCGTGCGGATCCTGGTAGAGATGATCGATGCGATCGGTATTGAACGAGGAGGCCCGGCGCTTGATACCGTGGACCTCGTAGCCTTTGCCGAGCAGCAGCTCGGCCAGGTAGGCGCCATCCTGACCGGTGATTCCAGAGATTAGAGCCCGTTTCGGCATGAGTCCTCGTCCGGCGACTTCCCGCAATGAGCCGCGAATGGTCCGCTGTGAACGTTGCAGTTGTGCGACTGCGCCAGCGCCCGCCGCGGGCGCTCCGGCCCGATGATATCAGCGCTTGTACCCGTAATACCCGCAGAACCAGTCGACGAAGCGGCGTACTCCAACCTCGATGGGCGTCGCCGGCCGGTAGCCCACATCGCGGACGAGGTCGTCGATGTCGGCGTAGGTCTCGGGCACATCGCCCGGCTGCATGGGCAGAAAGTTCTTGGTTGCCTTGCGACCCAGGCACTCCTCGATGACCTCAATGTACCGCATCAGTTGCACCGGCTGATTGTTGCCGATGTTGTACAACCGGAAGGGCGCGCTGCTCGATGAAGGATCGGGAGCCCCGCTGTCCCACTTCGTATCAGGTTGCGCAACGCGCTCGGAGGCGCGTACGACACCTTCAGCGATATCTTCCACAAACGTGAAGTCGCGTTTGTGGTGGCCGTTGTTGAACACGTCGATGGGCTTTCCCTCGAGGATGTTTCGAGTGAACAGGAACAACGCCATGTCGGGGCGCCCCCACGGCCCATACACGGTGAAGAACCGCAGACCCGTCGTCGGAATCTTGAACAGCCACGAATAGTTGTGTGCCATCAACTCATTCGCGCGCTTGGTCGCCGCATAGAGCGACACCGGATGATCGGCTATATCGTGCACGGAGAAAGGCATCTTGGTGTTGGCCCCGTACACGGAGCTCGTCGAAGCATAAACGAGATGCCCTACCCCATTGTGCCGGCACCCTTCCAGGACGTTCAGGGTTCCCGTTACGTTGCTGTCGATGTAGGTATGCGGGGCTTCGAGCGAGTAGCGCACGCCTGCTTGAGCCGCGAGGTGAATGACGCGCGCGAATCGCTCTTTTGCAAAGAGCTTCGTCATTGCGTCGCGATCCGCCAGCTCGAGGTGCTCGAAGCGAAATGACGGTTGCTGCTGCAACAATGCGAGCCGCGCCTTCTTCAGGCTCACGTCGTAGTAATTGTTGAGGTTGTCGAGTCCGACCACCGTGTAGCCCCGGTCCAGCAGGCGGGTCGTGGTGTGATAGCCGATGAAGCCGGCGGCACCGGTAACAAGAATTTTTAGATCAGGCACTTGAACGACTCATCTCAGATGCGACTTGAGCAGAAGCTGCGGCCCACAGACATTTACCGCCGCTGGCCTTGTTGATGACTGCGAGCATCGCCGCGTGCGCCACGAGCTCCTCTTCCGTAGCGCTGATGACAACCAAGGGTATCGAAGGACGCAATAGCGCACGAACTGTGCGACCACCGTCCGCCGCGCTGCCACCAGCCGACGTTTCCACCAACGCCAGCGCTCCCTGACCGCCGGTCATCGCAAGATAAACGTCTGCGAGGATTCGAGCGTCCAGCAGCGCGCCGTGAAGCTCGCGGCGCGAGTTGTCGATGCTGTATCGCTTACACAGCGCGTCTAGATTGTTGCGCTGCCCTGGATGCATCGAGCGAGCCAGGGCGAGCGTATCGAGGACACGGCAGAGCGCCGCAATCGTCCGCATTTGGCCCTCGATCTTGGCTAGCTCGGCATCGAGGAATGCGACGTCAAATGCGGCGTTGTGGATAACTAGCTCCGCACCGCTGATAAATAGAAGGAGCTCTTCGACGACCTCCCGAAACTTGGGCTTACCGTCGAGATCCGCGCGAGAGATGCCGTGTACCGCGAGCGCTCCCTCGTCGATTTCACGTTCAGGATTGAGGTACTTGTGGAAAGTCCGGCCCGTCGGCCGCCGGTTCACGAGCTCCACGCACCCGATTTCAATGATCCGATGACCGAGGTCAGGCTCCAGGCCCGTGGTTTCAGTGTCGAGGACAATCTGTCGCATGGGCGGCGAGTCTACCGGAGCAGGGCATCGATGGCTTGGTTCGCTGTATATATCGCCACCAAGACTGGCGCCGCCACCCTGCCCGGCTCCGCCATCATGACTGGGAGCGGGTTGTTGGCTTCACCAGGCCGCCGAGCACACCGGTCTTCTCGCGGAAGCGCGGCCGTACGGGAGTTAGTGTGTAGACACGTTTGCGGGCTTTGAGCAGATAAGCGCTGCCAGGCAACGGGTGCATGATGCCGCGGTTGAGGATTCGTCCAGTGCCCTCGATCAAACGGCCCGAGCTCCACGGACTGCAGTACAGATAGCGTCGCGAGGCCACGACCTCATAGCCGAGCAACACCAACCAGTCGCGCACGCGCCTTTCCGGCAACACACGGCGCAGGCCTGGAGGAAATCCCGAGCGGCTGGCGCGAGCGCGGATTCCCCACGCGCTCCAGGGTCGAAAACCGAGAACCAGTAGCTGTCCCTCACCGACCAAAACGCGATCTACTTCACGCACTATCGCGTACGGATCGGAGGCAAACTCCAGGGTGTGAGGCAGAAGTGCCGCATCGACGGAGTCGCTACTGACTGGTAATTGCGACGGTCGGCCGATGATGTCAGCTCCGCCCGGGAACCCGGGCGCGGCGACAATGGTCTGACGTCGGGTTCGGCTACATGCAAGCAGCTCGCGAGCGTTACCCCATGCGCCGATTTGCAGTAATTCCCAGCCAAAAACGTCTTCGAGCGCCTCGCCGAGCAGCTCCGATTCCGCCGCCAGCAGCGCGCGTCCGAGCGCGCTCGACCACCAGGCTGTGAGGGCGGCATCGCGGTCCGTCATACGTGAAATGCGAACTGGCACGATTCAGGCTGGAAATAGTGAGAAGTTACCGGTTAAATTGATCGCCCTGAGTACAGTAGCGTCTGGTCCTCGAGACCCGCAGGCCCACAAGCCCGGGAACTTAGCACGCCGACAGAGGGTAGGGAACTTGCTGACAGAAGTGATGCGAACAGGCGCTGTTCGACGTACGAAAGATGCGTTCCTGGCGGTATGTGTACTCGCGTTGGGCGCGTGCGCGCACACTCCGAGTGAGCACTCAGTCAAGGGTTCCGCGATCGAGCCCGTCGGCGCTACTCCACCGACTCAGCCAAGCGGCACGTATCCGGAAACGCCGACTCCGCCATCGGCCCAGGCCTACCCACCCCAGGCTTCCGAGGCGGACAGCACATTCAGCGCAGCTCCTACGCAGGTCGTCGCAGGTCTCACGCCGGCACAATACGCCGACCTGTTCGATCGGATGCGCGCCGGTTTCAACCTCGACGATGTCGAGCGCGTCGCAGTCGATCAACAGTTGAATTGGTATGCCGCGCATCCCGATTATCTCGAGCGCGCCTTCGGCCGCGCCGAGTTGTATCTGTATCACATCGTCACCGAGCTCGAAGCACGCAACATGCCGCTGGAGATTGCGTTGCTGCCGGTGGTCGAAAGCGCCTTCGAGCCATATGCCTATTCGCGGGCGCGCGCCTCGGGACTGTGGCAGTTCATTCCCGGCACCGGCTCGCGCTACGGGCTCAAGCAGGACTGGTGGTACGACGGACGCCGCGACGTGGTTGAATCAACACGCGCCGCGTTGGATTACCTGCAGTCGCTCCACGATGAATTCAACGGCGACTGGCTGCTGGCCATCGCCGCCTACAACTGCGGCGAGATGAACGTTGAGCGCGCGTTGGATGCGAATCGCGCCAAGGGTAAGCCGCTGGACTTCTGGAGCCTGAAGCTTCCCAAGGAAACGCAGGCGTACGTGCCGAAGCTGCTCGCCATGCGACGGCTCGTATCGGACCCTGAGACCTACGACATCTCCATCAGCCCGATTCCCAACCAGCCCTATTTCGCGCGAGTCGAGACCCGCGGCCAGATCGATCTGAAGCTGGCGGCGGAAATCGCGGGTGTCACGGACGAAGAGTTGTATGAGCTCAACCCGGCCTTTCACCGCTGGGCAACCGACCCGTCAGGTCCCCACTTCCTGCTGTTGCCTGTCGATGGAGCCCAGGTGTTCACGCAGAACGTCTCGCAGTTGAGCGAGGACCAGCGCATGCATGCGCAGACCTACACTGTGGGTCGCGGTGACTCGGTCGCCTCCGTTGCGAAGCGATTCAACACCACTGTGAACGTGGTTCGTGAAATGAATGACCTGCCCTCGGGACCGTTGACTGTTGGCAGCGACCTGCATGTCCCCTCTGCGTCGGTTTCCTTGCCGGCGAAGGTGTTGCTCGCCGCTGCACGGGTTGACGGCCACGACCGTTCGGCTCGACGCCCGCACGTACACGTCGTGCGGCGCGGTGACACCATGTGGAGCATCGCGCGCCGTACGGGCATGGACGTGAACAAACTTGCGATGATGAACGGCATGCAGCCCGGCGATCCGCTGCGCGCCGGTCAACGCCTCAGACTCTCGAACACCGACGGTGGCGGCCGCACCGCCGTTGGGCCGCGTAAGGTGACTTATACGGTGCGAGCCGGCGACACGCTGACCCAGATCGCAAAGCTGTTCCAGGTCTCGGTGAAAGAGATCATGTCCTGGAATGGCATCGGCGCCCGCTCCAGCATTGCACCGGGCCAGAAACTCACGATTCGCATGGCCAGCCGGCGAGGCTGACCGTAAACTGCGCCTCCTACCCGAGCGTCGGGCTGGAGGCTTCTCAATGGGATTTCTTGCTGGCAAGCGCGCCTTCATCGTAGGCGTGGCGACTGATCGTTCCATCGCGTGGGGCATCGCCCAGGCAATGCAGCGCGAAGGCGCCGAACTCGCCTTCTCGTACGTCAACGACAAGATGAAGGAGCGGGTCCAGCCACTGGCCCATTCCATTGGTTCCAAGCTCACGATGCCCCTCGACGTCACTGTCGACGGCGAGATCGACTCTGCATTCGACCTGTTGAAACGCGAATGGGGCCAGCTCGACATTGTGATCCATGCGGTCGCCTTCGCTCCGCGTGAAGCGATTGCCGGCAGCTTCGTCGACAATACGACTCGTGATGCGTTCCGGATTGCTCACGATGTGTCCAGTTACAGCTTTACCGCCCTCGCCCGCGGCGCCAAGCCGCTCATGGCAGGCCGCAACGGCGCCCTTCTGACCCTGTCGTACCTGGGCGCCGTCCGCTCGATCCCCAGCTACAACGTCATGGGCCTCGCCAAGGCGAGCCTGGAGGCCAATGTACGTTTCATGGCCGCTGACCTCGGGCCCTTGGGTATCCGCGTCAACGGCATCTCCGCAGGCCCGATCAAGACCCTGGCAGCGGCCGGCATCGCCGGGTTTCGCAAGATGTTGGGGCAGGTCGCGCAGATTGCGCCGATGCGGCGGAACGTGACGCCCGAGGATGTCGGCAACGCGGCCGCATTCCTGTGCTCGGATCTCGCCGCCGGCATTACCGGCGAGATCCTCTACGTGGACAGCGGATTCAACACCGTGGGTATGAGCTTTCCGGCCGAGTCAGGCGAATGAGGCGCGCAGGCGGGCTGCGACCCCCACTCCCAACAGTGCCAGCAACACCCAGTCGATAGCGCCACCGCCTTTGCCGAATGGACTGCCGGTGGGCGGAGTTGTCGGGTCGGTGGACATCGTCATGTTGATCTTGGTGACGAAACCGGTGGTTTGAGTATCGGGCACGGTACTCTTGCTCTGGAACGCATTGGCCAGAGGAAAATCGAATGAGCCAGCCGCGCCGGCCACGAACACTTCGGAGTCCTTGCCCAACGCAATCGCATTGATGCCGTCTCCCACGTGCTGCTGCGAGGCGCCCGTGCCTGCACTGGCGCTGCCCCCGAGATAAGTTGCAATGGTCAGCGCACTACCCGCGGCGTTGAATTGCGCAAGAAATCCATTGGTCGCAAAAGCGGCCGCGGCGTGGTTGGTACTCTGCACCGGACTCGCCACTGGAAAGTCGCTCGAAAAGCTGTACCCGGCCACAGCGGCGCTCCCGGTCGAGTCCACTGCAATCGCGGTCGCCACATCCCGGGTGCTGCCGCCGAGGTAAGTGGAAAACACCAATGAGGTGCCCGTGGAGCTCAACTTGCTCACGAACGCGGTCTCTGAGTTTTTGGCGTTGTTCTTGGACTGGAACGCATTGGCGAGCGGAAAGTCCGGCGAGAGCGAGCTGCCCGTGACGTATGCATTGCCCGTGCTGTCCACCGCAATGGCGCTCGCCCGGTCGCCAACGGATCCGCCCAGATACGTCGAATACATCAGCGAGTTGCCGTTCGGGTCGAGCTTGGTGACGAATGCATTGAGGCCGCCGGACGCCCTGTTGGTCGCCTGGATGGGACTCACTGTTGGAAAATTCGTGGCGAACGTCGAGCCTGCCACATAGGCAGCCCCGCTGGAGTCGACGGCGACTGCGAATACGCCATCGTTCAAGTCGGCGTCCCTTCCACCGGTCGTGCCGCCGAGGTAGGTCGAGTAGGCCAGAGCGTTACCCGCTGCAGTCAGCTTGGCGACGAAGCCGGTGGCCCCCGATTTCAGGATCTGAAAGGAGCCGAACTGGGTGCGAAAATCACTGGAGCCCGCCTTGCCGACCACGAACGCCTCGCCGGTGCTGCTCACCGCTATGCCCGTCCCGTAGTCCGCGCCGTTACGACCTCCCAGGTAAGTGGAATACGCGAGTGAGCCACCGCCGGAGTCCAGCTTGGCTACGAATGCGGTCGGCAATTGGGTGCTGGAGAGCTTGGCCTGGATGGGATGGACCGTGGGAAAGGTTGTGGAATACGTGTACCCGGTGATGTACGCGTTACCCGAGCCATCCAGCGCGAGCCCCGTGGCTCGATCTCCGGACGGCAAAACCCCGCCACCCCCAACATACGTAGCGAACAACAATGTCTTCCCGGTTGAGTCGAACTTTGCAACAAAGGCCGCGCTGCCGCCATTCACACCACCCGCCGGGCTGACAGGCTTGACCGACGGGAAATTGGGCGAGGACGTGTAGCCGGCGACGTAGGCCTCACCAGCAGAGTTGACCGCGATTGCGGTGACGCTATCGCTGCTGCTGCCACCCAGGTAGGTCGAATAAATCAGCACGGGGTCGATGATCAGCTCGCGCGTCGGATCGTAACCGCCAATCGCAATACCGATCTCTCGGTCACTCAGAGTGAAATGACCTGCCACGTAGTGCTTCGCGCCGGTGTGCGAGGATTGATAGATCACCGGCTTGAGCTGCCGCAGTGTTTGTCCTCGAACCCGGACCAACAGATCGCCGTTGTCATCGAGTGAAAGCTGCTCGGCGCCGTCGACCTGGAGACGGATGCGCGACGGGTCGGCATGCGGGGCAACCACGAGGTCGTATTCCAGGTGCCGGTGATTGCCGTAGATGACCCAGTCGACTCCGGGATACACATCCTGGTAGCGCACCGTGCCGAAATTGGGAACACCGCGGCGCCACTGTGAGCGATCGCTGCCCAGGAAATAGTTGGTGACTGTGGGCAGTCTATGCTCAGCGGCCATCCGCGCGCTCGAGCTGGCACCGGCGAGGCTCAGTCGCAATTGCGCATGCTCGAGGCGCCCGGTCGGCAGACTCAGATACGCGCCCTGCGGCGTCAGTGCGACCCGGTAGCCGGCGGATTCGGCGGTGTATTTGACGGTGGCCGGCGCTTGACCGACGTTAGGCTCAAAGCGCAGCGGGAGTTGTCCGAAGTCCGCCGCGGTGGATGCGAGGCCGGCTGCGGCCATGGTGGGCAGGTGCATGGTGGCCGCGACCACGCCCAAGGAGACCAGAATCTGTTTGATTGCGCGCAAGAGTCCCTTCTGCCGGTAAATGAGCCGGCGTGGATTCTAGTGCGCCTGGACGTTGCCCGCCAATATGTCCTTCTCACCTTCCAGCCTGGCGACAATCACAGTGCAGGCCGCGTCCGCGAACACATTGATGGCGGTTCGCGCCATATCCAACAACCGGTCGAGCACGAGCAGTGCGCCGATTCCTTCGGGAGGCAGACCCACCGCGGACAGGATGACGGCAATGGCGACCAACGAGGCCGCCGGTATGCTGGCGATGCCCATCGATGTCACCAGGGCTAAAATGATGACCGTGAACTGTTGAGCGAACGTGAGCTCGAGCCCGTAGGCCTGCGCGATGAACATGGCGCCAGCGCATTCATACAAAGCGCTGCCGGCGTGATTGATCGACGTACCCAGCGGCATCACGAAGCTGGCGATTCGCTCGGAAACCCCTGCCCGCTTTTCCAGGCACTCGAG
>Ga0307509_10005254_pt1 | contig 18133 bp, 21 predicted proteins | sample 10_EM_MG_FD_202245 | JGI IMG/M metagenome (GOLD analysis project Ga0307509, IMG submission 202245) | Populus trichocarpa ectomycorrhiza microbial communities from riparian zone in the Pacific Northwest, United States - 10_EM | ecosystem: Host-associated > Plants > Roots > Unclassified | place...
TACTGGAACAGCTCAAGGCCAATTTACAAGCGCGTGAAGCGCAATTTACGCTCAAGGGAGTAGGTCATACTATCGTGGGCGGCGGACGGAGCCCAGGCAAAAAGCATCATCCGTATAGTAGAGAGGTGGCACCATATCCTAGGAGCTATGGAAGGGAGGTCGTCGATCTGTGAGTGCTTATTTGCTTATTTCTTTGGTTCTTCGTGTCTATTCCGCATGATTCCACCCTTTCCTTCCTTGCTGTTTCTCGGCACGGAACGCAACGGCTATCTGGCGGATGTTATATGCATCCCCATGATTCTTCTCTTGCCCCACCCCCACATGTTTCTACTTTACATTACTGGCGGAGACTTTTTCATTACTTCCCGACGACGGTTGGATCACCGGATGGGGTGGTTGTTCACCACTTTTGTCTCTTCTGCTTTCTATTCTGCTTTACCTTCATTTTCTCGGGCTGGTTTCCCCATCTATAATGTTCACTTTCCATATGCGGTAGTCAGCATATATACTTATCGCGTGATCACTTTCATGCCTCGAGCTTATCTTTTCCTTCGCTTGTCATATATGGTTATCTGCGGACGGAAAAACTTTTTGCTGACATTTCTTCTTTGCCTTTGCGGGATGTAGAGACGTATGGGAGACCATGTTTGCACTGGATATTTGCGAGAGTTTAACGTGGCATGTCTTCGAGACTCCCCCTACCAAAGTGTACGTCTGCAGTTTCTTGGGTTCTGCTTCCTGGCGATAGTTTGATGGAGAGATGCTGACTTCCTTGCTCTGTTTTGTTTATTAGGCTCGAAATAGGATGTGGTTAGTGCTTTGATCGACCCCATGGGTAAAATTGTTCATCAGATTTCACGACTTAGGCACTGGCACGTGGATTTTACGCTGCGCAGAGACCTGGAAGGTTGGTTCAGCCATCCTTCTGTTTCTTGTTACATTGCTACTGACATAGCCATTGTCATCTTGAATAGAAATGTCATTTTGTCGGTACGTTGCACCCGTCTGCTCCTTTTCTTCCCCAATAAAGAATAGCTGCCGATGAATTAAATCAATCATTTTTTCTATATATGTATAATGTCCCTTCATTTTCTGCGGTTTCTGTCTCGTGATTGTCCATCTCTCTAACGATGTGCATCTCATACAGGCCTTGACATCGTACCTCTCCACCCCGATCTCCAAAATGTTGGTTCTGAGTCTGCCCCGAGAATCACTTGGATGCAGCATAACTTGTACGTAAAAAATTCCTTTGCTGCTCGACCCCATTATTGATGTTAGCGCTTTGATTAAGCTTGGAGGGCCTTCCTTTCCAGAATGAGGAGTTTGATTTTGTGTAGGTTCTTTAATAACTCATTGACGATTTCTTTCTGATGCGGCGTGCCACAGACATATCAAGCGGATAGCGCTCGGTGTCCCAGAGAATAAGGTTTGTTTTTGGCTCAGCTTCTATATCCTTGTATGGAAATGAGAAAACTACATTCTTTAGTGGGATAAACTATTTGAAGAGATCGAGAGGGTCATGAAGCCTGGTGGAGCCTTCGAGGTCAGTGCTTTGGTCAGTCAGGATGAATTGATGGCTAAATAAACCCTCCTCAGATGGTCGAGGAAGATTTGTTCTTCCCTGGTAAATCGGCTGATGATGGCGACGGCGTATTCATCTCAACACGCTATGACGATCCCTCGTCCATGACCCGACGTCCTTCTATAACCTCAGAGGATCGTCATGATGACATCAACGGGCATGGGGACACGCGCTCAGAAACCCCAACGACGTTTACCCACCAAACCCTCGTGGACACAGCTGGACCTCCGCGATCGGACTCACCTGTGCATGCACATGTGAATGGCAGAGAACACGGCGGTCGAAACGGACTTCGTGAAGAAGAGGAACATCGACTTCTTCCAAAACCTTCTGCCAATTCATCTCAATCTCCATATCAACTCATGCCAGCCCATGCTACACCTTCGTCCACCCCGGCTCAGGCTGTGCCATTCATAACTCCTCATTCACGGTCTGCAGCCCGACCGGCATTATCTGTGAAGACCCAGAGGAATGGCGACCCGTACTCCAGCTTTATAGGCTTTTCGGGTCATCCATCAATGTTCGGTTCAAGTGTTTCTTTACTTGGGTCGATGGGATACATCGCACTCAATGATCCTTTATCGGAGATGGTCAAAAAGGTACAGCATCAACAACGAGAGCGAGCTGCATCGCAGACGTCATCTGCAGGCTCTAAGAAAACGAAGGCCTCTCCGTTTACGTTGCAGAACTTGACGAACTCACCAACCAACCCACGTGACCACAGAATCTTGAAAGCGATATGGAATGGAATGCTGGAGTCACGATTTGTTAACTTGACTCCTTTGTCAATCCTGACAACCGTTTTGGAGTACCATTTCAAAGGCATGTTTTTTTCAGACTAATAGTGTCGATAAATTTAATTACGCCCCGTCTCTTGTTTATATAGATGTTCGCACACATCCGCCTCTCTTGTACACTTTCCCGCCTATGCCCATTAAGTCCGAAGGGGAGGAAGAGGAGGAAGGAGCTGATGTAGACCAAAACCTTCTTCCATCAGATTCTGAAACAGATACCGATGACGCCCGCGACGCCGTTATTCCTCGGCCCAGGCGACCTCGCTCTACTAAATCCAAAAAATGCTCTGGTTCGAACTCCTCCGCACTGGCGCCTTTCAGCCATGAGAATGGCGAACTTTCAGAGAATCACAGATGGTTATCAATGCAAGCCTTGCTACGGCATCAGTCTCCTTATGTCAGTCTGGACGAATCCCGCACCTTTGGTTATTCACCTTCAAGGATGACTGCCCTTCCGGTGAGGGTGAATAAGGAAGGAAGCAAACCCAGCGTGAGACGCAAGTCGCGGCTCCCGAATACCACACTGAATATCGATCTGAGGACGCTTAACTTGCATCTGGCATTGAGGGCCAAGGAAATAATTGCATGTTCAGAGTCTATGTGGGAATGGGTACTTGAATACCAGGCCAATGCACTTGCTCAAGGCGATGGTCGCGATCGATCTGGGTCTATTGGGTCATATATGACGGTCGATTCAGCGAGCACTACTAGTTCTCTGAACTTGACGAGGAATGTAATTTTGGAGATGACGCGAGACGATTTCGACCTTCTGTTGAATAACTTCGAGATGTAGGTTGTTTGCTCTGACCGACTTGAACTATGTTAATTTATATCTTCAGGGACATGCAGGACAAAGCATCAGTGGGAAACGCACTTCAAGAACGGTTCAATTGGCATGTCTTCACCTCGCCCGTATTGCAGGACAGAAAAGCTTTCGACAACGCATGCGAGAAATATGAAGATTGGGCCGCTGCGCAGAATGCGAAACTACCTTCAAGCCCACACCGCCACCACTCGAACGCCCACCGTTCGAGGCACTCGATGCCAGCTCCTGGCCTCGTACCAACTTCGGACTCGTCCGCTTCACATGACACCAGCCACATTTTAAGAGCAGCAAGCAGTCCACAATCGCATCCTTCGACTTCCTATCATCACGATGATACATCCTCCATCGCAATAAGTGAAGCCCCGACCTTGACCAAGACTCACCACTCCCATGACTCTGGATCCACGGTACACTTTGCCGCTGCCCCGTCTTCTCCATCTCATGCAACACACTCAATGCCCACTCAAATGCTGAGCCGAGCAATGCGTGTCTTCGTCGCTTGGAAGGCTTTATAACACCCCCCTCAAATCCTTTAGCCTCTTGCGGCTAGCCTCTCTGTCTTGGCATACGCTATCTATCTTATTCAATCTATTAACATTGGGGGAGGATCACAAATGGGAAGACCAAATCCCTAATATATTCTCAATCTCGACACGGATGACATATTCTGTCTTTTCTATCTCAAACGATCGAGGTGCCTAATCGTCCCTTTCTGGCCATTCGCAAAGGAGATCCATCACAACCACATTCCACGAATGGCTTGTCATAGCTCAGAACTATGTTCCATTTCTCAGCATCGGCAATCTGAAAGAACCCAGAACCCGATTTGGAGTGCAGCACCTTTGTAGGTGATGTCGAGGACTCGGTGTATTTCCTTTTTTGTGTTTCCTTTTTTTTCGTGGGTGTTTTATACCACCGACCGACTTTCGAGGATGAAACATACACTTTCTTTTCGCGACAGTCACACTCATTCTCCCACCTTTGTTGTTTTCAATTGCTTTCTGTTTTGTATCTCTGCAGCATGATCATTGTTTCTATTTATCATTGTTTCTAACGCCTTGATACCAGACTTGCTACCTCTCTTTTCTTTGATCGTCTGTAGCCTCATTACTCGCAATATTAAAATTTCTGTATCTTAGTCTATCATTATTTATCATGGATCCACTTCTGCGGACATTTACATAAACCTCTGAGCGCTCTCTAGTATAATGAGAAAACAATCGGAAGCCTGGACAGTCTTAATCTTTCATTGTAGGGAGATGAAATCATGTTTCCTGCAGCATCCTTATGACTGGGTCATAGACCGCAGCCAAGCGGATCTATAGGGCTTATCTATCTCAACGGTTCATTTGCGGTGGAGCTAATTAAGTTTGCAAGATGCCTCGAGCTTGGCTTGAATCCTTAGGACTCGGGGATTTGTAAGACGAGTCAGTTGAATGGCTAAGGCTCGCTCCTAAGACTGGCTTACAACCGCTTGTGCATGCCGCACTTGACAAGAAGGATCGGATGTGTGGTGGGCGCTCAGATATGGAGTGCGTGATGTGGTCAGGAGGGACAATGGATATCGACATCAGGCCCTCAAATGAGAGCATGCACCCCAATTTGACACACATCACAAAATCCATCAACTCGGATTCAGAATCCAAGGAATCCTGAGCGACCCTGCCTGAATGGGGGTTGATCAGATGGTCTGATCTTAGTCACCTTCTCACCCGAATTGACCCCCAAAAGCAACGAGGCCTGATGGAAAAATCGGGAAGATTTTTTTCCTTTTCCTGACAAACGACATATCACCACCTTTAGTCCGTGAGAGGCTTGGAGACTTGTATGGAACATCACGTCCCCGTAGCCCAATGTGAATGTTTGCAAACTAAAAAAAAGTATGACACTGGTATGTATGTACTAGATCAAACGCAGTGGCACCCCCAATTGTCCAGGGGTACGGTCCTAGCTATCCATATAGCTCCTTGATGGCGCCAGAAGCCTGACGTCTCCCAGATTCTCGTCAATTTGCTTTAGCATCAAGAAGTCACTTACCGACATTGGTGACTGCGAGTTGAAGGCAGTTGAGGCCCTCAACTTGAGGGCACCAATGTAGGCTTTCCCACCATGACCGTTCGAAACAATAACGGTTTTATAACCCCCGAGCGGTCGACGAACAATCCACCTGCTCTCCTCACTGCGTGTTCGATTTTTGCAACACTTATCGGCAAAATCGGCCACGAGGCAAACCAAAAGCTTCTTTGCCAGTGCCACAGCGGCGATCTCCTCATGTCTCCCCATCACACCTATGTAAGTCGCTTCGCCAGCGACTAAACCTGGCTAGAGATTTATGACCACCACTTTGCAAGTTCTTAATATGCTATGTAATAGTATGTAACCGTTTCCACATTACATAAAGATTACAAAAATATCGGATTACCAAACAGGGGCGATGGATATCGCTGGCCCATAAAGGCAGAATTACTTCCCGATGTGGGATTACATATGTAAAGCTGATGGTTAATATCCTACATATTTTATTAAATACTCAGGCAGATCCTTTCTATTTACCTTGAGGCGAAATTTGCCGGCGTATAACGTACGCTGCTTGGCTAATAAATGTTGGTAATAGCCCCAAAGTTCTTTGCTGAGCACTGACAATTGCCGGGCCATGTTATGACTCTGGAAACGAGTTCCTTTTACCCTGGGCTCTTTGATCCTCGTGCAATCAGCGATGGCTCATTTTTATTTATTCAACAACTGAGCTATCTGTGAGTTGTGTGTCCATGCACAGGATGTCGCTTGCATAATTCATCAACGAAATGATTGGGCATAGTCCCCCTCTCTAATTCGTGCGGTCAAATTCAATTGGCAATCTGAAGGCCCCATCAACCGTTATCATCATTTCACTAGTTCCTTTCAAAGGACCTGCAACCAAGAGATCTGGACTGGCACCCGCTTTGTAATGGTCTTCATGTAACCACAGCGACAACCCGTCACGAGGCTTTTCATGTTCCAAATTTCACCTCCCTAACACTCTCCAACGCTATTCGATACGTTATCAATATCCTTGCGCCAGAGTCAATCTCGCCCACACAAATTAGGAAAAAACATAGAGCAACAACGTGTGTGAATCCCAAGTCAGATTCCCATCAAATGGCTTCCCTGTATGAGTGATCATTGATGTCGCTATTCCGACACGCGCTTTTGTCAAAGAAATAGGCATCAAAGAAATTGATCAGATAATTTCGGAACCTAACCGTCCTTCCCATGATATCGTAGTTGTATGACATTGCTCGGACCGTCAATCGCCGCGGAACTCCATTTGCTAGGTATGCCCTGGTTGCGATTGATGGACTTGGATGGACTTGTGAATCACCCATATTATCCCCCAAGCCATGGCCCGTAGATAAGCCTTGGTACTTGTCGATACACAATGCATCTCCACGTTGGCCTCAACGTCCATGTCAACAAGCCATTGGACTTTCCCACGACGAGTGTGAACAGGTATCATGGGGGACAATCTGGATAACATACAAAGCCTGGGCATAGACGGTCACGACATTGATTTACTATACTTACGACTCTATTATGTAACTAAAGCAAGTCTTCTGGAAGACCTCCGATACGTAGGATGCGGAATTTTACACGCCTAGAGATTCTACATACTTCGTCCTTCCGGTATTTCGACCATGTGTCAAATACATAAATCCGTGGAACGACGGTGTGCAATGAATGACGGCTAGCTATATGTGCTGCAGGAATGCGTGTGCCTCAGTTGCTCGGGCTATATGCAAAGGAAGGAAGGCAGGGATCATACAAGAGAAAATGACAGTCCGGACATAGTCACGAAATATTCAAATCGCGGAGTCCAATGACATGAGTATATAACACTAAAACAGTTCACACAACATTAGCATTACTCAATGGATCAATGCCGCCGGCGGTCAAGAATACCCACATTAGTACTTCCGTATATCGCTGAGTTGAGGTGTGAATAAGACCAAAATTCCACCGGTGGAAGTCAGAGCTAGAAGATATCTGGATTCCGAAGTCGGAAGAAATACGAATGTGTCTTCCGAGGAGGGGACAGCATAGTGAGAAAATTGTGAACAGACCATTGGAACGAATCCCAAGTTTCTTGAGACCAAGAAAAGCACGAGCAAGTGGTTCGCCAGCTGAAGAACAAGCCGCAGTTCTCCGACTAGCGCTCCTGTGCGCAGGATTGGAGATTAAGAATCAAGAGCGATGCTCACCAAACGCAAGCAATATATTTTGTAGAATGTACGGAGTAGACCCCGTAGAGTCGGGAGATCGGCAAGGAAGCACACTGGTGTAGACATTGTAGAGGAGAGGTGGCAGGACGTGTGCGGATCAATGTATCGGGGAAGAGATAAAGCTGTATGGACCCGGCGCTCAGCTTCGTCATGGCGACGAGAAACGTCCAGAGAATAGCATATATGGTCCTGAAAAACATATATAGCCACGAACCTGTATACTTAGCCGGTGACAAAGACGGAGAATTGCTCCACCCTGGCATCTCACCTGCCCCATGATCCACCACTCTTCCGCCGGATTCCCCCCGCAAAAAAAATAAAATTTCACGAATTTCAAGGAAAGCGCGATCTCCTACAATCCTCAGCTGCTCAGCAGGACAAAGAAAGTCTCAAATTCTCACCGTGGCTCTGAATCCGCATGGTTGTCGAAAAAAAGGCAAAAGGAAGAACGAAAGGGGTAAAATAGGTTTCGAAGTAACAGACGTGGCAGGAAAGAAAGCAAAGAACGGAACAAACAAGGAGTTCCTCAAAGACTTTCCTCCTATGGTCTTTTTCTTCACTCTTCCCCTTTTCAGCTTGCCTTCCAAAAAGCTACTTCCCTCTTTCAACCGCTTCCCTTTTTCAGCATTTTCCTTTTCTCCTTCGTTCATGATCACGTCGATCACGACCTCGTTTTGGGACGTCGATGCATCTGGGGCGCACACCGAATCTGGTTATTAGTCGCGTACCGTCGTGAATCTTCGTGAATATGGTGTTGGGAGGTTCCACGGGAGAAATTTTATAACTATTGATTACATTGAACATGAGAATGAAGCGAAATTCAATTTTCAAAGGGCAGCTGGCGGCAGAGACGATAACGGAATTTATTTACAGGAAGGATTCCGGGTGAATGAGATGATGTTGACTGTACTGAATTAAGGTCATACAGCCCTGGATCGGAAAATAAACTAATGAGACAGGTCGGAACAGGGAGGACATCGTAGTATATCGGATCGTACTGTGATATTCGTGTCAAAAGAAAAGAATGGAAACGAGAAAAGCATAAGGTGGCTGTGGACAACCAAGAGGCAGAAAATGGCCGACGAATGATGTAAGTAAGTATTTGACGGGGTAGCTGAACATATCCTGCTTCTTTGCGCTGTGCTTGTTCGTAGCTAGGGCGCATAACAGTACTAAAAAAATCCCACGAGATGAAAACATGGAAATTCGTGTGAAGGTAGCAAGTACAAAAAGGAAGGATGACACGGCGCGGGAGGAAGTTCAACATACACAAAAGAAGGTTAAGAACGCAAGGTGGTTTCACACGGAAACGCTTTTGTTTCATGCCCTCCTACTATAATGTGTTCCCTGCCCAACTTGGGGAGGAGGCTGAGCCCCCCAGTGGGGATTCCCATGTGTCGCTGCAGCGGCAGCGAGACCTCCTAGCTGCTGGCCAGGACCCCCTTGGGTAGGAGCCGAACCCTGCGCAGCATAATACTGCATATGTTGTGGGTTGTACATTCCCGCTTGATGCTGGTCCTGCTGGTGGTGCTGTTGCTGGCTGGGATGGTGACTGTACGAGCCTCCCGCGTACTGTGCGGGGGATGAGGCAGGGACTTGTTGGTGCTGCTGTTGGGGGGACGTTGGGGAACCGAGAGTAATTTGGGGCTGTGCGCCTTGGTTCTGGTGGGAAGGATGAGTTTGGCCGCCCTGTGGTTGGCCCGAGGGGATGTTGAGTGGGGGTGGGACGGAAGCGTTGGGAGAATGAGGAGAGGTGGCGCCACGAGGATTTGAACCTGGAGGAGCGGGGCCGCTGGTGGAAGAGCCGCGTCGACGGCGCTTATCGCCGGCGCTGGGCCGCCCACCATGGGAGGCGGCGGTATCCTCGTGATGGTCATCATCGTCAAGGTCCTCCTTTACATTGGAAGGAGGTCCGCCACTAATAGAAAGACCACCAGGGATGTTAGCGGAGGGCGGGGGCCCGGGGATGCTCATGGGGCCCGATGAGCGGCCGATGGGGGGGCCAACGGGCAAGTTGGAGGGGACGGTGCCGTGGGGGGCATTGAGACAAGCCTGGATAAGATTCTTGCCCTCCGGCTGGGTGACGAGGGGCTGGAGCTTGGCGGTAGTGAAGGTGTAGACGAGGCCGGTCTCGGAGACGACGAGGAGCAGGACTTGTGTGCCAGTAAGAGTCGAAAGTTCGTAGGCCTACAACACACGGTAAGTCGCGGGGGGTTTGACGGATTGGGAAAGGATGTTACCTTTTTCATAATGCCTGTAAATAGGCATGTGAGAAGGGAACGATTGAGGCAACAAAGCGACCAACATACCTGCTTTCCTTTTGGAGAACGTTATATGACGTCTCGATTTATCCTGGATGAATTCGATCTTGATCTTTCGTCTTCCAGCCTTCTTATCTGACTTGGGCTTCTCCTCGTCCTCGTCTTCATCAGCGCCACTGTCCACCGCGTCAGCGTCTTGCACGAATACATCTTCCCCAACGGGTTGCACGCCGGGTGGTGGTGGTGGGTGGCCATCGGCGGCAGGTTGGTCGGTGCGTTGGCGTTTGCTGCGCATATTGGGTGACGTAGGAGACAGGCTGGGCTTCTGCATGTCCAAGCCAGACATGGGATGCATTGCAATGTTGAGTGGGATAGGAAAATGAGCTCGCGAACTTGTTTCCGGCGCAGGCAAGGAAACGCTGGGCGGGGAAAAAAACAAGGGAAAAAAGGACTAACGGAAAAAAAGAGGAGAGTTGCGAGGGGCTGGATCGCGCGTAAAGAAATGAATTAGAGTCAAGTTGCAGAGGCGCTCGTTGAGGATGGCTGAGCAGGAGTTTGCAGTTACGGAGCCTGGCCGGAAAAGGAATTGGGTGGAAGGGCAAAAAGGGAAGGTTGATCAGGACTCGTTTTTGAAGTGCCCGCAAGATAAACGAGCATCAACAGAACAACAACACCACATCAACAACCTAAATTAGGTCATGCCTCTTCGCTCATTGGACAAGGCACGTCCGAATCCGGACAACCCCGAGACATTCCATATCAAGATCCCGTTCAAGCTACGACTTTGATTCCGTGTACCGCCCCTCCCACGACCATCCCGTGACCTGTCCCCTGAGCACCGAATCCCCGAAACAGGAAACCCAAGATATAAATCGGGAACTGGGCCGTCATTCCTTTCCCCCTTGACCACCACCTTTCCGCAGTAGAACCTACTTCCCATGCAACGCAACGACGACATTCAACTCTATTAACTACTACATACCGCGAATAGCCCCTCCATCAAATGTGTACCCTTGCGGTTGACTTACTTCTACGCCACAACAAGTGGATGACCATCATATCAGGACGACCTCCGCCTTTCTCACAGGTGCATCGGATGGTTTAAAACATATCCCCCAAATTTTAGAAGACATCTGCGGCACGACATTTATCCCAGTGTGAAAATAATGGAAGACAAAGGTGCATATATACATCATCCTCTGAGCCATACCTATACATATCAATATTATTGTGGATCTCGAAGAAATATTGCGCGCTAGTCGAGCATGTCTTCAAGTTCAAAACTTTATCAGATTACAACAGATATTCGATAGGTCGTATGCTACACTAGTGTATCCAATCAAAAAGCCTGTCATACCCCAAAATGCAACGAGGATCAGCGGCCCAGCGTGGGAGAGCACATCCAGTCTAGGATTTGCTGACGCTGCCGCAATTATGGCCCGCCACATTGTTAGGCGTGTGTTGGAGTTCAAAGTATCAGGTCTAATGAAGGCATCTTTTCTACATTTGTCCTCAATGTATAATACCTCCGTCTGATGATGGGTATAACCTTGAAGGGACCCTTTTTTGAATATCTATTTACTGGACAAGGTGTTGATATATTAGAAGAAATTAAAACTATTGCGCTATAAGCGAGTTCCGAACTGGTGCATCGCAACGCCCATTATCAATGAATCTTTCTATTCAAAAGGATCGGGACCCTCTGAATAGAACGATTATGACAGTGGCATATCAGCCAATTTGTAAGAGCGGAGAACTCTCATTCCTGCATGAAAACCTTACGGCAAGGTATCCAATGCTGGGCAGACTTTGGGCGAGACTCATCGTCAAGGAATGACTCTCACATCTTCTCTCACAAGACCCACAAATATGCATGATGACACATTGTTTCCGGAGAGCCCGCAACCCTGCATGCAGGTTCCTAGTTTCCCTTATTTATCTCCCGGAAATATGGACCTGATAAGAACTTTTGGTACGGAATCCTGATCCAGTTTACAACCCACCCCCACTGTCCTGTAGCTATCTAACAGCCGTTGGAGCCCAGGGGCGATGATAGTGAGCTAAGTATAATTCAAGGGGAACGGGCGTAGAGTTCGCATTTGTCTGTTCACGGCATGACTACTGTATGTAGAAGACCTTTATCGAAGGTGACAGCCCTAATTAGCTCCCTTTTGACGGCTGACAGACAGAAGTTTCTTCATTATGTGGGCGTGATCTCTCACTTGACCTCCAAGTACACGTACAAATGCTTTTGATTCGAGGCCCCAGTAAAGCCCTTCCTCAATAAGTCAAAGTCTTTGAATAGACCAATGGAATCATGATGCTACATTAAATAAAGGTCGCCGTGACCCAGGATCACCACATTTATATTGCCATACGAAACGAAATGCTGAAGAAGGGAATTTGGACATCAATGGGACCCCGTTTGGGAAGAAGAGCGAATCTAATCTGATCGCTCCATCTGTAGAAGAGGCGCCCGACACGCGATTAGCTAGAAACCGCTGCTCAGAAACCTGTGAATCCGTAAATATACGGCGCGATCACAACATTCCATTGTCTGAATTCGGAAATAGTTTCAGTATCAGTGGAGATACGACAATGCCGTCCGTTTCTATATTGCAATTGACGCCCATTATCGGTGCAAAGTTCCTAGCGTCACGGTCCCGGTCCCGGTATGGTCAAAAGGTTTTTTACGGCGGGTGTGCACGCCGATAGTTAAAGGCTATGCTTTCAATGCACACACGAGGCCATAGAAGCACAGGGAGTCAATGAGCGTCTTTTCGGGGAGTGTCATAGCTAATTGCCCACAAAGCATGTCTATTGTCCCGAATGGATTCCACCGCGCCCATACTTAAGCTTGGCGCTGAAAACACAGCCCGAGGGAGTCTAGAATTATATTCCTGGGAAAGGACCCACAAACGTGGTCGGCGATCTGGTGTCCATCTGGCCTCATGTACTTGCCGGACCGATGAGGGCATCTGCGAAACGGAGGATCTAGAGATAAGGATCGTAACATCCACACCGCCGTTGGGTGCTTAGTCTGGAATGAAGGACAATGATCACTCTCGTAGCACCTGCCATTGCAGGTGCCACCTGAGGCTTGAAGCTTGACGTTGGCTGACAGCAAGGCGGTACATGGCGAGCCATACCGACACTTCGGTTTGCGAAAATTATCTCGGGCTCGCATGAAATCCATGAAGTCAAAATTGTGAGTCATATTACAAACAAGTTTTTAATTTACATAGATGCGTTCAAATCATATCCAGAATCCTGATCATGGTAAAAAGAAATTTCATAAAAAGAAAGGAAGAGAAAGGATTGTAATGCGTAGAAGTCTTGACGGTCTATCGTGTTGTTGCTTTGTTGGTTGCCTTTTTTTTTAATCGCCAGCGCCAGCGCCACGGTCGAGGAGCACAGGGAGGGAACATCTTCGCCACCAACGATTCCTCTCGATACGCGCGCGAAGCAGCGAGGTAGGAAGGAGGACCCCCAAAGATGACAGTGAAGGAACACGGACGAGATGCGTGGCTGCGAGATGTCGAGCCATCTTCTTGAACGCATACCCACACACCAAATATCCAGCAAAAAACACATGACATCCCCAGAATCAACCGACCCAACCGTAGAGCCAGCGACACGCACCGAAAAGGACGGCGCCTCCGCGCTCTTCAAATCTCCACCTGTACCCCACTCGTGAATTTTATTTTTAATCTTGACATTCGAATATGCTCAGGGCATTTTTCTGATGGCGCTCGTCCTCTCTAATATTCTTGATAGCTGTCGTCCCCAAAAGTTACCCGGAATACCGCCATCAGGCCGGTATGGGCGTCGTGGTTGGGAGCAGAACGTCGGCAGGCCGGCGTCGAGAGAAAAAACCATGAATCCGATCGTCATGTCGGAAGGGTGCTCGAATCCAGTAGTCGCCGTCATCAATTCAAAATGGCATATGGAGCGGGTCCTAGATCATGTTGCTGGTGGTGGACCAAGCGCCATAAGGGCCCGAGCGACTCGATCTTCATAACACAATGAGTTGTCCCGTTGGTGCAAATGTTGAAGAGTTGACTGGATGTTGGTTGACGAATCGATGCGGTGTTCAGCCAGCCATTGGGTGGGCATGACCTTGAAGAGATAATCTGCTGTTTCTGGATCTGCGCAGAAAAAGAACAAATTGAAAAAGAAGCAAAGGGAAGATGTGAAAGCCCGGGTCACAAAACCGGTTCAGAAAAAAACACGGAAAAAAACGAACGACAAGGAGTGGTTGAGGGAAAGAGGCAAAAGAATGAAACCAAAAACGATGGAAGAAAACGACAATCACTACGCGTGAGCCACCCACGACCTGGAAGCCAACCATCACGTACCAGTAGGCTCCACCTGCCCCATCTGGTTCGCGCCCTCAAGTCGGCTCAGGTGTACATCTTCACACCCATCGTCGCGACACGTCCCACCCCCAGGAACCTCGTATTGACAGAGCCGCTTGAAGGGATCAAGCAATTTGACCAGAGAAGCCAACTTGAGAGGTTTCAAGTTGGGCAGTAAGACGGCCGGACTAGAAGTAGGTGAGGAATGAGGAAGGGTAGAATGTTCAGCATACACAAAATAGGGAATAGAGGACAAAGAAGACCGCGTCGGTGGGTACATGTACGATGCAGAAGACGAGGACAAAGATGAAACTGGGTCTGATAGTAACACGGGTCCAGGGTAGTCACGCAGTAGCGGAAACGATTCAAAAGGAGAACGATAGGTCGAAAAGTCGTTGATGTCGTCAGAATCACTGTTGAGATTTGAGAGCTCCGATACGTCCTGCTTTCTTTCGTTTTGCTTTTGAAGGGCTGGTGTCATCGCAGTCATCTGAAAGCAGCCAGAAGAAAAAGTAAGAATACGTAAGTCATTGGATAAAAAAATCCACGCCATGATGGAGGGAAGAAAAACGAACTCGTGAGACGCACCTGTGTCGACGGCGACGAACTGGAGTCGACGTCGACTGCTTCTTTCGCTGCTTGTTGTTTTTGTTTCACTTGCGGATCGATCTGTATGTTATATCCAAATGCCAAAAAAAAAAAAAAGAAGGAAAAAAAAAGACAAAGCCCATAAAAGAGATGGCGAACGGAGAATCCAAGGCAGGGGATGGCAGATCGATGGAACAAAAGCGTCAGAGAGAAAATATGTAAGAAAACCGCCTGACCACAAGTTAAGTAAAGAGCCTTGCCACTTGTGCTCCCTGTGCCTGGGAGGTTGAGTCTGTTCCGCGTAGAAGGTAAAAACGTCAGTCCGATCCAAGTTGCAGAAAGCAACCCATTACAAAAAACGGTATGGAGACCGAAAGACATAAAACCGTAGTGAGGTACGGGGTGAATGTCGGATCCGACAGATACGTAAACACAATAATTAAGGTTGGCGTGGTCCGCAGGGATAGGGGAGAGCAGCAAAGAGTGGAAAATAAGGAAAAGGAGTCGACATTAGCGAGGAGAGCACATCGCGAATACATGCTCGCGAGAGGAATAGGAACTTGCCTTGTATGTAATTACTCTTGGCGACCGCAATAATGTTGGGAACTATGAAATGTCAGCAAACAAGAAATTCTTAAATGAAAAAAGGTACCGGTTGAGGTTGAACTAGGCTTGCTAAACCCAGGTAATGTTGTCATCGTAGAATCCTCCCCTGAAAGAAATCTCAGACAAATGGAGAGAAGAACAATAAAAATCACTCACAAGGTGGTTCAAGAGGAAAAGTAGGGGGCAAGGGGGCCATACCTTTGCTGCCTGTGGGAATCAAGGCTGGCGAACGCATGTCGGCATCGGTCTCTTCTTGCTTCATGACAGTCAAATGAATGACTGCGTTTGATGGAGTTGTGGCTTCAGAGTTGGCCGTAGACCTCGCGAGCTAAAACCAAATGAACTACAAGGGTAATTCCAATGGCCGGAGACTTACTGCCAACCTCCTGAGCCGGGTCTCTTCCTCGCGTTGAGCTATCAGCTCTCGCATTTTTCGGATCTCATGCTCTTTTTGCATCAGAGTAGCAGGAGACATGGTACCGGGTGTGGACGGCGGCTTGGTTGAAGGTACGGGCGAAGGGTATTTGCCCATAGTATTCCACTTATCTCTTCTCATCAACGTTTGATCTTCCACAATGGGTTGAGATTGATGTATATCACCATCTTCTTCACTATCGCTGAGATCAATGACACATCTGCGCGAGCCACCGATGTTGTGGAAGCCCGTGAGGCGTCGAGCAGGTGCAGGGCGGGCAAATCCATTCGAACGTTCGTGGCGCGTATTGATTTCATTTCTGCGAGGTGTGGGGTCAAAATCAACAAAATCGGATGCTACTGGTCGTTTCGTGCCTCTACGCGAGGGAGGGGCATGGGCTTGTCGAGGGATGGAATGAACATCCGATGGAGTGAGGAGTTCGGGGTCTGAGCCCGAGCTGTGCGAAAAAGTAGTCGTAGATGAATCAACAGATGTAGGCGGGGCTTCAGCCGAAGACGGGGGCGGGAGGGTGTGTTGTAGGTCTGAATCTGCAGAAGTCGCAGATATAGGGATGATAGGGTGTGGCGACTGGCTCTGCGACTCCGGATCGCCGAAAGATGTAGCCATTATAACCTCGTCGGCATCGTTTGCCTCGAAAATTTCCATTTGTGGTGGTGTTGAAACGATTGGTGGAGATTCGAACTTTGGGACCGGCGCAAGGCTTTTCAAAAAGTCTTCAACCGTATCTGAAGCAATAGGGGTCATGACCAGATCTTCCGTTTCCATATTCGAAGGTTCTGGCTTAACCGCAGAGGGGAATGACTCAATCGACGGCTTCAACTTTCGAGACGCTTGAACTGCCGCTTTTCGAGCCATTAATTCTTGACGCCTTCGACGCTCCATGTCATGCAGATCCGCATTGGAAGTAGTATCGAAAGTAGAAGCCAACTTGGTTGGCGCTGGGGGTGTGGTTGCCCTTATGGAAGGGGTTCCTGTGGGTGAGTCCGGTTCAACAGAAGATGGCCTTCCGGGGAATGTTGTGAGTGGGATCGTGTCGGGGTCTGGGGTCTGGGAAAAAGTCTCCGGGTTATATGGGACGATGCCAGTGATATCAAACGTATCGGGTAACTGAAGATTGAGTTCATTAAAGACATAGTAAATCACTTCTTTGCTGAGGCCAGATTCAATTAGATCTTCGACTGGGACTGCCCAACCAAGAAGGTCAAGAATGATATTTTTAATGGTATCGTATTCATCTTGGGTTACTGTAGAGAACGTGAGATGGAAATCCTGGCACGTAAGGAGAAAGACATACCGGTTAACCCAGGGCGAACATTTTCGGGGCCAATTAGGAAAAAAGGTGGCGGAGCCTCTACGTTGGCTGGAATTTGATCCACCACAAGTTGTTCGTCCAGACCTAGTAGGGGTATGTTTGGAAATGGATCCGATAATGGATCCAAAGGGGGTGACGCCATCTCTGGTGAATGATAAAGTGGTGTGACAGACGATGGCGACCTTGGCGTGATAAGCCCTGTATGCTCCGCGATGACTCCTTCAGACGAGCTAAATAAATAATTTGTAGGCGGGGCAGACAGAGGAGGCTCCTCTTCTTCGCTGATCTCGCCCTCTTCTCTATTGGGGTCCTCTGCGGTGGTGGCCGGTTCGATTGCGGACGGCGAGGGATCTTTAACATCCGAAAGCGTCAAGTCAACCATGGGCGCGTCTGGAATGTTGTCTTCTTGACCATAGTCCAACTGAAAAGAGTCAGGTGGAGGTGGGCGAGCCGATGTGGAAGGGGCGGTCTTTTCGGGAACAAATTTACGTCGTTTTGCCTTGAGAGTCGACAGCGCTGCCGCCCGGAGAGACGAGACTGGATCCGAAGCAAGCATGGTCGATGTGGTGGCTGCAGTATCCATGATAAAGGCGGGATGGTAGTGGTTGATGACTGAGCTAACTATCTCACGCTCATTTCACGCACGGACCCTGACGTTCTCCTCAAACGGCCATCTATACCTGGAACAATTGAAAAATATCTTGCTCCGCAAAACCTCGAGGCAAACTCTAAAATTCCTGCTTGTGTCTAAGGTCTTGGCTGCGGGACACCTTCACATTTTTTCTTTGGCGGAAGCTTCGAGGTTGACAACTATCCCGGATTGTTTTTGCAGTTTTTTTCCGGGCTGAAAATATTACCATTAATCCTTATTTTTTCCTCGCCGCTCTCATCCAAAAATGGGACCTGCATTGTGTAGTGGCCTGTTGGATAGAACAAGCGACGACAAATGGATAGCGATATTCGCCGTAAGCGAACTTGCACATTGGCATCAGGGCGATCATAGAATATCATCCATTTCCATTTCAGAGTTGGAGCCAAGTCGAAGCTGCTATCCAGGTACGCACTTCTGAACACTCCTTATTCTTGTTTAATGCACGTCGTAGGGCCTCAG
>Ga0307509_10005255_pt1 | contig 18133 bp, 25 predicted proteins | sample 10_EM_MG_FD_202245 | JGI IMG/M metagenome (GOLD analysis project Ga0307509, IMG submission 202245) | Populus trichocarpa ectomycorrhiza microbial communities from riparian zone in the Pacific Northwest, United States - 10_EM | ecosystem: Host-associated > Plants > Roots > Unclassified | place...
AGCAATTCGTTCCATGTCCTCAAGGAAACTGAAAGGCGTCGGGGGTAAGCAAATGTGACGGAGGGGGGCCCACGGTGCTTACAAGCCGCGCGAGGACAGCGCCACCTCCTGCCACTTCAACGAAGCCCCAAGTGTCCTCTGTACAGTTTCATCGTCCAACAGCATCATGACAACCTTGACGAACCCGGTGAGAGTTGCCCCGACCCCCCCGTTCGCCCGCCTATCTGGTTGCTTTAAATCCGAGTCCTCGGAGACTCCCACGGTACCCGACAGTTGCCTCGACAACTTGGTTCGGGTGGTGTTTAGGAAATTCAGCTGAAGTTTGATCGACGAGTACTTTTGTATGAATTCCAAAGAGAAATGCGCCCTGGAGGACGAGGATTGAGTGGCCATCTCCTGATCGATGATACCGAGGATATCAGCGATATTCTGCATGAGGTTGAGCTGCACGACGGAGGTCCAGAAACATCGGGCGGCACGCGGGGCGTAGGCGAGTTGAATCTCTGAAGGGAAGGGTGTCAGGGACGCGTCTGCGCCCAATGCAACTAGGGTTGATCGTTCACGCACGCTTGATAATGGTTGACTTCCCTGAAGCGGACGACACCCGTTAGCCCTGTACCTAGTTAGGAAAAGGGGGACAGCCTACCACTTGCGCGGTGTCCGAGCACGAGCACTCGGACTTGCTTCCTAGCGGGATTAGGGTTTGCAACCTTCACCTTCTCACCATTCAGATCCTCATCGATCCTATCGCTGGTGCGCTTGGCAAACAACTCCTGCTGCTCGCGCATGAATCTCTGCACCTTCGTCTCATTCTTCGGTGGAGCGGTAATCGAAGCCAGCGGGTCCAAGTCCTCGACCTGGGGAACGTAGTAGATGCCTTTGACGGTCATGGTCACACGCGGTTTATGATCCAGTTGAAAAAGAGCGTGGAGGCCCTGAATGGTGAAGAAGGACTGAGAAGACAGAGAAGACCAGCGCGAACGGAGACTCCATCGACAGATGGGTGTTCCATATATAACGGTGACAGGAACCATGGCTCTGAGGTTCCCATTGCATCCGCGGACCTTCGGTAGGTTTGACGCTTGGCAGGGAGGCCCGACGGAACTCTACGTTATGTATGCCCGGTTGATAGCCAGAAGTACGGAAGTTTCGCCATTACGCGATCGGGAACCCGAAGATGAGCCGAAGTCTGTGGTTCTAGGATGCGTTGGGTGGTTGTTGGAGCGTGATGGAACGGCTGCGAGTTTCATCGTTAGGGTAAGCGAACCGAGTGCCTGACTCCCTACTCGACGACTTTCTCTTGAGGCAGACCCGGGCGGAGACTGTGGATAGGCTGAGCGCTAGGTCACATCATGCACGAGCCTCGCAGCTCTCCACTCCGACGCGGAGGTGGTCACGGAAGAAAATAGGAGTGGACAGTGGGGCATCGACGGGCCCACCGAAATACTGGTCCGTCGTCAAGGGCCATGGTGTCGCAGGATGTTACGTATACCAGGTCCGGAAGGGAAATATGAAGGGGTGTCTCTACCAATCTGAGGGCTTCGTTGGGTTTCAAAGTTCCGGGCGGACAGGTGGAGGAGGACGTAACACGTCCCCCAGATCTGGTATCAGGAATGGAGGAGAAGCATTGGGCAATCGCGGGTAGGCCCGAGACACCTCCGCCGGGCCAAGAGCACACACCGGGTCCATCGGAGACGGCACGGAGATTGAGAGGATGATGCGGGCGTAACGGTGACGAGAAAAGGAGGAAGCAAATAATAAGAATAATGAGGATAATAACAAACAAGGAATGCGCGAGACGAACGTCCTGTCCTTGTTGCCCAGCCTACTCGCTCGTACCTTCAGCGAACTATAGTGACCATCGCCGCGTTGGCCTCAGAGCTGGAGGGGGGCCTCCGCAAAGGGTCCCAGCTCAGCGCTATCCAACGCGTATAAATCGCCTCCCCCCATGATCACGGCCCGATCAAGACTGATACCCTTTCACCCCCTTGCACACCCTCCGTGGCATTACCCTCCTTACACACACGATTGCGGTGTTGTTAGTCCCTGATGGACGCGCCGATACTCAATTGGATCCTCTTTCTGGGGAGAGAGGTGACGACCCAGGTGCGTCGCGGAACCGTGCTTGCTGGCCGGATTCGATCAGCTGATCAAAATCGCTTTGCTGCTCCGCCCTTCTGGGTCCGACGTCGTTTTCGTGGCGAATGTTCGATATGGAATGCTTAGGAGTACAAGGCCGCCTGGGAGCTCGTGAAGGAGTGTGTTCCTCATGCTACCGTCCCATACGACCCAACCTCTGCCGATTCACTGCGTGCGCCCATTCCCCTTATCAATCTAATGGGCGGTTAGGACTTGGAAGGTTGACTCACAAACAGGGCAACTATTCGCTCATATGTTACCCTTACTCATGATGCGTCATCGTCGAATTTCCCGGAGAAGATGGCATGACCACCAAACCCCAACAGGGAAACATTGGATCGAGCAGGTTCGCACTTTGTAACTCACGACACCCTTTGTGACTTTCCCAATTCAGCTCGAACCTCTCCAGGACCTCGATCCAAATGTTCCCGTCCCACCCAATCGCGTCCGAGCAATGATAGGGTACCACCTCGCTTGGGAACATAACATCATTGCCATGTCTATGACCCAAGGGAGGCAACGAGACGTCGTCTATATCGGAATGGCCATCAAAAGGATGCAAGTCGAACCTCGAGAAGCTCCTGTTTTAACCTACGCCCAGTCGTTCTATCATAAAGTCGGTACAGAATCGTCCAGTCGAAACTTCTCTGGGGCTGACTTCCCATTTAGTTGACCGCGCTCGAGATATCATTCATTGGACCTGAAAATGCAGAAGACGTTATCCTACGGCGTCTCTGCATCCTCCTAACCCTCAAGCAAGCATACATTCGGGCTGTGGGCCAGCCCCTTGGTTTCGATTGGTCTCGTCTCGAATTCAACATACCAGAAAGCACAGCTACGGGGGATCGCCGGATGCTCAATGGATGGGAGTTCCGGTTGTACAAGGCCTGCGTGGGTATTGAGCGGAAGGGCCAGGTGATCAAGGAGGAGTACCAGTGCTGTTCTGCGTACTTCAGGGGTCACAACGGAGTCAAGTTTGTGTTCCACGACGAGCAGAAGGAGCTTGACAACTGGGTGCAGTTTATCACCACGGATCAGCTGGTGAATGTCATCGACAAGTTGCGAGACTGACTCCGTTTCTTTTTCCTGTATCCATTTTTCTTAGCTCTTTCCCTTCTACCCTCATACGTTGTTGCATATGTGGCTGTCATCATCCCTCTACACACTACCTAGGTTCTATATCTACCTCACGATTTTACCGTTCTCCTCTTGGCGCCGAGGTCGGGGACAAACGCCTTTTTGCAGCCCAAGCTTGCTCGGGTATCACGAGATTCTGATAACGCCCACGCTCTGGAAGCCGAAAGGGGCTAGTGCTCCGGGTATTGACTATGTCACCGCCGCTTATGATCAGCCACAGTCAAAAAGGACTGCCCGGGCGCAGCGCTGCTATGAAACCAAGGAGGTCATCAGATAAGTACTCGGGTCAGCCATCTTGGCAGACATCGATGGGCCTATGGCAAGCCGAACGAGGATCTGTCCAGATAAGTGAGACGTGACGATCAGGGCGCAGCGTCTTCTAGCGGACCACGTGCATCGCGCTTGAAAACCCCCACCCGAACCCGCCACTGCCACTGTCACTCCCCTCTCCCTTTCCCCTCCACCCCGCTTCCCGTCTATTCGCCTTTCACGCGAGCGCATTATGGTCGATTTTGGTCCTGGTTCCGTAGAGGTTGGTCCAGAGCCCAAGCAGGGCGAGGGCAAGGCCCGCAGGAACTTCCTCGTCGCCGAGGGGGAACTCGCAGCACGCCCAATGGACGGTATGGACACCGTCTACGACGTCCTATCGTATATCGATCGTACGTACGGAGACAAGAACGCTATCGGCTACCGCGACATAGTCGACACCCACGTCGAGGAGAAGGAGATCACCAAGGTCGTAGGGGGCAAGGAGGTCAAGGAGACGAAGAAATGGTCGTATTTCGAGCTCAGCGAGTTCAAATATTTGACATTTGCTGAACTCCGGAAGAACTCTGAGGCCCTTGGTCGAGGTTTGGCAGATTTCGGCATCAAGAAGGGCGACGTTTTCAACATCTACTCTGCGACAAGGTATGTGGTTCCCCTCTGCTGCGCTGCCTGTCGCGTCACTAATCATCCCGTGTGACTCAGCGTCAACTGGCAGTTAATGTCTTTTGGCTGTACCTCCATCTCAGCGACCATCGCTACCGCATACGACACCCTTGGTGAATCCGGTCTCACGCACTCCCTAAATGAGCCAGAATGCGTGGGGGTCTTCACCAACGCGGATCTTTTCCCTGTCCTCGCGAATGTCCTCCCAAACACTCCCACCATCAAGCTCGTGGTCTACGACGGCGATCCCAAGCCGGAGCTCCTCGAGAAGATCAAGACTACCCGTGCGGATGTCACCGTCATCTCCATCGATGAACTCCGTAAACGTGGAGAAGGTATCACAATCTCAGAAGAAGAAGCCAAGTCGCGCCTGCCCAAGTCGGATGACGTAAACTGCATCATGTACACCAGTGGATCCACAGGCAATCCCAAGGGGGTCGTCATTACCCATTCCAACCTCATGGCCGTCCTTGGAGGAGTGTACAAACTCCTCAGGCACCAACTCAAACCCGACGACACCTTCCTCGCGTTCTTGCCCCTCGCACACATCATGGAATACGTCGTCGAGCTCATCCTTTTGTCTGTCGGCATAACCTTTGGGTATGGCAGGATCAAGACACTAACCGACGCGTCCGTGAGGAACTGCAAGGGTGATCTCCGCGAGTTCAGACCTTCGATCATGGTTGGCGTCCCTGCCATCTGGGAGACAATCAAGAAGGGTGTCTTGGTCCAGGTCAACCACGGAGGGGTCGTCAAGAAGGCAGTCTTCAACGGGTCCTTGAAGATCAAGAGGAACAAGATCCCTATCTTGAGTCAAGTCGTCGACAGTGTCGTCATGAGCAAGGTCAAGGCCGCTACCGGTGGTAGACTCAGGATCGCCCTTAGTGGAGGAGCTCCCCTAAGCTCCGAGACCCACGAATTCTTGAACCTGACGATCCTCACCGTGCTCCAAGGTAAAGACGCATCAGATGCTCTATATGTGCATTGCTCACAACCACGTTTCTAGGTTATGGTCTTACCGAAACCTGTGGGATGTGTGCCATTCTTCCACCCGAGATGTTGTCCTACGGGAACGTAGGAATCCCCGTTCCGTGCCTCGAGGTCAAGTTGATAGACGTTCCTGAGGCCGGATATCTCTCCAACGGCACCCCATCCCGGGGAGAGATCTGTCTTCGTGGTCCCTCGGTCATCAAGGGCTACTACAAACGCCCTGATCTCAACGAGGATCCCTCCATCTTCACTCCCGATGGGTGGTTCAGGACCGGTGACGTTGGCCAATGGAACCCTAACGGAACCCTCAGCGTGATTGACCGGTGCGTACCATTCTACCCATCTTTGTCGATCAATTCTTCTAAACGGTTGGTTTTGTATCATAGTATCAAGAACCTGGTGAAACTCTCGAGCGGCGAGTACATCGCCCTCGAACGCCTCGAGGCCATCTACAAGTCCTGTAACCTCGTCGCGAACCTGTGTGTGTATGGACATGCCGATGCCAAGCAGCCTATGGCTGTGATTATTCCCCACGAGGCTCACTTGAGGCATGCGTTGAGAGAAGGCGCTGTAGATGGTGCGGATGCCGACGCTTCAATGGACGTGCTGTGTGAGCACACTGGCGTGAGGAAGTTGGTGCTGGAGAACTGCAATACTCTTGGAAAGAAGAATGGGTTCAAGCCCCTCGAAATTCTGGAGGCGGTAGTTTTGACGGCTGATGAGTGGACTCCAGAGAGTGGGATGGTTACCGCCGCTCAGAAGTTGCAAAGGAAGAAGATCCACGAGAAATTCCAGGACGAAATCAAGGTCAGTGTTCAGTGTTCATCTCTCGAATCCACGGGGCTGACCACATCTTCCCACGTTTACAGAAAGTCTATCCCTACTGAGCTCGGGGAAGCTGTTTTCTTGGACTTTCCACGCATTCTTGCCTTCCAGATATCTTCCATTGATATGTACATGACCATGTAATACTCTTCATCGAATCTTGGCTGTCGTTGAATATTTTTGCTACCCAAGTGTTCGTGCCGGACAACGCCGGAACAGATGGCCAACGGAAGTGATCTCAAGCGCCCACCAACGAGAACCCTCCGATTTCCTTCCTCTTCCATACCCTCCCTCCATCCTCCCTTCGCCCACCTATGCTGCGAGTGTCGGCCACCACCGTCCGCAACTCCACGCGTCTCGCGCGCTCTTTCGCTACCGTCGTTGACTCCGCGAGCGGTGCTAAGGTCGCCGCTGTTGACAATGGTCAACCTATTTCTGCCGTCACTTTCTTGGTCAAGGCCGGAAGCAGGTTCGAGAATAAGCCCGGTGTTGCCCACGCTTTGAAGAACTTTGCCTTCAAGGTTTGGGAATATCCACGTCTACCACAATTTAAACACCTTCCTGATTGTTCCTTCATTTCGTGTAGAGCACCAGTACGCGCTCTGCCCTGGGAACCGTGAGGGAGTCCGAGCTTTACGGTGGAGTTTTGACCTCCAGTCTGTCAAGAGAGCATTTGGCTCTGACTGCTGAGTTCTTGCGTGGTGACGAGTGCGTGTTCTTTTTTTATTTTTATTTTCTTCCTGCGCATGTACGCACCTTCGGAACGGGATGGGGATTTCTGACGGGTCGTTCGGAATCGCAGGGAATACTTCGTTGACGTCCTTGCATCCTTCATTACTGGTGCTCGGTTCGCCCCACACGAACTCAACGAGCTGGTTCTCCCCGTTGTAGAAGCAGATTCCGTCGCTGCCTCGAGTGACCCTGCCACCAAGGCTTTGGAGGCTGCTCACACCATTGCCTTCCGACATGGTCTCGGAGCTTCCCTCTTCGCGACCCAGCACCCCAGCTTTACCATCGAAGACATCAAGAATTTCGCTGCCTCCGCTTTCTCCAGTGGCAACATTGCAGTCCTCGGAACTGGCATTGAACAAGCGAAGCTGAGCAAGCTTGTCGAGAAGTCCCTTGGAAAGATCCCCTCTTCCTCTTCCACTGCCACCTCTTCAACGAAATACTATGGTGGTGAGACTAGGGTGGAATCGACTAGCCCCCTCCAGACCGTGTTCGTTGGATTCGGAACGACCGGTGCCCCATCAAATGAACTCGCCGCTCTCGCCTCGCATATCGCCCCAGAGCCCCATGTGAAGTGGTCCAAGGGAATTTCACCGATTTCCGAGGCTACCCCTGCAGGAACGACCGTCCAGACCGTATACCTCCCCTACTCCGACGCGACTCTTTTGGGTGTCCTCATCCAGGGTGAGAACGCCGCCGATGTCAAGACCGCCGCTCAGGCCGCCGTCAAAGCTCTGAAATCTCAAGTGAGCGAGACGGATGCGAAGAAGGCTATCGCCAAGGCCAAGTTCAAGGCCGCGTCGGAGGCTGATTCCAGGGACGGCGTCGTCTCACTTTTGGGTAACAAGGTTTTCTCGGGGGCAGACGCATCGGTCGAGACCACACTTTCGTCTTTCGACGCTGTTTCTTCGTCCTCCATAACTTCGGTGAGTTCATTCCACGAACGCGTGCGAGTGGATGACTGATTCAGTTGCCTCAATTTCCCTAGGCCGCCTCGACATTGTTGAAGGTCAAGCCGACGTACGTCGTCGTCGGTGACATCACCGCCCTCCCTTACGCGGATGAACTCGGGCTCTAGATTTGACTTGACTCATTATTCACTAAAACCATCGTTAACTTAGCAGATGAATATCACTTGTGGTAACTCGTAAGGTTCCCAGACACTCGGAAAGGGTGAAAGAATAGCATTCGCTCAACAAGAAACATAATCAAGACATATCACTCTCGCTCGGAGACTGGAAATGAGGATATCATGGAGAAAGAGGGAAGCAACGCCTCCAGGAAAAGGGGCACAAGCAAACAAGATCTGAAGGGAGAAAAACGTTCTGGCGCAATAACACGTAAACCACGCAAACCTCAGCGACGTGGCCATTTCAAACCTCGCAGAACCGACTGGATCGATCTAGGCGATGCGGTGCGCGGTGACGACGCGATAGGCGATCTGCAGTCCTGCGGTGTTGGAAATTTCGCCCATGAAACCATCCACCAACCCATTGATCTCGTCCTCGCGATATCCGGCTCTCTTGAGGACCATCATTGCACTTTCGGTCCAGATTTCCAGGCTCTGCTTGAAGTTGACGCCCATGTCCTTCGTGTGCGGGGAAGTCCAGGCCCAGTCCCCGATGGGCATCTGGTAGTCACGAGATTGGATGTCGTTGAAGTCACCCAATCGAGAGATGAACTCGGTCAGATACGGGGGGATCTTTGGGATCGCGTACGCGGAAAGAAGGCTATGATCAAGCGCTTGGCAAAATGCCGTCACTCCGGGAGGGGAACAACCGGTGGAGGAGTCGACCGGGGGATGGATCCATTCACCAAGCAGGATCAATCCGCCGGGGCGAAGGACTCGTGATGTTTCGGAGAGCATTGCTTCGTAGTCGATTGCCTGTTATGTGAATTTTAGCCTGGGGTGAGAGGACGGTGAATGTGGGGAAGGGTGACGTACAGGCAGAAGACTGCAGTGCCGAGCATGAACAAAATCGAAGGACGAGTCGGGAAACCTAGTCTTGGTAGTGACGTCGTGGAGCTCGAAGATGACATTTTCCGGTGGGGACCTGGTGGAAATCGGGGCTGTATCGAGATCCTCAGTGTCCGGCGATGACGCTGTGCGCCACACCCACACACCTATATCAAGTCCATTGAATTTTACGTGGGGGAATTCTTCTGCCATCTCGACCACCCTGCGAAGATGGCATCTGCGATTAGGCCACAGAATGAAGGTATAGGGCGTCACGTACCACTTGCCCGTTCCGGTGCACAGATCAAGAACCTTGATCTGGCGCTGCAATGGACGCCAAGCCAAATGGTCCCTGACGAGCCCAACGTAGTTGCCATCCAGAAGTCCTTTGAGCAAATCGTGCTGAATATTCATTCGCTATACACGTCCCATTCGACAGGTGCCAATGTGACCCGCAAAGACTAGGTGAGCATGTGGACCAAGGAGGAGTGCGGAAATGGGGGACTGGGGCTCAATCAGAAAAAACGCACTTTCTGTTCGTGCCCATCGACAGGAAATGGGTAGGATGGGCCTCCATGAGAGGGGAAGAGACGATCATCGTGCTCGACGAAGTATGTCGGGAACTCTTGCGAACTGATTTCGGTCAGAGAGGAAGTATCTGACAAGCGGTCGTCCTCATCGGGCGCCGGCATACCGCCCGACACCGGCTCGTGGCGCGCATCGGGATTGGTGTTCATGACGGCCATGTGCGAGGGGAATCGGTTCGCTTTGCTCGCTTGTTCTCTGCAGCCGGCCGTATGGATCGCAATTGGAAAGAAGTGATAAGTGACAAACTGGGTGTGGATCGACGGGCGGCGAGGAAAAATGCGGGGGAAAGGAAGAGAGACGGATGGGGCACGAAGATGATGTAAGAGGGCAAGGAGAGTCGCCATCTTTTTTGCGGGAATAAAATCGAAATATAGCTGATTGGGACCGGACTGACGGAGTTGTCGGAGAATGCAGCTGAGCTTGAGTGAGATCAGCCAACCGGAACCGAATCTTCTTCGCGCCGACTCAAAATATTCCCATTTTCTCCACATTTTTGGGATGGGGTCGAAACTCGATGCCACCCCCAAACGGCTCTCTCAGTCACCGTAAGTGCCTAGTGTATGCGTACTGGACATGGCCAGCGACGGCTAACACCTCACCGGTACCTTCCACAGACTGCCAGTGACCTCCCTGGCCGGTCTCTGTTCGTCTGCTTCTCGTCTCCTGCCGTTCGGACGCTAAACTGCTGCGGGAAACAGTTTTAGCGTCAGCGTTTATCCCACCCAATGCGCATAAAGGGTTCCCACCCTTTGTGCACCGATTCGGCTTCGCTGGCATATTTGCTGGCGCGGGCTACGTACTCTCCACAGGCGACTCACGCAACGGGAGTGGCATATCCACAGGTCAGCCCACCCTTGTACATCCAGGTCGCCTTGGAGACCCTGACCTATGCCGGCCCTAGCTTGGTCTCTTATCTACCTTTTCCTCAACGCTCGAAAATCGCTCGCTGCACCCCGGCACCCCGTGGCGGTCGGCTTAGTTCTAACTACCATCGGCTCTGCTGGTTTGTATGGCTCTGAATATCTCTTCTTCAGCGGCGATGGTCAAGGTAGTTCCTCCGCCGATGATTGAGAGGGATGCATCGGTCGGACGACTCGGCGGGAGGATTGCGCGCTTCCCCAGCTGTAATATTTGAATAGTCATGTTATTTTACACCCGTTGCTAGCATGTGCCGTACTACAGAGCGCCCTTGTCCAACCCACCCCTCTTGGCTTACGCAACCATTTGGCATCAATGTTGAACTTTCCTGATCGAGCGGAACAATACTGTTCCCAACCTAGCAAGTAACGTGACCTGGTTCTTCCCATGGCCCCTTAATGTGAACCAGTCCGACGCGTCTCTTCCTCCCCTCGTACATACGCCGCCACCACCCCCCTTGTGTATATTGTACATAGCGATGGAGAAGGATTTCGAAGATTTCTTCGCTCAGCAGGACAAGCTCCTAGCTCTCCCCGAGGAAGATATCGATTCTTATCACGCTCGCAGAGTGAATTCCGACGAATCGTAGGTCTCTTGGACTCTCACACACCGTATCGCACTCTCACGACTCTTCCAGATCATTCCAGTTGGGGGATCTCCAATCACTGTTTTCTGACAGTAAGGTGCCGACGCCTGCACTGCGCGACCCCCATTCTGTGGGTGGACCCTCTCGTCGCCCCCCTGTGGAGTCCAGAGCGGACGTCCCCGCGGAGCTTAACACCACAGACCCTGTAGTGGCCGGATTGCCACGGACACCCGTTAAGGAGCACGCGATAAGCGCAGCTGATACGACAGTATCTGTTGCCTCGCGCTCTCGAAGGGACCCGTCTCCTCGAAGAATCGCGTTGACCAGGCCAAAGCCTGTCATTCCTACACTCAACGCCGTCCAATCTTCGCCCATCGACACGTTCAGTCCCGTCGCGTCGTCCACCCCCGCCAAACCACCCACAACCAAAGTCGTGGAGGAATCTCCTCTTCTTGGGAAACGACGACGCGACAAATCAGATGCAAGCCCTTCCAAACCAAAATCAAGAGGCAAGGACAAGGCGGTGGGTCCGGGTCCTGTACATACTTCACCCGTTGAATCGCCTCGATTCGACACTCCTGCCCTCACTCGGACAAGCAAGCGCCCTCGAGAAAGCGATGGAAGTCCGGGTCCTCAGCCGAAGAGCAAAACCCTGCGTTCCTACGCTGTTCCTACATCCCCAATTAACTCGGCTGTATTCCCACCAATCACCGAACTGCCGCCTAATTTGAGCCGACAGGGCAGCTTGACGGTTTCTTCCGACCAGCTATCCAAGAAGCCTCGGGACGACCGAGTAATCAAGATCAACCCTAGGCCACTTCCTCCTGTTGAGGTCTCTGTCGCCGATACCAGCGTAATAGGATCCTTTCATACCTCTCCACCTAAGCCGCCGACTACTACGGAACGGGTCGGATCTGTGGGTGATGAGAGAAAACCTCAAGCACCTGTGATGGCCGCAGCCACGGAAACGAGCTTCCTTACGTCTCCAGAGACCTCCCCCGAGAAACGACCCCCCTTGCTACCGCCATCCCCTTTGCCCAAGGTTTCACAGCGCCAACAGGTTAGAAACACCGTTGCCGACTCTACGCTCACCAACTTCACCTCTCCGGAAGATTCACGAGAGGGGCCTGCATCAAACCCTAAGGTTGTCACTGAGCCGAAGTCCCTTCTGCCTGGACAAACCGCGAAGACCATCGGTATCACGAAGCTCAGGCCAACAGCGACCACGATCTCACATGCGGAGGCTGGTCCATCGAAAAGTTCCTCCACTACAATGCCTCTTCGTAGCCGATCCACTCTTGGTCGGGTCCAGACGAAGAAGAACCCGGCGATACCGGCGAAGAAGGGGAAAGACAAACCCGCCAAGATGACTCCTGTGGAGTACGCCGAGATGTTGATCGAGAAATTCAGCGATCCAAATCGAAGAATCCCGAATGTCAGTCAGCACCTGCGCGGGAGGAAGATTTTCTACGTTGGGGTCGACATGCGGTACGCTGGGGACGGGACGAAGAAGAAAATGGAATATGTAAGAACGCTCATGATCCCAAACTTGGCGCTCGTCGCTCACCCTCCCACCCCAGATTCTCAAGCATGGTGGCACTCTAGTCCCCAGATATGATCCAGAAGTCGTGACTGTGATCGTAACCGATGGGAGTAGATTCGCAACCACAGAGGCATGTGGTATAAAAAAAGTCACGGATATCCCGATGACTATTCCGACTGTTCGGTGGGAGTGGGTCCTTACCGGCGACAGGCAAGTTAGGAAACGACCCACCGTACCAGGCGCTCCGATCCCAAAGCCCGCACAGCCTGTCGAGAACAAGCCTCTCCCAAAGATGGGCTACTTTTTCTACAACGCCGCCTTCAGCGAACGCATCGAAGCTGGGGACGATATACCCAAGCGACAATCGAAGCCGGCTGTACAGAAGGAGCCCACCGTTGAAGATTTAGATAACTGGGACATGGGTATCAGGCAAGTAAAGAAACGAGGTTTTTTGGATCGCGGCATTGATTTGTGCTTAGTGAGAACGAGGGCACCACGGGTGGTGAATCTTCCGAGGAGGATGACGAGCCGGACGCTAAACGACGGAAGACCGGTGGAAACTACGATGCGATCATCGCTCGATACGCCGCTGTTGGAATGGAGTATGGGAGACCAGCGACGAAAATGTCGACCGAGGGTATCGTATTCAAACCCGAAGATTTCAAGACAAAGCCAGTGGTGCAGCACAGATCGAAGGCAGGAGCTCAAGAGCGGTTGGTTGCTGCGTCAAGCTCCTCCAGTTCGACTTTGAAGACGACGAAAGGGAAGGAGAGGTTGCAATCCGGAGCAGAAGATCCCCTGGCGGAATTTTACGCCGAAGCGAAAGCCCAGACGGAACACAAAGGCAGAACCGGAGTTCGTCCTTAATCCTTAGTCCTTGTATCTTGTTTTCTGATCTCTGGAATTCTGATCTGCCTTTATCAATCGATCTCTCGAAAACATCATCGCTATCATCTGACTCTCTGTTCGGCGCGGTTCCCGTGCGTGCAGTGGTGTTCGGAAGAGGTTTCTGAAGATTCCGGTGCGGAATCTGCTTTAACCAGTCCCGGAACGTTGCGCAAAGGCAAGATCAAAGCCACTAGCGTGAGTACTGAAATCCTCAAGTTCTCTGAGTATCTATCGTCACATCCGCTCTTTGTGGTTCTCTCTTGCCGCTCGCTCCAACCCTGTACCCTGGTTTACGTGCCAATTCAACAGTTCATCCCTTTCCAATTACACCTTCTTTACACCTCACATCCGTGTTCGGTGCTTTTACTTCGCTCCGCTTCTTGCAACCTGCACGCCCTATTCAATGCATTCAGTGACTGAGCTCCAATTTTATACTGTAGGGCTGGACATGCGACAACAAGCCGGGCGCGGACGCTCGCCCGTGCCCGAATCAAGATGTTGTAGACAAGGTTTGTGATTCACCTATCACGTGGGGTTAGACAACCCGTCACTTCATAATGCGGGGGTGACCTTTACGAACCTCACCTCACGATGTGCTAATGGTCTTTACTGACGACAGTTGCGGGAGCTGCAAGGACTCTACCGAGCCAAGCCTGGAGCGGAGAATAACTGGAGAGTTTTCAGTTACAACAAATGTGAGTGATCGAGTTCGTCATGCCCATTGCCCACTCCATTTCCGGGTGAAGTAACTGTTGGTTGTGGCGCGGGATCCCGGACTCCCGTTTCTTCACGTCATTCCACCCCTCCGGGTGATGACATGCTCTTGGAGCCGTGTCAGCCGGGGGGTACAGATCTCCTTTTGAAATCTCGATCGAAGGAGATGGATCATATGATTCTCACAACCCGGCTCCCCGGGTCCACCTCCCGTTTCCCGGGACCAATTATGCGTCCGAGCCGAAGTTCCGGACCCTATGCCCCTACGATGGATCTCATCCCCGGGATGACGGATCGCGTGGTCCGCCAGGGGGAAACCACGCACCTTCCGTTTTGAACCTTAGCTCTCTGATAATGTGATAAACGTGCTGATATATTGATTCTGGCGCGCTTTGCTGTTGTGGGCTCCGAGCAGCTATCCGAGCGTTGCTAAATTACCCGACGAGGATCAACTCGTATGCGGAAGCTCGGGCCATTAGGGGAGTGGGTGAGAAAACAGCGTTGAAGGTAAAGCCTCGTTTCCTTTCCAATCCCATCCCATCCCACCCCATCCACTCCATGCTGCCGTAACGGCCTCGTGTGAGCCGCGCAGTGCTCCTCCCACCGGTGGAACACCCCGTCCATTCCCACTGATTATCCCTCCGATCAAACCCGCGCTCGTGTGATCACAATACTGATAACATTTGACCTTTTTCTTCTCCTGTGATGGTGGGATGCGGATTAGATTATGGAAATCATCAACACTGGGAACCTGAAGCGGATCGGACATGAAAACACGGAGGATGTAAAGGTCAATAAGCTGTTCCAAGGAGTCTTTGGCGTCGGTGGGTTTTACGTCTATTCCTCAATCCCCCTGTTCACCTTCGTTGACGACATATCATGTGATATGCCAACCATATCCCGTATGGTTTGAGCAGGGATGAAGACGGCATATATGTGGTATAATGCCGGCGCACGTACTCTCGAAGACGTGGTTTCTGGAAAAGGTGGGATCAAATTGACTTCCCAGCAAGAGATCGGGATCCGATATTACGATGGTAAATCCACTTGCCTCCTCTAGGCGAGGCACGAGCTCAGCCGGATCTTGTTCGCCTCGTTCACTCGCTGTTTCCCTTCGGCTGATGTGTGTTTGTTATCACCACAGATATTAACGAACGCATGCTGAGGAGCGAGGCGACAGCGATATTTGAACAGATAAAGCGAATCGGTAGGTGCCCTCGCTCATATCGATTTCATCAGTAGGCACCATCGTAACGTCAGTGTGCCCACCGAGCGCCGACGAACGTTCCCGTGCACGCACATCTTCCGTCACGGTGTCCGACCGTAAAGGACTTCATGGAGCAGAGACTAACCATCATCCGGAAACTAGCTATCAAGATTGATCCCAAGTTATTTGTAGAATGTATGGGAAGTTATCGGAGGTGAGCTGTTGAAGCTGAATTGCGAGAGTTTTGAATCCCTCTCGTCATCCTATCCATCCGCTGACCTTATCCATTTGCATTGCGCCAACGATGCTGGCACTGCTCCCCTAGAGGTTCGGAGACTTGCGGAGATATAGATGTCATCATCACTAGATCCGTTGAGGATGGGAAAACACATGCGGGTGGGTATCTTTACGTTGACGGAGCGGCCCTGGTGCTGTATATGGGTCCTGGGTTTGTGACTTATTGAGTATGGATCCGGTTGCCTTTAACAGGTGCTGCAAAGAAATTATGGCAGGTGTGCCACGCGCGGGGAATCATCACTGACGATCTCGTCATGCCGGATGATTGGAACGACTTGGAGCTGATTTATCGTGGGTTGTGCCGGAAGGATACACAGAGCAAGCGTCGAAGGATAGGTACGTGAATACTTACCATTATTTCACCTCGTCTTTCTCATTTCCCGTGTTCGATTGACTTTGGTTCCTGACGCGACCTGTCAGATTTTCTGTCAGTGCCATGGAAGGCGAGGGGCGCTGCGCAATTGTATTACACGGTGAGTGTCGATGACGAGATTCTCGGGAGATGGTCGGGATGAACGAATACCGATTCGCGTTGCCGTTTAGGGCGATGACATTGTACGTGCACCGGGAAATTGGAGAGGATCGGACGCATACTTACCTATTCCTTTGCAGTTCAATCGATCGTTAAGGCTGAAGGCGAGGAAGAACGGGATGACTTTGAATCAACGAGGTAGGTGGATAACTTCTGGGTCCGACCGTCGGACTGGAAAAACAAAACTGACGGTACTTATGTTTGGGACAGGGTTATACGGAGGCATTATACGGGATCTGGAAGATCCTAGCAAGAAGACCACCTCGGGTAAGTGACTGAATTCGATCAAACCGCTCCTCTGTGCGCTTTCCAGTTCTTATTGTGTGGTTCTGGTGGCGGTCGGTCGCCGTTTTATTGTTTGTAGGCCATCTGCTTGCGTCTGAGACGGAGAGGGGGATTCTGGAGATCTTGGGAGTGCCGTGGCAGGAGCCTCACGAACGCGCGCGGGCGAATTTTGTATGAGAGAACCGTAGCGCTAACATTCTGCTGTCGCCGTCCTGCTCGGGTTTTGACCTCATGGGATGAGGGAGCATTTCATTATTCCCAGTCTTTTGTCTTTTAATGCGCGATGTGATGGGCTGTGACGGATCGGACCGAGACCGGCCAATAACGGTAGGCGCCATTTCGTTGGATCATCCTCTCCCCTTTCCGCTTTTCACTCTTTCCCCATAAAACTCCCACACGAGCCAACCCAGTCTACGGGGTTGCCTCTCCATTTCCTCGTCGTCGGCTTCGTTGCTACGCCATTTTCTGCTGCAAATTCCAGCCAGAGGTCGCTTCATCCCTTCAACCGCAACCTATCCCCCCCAGAGATGGACGACAGCGTTCAGCAGTACGAAACACACGCGTTACCGGCCCACAACCGAGATCGACTGTGCGTGAGCCTCCGTTTATTGTCTCCTTTGAACCTTCCAACCACCCGGGAGGCATCTCTCTGCGTTCCACGGCGGACGTCAGCGGTCCAAGCAAAGATGCCCTGGACGGGGTCACCGGGTCTCGGCGCACGGTTTCGTGTGACGCTTTCCTGGGTTCTCGGTCCCAGGATTTGGGCTCCTTGTTTTGATTTCATTCTCCCCAGCCGATGGATCGTTCGTCCGTGTTGCCTTCCTCCTCCGAGACCGACCTCAGACTCCCGTTTCCTTACTGATAAACCTGTCCTCGATTACCTCGGACGCGGTACCGGATGCTGACCTCCTTCTCCGTTTCCAGTGACTATGAGTTGATCGTCAGGCAGGAACCAAAACAGGCCCGTATGTGTGGGGTTGGGAGTGAGTGTCGCGGTCGCGGATAGGTTTGCGTGGTTGAACCCATTGTCCGTCCCACAGATGACCGCCGTCCGATCGACCCCCCACCAATCGTTCAACTGCGTGTGATTGACCGTGGTGCAACTGACCCTGCGTCGCCCAGGTCGAGCAGCCCGGATACTGGAGGTGGGCAAATTTTCGTCCGCTGAAATTTTCGTTGCTGCTTACGGCACATCTTTGACACCGCCTCTTCCTAGGCAATCAATACATCTCCTCTTTTCTCCAGAATCCGTATTACTTCATGTATGCTTCCCTCGCTCAGCCTGATGAAGACGTAGAGATCCATTGGTTCAACGTGAGGCTGTCCTTTTTCGGCACAGAGTTTACCACAGTCTCACATTGCGTCATCAGGGCGGCAAGACACGATGCACCGCCGGATCTGTGGTTTCATCCCTTTATCACCTGAAGGACTCAGAGAATCGCGGGGAAGATGCTGCCTTTTTCGTATTCCCCGATCTCAGTGTGAGAATGGAAGGAAGCTACCGTCTCAAACTTTCCTTGTTTGAGGTTGTGGGGTACATATTTTATTGGTTTCTGTCATCCATCGTTTGTTGAGGTCATTTCCAGGACGTCGGTTCGGCATTGCAAGTCGATCTACTCTGCTCCCTTCTACGTGTACACGGCCAAGAAGTTCCCCGGCATGGAGGGTACGTTCCTGGTGTTTGGCCCACCGCGTTCATTTTCTCACCCCACCTCCAGAGTCCACGCAGCTCTCTTGTACTATGGCCGATCAGGGCATCAAGATCCGTATTCGCAAAGACATTCGCACGCGAAGGCGTCCTTTGGTTCCCGCTCCTCCCCAACCAATTGGTCCGATCGAGACATCACCTACGATCGGTCGCGCGTCTC
>Ga0307509_10005256_pt1 | contig 18132 bp, 13 predicted proteins | sample 10_EM_MG_FD_202245 | JGI IMG/M metagenome (GOLD analysis project Ga0307509, IMG submission 202245) | Populus trichocarpa ectomycorrhiza microbial communities from riparian zone in the Pacific Northwest, United States - 10_EM | ecosystem: Host-associated > Plants > Roots > Unclassified | place...
AACCCCGCCGACTCCCTGGATTACATCGCCAAGATTGCTGATGAACTCGGGACGAAGGAAACCAAGAGGTAAGTCATGGACACCCCGATGAACTGGCGCAAGTCCAGCTATAGCGGCAGCAACAACGACTGTGTAGAGATAGCCGACTTGGCCGATGGTGGCCGAGCCGTGCGCGACTCCAAGAGCCCGGATGATGGCTTCTTCCGCTTCACCGCGGGCGAGTGGGCCGCCTTCATCTCGGGCGTCAAGGCTGGCGAGTTCGACCAGTAGTCTCCCAAGCACAAGAGCCCGACCAGGACGCAGCCTGGTCGGGCTCTTGTTGTTGGCCGGCTCCTAGTTCGTAGGCTGGCCGCCGAGGGAGTTCCACCAAGCCAAAACGAGCTTGCGGATGAAAGCCTCGCCCTCGGCCAGGTTCATCGTGAGCTTGGGAGGACCACCGCTCATCCTTGCGTGACGAGCATCGCTACCGCTCACATCGGGACGGTTAGCCGATGCCTTGAAAGCGGATAGTTCGCCATCAGGTACCCACTTCTTGGCTTTGAGCGCCCGCTCGTTCCCGGCGCTATCCCGCACAATCTCATAGAGCTTGTAGAGATCGACCCAGGTTAGTGAAACGGTTGGCTTGCCCAAGATTTCCAGAACCTCGGCCACTTCTGCGTGGCTCGACGCCAACTGCATGTAGGGCAGTCCCTCTGGTGGTGGGGGCGGGGGTTGGGATACTGGCGTTTCTCCATCACCCGTTGACACAATTACGGCGTACGCCTTAGACCGAATCACTGCCGTATCAGCCTGCACGACATGGTGACGCCGCCCGGTACCCGTGCCGTCATCCTCCATGAAGGTGCCAGGAAGGCTGACCGGAGGGAAACTGCTATCCAGCATGCGTGCCACGCCCGTTACTCGCTGGAGAAGGCGAGCGGCCGCCTCGAACAACCGTCCACTGTCGCCCACGAGTCCGTTCAGCTCAGATGAGCTCAGGTAGTAGCCGACATCCTCCTTGCTGACTTTTGGATCACCTTCGCGAAACAGCTCCACCAAGGTGTCTAGATCAAATGGATGACCCTCTAGCTTTGCCTTAACGGCCATGCTGCCTCGTTCCTTATGCCATTATTCTGCGCCGCCCGCTAGAGGTTGTCGATACACACCCGGAGTAGCGCGTTGATATACCCGGACAATGGCACATCGTGCATCGTGATGACGCCCCGGCTCGTGCGAATTTGGCGGTGCATCACGTCATCCGCCTGGTTCTTGAACTCCAACAGCTTCTTGGCGTATTTCCGGTCTGCGTCCGTGGGCCAGGCGTAGTTATTGGCCGCCACCTCGAATGTCTTACACCGCAGGATGGGCGGCACATGGTCGATGATGGCCCGCACCAGCGCATGGCAGGCATAGGCGTGGCCATCGGCGAAGCAGGCGTTCAGCTCTCGCATGAGTTGCAGGAGCTTGTCCGGGCTCAGCCGGGTGTGGCCCTGCTTAGCCTCCAACTCCTTGATGAGGTCGGCATTGACGTAAAGCGGCGGAATAATGGCTGGCGTAACCGTCGGCGGAACTTCTTCCTCGGGATTGAGGCGATACGATGGTGCTCCAACGCGGATGAGGTCCGGATGACCGGCAACGTTAACCAGGCGGTCTTCCTCCACGATCTCGACTACCCGACTGACGTAGGCAACCAAAGTTTCCACGTCCTTGAGCTTCATCAGTTCCCGGTCAAGCTCGAACTGCCAGCCGTTTGGCTCGGTGCCCCACTGCTGAATACCGCGCCGCAGCAACGGCTCATGTTGGAAGATGCCAGGTAGGGCCGCCCGGAACTCAGTCGTGGTAGCCGGGAAGTCACGCTTGAAATCGTCGGACGTCACAAAGACCCGTTCAACCCGATCCGGCGATGGCTTGGCGTTCCACTGGTGGCCAATCAGGTACTTCAGAACGCTGATGAAGTTGTCATCAAAGAGGTGGCTGAGCCGGGGCACGTGCAGACCAGCGGCGACAGTCAACGCCGGGCGGCTGTCGTCGGCGAGTTGGGTTCGGTCGTACCAGGCCAGGCCGTACGAACGGCCCCCGATGCCCCTTGCCCCAGCGACGGGCAGCGACTTGAGAACGGTCTGTGCATCGTGGCCATGCACGTACATCATCGACTCAACGTAGTGCCAGACCGGCCACTGGCCGCTGTCCATAAATGGCTCGGACATGATGTCCAACAGCTTGAGCTGGGCATCATCAAGCTGGGCCGTCAGCACTGGCATCGTTCGTCCGATCTTGGAATCATCCGCCTGAATGACCAGGTATCGTACGCCTGGTGAGAGGCCATCAGCCAAGCTTTTGACGCTGGCCAGGAGGCCCTCGGAGTGGGGACTACCGGCCGAGCAGGCATGTCATCGCCAGCTTCAAGCCGATGCCGGCGGAGCGATGATCCAAGCGGATGAGCGGCAGTACATGCGCCGACTCCTCGCCGCCCAGCCGTCGTAGTAGCAGCGTCGGCCATGGCGGAGTACTACGTTCGGCGGCCTGTTCAGCAACTGTGAGCCGTTGGGGTGCCGGTTGCACTGGCTATGAGCGAGTCAGCATGGAGTCAGGTTGCAAGGCTTGATCCTGCTCATGTGACGACAGTACTGACGGACATCCTGCCCTTGGTTGGCGTGGCGCTTGGCGCGGGCATCACAGGTGGTTTCTCTTGGTCCGGCGGCGAACGGCAAAGGAAAAAAGAACACCTCGCGGTGCGAAAGGCGACTTACAGCGCGTGTGCGACGGCTCTCATGGCTCACTACACCGCATTGCAGTCAATCAAGACCGATGCCTCCACTCTTGTGGGGGAGGGATCTTTGACATCAGGGCGCTTTAATGAATTGTCAGCTCTATACACTTCAGTGATGCAGGGTGTCGGAGCAGTCATGGTCGAGGGGCCGTCGCAGACTGCCCGTTTCGCGGAGCAAGCAGCCCTGGCACTCGAAGATTCAGCCACAAAACTGCGGCGCTGGATTGAGTCGGGAGCGAGAGAGGAAGAGTCAGTGGATTTGGGCAGCACCGATGGTCAAGTTAAGTCGTTCATGCAGAGTGCTCGCCACTCGCTTAGGCACCCACCGCATGACGATGAGACGGATAAAGCTCCGGACGAACCCGCTAAAGTGAACTGACTGGACACAGCGGATAGGGGCTTGAGAGGGTCAACAAATCTACGTCGTACATTGCCGATTTGGCGGCCTAGTAGCCGCCAGAAGGGCGCTATGAACCCCAGGGGTACTTTGCCCAGGATGCCTCATGGAGCGGGTTTTGGTCGCCCTGCTGGTAGTGCTCGGTAAGCGCAGGGCCCAGGTGCCAGGTCGATTTCTCACCGTCAACAATGCCTTGAAGAATCGGCCCGATCTCCTGCCTCTGGCCGATTGCTACCAACATCTCAAGCTCGCGCGCTGAGGCAACCAATACAGGGATGTCTGTTTCTGGCAACAACTGACGGACAAACGTTCCGTTCATTCCATATGAGGAATCAAGCGTCGCCACTACCCCGATGACCGGGAGATCGCGCGGGACCATATCGCCGAGTTGGGAGGCAATGAGCGCTTGATGCGTCCGATTGATCTGCCTGTAGGCTTTCCCGACCGTGTCTTTAAGCTGCGAATCTAGGCTCTCGTCTCCGATACGGCTGGCTAGGTTAAAACGAGATGCCTTTGCCTCGACGAGGAGCAGGTGGCTGCCAAGATTCACGAACCAATCGACGGTCTTCACTTCGTCTTTCTTGACCTTGTACACGATCTCGGGCAGGACGGTAGCCTGCGGGAGAGTCGAAAACTGACGGCCAACGTAGTCCTCAAACAGCTCACCCATGTCACGCGTAAAAGCTTGGCCGAACCTTCTGATTCCAGCGTAGTAGAGTTCGATTGGCGAAAGCTTGCGAGTGATGAGCTGTGGGACAGGCGCGAGCGCGCGGCCATCCGGCATTTGAATGAGAGGGCGCTCGGTCAGCGGATTGAATGTGTACTGCGGCAAGAGAGGGTTCGCCGGCGCGGCAGCTGCCTTATTGCGAAAACCGGCCACATCCGTCACGAAGCTAGCTCTGACCACACTCTCAATGGTCGATCTCGGAACGACCTCAAGCACGTCCGAAAAGTTGGGTTGATCGAGCCAGCCAGGATCGAAGTACCCATTATTGAAGTATGCGCCGCCATGCAGCATCAGCCCCACCCCGACTGCCTCGGTTACGCTCGCTCCCAGCAACTCTCGGAGGGTCTGGTCTGAGACGATTTCCAAGCTTTGCCTGCCGCTGTAGCCGTTGAAAAACGCGTCTGCCCGAGCCACTTCCTCGGAACCTGACTCCTGATACGGAAACTGCTCGAAGGCAGTCCGAGTGATGATGGACAGTGGAGTTGCTAGTGGGCTTCCGCTACGCTCCAGTGGCGTTATGTTTTGATAGAGCAAACAGCATCGCGCCAAATCCGTTTCGCGAGGAATTGTGTGACGATGAGTGTTGCCGTAGATGAGCGAAGCGCGGACAGTTGCCGCCAGAGCCCAGGGGAACATGGGGCTCCAGTCCGGAACCGGAGCGTCCTGTAGGGCGATGCACTTAGCGGCCGTCAGTTCGAGAAGTGCTTGCTGGTTGAACTTGCGCACTTCATCTTTGAACATCTCGTACGTGGTGCGGTCTGGGTCAACCTCAATTTTCATGGACTCATTATGTCACGAACGGCTTATAGGCACCCGCATTAATTCATGTGGACGTCCGTGCCGCACCAGTACCCTCCCCGATCGCTCCCCGAACTAATCATCATAGCCAAAGCGTTATCCCCTGCCATTGTGCATTCTTGCCTGTTTGTGAGAAATTTACAGGCTTATGTTTGGCGCTTACCCTAAGCATTTCCTTACGCGGACGCTTTACTATTTGTAGTGCTACTTGTGTTAAACGTTTTTGACAAGTGGCGAACGACTACCCTGCGTTTTGTGTCGCGGGGCGGTAGCACCTTCACAAGACTGGAGCAGTTGGCCCGTAGCAACGGCGCTAGTGCTTCATCTTTCCGTCAGCCGGCAGCGGCGTCATGGCGGCTCCTAAGCGGCGACGGTCGGCGCGTTCCATCACGTCAAGGACGGCTCTGGGTGGTCGCCTAACCATGGCAATAGGTAGGCCGCAGTGCGAATACATCGGGGTCATCCCCGGTTCGGAAGACCTGTATCTGTGCCCATTCGCGGCAGAGATGCGCATCATCTACATGGACCTGCGTTTTGTGTCCTGCTATCCCCATGCGGAAGATTTCCTCAGCGACGAACCCGACGCTAGGGCGTTTCCGCTCTACCTGTTAGGACCGGAAGATGGCGAAGAAGGTAGTAACGCTTGACGACCTCGACTCGAAAGTGGAGGCGGCCGAGACCATCACGTACGGCATAGATGGGCAGTTCCGAGAGATCGACCTGTCCGCCCCCAACGCCAAGAAGCTGCGGGAAGCCCTGGCCCCGTTCAACAAGGTCTCCCGACTGGTAGACCCCAAGGTCGGTGCCCGGCGCTATGCCAACGGTGGCAACGGTCAGATGGGTCTGGCCTACGGTGACTACGACTCGCAGGCCGTGCGAACGTGGGCCCAGGAGCGTGGCATTGCCGTCAACGACAAGGGCCGCGTGCCGGATGAAGTGGTGAAGCAGTACTTCCAGGAGCAGCAGCAAGCCGCCGCGACTCCTGCCAGTGCCAACGGCAGCGGTTCCGGCTGATCCCCCAGTCGTCCCGGAGGAGGTCTTCCCCTACCCTCCTCCGGGACTTGGCCTCTATAGGTGTTCACCTATGGAGGCCGTTTTCATGCCTGAACAACTCTGGTACTCAGATAAGAAAAAGCCCCAAGTCCGTGAAGACTCAGGGCACATGGTGCGGGCGATCAGGGCCAGACGATGGTCAGCAGTCGCGTGGCACGATCCTGAAGGATGAACAGTGCGGCAATGGCCGTGAACCGAGCGTCGTCGTCCAGGTGGTCTCCACTGATGGTGCTCAGCAGCTCTTCATGCCGCCTAGCCCAAAGGGCATCAGCCATCTCCGCTTCGATGAAGGCCAACCAACTCAGGCGGGTCGTACGGTCGGAGCCGGTGCAAGACTCGGGGCAGTAGTTCCGACGCTGCTCGGCCCACCACTGGCGGTAAGCCTCGGCGACGCTCAGCAGCTTGGGCGGTTCTGCCATCTGCCGAGCGGTCGGCATCGGCGGTACACGGACCCGGTAGTGGGCGAGTACTGCTTCGATGTCCATTTCTTCGACAGGCTTGTCGTCGCGATTGGATGGAGACATGGTTGCCCCATTTCGGGTGTCCGGGGAAAGTGGCCGCCTATTTATAAGGCAAATGGGCGAGGAAGTACAGCTTAAGAATCTTCACTAGCCGGCCGAAGTTAGGAGTCAGAGCAACACGGGTGTAAAATAGGGGTAGTTAATAGGGCCCCACGCATGAAGCAGCAGACAGAAAAAGCGCCCCACCGCGTAACTGATGAGACGCAAAGCTGGATTGACCAGCAGTTAGCTAGTGCACCTGCTCTGAGTGACGAGCGCCTGAAGCGCATTGCCACTATTCTTGGTGCCAAACAACCTGGAGCCTAGCCGGATCGAAGCGACTACTTGGCCGCGTAGCGGGATTGAGTATGACCGCCGCGAAGTTCTCGGCGAAGATGGCGCGGCGCTGCTCGGTCACTAGGTCGCCCCACTCTTCTACGATGTTGGTTACCTTTGGTCCGGCTGTGTCCCGGGTGTACTTAGCTCGGTCGCGGGTAAGCTCGGCTATCTCAGCATCTACCTTCCGGATTTCCGGCCAGATGTACGCGCCCATGTCGGCGTTCTCCTTGAACTGAGCCAGCAAGCCTGCTTTTTTCGTTTTGGCTGTCTCTAGCTCATCGGCTTTGGGCCATGGTGCAACTTCCACCACTACCCGCTGCCCAGCGAGACGCGCATGAAGTAGCTGAGTTGCTAGGGCCTCAATGGCTATGCCTGAACCGGCAATTTTGCCGCATCCGCCATCGGCCGACTTGCACGCGTAGTCGAACCGGTTATTGGGCTTGGCTCCGGCACTCAACTTACTGCCGCACTTGCCGCATCGCATGATGCCGGACAACTCGTGCTTGAGCTTGCCCACATCTTCATGCCCTGGCGGCCTATTCGGGCCCGCTAGTAGGTCGACTACCGCTTCCCAGATCTTCACGTCAAGAATGGCCGGGTACTGGCCCATAACCGGGTTGCCGCCTGAGTCAACGAGGTAGCTCTCATGATGCTTCTTGCCGGGTTGGGCGTAGTAGCGATACCCCACCATGCGCGGCGAGGTCATCATGAGAACGAACGTCCGGCGCCGCCACACGTTGCCTTTGGTAGTTAGCTTCCCCTCCTCGTTCCACTTCTTCCAGATGGTGTTAGGGCCGATGCCAGCAAGCAAGTCTTTAGCGGCTTGCTTGATCTGCTCGACTTCTTCCGGGACGGGAGTGCGCTTGTCGTCTGCCCAACCAAACGCCCGATTGCCGCCAACCGGGATGCCTCGCATAGCGCGGGCCAGATGGCTTGTCTTGCCACGGCGAGCCGTGGCGCTGGATGACTTACCCGCCATGGTGACGAGCATCCGGGCGTTGTCTTGGCCGTTAGCGGTGAGTAGGTCGAGGGTGCCCGTGATGTCGATGAATGGCCGGGTGTAATTCTCGGCTACTTCGATGATGTCTTCGAGCGTGCGCTGATCGCGGGTCAGGCGGTCCAGGTCATAGACGATGCCGCCATCTATCGCGGTGTCGCGGCCGACGCCTTCGACAGGAACGAAGTTGCCGGATACGGGATGACCGGCCTTGAAGTCGGTCAGTGCGCCGTACAGCACCGGACGGATGACGCGGTATTTAACGCTGCCGTCCGGCTGCTTAACGCGCTTCTTCTTCCAGGCAGACGTGCCAGGCTCGTTGTAGGTGCCGACATAGGTACCGCCGCGCCGTTCGACGTACTCACGGCACAACCGCTCTTGTTCTTCGCGGTTGTTGATGTCTTGGCCAGTGAGGATCGGGCCGGTATATTCCTGGTCGGCCAGCAGCTCAAACGATAGGCGAACAAGACCGGCGATTTTAAGGCCAGTCAGATTCCCTCGTTGAATGCGCTCTATGATGCCGAGCGATGATTGCACTGCGTGGTCTCCTGTTACTTAGAGTAACATAGACCGGTTCTTAAGTGAAACTGCTGCGGGCAGCGACTGACGTTACGGCTCGCCGAGGCGGACACCCGTGCGCCGGCGCCGTGGACCTCGGACGTCTCCGGGAAGGAGTGGTCGGCGGAGACGAAGGACCTGCGGCGGACCGGCAACGCGGGTGACGCGCTCACCCATCCGTACTCCCTGACCGTCACCCTCGGTCTGTACAAGGGCGAAAGGACACTGGTCGACCTGTCCCGGCTCAGTGGGCCGATCGCCCTGACGGGGGACGACGACGATGTCCTGAGCCTCGCACAGGCCCTCATCTCCGAAGTGGTCTCGGGGCCGGTCGGGACCCTCGCCACGGTCGTCCTGGTGGGCTCGGCGGCCACTCCCTCGGTGACCGACGGGCTGGGCGCGCGCTCGGCCCGGCTGCACACCGCGACCGGCCGGGGCGAGGCGCTGGCCGTCGGAGAGAACCAGGTGTCCGGACCCTCGGCCCTGCACACCCTGTTCATGGGCAGGGACCGCGCCGGGGCGAACGCTCCGACACACGCCCGCCGGCTCTTCGTGGTGACCGCGGCCCAGTACCGCAACGAGCGATGGGGCGAGACCCCGCTGCGCGGAACGGACACGCTCCTGGTGCTCGGCTACATCCCCGCCCTGGAGTGGAACCTTCGGGTGAGGGCCGACGGCGCCCTGGACACGGGCCGGCTCGGTGTCCCCATCGACACCCACATCGCCCGCCTCGGCTGACCGGCCGTCACAGCCGGCCCGGCGGTCTCACCCCGTCGGGATCCGGCAGCGGACTCCCGGCCCGGCGGGCGAGGCTGCCGTCCAGCCACGCAGCGGCCAGCTCCACCCGGGAACGGCACCCGGTGCGCTGGAACAGCCGGGTCAGCCGCCGTTCCACGGTCTTCTCGCTCCACGCGAGCCGCGCCGCGATCTGGCGGTTGGTCGCCCCGTTGCTGACCATCGTGGTCAGTTCGACGTCCTCCTCGCCGAACGTGTCCCTGACCGGACGCGTCCGCGGCAGCCCGAAGGTACGCCGCCGCGTCATATGGCCGAGCGTCGTACGGGTGGCCCGCCCGATCCCCAGCGCGCGGGCGATACGCGAGGCCTGCGCCGTCCACGGTTCGGACTCGTCGCCGATCTCCATCAGGGACAGACAGCAGAGCAGGTTCTGGTACGCGTCGCCCCGCCCGCGCACCGACCGCAGAGCCGCCAGCGCGCTCTCCACGTCCCCGTGCACCAGACCGCGACCGAACAACACCGCCTCGCGCGTCGTCGCGGAGCCCACCACCCCGTGCAGCGCCTCCAGTTCGGCCAGCCCCTCCCGCATGGCCTGCGGCAGGTCCGCCACCAGAGCGAAGGAGACGTACCGCAGCAGCACCTTCTCGGTACCCGAATGCAGACCGCACCCGCGAGCCCGTCGGACGTCCCTCAGCGCCCCCTCCAACGCCTCCTCCGCCTGCCCCGACCAGTACCGCAGACCGAGCCTGGCCCAGGCGACGAGCGGGTGCGGCACGCTGTCCGGAACCAGCTCCAGCCAGGTCCGGGCCCTCCCCAACTCCCCACGCGTACACAGGATTTCCGCCGCGAGCGCCCGGGCGGACTGCGCTGCGCCCGCCGTCGTGCCGTGCGTCCGACTGCGCGCCTCGATCCGGCGGGCCGCCACGAGGGCCCGGTCCCAGTCGCCTTCCAGGTAGTCGCGAACCATGGCGTGGTACCACGCGGCAGTGCTGTTGCCCGCCCCCGTGTAGCGGTCCCCGAGCACGGCGGCCAGGGCACCGGCCAGGTCCGCGTGCCCGGCCGCGGTCCGCAACCGGTCCAGGTCCGGTGCGCTGTTCGGATCCGTCGTGCGCAGTGCTGCCGTCAGGTCGGCGTGGCTGCCCGTGGCGGCGGCCAGCAACCGCAGCTCCGGCGGGGACGGCAGCGGTCCGGAGCCCGTACGGTGTTCACCGGCCGACGGCTGGTACGTCCCGTTCGTCGGCCGGGGCGTCACCGGCCCGAGCCCGAACGGGCCGATCAGTTCCGCGCATTGGGTTACGGCGGGGAACCGGTCCCGTACATCGTGGGCCCGGGAGCCGGCGCCCGCGATGTCGTCCGGCAACCGGTGCTCGTGCAGCGCGGCCATCGCCCACACCTGCGCGACGAAGTCGAGACAGTCGCGGTCCTGCTCGACCGGTGAGGCGGCCAGGTGGGCGAGCAGTGGTTCGCCCAGGGCCAGCGCGCCCGGGTGGTCGGCGTGGCGCAGGCTCAGCTCGGCGGACTCGCGCAGGACGCCGGGTGTCCGTTGGTCGTGCGGTGCCAGGCGCCGCAGCGCCGAGGAGTAGGCGCGGACCGATCGGGGCCAGTCCGACCTGGCGTCCGTACGGGCGGCCGCGAGGAGCACGTCCACCGCGAGGGCGTCGTCCAACTCGGCCCCGGCCGCCGCCACGTGCTCGGCGAGGCGCGGGTAGCAGCTGCCCGCCGTCTCCGGGCCCAGCCGGTCGGTCAACGACCTGGTGATCAGGGCGTGCAGCGACGACACGTCGTGGTGGGTGGGCAGTGCGCGCAGTGCCGCCGCGAGCGCCGGAACGGCGAACGCCATCCGGCCGTCCCCGTCCACGGTCAGCGTCCCGTCCTTGACCAGCGGGGTCAGCGAGCGGTCGACCAGGCCTGCCCGGCGCGGTCCGCCGGGCTTCAGCCGGAGCAGATCGTCCAGGCGCACTTCGGCGTGTTCGAGGTTGCGGGCCACCGCCGCCGCCGCGTCCAGGGCGACGGGGTCCGGCGGGGCGTCCGGCCGGCACAGGCGGCTCAGCTTCGTCACGTCGGTGGTGAGGCGCAGTGCCCGCTCCGGCTGGGTCAGACAGACATGGCCGTCGAGTTCCAGGAAGTCGCCGTGCTCGGCCATCGCGTCGAGCACCGACAGTACGGCCTCGGGGGTGCCCGCCATCGGGCCCAGCGCCCCCAACACCGCTGTCACCAGGGCCGGTTCGACGGGACGACCGAGCCGCCGTACGACAAGGGCCTCGATGTCGGCGGGCCGCAGCGGCGGGAGTTCCAGCAGCCGGTCGGCCGCCGCCGCCAGCGGTGCGGCGCCGTCGCCCGAGGGAGGGACCGGTCGGCCGGCCATCACCATCGGCACCCCGACAGGGCGGAAGACGCGCAGCAGCAGGCCGAGGGCGGACGCCGTCTGCGGTGGCATCCGATCGACGTCGTCGACCACCACCGCGAAGGGGAGGTGCGCCGCCGCGTCCGTGAGGATCTCACCGAGCACGGACAGCAGCGCCAACTCCCCGTCGTGGCCGGTGGATTGCAGTCGGATCCGGCGGACGGCGCCGACCCTGACCGGGCTGCGACGGTCGTGGAACTTGGCGAGCACCGAGTGCACACCGTCGGCCAGGGCGGCGGCACCGGGCGGGCTCGCACCGTCGTGGCAGCGCAGCCGCAGAACGTTGGCACCTTCCTCGGCCGCCGCCTGCCGGGCCTGTTCCACCAGGGCGGTCTTGCCCGTTCCCGGTCCTCCGACGACCAGGAGGGTGCGGGCCGCAGCGCCGGTGGACAGCAACGTCCGTGTCACGTCCCGGAGTTCGCCGTCCCTGCCGATGACAGGCTCCCATGCCCGCACGTCCACCCCTTCCGGGTCCGGCGTCCGACGGAAACGACCATACGGATGTGATCATAATGTGGCTGCGGAGCCAATTTCCGAACACATGGCCGACCGGAATCGTCACCGTCCGCCCGGCACAAGTCGTCGAACAGAACGTAGTGGACCATGACTCTTCCGTCCGAGGACCCCTGGTCAGCGCACGGCGGCACGGCTGCCGGGGTGAGCCCCTTGTCCGGCCACCTCGTGGGGCGCGAGCGGGAGTTGGCAGACGTCCACGGCTGGCTGGGGGACACGGACGGGCCGCATCTGGTGCTGGTCCGGGGTCAACGAGGTGCCGGACGCACGGTGTTCCTGCACGCCGTCGCCGAACGGCTGCGTGCGGAGGGGGTGTTCGTGCGTGCCGTGGGTTGCGTTCCGGGCGACGACGCCCGGCCGTTCCTGCTGGCGCTACGGCTCGTCACGGCGTTGGAGGAGCGCCGGAACGCCGAGGCGGTGCGGGCGGCCGGGCGGGGCGACGGGACGGCGATGGCCGCACTGCTGCGCACGGCCCTGGCGCGGACCGCGTCCGTGGTGGTGATCGACGACGTCCAGCACGCCGACGCAGACTCACTGGCCCTGCTCGGCGGAATCGACTTCGTGGGAATCCCGTCCGGTGTGCGGCTGGTGGCCTCGGCTGTGGGGCGCGGCCACGCATCCGGGCACCGGAGGGGCGTCGAGGGGGCCCGCACGATCGTGCTGTCCCGTCTCACCCCGAACGAGACGACCGCCTTGGTGGCGCGGCGGTTGGCGGCGACCCCCGACACCGGTCTGGCCCGGCGGGTACGTGACCTCACGTACGGGTTGCCCGGGGCGGTCGACGCGCTGCTCACCGCGTGGACCCGGCAAGGGGTGATCAGGGTGACGGATGGCCATGCCTTCGTCGGGGTGCGGACGCCGACACCGGTACTGCCGGACAGCGACCGGTACATGAGGGCGCTGGCCGCGCTGGGCGAACCGTGCCGCACCGTGGCCGGGGCACTGAGCATCCTGTGGCCGCTCGGCGCACGGGCCGTGGAACTGATCGCGGCCTCGGCCGGACTCTCCGCCGACGAAGTCCGCGAAGCCGTACGCGAGTTGGTCGACGCGGAGATCATCGAGGGTCTGGCCGTGCCCAACGCCACCGAGGTGCAACAGGGTTGGGTGTTCGGCCTTCCACTGGTGGCACACGCGGTACGCGAGCGGCTCGGGCCGCTGGAACGCAGCCGCCTGTCCGCCACCGCGGTGGAGACGCTCTGGGCCGATGCCGACGGGACGGACACCTCATCCAGGTTGCGGCAGCCGACGACAACCCACCTGGACGACGTCGACGCGGTGGCCTACCTCGCCGACCGCATCGCGGAGGCGGGAACCCTCGTCGAACGCGACCGCGCGGCCAGGGAGTTGACGGCAGCGGCCGAGCGCCTCCATCCCGACGCCGAGGGCATGGGAATGCTCCGGTGGTGCCGGGCGGCAGGCTTCCTCATCGAGCGACCCGCCGACCGCGTCCCCGCCCTTCAGCGGTACGCCGTCGCCGCCTACTTCGCCGGAGACTTCGCGACCGCGCGCGCCATCGCCGAGTCGATCCTGCGCAACCGCCCCGACATCCTCGGCCCGCTCGAACTCCAGGAGATCGCCACCCTGTTGACGGCGGCGACGGCCGACGACCTGGACTGGGCGGCGCTGTCCCGGCTGGCCACCCCGCGCTGGTGGGACGAACTGCGGCTGCCCGTCCCGGCCACCGCGACCGGCCGCGCGCTGGCCCTCTGCCTCCTGGCGAGATGGCACGAAGCGCTGGACCTCCTGGCGCAGACCGAACCCGCATGGAGCACCGACGCCCGAGCCCGCGCCAACCCCACCTGCTTCCGCGACGCGGCCGAACTGGCGCTGGGCCGGCCGGAACGCTTCAGACGCTCACTCGCCATCCCGGAAGCCCCGCACATCGGCTCCGACCACGCCTACACGCTGACCGTCACCAAGTTCGACGAACTCCTCAACGGCGGAGACCTGCAAGCTGCGGAAGCCCTCCTGACCGCACAGGGCCTGCCCCCCGAACTGCTGCCCCGCTCCGGCCGGTTCCTGCGGCACCACCTCCGGGGCGAGTGGGACGAGGCGCTGGAGCCGTCCCGCTGGATGCTGGCGAACAAGCAGTTCCACACGCCCGCGGTGGACAAGTATCTGATCCCCGCGCGGACCGCGGCGATCCTGCTCGCCCGGGGCCGCGTCACCAGCGCCCGCCGAGTGATCGACAGCGTGCGCGTCCCGGGCGAAGGCCCACCGGAACACTCACTGGACGCGGCCGAGGCCCAGGTGCTGCGGACCCTCGGCGATCCGGCCGGCGCCGAGCGGTCGCTACGGCGCGGTCTCGCCGCGGCGGACGCACACGCCCAGGTCGCCGGCACCGATGAACTCTGCGCCTCCCTCACGGAGTTGCTCGTGCAGGAGGGCCGTACGGCGGAGGCGGCGACCTGTCTCGACCGTCTGGAACGCGTCTCCGCACGGATGGGCACCGGAAGGACCCGCCTGACGTACCTGCTGGCCTCGGCCCGGCTGCTACGGCAGGACAGTCCCGCTACCGCCGAAGGCAACCTGCGGGAGGCCGTGGAGCTGGCCCGCTCGCGCAGCCAGCCCTTCGAGACGGCGGTGACCCTGGTCGCCGCCGCCGACGCGGGCGCAGGCCCGCCCACCCTGCTGCGCGAGGCGTACGACCTGTTCGGGCAGTGCGGTGCCGCGCTGGAGCGCTTCCACACCCGGGCCGCCATGCGCGCGGCCGGGATCACCGTCCCCGGCCGCAGACAGGCCACCGTGGAGAGCGAGCAGCTGCTCGCAACCCTGATCGCCGAAGGGCTGACCAACCGTCAGATCGCCACGGTGCTACGACTGACGGAGGACGCGGTCGCCAACCGGCTGTCCCGGCTGTTCGCCCGCACCGGTCTGCGCTCCCGCACCGAAGTGGTCACGGCCGTACTCACCGACTACCGCGCCCGTGGGCTCACCCTCGACGCGTAGGCGAGTACGGCCTGATCCGCTCAGGGGACCGGATCCGGTGCCCGTTCGCCGAGATAGGCGCGTTCCAGCAGGCCGGGGTCGGCGGCGAGCCGGTCGGCGGAGTCGCTGAGGACCGTTTCGCCGTGCACCAGGACCACGGCCCGGTCCGCCGTGTCGAGGGCCAGCCGGACATGTTGCTCGACGAGTACGACGGCCGCGCCGGTGTCCTCGGCGATCCGCCGCACGACCGGCAGCAGCTCCTCGACGATCACAGGCGCCAGCCCCATGCTCAGCTCGTCGACGAGCAGCACCCGCGGATCCTGGATCATGGCCCTGCCCAGGGCCAGCATCTGCTGTTCCCCGCCGGAGAGTTGGCCGGCCGGGACCTTCAGCCGTTTCCCCAGTGCCGGGAAGAACTCCAGCACCTGGTCCACGGTGCTGCCCTGCCGCCGCCGGGCGAGTGTCAGATTGTCCCGCACGGTCAACTGCGTGAACAGGGAGCGGTCGTCGGGCACGAGGACCAGTCCCCGCCGGGCCGCCTCGCGCGCCCGGCCGCCACGGATCTCCCGGCCGTCGAGGGCCACCGTCCCGCCGAGGCGCGGCAGCAGACCGGCGAGCGTCGTCAACAAGGTTGTCTTTCCCGCCCCGTTGGGCCCCAGCAGGGCCACGACCTCACCGGGCAGCAGCCGCAGGTCGAAGCCGCGCACCACCGGCCGCCCCTTCGTGTAGCCCGCGTCCACGTCCTCGCACGTCAGCAGCTCCGGCCCGGTCACTGGACGACCTCCCCGCGTACTTCGTCCGTATCGCTCTGCGTCGCGCCGAGGTAGGCGGTGGCGACGCGTGGATCCGCCTTGATCTCGGCGGGAGTTCCGTCCGCGATCACCTTTCCGATGTCCAGCACGACGATCCGGTCGCACACATCGAGCACCAGCCCCATGTCGTGGTCGATCAGCAGCACGGTCACCCCGTCGGCGCGCACGGCCCGCAGCCGGTCGCCCAGCCAGCGGCTCTCCGAGCTGTCCAGACCGGCCGCGGGCTCGTCCAGCAGCAGCATCCGGGGGCGGCCCGCCAGGGCGCGCGCGATGGACACCAACTGCCGCCTGCCTTGGGACAGTTCACGGGCCGGCTGGTCCCGGAACCGGCTCAGGTGCAGTGTCTCGAACAACCGGTTCCGCAGCTCCGGCCCCTGCACGGAACCGACATGGTCGCCGCCGTGTCGCGCTGCCGCCTCCCCGACCAGCACGTTCTCCTCGACGCTGAGATCCTCGTAGAGCTCGATGCCCTGGAAGGTGCGTCCGAGCCCTGCCCGGCCCCGCTGATGCGGCTTCAGGGACGAGATCTCCCGGCCGTGGAACTCCACTGTTCCCGTACTGCGGTGATAGCCGCTGATCGCGTCGAGCAGGGTGGTCTTCCCGGCACCGTTCGGCCCGATCACGCCCACGATCTCGCCCGAGCGCACTTCGAAGGAGACGGAGTCGACGGCCACCACACCGCCGTAGCGCACGCCGACCTCGCGCACGGAGAGCACCACCTCGCCCGGATCGGGGACCGGTGGGCGGGAGGCTGGTGCCGCCTCGGTGAGGGCATCGGTATCCGTGTCGTCGACAGCGGCCGGATGACGCGCGCGCCGGAGCCGCGCCGCGAGTTCGTGCGCCGGGCCGACGACGCCCTCGGGGTTGGTGATCACGGTGAGGACGAGACCGATGCCCATGATCACGTCGTACCACTCGCCGAGGGACAGGGCCCGGTCCAGCAGCACGGGCAGCAGGCCGCCGGCCCCCATCACGCCGGCCACGAGGCCGCCGGAGAGGGCGGTGACACCCGCCAGGTACGCGGTGGCGAACAGGCCCAGGCCGCCGATCGCGGTGAACATCTCGGCGTCCGCGACGGTCTGTTGGTAGCCGAGGAGGGCGCCGCCGAGCCCGGCGACGAAGGCGCCGATCGCGAAGGCGACGATCTTCGTGCGGGCGACGTCGATACCCGCCGCCGCGGCCGACCGCTCGTTGGCGCGCACGGCGAGCATCGCGGCACCGAGCCGACTGCGCCGCAGCCACGCCACGCCGAGACCGACCAGCAGCAGCACCACCAGACACAGCAGCGCGAAGGGGAGGCGTGGATAGTCCTCGCCGGAGCCGATGCCCAGGTCGAGGCCGAACAGGTGCGGCGAGGGGACCTTGGAGCCGCCGAGGCCGCCGTTGAGTTCGGGGTTGCGGAACCAGAAGGCCTCCAGTGCCACCGCCAGCGCGACCGTGACCACGGCCGCGGGCAGACCGCGGATCCGCAGCGCGGGGAGCCCGATCACGACCCCGATCACCATCGCCGCCAGGGCCGCCAGCAGCGGGGCGAGCGGAAAGGGTATACCCCATCCCGCGCTCAGCTTGCTGAGGCTGAACGCGCCGACTCCGGCCAGGGTCAGCTGGGCGAGTGAGATCTGCCCGGCGAACCCGGTGACGACCACCAGCGACAGCGAGATCACCGCCAGGGTGAGTGAGGTGATCACGGCGGCGCGGATACTACCGTGGGTGGCCAGGAGCACGACGACACCCAGGGCCGTACTCACCACGGCCGGGACCACTACGCGGTCCGGGCGCGGTGCCCGGCCCAGCGCCTGCTGGATCAGTGAGCCCCGGGTGGGCAGCGGACGCCCGCGCACCACCAGGTAGACCAGGATGACGGCCAGGGGCACCAGTTGGGCCAGACCGGTCTGCGGCAGCCACGACCACTTCCCCTGCAGGAACTGCACCTCGGACTGGAGCATCCCGATGACCAGCCCGGCCCCTACGGCCGGGACCAGCGCGGTGAAGTTGCCGACCAGCGCCGCCGCGAGGGCCGGCACGATGAACAGCGTGTAGGACACCGGCACCAGCGGCACGATCGGCGCGATCAGGATGCCGGACAGACCGGCGATGGCCGAGCTGAGCGCCCAGTTCGCCACCGCGATCCGCTCCGGCGACAATCCGCTGACGAGCGCGCCCTTCTCCGACTCCGCCGCCGCCCGGGCCGCCAGACCGAACCGCGTCAGCCGGAACACCAGCGCCAGCACGACGGTCAGTACGACGATGACGGCCGCGAACCACAGCCTGTCGCCCGGGATCAGCGAACCGCCCCAGGACACCGGGTCGTTGGGGAGAATCGCCTTGACCGACACCGCGCCTGTCCCGACGCCCGCGGCCAGCACGGCCTGGATCACCAGCATCACCCCGATCGAGGCGACGGCCTTCGCCACCGGCGGCGCGGTCCGCAGTGGCCGGAAGACCAGCCCGTACAGCACCACCCCCAACAGGGCAGCCAGCACAAGGGAGATGACCACCGCCGGGAAGAGGCCGAGCGGTCCGCCGAGCCCGACCTTCTTCGGCAGCCCCGGCAGCGGCACCAGCAACTCACCCTGGCGCAGGAACGCGTAGGTGTACGCGCTGTACAAAGCGATCGCCCCA
>Ga0307509_10005257_pt1 | contig 18129 bp, 18 predicted proteins | sample 10_EM_MG_FD_202245 | JGI IMG/M metagenome (GOLD analysis project Ga0307509, IMG submission 202245) | Populus trichocarpa ectomycorrhiza microbial communities from riparian zone in the Pacific Northwest, United States - 10_EM | ecosystem: Host-associated > Plants > Roots > Unclassified | place...
GGGCAGTGCACCTTGCCCTGCATGTCCTGTGATCCCACATGAAACCTAAGAGTCATAACACTGCCTCAATGCTATCGTCAGCTTACATGACCATTCCTTCACTTGTGTTCCTAAATAAAACAACAAACATGCAAAACTAAACTTAACACAAGCTACCGGGCCTTAATATAGCTCCGGGGCTGTATAACAATCAAACTAATCAAAGTAAGCAAAGTAATCAAACTAAACATAGGAAATCCTGCACTCCGCTCCTGTATACAGTTACCGGAACATGTATACATGTTACAGAATAGCTTTTTTAGTATTTTGATCGAAGGATTTTGTATTTTTCAGTTGAGCATCAATTTTTCTAACAATTTATTTCTCCGCTCTCTCCTCTCTGCTCTAGCCTGTCCTATGATTTTCTTCCCACAATCTTACTTAAGCTTGTAGCAATAAGTATTAGTGTACTACAGCGAGTAAATTGTAGCTCTAAAGTGTACCATGACTAAATCCTGGACCCTTGTAAAAACTACCGTAGGAAGGGATAAGCTTGTTCTCGGTTGGTAGAATAAGCGAGACTGACACATGCCCTGCCGCCAGCTACCTGATATAAAGCGCTTACATACCTGAGCCAAAACAGGAAACGATCAACTCCAGCAAGCATCTTCCCTAACCTCACGATAATAGAGTCCCTTCTTAAGGGCCATAATTGTGCGACTACAGCTGAAAAATATTGGTTACGAGGCAATCACTGGTGAGAAACTCGACAGAGCATCTTTCAAGCCTATAGGAATGCCATTAGAGGCCATCAAATAAATACTCTAGGCATATGTCTACCATGATGTCAAAAGTTCTTAAAGGAATGAAATAATATAAGTTAATGATCCTTGATAAGCGAGATAGAAAATCAAAAAAAAAATTCTGAAAATATCCAAGAATTGTGGATGGGGAGATGGAGGGAAGGAGAATGAAGGACTCCTAAATGAAAGCCCAACTATTAAGCCTCTCATTTCCCCCCTAATACTTCTCCCGTCGACACAAGAGGCCCTTAGCCACAAGTAATGATCAACCCTCTCCTAGTAATATCCCAAGAAACATAATCATCATCCCCGACCGGATCCAGCTCATACCCCAGGTTTACAAAAGTTACCGGGCAACTGAACGTCAAACTAGAAGGGTCTCCGTCCACCACACGGGCCGGGCCCTCACCAGTAGGCGAGACGAGAAAGGTGACAAGATAACGATCCGTGAAAGGCTTCGAAGTCCAAGTATTCCCAGAAGCGGGGTACCCGCCAGTAGTGAACAGTTGCATTAGGCGACTGCCGGTAGGAGGGAAGGCATCTGAGAAGCTGATGGTGCACGTTCCGGTGCAGGGGGGGACAACGAATCCGAGAAGAGTCTTGACGTTGTGAGCTCCGTTCTTACGGGAGACCTCGGGGGTGTTGGTTGGGGGGAAGGGAGTGTTTGGGAAGTCTTCTTTAATCACGATGGCGATTTCCGGGCGGATGACCGTCGAGCGGCGAGTTAGGTCTGGTAGTGCCAAACCGGATGCCAGAGTGGAGAGGATGGAGACAGCAGCAATGAGAATAAACTTCATCATTGGTAGGAGGTGATGGTGTTTTTCCCCTGTCTATAAAAGGGTGGATATATAAAAGTAAGGAGGTGGCCTAGAAGTAGTCTCAGTAGTGATATTCAGAGACCTAGGATGCCCGGGAGGATGGTGAAGGAATCAAGATCCACGGATATACCTAGGGTATTTATTCTATTCCCTTTTCCTCATCAACTCTACGCTTCCACATTCGAATCATTAATTCAATCTGAACCAATATTGTACAACCGGAAATGTCTCATTTTACGATGGAATGTGAGTGCGAGTGGGCATGCTCACCACGTGCCACCAAGAATACCGCGAGCCCGTCAATGGGGCCGTCCAAAAAAGATCACCTAGCTGCCTAAATTGCCATTGGACCGTAGTCAGCCCTCCGTTTTGTCAGATGAGCATGAGCATGGGCAACTCCATTCGAGTTATACGAGCTCGGAGAAACGGGTTTTCACACTGAACTCGTAATTCCCTCAACTTTGAGAACATAAATGTTATTATATACGGGTAGGAATAGGCCGGAGCCTCACAAGAGAAAACCGGGGCAACAGTAGCATGCTATACCGATACCGATACCAATAACTTATATGGTATGATACCATATGTACCAGCCAAGCCTCTGAGCATCTCCACCCTGAAACTTCCACACATCCTCACTCTCTCCAAAGATTGAGAGGATCTCATTGCCAGGTTCGGGCACAGCTACTAGTAGCATGCGCCTCGCATTGTACATAACCTAGGTACTCACAAACCACGCACAGGCTACCAATGCTGCTCACCTGCCCGGGAGCCAAGGTGGGGGGGACAGGCTTGTCCTGAGCGGGACTGACACACATCCCACGGCTAGATACCCTATATAGAGCCGGCATAATGTTATCGCCGAGCGAAAATAGGAAATGATCGGCCCCAAATACACATTTCCCTAACCGCATGATACTGGACTCTCATCTCCCCCAGGACCACAACTGTGTAACAACGGCCGCAAATATTGATTACGAAACAATGATTAGGATGAAAAACTTAACGAAACACCTTGCCAATAGATGAGTATGCCGCCAAGCGTTATTAAAAATTAGCCCTCCAAGCGTATTCTTCTACCAAAACACAAAAAGCCCTCGAAGGAATGTAAGAACATCAAGCCAAGGACCATAGCCAAACTATGAAATAAAATAGAAGGGATACCCAAAAGTTTGGATGAAAAAATGAAAGAAGAAAAATCCTAGATCCTTGAACAAAAATCCAACCCTTTAGCCCCTCGTTTCCCTCCTCATGATTTCCCCTTCAACAACAGAGACTCTTACGAGCAGGGGCAAGTAATGATAAATCCTCCCTTGTTAATATCCCAAGTAACAGAATCATTATCATTAACCGGCTGCACCTCATACCCGTAGCTGGTGGTAGTCGCCGGGCACTGGAGCGTCAACGAATGATCCTCCACCACAGTCGCCGGGCCCGGAATATTAACCAGAAAGGTGCCTATATGATTATTGGTAGAAGGCTTTGATTCCCAGGTATTCCCTTCGGCAGGGTATCCGATAGTAGTGAACAGTTGCAGTGTACGACTATCCTTCGCGGTGAGGGCATCGGTGAAGCTGATTTTGCAACTTCCAGTGCAGGGGGGGATAACAAATGTGAGAAGGGTCTTAATGTTGTGAGCCCCATTCTTACGGGAGACCTCGACTGTGCCGGTTTGGGGGAATGAGGTTGTTGGAGAGTCTTCCTTGATTACGATGCCGACATTCGGGTGGAAGACTTTCTCACAGGGAGCTAGGTCCCGTATCGCCAAACCAGAGCCGAGGGCGGAGAGGAAGGAAATGGCAGTGATGAGAGTAAGCTTCATGGTTGGTAAGAGGTGAAGGTGGTTTTTTTAGTTTGGGAAGTGATAGGTATATAAAACCCAGGAGGAGGTTTGGTAGCAGTAGTAGTAGTAGCAGTAGCTAGGAACTTCCGATGCTCAGGAGGATGGTGAAGAGAAAGTTGACATAGGGGGGAACCCGGGCTATTTATCCCCTTTCCCTCCCATTAACTCTACGCTCTCACAGTCGAGTCATTGCTTCAATATCAATTAATATTGTATCCGCCCTCACCCCTTCCCACGAGATCCCTTTGCACAGCCGGCCTGAAAACTCCCACTCTACAATGAAATATGATCACGAGCGTGTGTACCCAACAGGCACTGCCTAGAATAGGGTCAGCCAGTAAATAAAATCATCACTGTATCCACAAAATATCACTTAGCTGCCTTGTTACTACCACAATACTGCACTTAGCCCTCCCGTTTGTTAGATGAGTACATACATTAAAAACCCCATCTGAGTTAGATGAGCTCAGAAAAACAAATTATGATTCTAAACTCGTATTTTTCTAGATTTCGTGAGCACAGGTGCTACTGTAAGAACGTAAATAATTGAGAATCCGGCTAGGGCTTTGGTGATACCCCTCCTATTAAAGTTTGTCGTATTTTTTCTTTTTATTTGTCTTAACTGAGGGCTGAAAGGGAATCTTCTCACGTGAATTCCCCCCCCCCCATCCAAAGGAGGAAATTCTAGACGTCCTAGCGTCACCCGCAATCACCCCAGTTCTTGTGGTGTTGTATAATGGCAGAAAATATGTCGGAGCCCCAGGATCTTGGTTCCGCCCAATAACAGCTGTATCCCCAAGAGTCAGGAAATTACGAGAACATTACCGCACCGCTACATGGAATCAACCAAACTCCTCAATCCACCCATCCCGTAGTTTCTACCCTTCTAGTCTCTACAAATCCAGTAGATCTCATGCCCCAAGGTTCTAACACACCTACTTGTAGCGTGTACCCGCCCAGTCCACCCCCTTCCTATCTCACGAAACGAGCAAATATGGGGAACAATGTTGGTTCAGGTACTTAAAGACAACGAGGCTAAGGCATAAGCTTATTCTTCCTAGTGTGAGCGAGACCGACATATACGCTATCGCTAGTTACCTCATATAAAGTGACAATATAACCCTAGAAAAAAAAAGAGGAAGTGATCGGCTCTAAAGGGAAATCCTCCTAACCGCAGGATCTAAGGATCGGCAAATATTATCCCAATCCTTTAACCTCTCTTTTCCCTCCGTTGCTTCCCCCTTCGGCGCAGGATACCCTTATCCATACGGTAAGCAATGATACTCGTAAGCCCTCGCTTAATAATATCCCAATTTTGATAACGTAATCATCTTCCCCAACTCATCCCAACTCAAACCCTCGTTGACAGCGATAGACGGACATCCGAACGCCAAACCCTCCCCTTCCTCCACGACCGCCGAGCCAGCACCAGTACCCGAAACCAGGGAGGTATCATAGCTTGATACTATCCTGTAAGGCCTAGAAGTCCAGGTATTCCCGTTAGCTGGGTATCCGCCAGTAATGGACAGTTGCAGTTTGCGACCGCCAGTAGCGATGGCATCGGAGAAGCTGAGAGTGCACGTTCCGGTGCAGGCTGGGAAAGCTAGTCAGAGCAGGGTCTCGACGGTGTGAGCTCTGCTCTTACGCTAGATCTCGGGATGTTTGCTGGAGGGTGTGTGTTTGGGAAGTTTTCCTTGATCACGATCGCGATTGTGAGGCGGACGGCCATCCCACGGGAGAGAGGTCCGGCAGTGCCAAGCCTGATGCCAATGTTGGATGTGTGATGTGTGGTCTGTGAGGTGAGATTTTCGTAAATGACTACCGTAGTCGTACAAGAGTGGAGACTATTTAAGGAGAAACAGCCAAGCCCGCTCCCGCACGACCAATGATAGACCTAATCCCAAACGCAGACAAGCCCTAGACTAGCCCAAAGACATGGCCTAAGTATGATAGGTAGCCGTACCCCAATATCGTAGAGCCAACAGCAAATGTGGAGAGAATAGAAATTGTAGCGATGAGAGTAAATTTCACGGTTGGTATGAGATGAAGGTGCTCCCCGTTTTGAAAGTGGGGGATATATTAAAGAGAGGAGGAGGTTCAGTACTAGCGGCGGTAGTAGAAGCTGGTGATTTTGTATAACCTGGAGGATAGTGAAGGAAGTGCTAATATGGAGGGATACACCTACGGGGATTACCTCCCTTCCACTCCTCCATTAGCTCTGCGCTTCTACAGTCGAGCCATTGCTCAAATCTGAATTAAAATTGTACCCCGCGCTCGCCCGACAAGATATCTTTCCACAACCGGCCCAAAAAGTCTGGCCTCACGACAGAATGTGAGTGCGAGTGTGTTCACCATTTACTACCTAGAATAGCATGAGCCCATAAGTAAAATTATCGCGCTTAACTGTGGAATTACTACCGCATGACTGCCCTTAGCCCTGACTTTTGCTAAACGGGCCCATGCATTGGTAACCCGACCTGAGGTATATGAGCTCAGAAAAACAAATTACCATACCGAACCAGAAATTTCCTGATCTTTGTGAACAAAACTGCACTTTCATTTGAGCAGAAAGCCAGCCGGAGCCTCATTGTCTTGGTTGTATGCAATAATAGATGTTTTCACAAGGCTCAGGAAGTCACGGGAACTGTGCCCTCTTGGATTGGGTAAGGGAAGTATCTCTCAGGACATCTGAATTTCCTACTTCCACGAACCGGAGAAATGATACCAGCAAAACAAAACAACGCCTTTCTTAAAGAGGAAACTCCGACGCCCTTAGACATAACCCCAAACCATGAAAGCTGGATCTCGATGACGCCCAGAATCTCCCGTTTGAATTTGGGAGAGAAAAACACAGCCGAGATATTGCATTTCAGCCCCCACTTGGGGCAGATAAAAAGAAAAAGCACCTTCTTAACATACCGTACTCGAGTAGAGAGGCAACCCCAAGGTCTTAGTATGAAACCCAATTCCTAATATTTCCTGCTTTTACAGTAATGTATGATACGTACCGGTGCTCAAGCTAATAGGTGGATTTAGCGGGTTCGGCAAAGGGGCCCCTAGGGTAAAAAAAGTGAAATGGTGGCCGAGTGCGCTCCGGAGATTTGGCAAACCATGGTCCATTCGCGTCATTTGGATTATGACCGATAAGTTTTACTTCATTCATATTGGTATGATCGAAAGGCAAAGACTCGAACGAGCGAACCTGAAAAATAGGGACTTCGTAGATCCAAGACGTTAGCTGTGATGTGATGTCTGCTTTTTGCAACGTGGGTTAGGATACGCTGCTACACGAATATTGTTTACCTCACCAAAAAAATTGGGGATATCCGACCGCACAGTATAGTAGGGGTATTCAAGGTTAAAAGATAATTTATCAGTAACGACCAAATGCGGGAAGTCGCATTTAGTTACTTTACGGTGTCAACCAATAGTGCCCTCATATTTTGTGTAATATATTTCAATGCACTTGAGTAACCCAAGGTAGGATTTTGAGCTCAAAACTTATCTTACAAATATCATGAACTTGGTTTCCAACAAAAAAGCCCACAATAAGAGATTTTTACTGCAGGATTGGGATAATGGTTTCTCAAGTATGCTATAATATTATACATCTTTTCCTCAATTTTTTAAGGTTTCCTTTATGCTTTGTGTATCATGTCTAAGCTGTAAAGTTAGTAGAGTTTGTTTAAACTGAGTTTTACAACCGGAACAGGCCTCCAGGCCTCCGTCCCAACCTACAAAAACAAGCACCGTATGGCAAGGTTAAGCGATGGTAAGCTGCTTACATGAAGTAAGCTAAGTTTTTTCTGCACTTTTAACTTTGAATACCCCTACTCGTACTGTTACCTTAAGAACTAACAGAATTTTAAGCTTGGAGCACTGCACTGTACAGTACAGTACACCATCCCATAAGTGAGACTTGAGAGCTGTCCTGTGACCCGTTGCCGTTGCAACAAGCTAGAATTAACCAATCTCCTTGCTGCGAAATCCCTCTATTTTCTACCGTCCTACTGTACTGGCCTCGGAGGTGAGTTTCAAAATCCCACCAGAGGCTAGACGGCACTCAAAGGTAGGTATAATAAACAAACATCATCTGCTTGTTACGTATCTCCAACCGTCAAGCCCTTCTAGACGCTCGGTGTCGTCTCTAGCTAGACGGCCGTCTATACCGGTAAGTGAACGGGCCCCTAATCCCCTGACAAAACTTTTCATCCCCCCTTTTCCCCTTCCCACAGCACCAAAACCACCCCCCTTTCTGCTTCAATAAATATAAGTTTTTCGCTTTATATTCTATTTCAAATATCAATCATAGGATTATTTGTTGTGCCCTGAGAAGTATTCAAAGACAATGGATCGTTGAGGCGAGTATATACCTTCGGGAGGAGGAAAAGCATTCAGCTATTCTCACTAAACTCTTTGCAGAGTGTTCCTTAGCCTGCCGTAGTAAATTAGCCAATGCACCGAACCAGCTAAATTCACCTAATATTGATGATTCTGAGAATAGGTTCTGAGACAACAGGTTCAACTACAAACCCCCGCGAAATTCAACCATTATAACCACAATTGTAATCATTACCTTATACTTACGGCCGCAATTGGTCGGGCATAATGGCTATTAACACTAAGGCCTGGACATCTGTGTCCTTCCCTCTCTCTGAGTACGGGATCTGGTTATAAGACCTTTGATTTCGACTGTGGCATTGATTTGAGTTGCGGTATCGTGATTGAGTTTCTCGGGGAATTGCTGTCGAGCATTTTGTCTCAGGAATTATTCTCGCCGCAAGGAAAGCAAGTACGAGTAAGAGAGGGTGGAAGCGAATAAAGACAAACTATAACTACTAGTATGACTGTCGAACCTCATGATTAATCCTTACCGCTACTACCCCATCCCCCAACGATCCAACAAACAAACGAGCTTGGAGCTGGCCTCGCTGTTCTAAGGGTATCATGAAATGGGTCGTCCGGGGATAGATTAGCCTCCAGTATCAGCTTTACCTCACGGAACAATTCCCACCTTAATACCAAGTGAGGTTGCGCGGTCAGAAGTTGGATAAGATCCTGGTTACAATTTAACCGTTTCACTCGGAGCCTAGTTATTAGTTATTGCAAGCGATGTATTCCCATCCCGAATGAAATCTTTTCAGGGGAATATTCTGTTCCTTTTGCCCAATACAAATGACCGTTTCCCTTCTGTTCTAAACTTCTAGATCAACCGACTCTACGGATAAGATAGTGACACAACGGAACGATTGTCCCCCTCCGTTTTTGCGAAGCAGGCTCTGGATGTTCACTCCACCCACGAGCTAAAGGGAAACTACGCAGGAAATTCCAGGAAAATATCTGCTACTAGCAAAGTCCCTAGCCCTAAAATATACTCCATCCTGTACATAAAGCCATCTCGCTCGGAACCAGATTTATTTATACACATCATGAGCAAAAAAAGAATCACAAGAGAGTTCAGCATCCGGGATTCCCACATGGTCACCCACTGTAGTACTAACCGGACGATACGATGCTTGTTTAGCGCAGAGCGGACGGGATGCGAAATTTTCATCGTTCTATGGCCGAACACGCTATCTGTCTCTTCTTTCAACATTTAGAAGTCAAGGGGTAAAGGACATATTCGATCACTCGTATTGTGGTTTCGGGTCTGGGTTGGTCCGCTGGTAGCCAGGTGGTGAATGGCAGAGGATGGAAAATCTGGTGAGCTTTTAGTAAGTGTTAATGTCGATGGCAAAGATCAGTGTACTTTCGCCCCCGGGTTTATTGTGGATGATGTGATCATTGAAACTTTTTCCCAGGGGGGATACAAGCTGCAAGGTTGTTTGCATCTGTGAGCTCTGACAGGAGTGTACTTTGGCATAACCATGCACTTCCTACTGGGCGGCTCTCCCGACCAACTAATTTCCGTAGATAGGAGCGGTAGCGGGGCATCGCCCCCCCCCCCCCACTGGGCTGCACCTCAGGGTCTTCCGAACCCAAGGAAAAGCTTGAACTACCCATACCGAACCCTTCCTCTTTGGTCGCCCATGGTGGATTCAGCTCTTAAAATTCTTTTCTACCATTGACACAAGCGGGCTCCAGTAAATACCATACGGCTTACGAGTCGGGGGAGGTTTCGGATGCCGTGTTAGTAGAACCCATGAAATGCCATGATGTAGTAATCATGGGTCAATATCTATATTAGTAGGGAGAGTTATAGCACTAAGTAATCTCTGCGGCCACTTTTTTCCAGAGGTTTTGTGAGCTTAGACACCCTTATTCAACTAAATAGCACTGGTAATCCCATATGCGTAGTACGGCATGCCCGAGGGGCACTCCTTAATTTCATATCTATTTGCTCTCTGTGACAATTTTTTTCGCCGCCGAGAAGGGCTCTCCCATAATTCCCGACTAACATAGATATCGAGTCACACTGTTCCCTGCCGGGCAGGAAAACTAATTCTTGGTGTATATGGCCCCGGTTCTGGTTGTTCTGATTGCCGCATTTCAGTATTAGAGTATAATATTATGGGGAAATATTGAACGGGCCTTCACAACAAAAAATTGGTGATTTTCACAACAGGTATCATACCCTGGTGCTTTGCTTAATTTTGAAGATGGAACATGTTAATCGGTAAGCGCTGCCCATAAAGCAAAGGAATTTGCCATAGAAATGTGAATTTTGTATTCAATGGAGGTTTAGCTATCTGCTGGTATTTCCTTGGTGTTAATGAATTGGGGGGGGGTGCACACCGGCATTTCGTAAGCTACAGATTTCGGTCGGCTTGGTATGTTTTCAGCTGTACTGTACCAGCCTAGTACAAAAAGTTATCGGAAAACCGTTAATTTGACCAATCTCTACCATGAGGTTTCGGGGGGTGGCAAATTAAGATTTTGGTTAACATGAAGAAAAAGTGATCGGAAAGCTGATCATTTCCCTCCAATCACTTCCCCTACACCCCGATAAAGTACTTAGGCCCACCAACGATGACTTGTCCAAGAACTATACTAAAACAGGTCGCATGGCCTCTGTTCTCTCTCCTTGCAGTTTTGCACAAGAGAGGTGGTGCTGTTCTATGAGAGGGTAGCTAAGAAATATCACAATAGCTGAACGCTCGGACTAGACTAGGGCCAGACTATGACAGGTACCGGCATTATCGGAAACCTTTATATTATATAATGATGAAACTACCTTAATCTTTCCATCGCTTCCCACACTAGTAAATTTTTCTCCACGTATAACCTACCCTATTTGCCTGCGTACGATACTTCCTTAATAATAATACAGGAAAGACATGACCATAAAGCCTTCCCTCAATCCTTTTGACCCCCGAACAAATGAAATCATTAAAGGAATTTTCTGTCCTTGTCCATCGGCCCTGGAAATTGTCCGCCTGCATCACCCCCCCTGTCATCTATCCCCCTCTGTCTACTCTGACATGATCTACTAGCTGGTGCTGATGTAATGAACACCCTATCGATAAGCACCAATCAAGCTGTTTTCGTACGAGGTGGGGATTGCAAGGGTGCCCGAGACATTGAGTCTATTTAATAGGAAAAAAAATAGAAACGTGCTGCCACGCTGTTCGGTGTTCGGTGTTTTTGCTTCTCTTACCATCACTAAAAACTTATACGGAAACCCTTGTACTGAGGCATCTTCCCTTGTGCTTGTACAGTACCGATACTCGCAGATGTATTTTGCTGTTGTCAGCAAACGCAGATCCCCTTTCCTCTCCTGTATGATCTTAGCCACAAAAGTCTTCGGCACTTTCTCTGCGCTATCTTACACTAAAAATGGCAGATTTGAAGCACTCACAACTTACTCGAAAGCAATATAGAATATAAAAAAACCAATGCCATAGTGTAAGTAATTCCCTAGAATTTCTGCATAGAAATTATGAGAATTTTTCCACTCCACCGTGAGGACTGCTGAGAGCTCAAGATCCGGGTTGGATGTTGTTGCGGTTCGCTCGTGCTGTACCTTTTGTATGGGAACCTCATACCTGTGCCGCTATTATAAAATTTGAGGAACCTTTTGCCCACCATCATTCCCTCCGGCATTGCACCATGGATATTAACAAACAAACAGAGCTTGCCACTTATGAATGATAATGTCTAGATCACTCTAAAGGTTCTGGTACATTTTTTCAATCAACGAAGCTGAGATTTTGTGAAGCGAAAATGCCCATTTTTGGTGTGAAATGGGGGTGTGCCGACAACACTTGTCGCCAAGATCGTATTTGTGAGGTACAGTACCGTATTTACCCGCTAGATCTACTACCGCATTTTTTGGGTAAACCCGAAATGGCGCTAAGTGTAGGTGCTAACACGTGGCACTCGGCAATCAGGTTCCGCTGCAACCGAATATAAGAAAATTATACAAGTGATTAGCCATGATGGCGAGGTTACCCACTCGTGTCCTAAGCTATCAAGACATACGCCAACCAAGACTGTTAAAACTTAATCAGGAATTGGTTAATGGTTTACTTGAATGAATCATGGCAACTATGCTGACCTCTACTCGTTTTCTCATATAAAACCTAAAATCTAGCAACATATTGAGTAGAGTCCGTTGCCTCTTCTTCTGCCTCTTCTTCTGCCTCTTCTTCAACCTCAGCCGTGCTAGCTAGCCCAGTCTCCCCTTGATTGCACTGAGCCCGAACTTGGCCCTCCGCTTCGACACCACTCCCAAGCCCATCACGAGAACCGGTTTGTCTGCTCCAATCTCCAATCTGTAATGCGGAAGGCTTAATCCCCTTTACCATCAACTCATGATCACTAGACCCATCTATAGGTAGAGTGAGGCCCAGTTTCCGAAATGTGCTGATAACAAGCTCTTGATACCGAGAATTAAAGGTTTCCCATGCCTCCCCAACAGACCAGGAAACAAGGACTCTTCGTTCAGCGATTATGTTGGTGTTGGAACTTGGAATCTCGCGTAGGTTGATACTATGGCTTTCTTCGTATTCGTCCAATCTCCGATCAAGAATATCAGCAAGAATATCCTTGAATGGTTTGTTTATAGCGACATCTAGGGGCTGTACCAAGGAGGTACAGCCAGCAGGAACAAGAGAGGGAATGATGTTGTTCGACCGTAACGTACTTAGAACTTCGGGAGTGGAGTGGAATTTTGCCACATCTAGGACGAGCATTCGGGTACCAGGAAGAAGTGCAGGGACAAGGCAATCTTTTATCCATCTCACTAACACATGAGTGTTTGCATAAGCGGTCTCATTCTACTCTGTGCAAACTCGAGAATCATATCTTCCTTCTTCCTCTTCTCGCTTTCTCCTAAAATACTCTGACCTCCTTGACCCATCATAGCTTTTTTTGCCCCTAAAGATTATTAATGGCTTAATCTTTTGTCTCCCACTTCCAAATACTGCAAGGACAAGGGTCGCCTGCCGCTTATCCCACCCACTGTTGGTTACCTTCACCTGAACAGATTTGCTTCCCCTGTCTGCATAGGTCTGTCCATCCAGAAATTCGAATGGTAAGGGAGTTTCGTCCATATTTACTATGGAGTCTAACCAGTACCTTCCGAAATCTCTGAGCCTTTCTCCGGTTTCTGGTCGGATTTGGGAATTGCGTCGATTAAATTGCAACCATTGGAGTATTGGGTTTAGATAGTCGTCGGGGATCTTTTGGGATTTATTTGTGGTAAAGTGTAAAGAAATATCATGACGGAAGAGAAAGCCTGTAAACCATCCAGTTGAAAAGGTAAATTCCTCGGAATTTCGATCTGGATAGGCCTCCTGGAAGGCTTGGTGTGCTTGTCGGCGGAGCCAACATCTTCGTACTGGTTTTCTCTCTTCTCGCTGCTTTTGATATCGTGTATAGAGGATTTCTTCTAAATCCGGCCATTGGCAGTATTTTCCACTACCCCGAGATCTCCTCTCTCCCTTTCTACGATTGACTATCTTGTCCTCATTCTTCCTCCAATCGTGGAGTGTTGTGATTGGTACCAGGAAGCGCTCTGATACCTCTTGTATAAATGGTTGCCGAACTCCTCGTATATCGGAATCAAATCCCTCCCCTTCACTGCCTCCTTCTAGGATCTGCTCGTGCGTCCACCAGTGCAAAACCTTTATCTTCTACTCGCGAGTATATGACTGTTGTATACGAATGCGTGGCTTTCCATACTGGTGACCCTTCCTCTCCATAACAGGTATTGGGCGACGGCCTGGTCGGATCTACATTCTTGACTCTTAGTCCTTTCCCTATATTTTGGCTTCCGAATCAGAATCTTCAAAGACTCACCTTCATCTCCGGATTCCGCCCATCAGCTTCCTCATTCTCAACTGGTACTCCAATTGATAAAGGTTCTTCATTTCTTGGATTAAGAAGTAGACTAATATCCATGATAAAGCAGGAATGTATGGAAGCTATTGTGTTTATATTGGCCAGAGATACACAGGAAACAAATCGGAGTTGCGCAATTGTCTTCACAATTGCTACCACTCTACCCCTCTGTTCCTTGCCGTCACTCCCGATACAATAACTACGTATGTGAGCATCATTTGTGGAATCACTGTTGACGTTAACATAAGGTCGCTCCCCACATCTACGGGTCCTGGATAATGGAGTTTACTCTGTGGCAACCCCGCTAACAGCCTCATTTACAGCCAAGCGCGATTTCGGGTTTACCCAAAAAATGCGGTATCGTTGATCTCAGCAACCAGAGACAAAACACCCCAAGAGAGAATAGTGCTTCCCGGACGCGGTATAGCTTGGGAGAGCTGAACTTGGCAGCTATCATTAACTGGTATTCGAAATTCTGTTAACCTGCTCTGCTAAGCCTATTATGGCATAGTTTGGTGATTCGACTTACGTATGACTCCCCGAACACGCCAGCCAAGTACGAGTACTTGTATGGTGCCGGACAACCTAAATCTGCCCATTATGATCGTGAAACCACAAGAAAGATAGAAAACCACAACACAACCAGATTAGGCTGTAGAGGAAATCCGTCTGGTAATTATGTAGATTAGTATCCATTAGTGAAATTTACCAGACGAAATTAATAAAAAATGATTTTCAAAGATAATATTGGTGATTGAAGAGGGGTCATTTTGGGTGAGGAAGGGGAAGTTGGCCGGGAAGAGAATATGCCAAGATGCCAAGAAATTTAGTGGAACTTGGCACGAGTGATATCTGATGTATAAAACTCTTCCAGGATAGGTTAAGTTCTAAGCCAAGATAGGAGCGGAGAAAGAAAAAAAAGTCGCAAATAATCCCAACCTCACCGAAGTGAGATCTAAGAGAGCCAAATGGTGTCTGCAAAGCGTAAAGTACAGTTAAACAAGGCTCTAATCAGTGCAAGAGAGGGGAAGATGGCAAAAACTACGAAGAAGGTATGAACTGTATCCTGAGAGGAGTAAATTAAATCTCATACTAAAGAGAATTAATGAAAAGGGAGAAGCTTCACATAGTACCTATGAACAGCTATCAGACGCCTCTGAGGGTGGTTGGAATAGTGACACAGGGCTCTCAAGCTCCGATGATAGCGAGTCTGAATTTGATGATGATTCAGAGGATCAAGATCAAGAAAGCGATTTTGAAATAAGCGATGCAGAAGAAGAAAATGGTGCTGAATCTATGAATCGGCTGGTATCAGACCTAAGATATGAGAAGGGTGCAGGAAAACATTTGAGAGCAAGCTGGGGGTCAGGATCAGCACGCACGGAGCGAAGACGAAGGGAGGAAGCTGTCCAACTAAAAGTGGAAGCCTCTAAGTGTTATGATATTCGTGCACTTTGGGACCGGGCAAGGTTGGTGGGAATCTGTAAGGATCAGGAGGAATCTGGAAGGCCGGAGGGAAGTAACTTCTTCGAAAATGAAGACCGAATACCTTTATTGGAGGACATACCAAGAGGCTCTAGTCCACCAAAGCGGAGGCCAACAAGAAGCGAGCGGCAAAATGCAGTATCAGATCTCATCTACTTATTAGGTCATAAAAAGAAAATCAAGGAGCGATATGGAGATTGTGGTGGGCTTGGTGGAACCTATCAGCTTCGACATGACATGGTTCTCCAATTTCTACATGCTCAACTAAGAAAGGAAAATCATGGTTTGCAAAGACGTACTGTAGCACTTCAAGTTGCGAACAGCCATGGGCGAGGAATGCACACTGCACGCATGCTAGTGCAATGGGAGACAGCTTGGGTTTATGAGAGGGAAATTCCAAGAGGAAGGCAAGGTGGTGGGGATTGGAGGATAGTAACGTGGTTTGAAGATGAAGGGGTACTATTGGCAGTAAGGCAATATATTATGAGAACAGGCGAAAGTAAGTTTACCTATCCATCTAAAGTTTAATTATTATAAACAGTGATCCCAAGTGTCTGGGTTTACCAAACCTCTATGTGAACATTGCAAGCAACTATATGATAGTAGTGGTCAACCTTTGCTATCTGATAAGTTGGGACCTCCATGGCTTCAGACAACAGTATATGATAGCGGCAGTTAGTAATTGCTATCTAATGAATTAGGATTGACACTTCTGCCTTCTAGAATCAGCTTGACAACATCTTCCTATCCTCGAAAGGCATTATAAGATATCAGTGTTCGGCCACGACAATCTGGCAAATTGGGATTGACACCTTTCTATTCTAACAGCTTCTCGACTCTGTCTTAGGCTGTAGGGCAAAGGTGTCCATCGTTTGGGAAAGACTACCGTCTAACAGGGAGACTGTAGGTCTCTACAGTCCTCTACAGATCCGTAACTCCTGAGTACATGCAGTCCTTACCCATTATCTGCAGCCCTCTTCTGTCTTCTGCAGTCCTTGCGAATTACCTATAGGGCCCATCTATTACCTGCAGTCCTCATCCATCATGAGCAGTCCTTGCCTATTACCTGTAGGGTCCGCCCCTTATCCGAAGTTACCTTGGAAATTGCGTCGCCTGAGATACCTGTAGGGCCTGGCAGTCCGTCCCGGGTATGGGTTGGGATGGACTACAATTTGGTGTCTGTCCCGTTCTAGGCAAAAGACAGACAGACTGGACACTTGGGAACACTGATCACTATCCAATGAATTGGGATCGATATCCCGACTTTTTCACAAGCAGTTTCACTAGACCTCTATCGCTCCTGGCAACTATATTTGATAGTGGGAATCAGTTATGGCTATCCAATGAATTAGAATTAACATTACCGTATCTCAGAGCCAGTCTCAGCATATCTTCGCATTCCGCTATAGTCCAGTGGAGATATATGTTATCTGTTCTTGTCCTTCGCTGTTATTTATCAGAGAGGTTTCGAAAATGCCCAGACAGGACCACACAATACCTCTGGCCTCCTCCTGGCCCATGACGGACAAACTGCCCTGTTGAGAATACTGATGGTATCTAATAAACCACACATAAACTAGACACTTGGGTTCACTGTTTATTAAAATATAGATACTCTATAATAGGGCTTAGAGTTGAATTGCTAATCAAATAAACTGGTATTTAGAAGTTACATCACGCGGTTTAGCAAAAGCGGTAGCCAATTACCTGAAGCCAGTTGACCAAAGCTTGGTGGTTGAATCCAATTCAGGTACCAAGTATCCAGTTACAGAGAATGCAGAGGTAGAGGACCTAGTTGTGAACGCAATTGAGCGTGTTGGCATTCAGGATGGGCAGGAGGAAAATCATCACCGCAAGCGTAAGGGAATCAGAGCACGTACAGCACGGAGATGGCTAGCTAAGCTTGGATTTCACTGGACAGAGGTGAAAAAAGGAGTGTATGTGTTAGGCATACCGGAAGGCTTAGCCTTCCCTTAGTGAATAAAGACCTATAGTTACCCTACCTTAGGATTCTGAGTTCAAAAAGACAAGCCAACACCCCTCTCCCGCACCAGCGTTGGGACAGCGCTACATCGGCAGACGCCGCCGTAGTTGCGTCCCCTCACCAAAGACATAGTCATTGGAACCCTCCTCGTAACCCCGTATACGTCGCGGCCGTCCGTCCGACCGGATCCCGTTCGCAGGATATATGAGGGAAGACCTTTGGAGAGCTTATGCAAGTGGTTCGAGCCAAATCGGTCGACGTCGCATAAAGTTACTGAGCACTAAAGACGGGAGTCGCGAAAGTGGTCACTAAGTAACGGGACGTTTTTACGGTCAATAGTTAAGCAACACATTCTATACTCCACGCTCCCGTGATGAAAGTCACAGAAGTGAATGGTGTTGTTGGATGAGGTAGTTTGAGAAATCAGACATACCCACACTCACACACGTCAATGGTATTCTCCGATACTGACGGAACCATACGATAACGATAGGACTATGGAGCGATAATGGCTATTGGTGCGATTATCGTGACAAGTCTATCTTATGCCTCGCAGATGTCGGTTGCAGAATATGTCTGCAATGCTGAGAGGTTCGATAAACAAAGCTGGCCCCTTTGTTGGTTCGATCATGGAGACCATTATGCATATGCAAATGGCAAGCAAGACTCCATGCCGACGAAGATGGATCGTAACCAATGGACTGATGTGTGGGAGCACCGTCAGTTAATTCCATGGTGTTGCGATTCGGAAGTCGAAGTGAGATAACAAAATTGTCAGAGTCAAATGGTGCTCGCCCTTTTGGAAGAAAGCTGGAGTTTGTTAGCAGGTACTTAGTTAGTATGAGAACTAGATGTAGCCCGCGACCACCCAGACGCGGCATATAAATATCGAGGTGCCTCCCGAGCTATTTGAACATTATCAAGCAACGGAGA
>Ga0307509_10005258_pt1 | contig 18126 bp, 14 predicted proteins | sample 10_EM_MG_FD_202245 | JGI IMG/M metagenome (GOLD analysis project Ga0307509, IMG submission 202245) | Populus trichocarpa ectomycorrhiza microbial communities from riparian zone in the Pacific Northwest, United States - 10_EM | ecosystem: Host-associated > Plants > Roots > Unclassified | place...
CCTGGTTGTCGAACCCCACCACGGCCACGTCGTGCGGGATGCGCAGCCCACGTTCCTTGATCGCGTCGTACGCGCCCATCGCCATCCGGTCGTTTCCGCAGAACAGCGCGGTCGGCCGGTCGCCGGACGGACGGTCAAGGAGTTCGCAGGCGGCGGTGTAGGCGCTGTCGGCGGTCGCCCAGCCGGGGACGACGAGGGAGGGGTCGGGGGTGATCCCGGCCTCGCGCAGGGCACGTTCGTATCCTTCGCGCCGGCCGATGGCGGCCGGGATCGCCGGATCGAGGTTGATGAACCCGATGCGGGTGTGCCCGGCGTCGAGGAGCCGGCGGGTCGCCTTGTATCCGCCCGACACCTCGTCGGGCAGGATGCACGGCAACTCCCGTTCCGCGTCGTAGCAGTTGACGAGAACCGTCGGCACCTCCCGGACGGCCTTGGGGAGCGTGACGGCGCGATGCCAGGTCGTGGCGTACAGCAGCCCTTCCACCCGGTGCTCCAGCATCTGGTCGAGCGCGGCGGCCTCCTGTGCGGGATCGCCCTCGCTCGCGGCGATCAGCAGGAACCTCCGGTCGCTCCAGGCGCGGCTCTGCGCGCCCGTGATCACCTCCCCCGCGAACGGGCCGGTCACGATCTCGGTGATCAGCCCGTACCATCCGCTGCGGTTCGCGGCCAGCGCCCGCGCCCCGGCGTTGGGCCGGTAGCCGAGCGCGTCGATCGCCTCCAGGATCCGCCGACGGGTCTCCTCGGGGATGACGGCGCCGGGCTTGTCGTTGAGGACGAAGGAGACCGTGGTCCGCGAGACACCCGCATGGCGGGCCACATCGCTCATGGTCACGCGATGCGACTTGTTCGTGGCCACTTCCAGTCCCTTTCGGCCAACCGGAGACAAGACAACGCTTCCGGTTTCGCGCTTTAGTAACGCGCGTTACTTCCTTGTGGCAGGGAAGTTACGTCCGTCTTGAGCGGCATGTCAATACCTGCGCAAGGGCCGCATCAGGCCACCGCTCCCGGCGCCCTTCGCGCCCGCGTTCTTCCTGAGAGAGGCAGACAGTCACCGTGGCCCGGCCCCCGGCCCCCAGCAGCGTCTCCGTCCTCGGCGAGTGCGTCGCCGACACCGAGAAAGACGATGACGGCGGACTGTCCGCCAGCGCCTGGACCGGCATCGTCGGGGCGTTCCTCGTCGCGGCCGCGGCCTTCACCGTACGGCGCTGGGGCGCTGCCCAGCAGTAACCCGGCCCCGCGGCCGAATGCCCGGGGTGCAGGGGCCCCGGTACGTCGGCTCAGTCGTGCGGAGCCTTGCCGCTCACCCGGTGGTCGGCGTGACTGAGCGCCTCCACGACCAGGCGCCGCAGATGCCCGTCGCTGAGCCGGTAGTGGATATGCCGCCCTTCCCTGCGCGTGTCCACCAGCCCGGCGAGTCGCAGCTTTGCGAGGTGTTGGCTGACCGCCGTACGCGAGGCGTCGCAGCGCTCGGCGAGCGAGCCCACGTCGGACTCCTCCTGCGCAAGCAGCCACAGGAGATGCAGCCGGGTGGCGTCCGAGAGCATCGCGAACACCCCGGTCGCCTCGGCAAGCCGCGCACTGTCCGGGGCACGCAGGTGCACACCGTCCGCAGGTGACATGGGGTGGCTTTCAGACATGGGCCCAGCCTAGAGCCACCGAGCCGGGCACCGAGTCGGCCAAGGACCGGCAACTTCCCGCCATCATGTGCGCAGATGCGCACATGACGGCTACACTCGTCGGCATCGACCGGTCCGCTCTGCCCGGGAGCCTCCGCATGCTCGCCGTCCTGCGCAACCGCACCTACCGCCATCTCTTCGCCGCCCAGGTGATCGCCCTGGTCGGCACCGGTCTGGCCACGGTGGCCCTCGGCCTGCTCGCGTACGACATCGCGGGCGCCGACGCCGGCGAGGTGCTCGGCACCGCGCTCGCAATCAAGATGGTGGCCTACGTGGCGATCGCCCCGGCCGTCGGCGCGGTCGCCGACCGGCTGCCGCGTCGGGCGCTCATGGTGACCGCCGATCTGACCCGGGCCGGGGTCGCGCTGATGCTGCCGTTCGTCGACCAGGTCTGGCAGGTGTACGTCCTGGTCTTCCTGCTCCAATCCGCCTCGGCCGTGTTCACTCCGACGTTCCAGGCCGTCATCCCGGACCTGCTGCCCGAGGAGCGCGACTACACCCAGGCACTGTCCATGTCGCGGCTCGCCTACGACCTGGAGAGCCTCTTCTCCCCCGCGCTCGCGGCGGCCCTGCTGTCCGTCATCGCCTACAACTGGCTGTTCACCGGCACCGTCCTGGGCTTCCTCGCCTCGGCCACGCTCGTCGTCACCGCAGTCCTTCCGACACAGTTCACCAAGCCCACGCCCCGAACCGGCGGCGCCTACGCCAAGGCCACAGCGGGCACCCGTCTCTTCTTCACCGTCCCGCAACTGCGCGCCCTGCTCGCCCTGAACCTCGCGGTGGCCGCTGCGAGCGCGATGGTCACCGTCAACTCCATCGTCTACGTCCGCGACTTCCTGGGCCTGTCGGCGGGCGCGGTACCGCTCGCGCTCGGCGCGTACGGCGCGGGCTCGATGATCGTCGCCCTCGTCCTGCCCCGTGTGCTGCAGAAGGTCCCGGACCGGGCGGTGATGCTGCGCGGCGCCCTGTTGCTCGTCCTCATCTTCGCCGGACTCGGCGCCATCACGGCCGCGCAGAGCGGGAGTTGGCGCCGGCCTGCGCTGCTGGCCGTGTGGGCTGCCTTCGGTGCCGCGTGCTCGATGGTGCTCACGCCGACCGGACGGCTGATCCGCCGCTCGGCTCCGCCCGAGCAACGTACGGCCGCGTTCGCCGCACAGTTCTCGCTCTCGCACAGCTGCTGGCTGCTGACGTATCCGCTGGCCGGTTGGGTGGGCGCGGCGGCCGGGCTCTCGTGGGCGGTGGGCACCCTGGGCTGTATGGCCCTGGCCTCGGCGCTGGTCGCGGTGCGCGTGTGGCCGTCGAGGGTCCCTCAGCATGTCGTCGTGACAATCGGGGTCGAGCACGAGCACACCGACCTCGACGCCGGACATCCCCACGTGATGGATGCCTGGCGGGTTCCCGCCGGTTGGCGGCACCGCCACGTCCGCCTGGCCGACGACCTGCACACCCGCTGACGGCACGCCTCAGTCGTCGAAGGTGCGGCGTACGCGCCGGGAGGGCTGGAACGCGTACAGGTCGAGGATGTCGGGCGGGTTGGCGAGGCCGGGGCCGCCGACGCTTACCCAGGCGGTGATGTCGGCACTCGCGTCCGGGGCGTTGACGAGGCCGAACCACATAGGCCGCCCTCCTGTGGCGCGTCCGGCGGGTGATGGCTGTATTACGACGAAGTTGGCGTGTTCGCAGGCGTCCAGACAGTTCACCGCCCGCACCTGGGCGATGCCCGCCAACTCGCCTCCGCTTCCGACCAGTTGGGTGATGTGGTCCAGGCCGGGGATCTTCACCCGCACGTTTCGCGTCGCCGTGATGCTCGAACAGGAAGGTATGAAGGGCCAGTTGATGGCCATCACGTTGGACACTGACCCGACGGTGGTCAACTGCCCTGCGGTCAGGGCTCCTCCGCCCTGATGCGGTCCACCCGTCAGACTCAAAATGCGCTGACAAAATCGGCCACCAGGCCGAGCACGGAGCACATCCCCTGCGTGCGCAGGACTATCCAGCGCAGCTGGAAGATCAGTACGGCGGCAACCAGGGCGGTGCCGAGAGCGGCGGACGCAGCGTGCTCAAGTCGAGCAACTCCAGGTGCAACGGCCCGAAGACGGACCCGTCGACGGTGGAGAAGAGAGTGTGCTCGGCGAAGTACGACGCGAGGTTGGCGTTGACGCCGACGACCGCAGCGGCAATGCCGTTCAGTGCGGCGGAGACGGCTGGTTGCCGCGCAGCCGCTCGATGTACGGGGCGCCCAGGAAGATGAACAGGAAGCAGGGCACGAAGGAGACCCAGGTGGTCAGCAGTGCGGCGGCCCAAGGGTTGAGGGAGCCGAGTTGCGGGAGGTCCGGGGTGGCGACGGCCGCGGAGCGACTGCGCCGCGGGCTCGACGACACCGGACTGAACGACGGCACGTTCCACCACCCGAGGCCTTGCCGACCAGGCCGAAGCCGAACGGCTCGGCTTCACCAACTCTCAAACCATGCGGTCGCTGTAGAGCGCCTGGCCCTGTTCGTCATTGACAGTGCCGCGGCTCATCACTGTGCTCGGCCGCCAGGAGATAGAGCGCGCTGGCAATCTCGGCGGCCCCCTCGGTGATCACGACCCCGTCGACGATGAGGCTGTACCCGTTGAGCAGCCCTTCGACCATCCGCACCGTGATGTCCCACGTCCACAGGTCCGGGCCACCCATGTCCGGGACTGAGCTCCTTGCCGAGCCCGGGAGAGTCCTGGCTCGCGGACCAGGTCAGACGTGACGAGGCATGACCGCCTCCAGGCTTTCGGCGAGGCCGGCCAAGTCGGCCTGCAGGTCGACTTCGGGGCGGGTGTAGGACAGAGCTGCGAGCGGGTCTTTGAGCCCATGACCTGTGTTCACCAGGACGACGCGTTCATCGCGATCGAGTCGGCCACTGCCAACGAGCGCCGGCAGCGCGGCCACGGCAGTGGCGCTCGACGGTTCGACAAAGACGCCGCTGAGCCGGGCGAGCAGGCCCACCGCCTCGAGGGCTTCCTCGTCCGAGACCGTGACCACGCAGCCTCCCGTGTCCCGTACCGCCCGCAGGGCGCGAAAGCCGTCCTGCGGCGTACCCACGTTGATGCTCTCCGCCCTGCTCTCCGCCGGCCCGGCGGTGACGTCCGACGCGCCGCTCCGCCATGCCTGGTAGAGCGCGGGCGCTTGAGCGGACTGCACCGCGATGAGGCGGGGAATCCGGTCGATCCAGCCCAAGAGATAGGCATCCTGAAAGCCGCGGTGCAGTCCGACCAGTATGTTTCCGTCGCCTGTAGGCACCACCACAACGTCGGGGGGCTGTCGGCCGAGTTGCTCCGCAATCTCTAGCGCGGCGGTCTTTTTGCCCTCAGCCGTGTACGGATTGAAGGCGGTGCTCCTGCAGTACCAACCGCGCTTCTCTGCCGCCTGATAGCTCATCGCCACGGCGGCGTCGTAGCCACCCTGGACCCGCAGGACAACAGCGCCATACGCCCGGAGTTGAGCGATCTTCGCCGCCGGAGTGGTCTGGGGAATGAAAACGACACAGCGTATGTCGGTGGCAGCGCAGCAACCGGCCAATGCCACCGCCGCGTTGCCGGAGGACGCAGTCGTCACCACCGACTCGCCCAGTTCGAGCGCCTTGGCGACGACCAGTGCACTCGCCCGATCCTTGAGCGACCCGGTGAGATTGCGCGCGTCGTCCTTCAGCAGCACATCACCCAACCCCAGATGGTTCGCCAGCCGACCGAGAGGGATCACAGGTGTCCAGCCGATTCCGGAAAGGCGGCGGAATGAGTCGGTTGTGGCATCGGACAGTGGCAGCAACCGGCGATAGCGCCACATCGAATGATCCGCGCGGTCGACCAGATCGGTCCGTGACGCCTCTGCAGTTAACCGCTCGTAGTCAGGCGCCAAGTCAAGCGCCGCGATGCCGGGACAGGTGGGGCAGGTGTAGCGCACCGAGACAGGCGCGTGCACAGCCGCGCAGCGGGAGCAGCGCCACTGGAACCACCCAGCCTTACTCTCTGCCTCAACACTGGCCGGGACTCTCATGACCGCTCCCCGAGGCAGTGCTTGAGTACCGCCATGGCGGTCGTGAGTTTCATCTCTGCCTGGCTCCAGGCGATCGAGCGCGGTCCGTCGAGGCTGCAAAGGACTAATTCGCCCAACTCCGAGCTATGCAGGTCTCTCAGACTGGGCAGTCCGGTGCCCGTCACGGGGGAATGGCCCCCACTCCCGCTCGTCATCGCGTAGTGCCGCCTTCTTCGCCAATCAGGTCGATACGTTGGCCGAGTCCGTTCTCCGCCGCCACCCGCCGCACCTCCGCGACCATTGCCACATCGAGGATCGACATCCCAAACGGGTTGCTCACCACTACGCCGTCCGACGGGCGGATCGGAGCCTGCTGACCGAGCAGCACAGCTCCGAGCGTCCCGGACAACGCCCGGGCGCCGGCAGCGAGCTGGTCCGCCCCGGGTGAGATCACCTTCCCCTCCTGCATCAGCCTCCCCAGAATGCGGCGAGGGTTCTCTCTGATGAGTTCCGCGTCGTCTACGAAAACCGCCTCGGCCCCGGCGAAGACGTCCTCACACAGGTCGTCGAGTGAGACATGGGCGACGAAACTGCCAGGCCGGAACCAGTCCAGCCCTGCGTACGGGGTATCGGACACGGTCAACATGACCACTACTTGGCCCGCCTGGGCGCAGGACCGCGCCGTCGCGGCCTGCGCAACGGCGAGGTCCGGCCACCGTTCTTCCGTCCAGCGCTGAAGCTCTGCGGAGCGCGCGGGGTCGAGGTCATAGAGGTGGATGTTCTTGGCGGACGGCAGGTACCGGGTGATCAACTCGATGTGGGCCCGGGCCAGCGCTCCACAGCCGATCAGCGAGACCTCTTCGATCTCCTCCGGACCGAGCGAGCGCAGGCTGGCGACGGTATAGGCAGCAGTCCTCAGCCCGCTGAGATAGCCGGCCTCGGCGATAAACTGGGGACGCGCGGTCTCGGGGTCGAAGAGCACGGATATTCCACCCGCGCGCTCAAGTCCTTTGGCAGGGTTGCTGACTGCCGCATTGATCAGTTTGAGCCCATACACTGGCTCAGGCCCGGTCAGCGCACCCAGCATGGCGATCGACCGACTGTATGCGCCGGCGGAGTTGGTCCACGCCATGTAGCCCTCGGTGGGCAGCAGGACCCGGCCGTCGGCATGTCGCCGGAGCACGGACTCCACGATGGCCACGGGATCGATCAGCTCGGCGCAGCGCCGCGCATCGGCTCGGTGGAGAACAACGATCTCCTCGGTCAACGGATAATTCCCTCCTTGGTTTGCCAGCGATCCTTCGCTGGGGCGGTCGGGGGGGATGCAAGTGCGGACGCGGGCGCTAACCGAGGACACGGCTGGCGAGTTCCCCGCCGAGGATCTCGGCCATCAGTCCCAACGCGGGCTGCGCGAAGATCGAGAAGTGGTCACCGGGCATCCGATGAACGCGGACCGCGTCGACCACACTCCCCCAGCCGAGCGCCTCATCGGCCTTGCGTCCGATCTGTCCCTCATCGGCACGGAGCAGGACCACTTCGTCGGGTTGGTACCTCGGCCGGTGGTTGGATAGAGCGCGATTGTTGGCACAGAAGACCTCGAAGAGGGGCTCGATCGAGGCTTCATCAAAGCCAGGCAGGGCCGAATCGCCGTTCTTGCCAAGCTCGGAGAGCTCGTTGAGCGCCCCCTGTGCACCGAACTCGGTGTCGATGTCTCCGATCGCCGGACGCCGGACGCCGGATTTGACGAGGTCCGTGAGGAACCAGGAGCGCAGCGTGGCCTCGTCGACGTCGGACGGGTCACGCTGGTCCGGCAGGTAGCTGTCGATCATCAGGATCGGCAACGGGGTGAAGCCCCGCTCCCGCAACTGCCGCGCCATCTCGAGGGCGATGACACCGCCCATCGACCAACCGCCGAGGCGCACGGCGCCGTCCGGGAATTGCGCGAGAACGGCGTCGACGTAGGCCGTGGCCATCTGCGGCACACTCTCAGCCGGCTTCACGGCCCTGTCCAGCCCTGCCGAGACCAGGCCGAAGACCGGTTGGTCGGCCCCCAGCAGTCGGGCCAGCTCGCCGTAGCACAGGACGTTCCCACCGACCGGGTGGACGAGGACCAGCGGTACAGCGCGTCCGCCAGATTGGATGGCAACCAGGGGCGACCGTGGGGTCGCGGCGCCGTCGTCCCGAATCGCCATCGCGAGTTTCTCGACCGTCGCCCCGCGGAACAAGGCGACGAGCGGCAGTTCGACACCGAACCGCTCCCGTATCCTGCCGATCACGCGGACCGCAGCGAAGGAGTTCCCTCCCAGCTCGAAAAAGTCCTCGTCCAGCCCGATCGCCGGCAGGCCCAGCAGTTCGGCCCAGATCGACGCGAGGTCGGTCTCGAGTTCGTCGACCGGCCCCTCCTGTACGTAGGCCCTATGGGGAGCGACGCGGTCCGAACCAGGCGAGGGAAGGGCGGCCCGGTCCACCTTGCCGTTTCCCGTGAGCGGCAGGGCGTCGAGCACGGTGTAGGTGGTGGGGACCATATAGGACGGCAACGCCTCGCCCAAGTGCTGGCGCAGCGCCGCCGGCTCCACGACCGCACCTTCCATCGGTACCAGGTAGGCCGCCAGGACGCGCCCGTCCGCTACACCGCCGCCCGCGGTCACAGACGCCCCTCGAACAGCAGGGTGCCGCAGCAGCGCCGCCTCGATCTCCCCCAGTTCGATCCGGTAGCCATTGATCTTGACCTGGCTGTCCTGTCGTCCGAGGAACTCGATGGTGCCGTCGGGCAGCAGGCGACCGAGGTCGCCCGTGCGATACAGGCGCTCCCCCGACCTGGGGTGGTACACGAAGCTCTGTGCGGTGCGCTTCTCGTCACGCCAGTAGCCCCGCGCGACTCCCAGCCCGCCAATGTAGAGCTCGCCCGTGGTCCAGATCGGTCTCGGCTCCAGCTGGTCGTCGAGCACCATTACACTCTGGCCGCTCATGCTGTAGCCGTATGGGATGCTCGGCCAGTGCTCGGGCACCTCCTCGATCGGATACATGATCGACCAGATGGATGCCTCCGTCGCGCCGCCCAGACTCACCAGATCCTTGGGGGCCAGTACGCTCCGGATCCGGTTCGGCAGGGTGACGGGGATCCAGTCGCCGCTGAGCATGACCAAGCGCACCGGCACCTGATGGTCCGTGCGGGCGGTCCGCAGGTACTCGACCAACATGTTCATCAGGGCAGGGACGGAGTTCCAGACTGTCACGTAGTGACGGCTCATCAGCTCAAGCCAGGCGGCCGGCTCGCGGAGCTGATCCGAGGCGGGGAGCACTACCGACCCCCCGACCGCGAGCAGACCGAAGACGTCGTAGACGGACAAGTCAAAACTGAGCGACGAAAGTGCGAGGACCCGGTCGTCCGCTCCGACGTTGAAGCGCTGGTTGATGTCGGCGATCGTGTTGACCGCACTGCGGTGGTCGATCGCCACACCCTTGGGCAATCCTGTGGAGCCGGAGGTGTAGATGACGTAGGCAAGGTCCTCCGGCTGCGCGCCCCGCCCCGCGAAGGCGCCCAATGGATCGGTCGGTCCAGCGGCGGGCCCGGTGGCATCGACGGCGAGGACGCGTAGCTGCCGCGCCTGTGCGCAGAGCGGCACGGTCCAGGCCTGGGCCAGCAGCACCTCTGCGCCCGCTTGTTCGACGAGGTACTCGATCCTGGCCGCGGGCAGTGCGGCATCGACCGGTACGTACGCTCCGCCGGCCAGTAGGACACCGAGGACGGCCGCAAGCTGCTCCCAGCCCTTCTCCATGACCACAGGGATCAGCGTTCCGCGCCGGATGCCTTGATCCACCAACCAGCTGGCGACCGCACCGGCGTGGCCAGCCAGTTCACCGTAGGTGATCGTGCGTTGCGCGGTAACGACTGCGATTCGTTCAGGCTGGCGCGCCGCGATCTCGAAGAACGCCGTGTGGAGCAGACCGTTCGCATCGAGGGTGAGCGGTTCCCGCCCGGTGGAGTCCGGTATGGAAGCGGTCTGCAACACGACCGCCAAGCCCTGGTCCCACGCCTGTGCGCCGTCGGCAAGCGCATCGACGTAGCGCCGGTAGCAGGCGAATGCCTCATCGATCAGGCCATCGGGGAACAACTCCTCGACGACGTCCCAGTTCCCGACCAGCGCTCCCCCGTACTCGTACACCTGGTGGTCCAGAAATACCTGCGGAGTCTGCAGCGCGCCATTCACCTCCCGCAGACCTGCGGGCAGGCCGTTTAGCCATCTGTTGTCGACGTCCAGGGTGCTGGCAAAGACCACGGGAAGCGCGGCGCGGCCGGTCCAGCCGGTCTCCCTCGCACTCTCGCGCGTAAGTTCGACAGCACTGAAGTGGGCGTGCTCCAGGTCCTCCCAGAGGCGGTCCTGAAGCCGTGCGGCCCGCATGGCAAAGGTGCTGGGGGTACGGGTGTCGACCTCCAGTGGGACTGTGCTGCCGAGATTAGCCGCCAGCTTCTCGTCATCCTGAGCCAGCCGGCGCCGCATCGAGGTCAAGACGTTGAGGCAGAAGTGCTGGTTCTTGCTCCAGTGCGAGATCACGTCCGCATAGGCTGCGCAGAGCACACCGCTCGGGGTCAGTCCTGCTGCTGCCGCGCGCGCCTTCAACGCCTCCCAGCGATCCGGCTCGAGTCGAAAGGTTCGCCGTGTGAACCGCGGGGAGGTGACCTCCTCCGGCTGCAGGGCCAGTGGCAACTCCGGTCCCCCTGGTAGCGGCATGCGGGCTCGCCAGTAGTCGGCAGCGCGCTTGTGCACCGCCGAGCCTTCGATCTCCGTGAGGGCGAGAACGTGGTCGCGGTAGCCCGGCGCTGAAGTCACGGCGGAATTGGTCGGATTCCGATAGCGCTCGAAGAACTCTCCGGCGAGCAGGGCCTCGCTGTGAGCGTCCAGCAGGAGCAGGCTGATCCTCAGCGACACCCTGAAGTCGCGCTCGCCCAGCTGGTGGGCCCGCACCTCGAACAGCGGCCATTGGTCAGTCGCCGGACCGTGTGTGGCAAACTCTTCGCGATTCAGACCGAGTTCGCGGTCCAACCGGGTCTGCTCCCAGCCACGGGCGTCGACCATGGAGATCCGATAGGCGGGCACATCACTCAAGACGCGCTGACGGCCGTCGGGCCCAATCACCGTTCGAAGGACACCGTGCCGGGACACGAGCGTGTTGATGGCTTCCTCGGCGGCTTCCCGGTCGAAGTCGGGCCAGTCCAGCTCGGTTGCCAGGTGTGCGTTGAGTCCGCCGAGCTCAAAGTGGCTGCTCTCACCAACCCAGTAGGCCTGCTGCAGGGACGTCAGAGCGAACGGCTTCCCCCGGTCGTGCGGCTGGGTGCGCATGGCGGGCAGTTGCAGTCCGTCCTCGTGGGCTGCGACTGCGCCTGTGCGCAGCGCCTCGGCGAGTGCCTTGACGGTGGCGTACCGGAACAGGTCACGGGCGCTCAGTCGTACGCCGAGCAGCTTGCTGGCGCGGATCGACAGCTCGACAGCCAGCAGGGAGTGGCCGCCCAGGTCCAGGAATCGGTCCGTGACACCGGCTGCGGGAACCGGCAGGACCTCGCGCCACAGGCTGAGAATGGTGGACTCCAGTTCGTTCGCAGGCCCGGCTGCCGAGGCGGCAGGGCTAGGAACCAGCGGGTCCGGGAGCTTGCTGCGGTCCACCTTGCCGCTGCCGTTGACGGGGAACACGTCGAGAGCGTGGAAGAGGGCCGGCACCATGTGAGTCGGCAGCGTTGCGCGCAACCTCTCGCGCAGTTCCTCGGCGAGGCCCTCGGCTGCGGAACGTCGGCCCGGGACCGGCACGACGTACGCAACCAACAAGCGATCGGTGCCGTCCCCGCGTGCTACTACGACGCAGTCATGGACGAGCGCGTGACTGCGGACCGCATCCTCGATCTGGTCGACCTCGATACGAAAGCCTCGGATCTTGACGGTGAAGTCGAGTCGGCCGAGGAACTCGAGGCTTCCATCGGCTCGCCGGCGCGCTCGGTCACCGGTGCGATACAGGCGTGCGCCCGGGTGCGTGTCGAAAGGGTCCGGCACGAAGTGGCGATCGGTCAGGTCAGGTCGGCCGAGATAGCCGCGGCCGACGCCGACACCTCCGATGTACAACTCGCCGACAGCTCCTATCGGGGCTGGCTCGAGATGGCGGTCCAGGATGTAGGCGGCCATCTGCACGATCGGTCGCCCAATGGGGACAATCGCCGGACGGTCCGCGGTGACCGCATCCAGCCTGTAATGACACTGGTCGTCGCTGCACTCGGTCGAACCGTACGTGTTGAGCACCGGAATCGCCGGATACAGCGCGAACCAGTCGCGGCACAGGTCAGTGGGCAGTGCATCACCGGTCGGGACCATCCAGCGCAGTGCCGGCAGCGGCACCGGGTCCTCGACAGCCACCAGCACCAGCGAACGGAGGAGTGCCGGCACGAGCTGGAGCACGGAGACGCCGGTGCGTGCCACTTCGGCGAGCAGCCGTGCCGGGTCGGTAACCACCTCGTCGGCGAAGACCTCGACCCGGCCACCCACTGCCAGTACGGCCAGACACTGCCAGACCACGATGTCGAAACAGGGAGGGCCGATTTGGGCGACGACGTCGCCAGCCGAGATTCCAAGGTCTTGGAGCTTGCCGTCGATGTGGTTGACCATGCCACGCTGCTCGACCATGGTGCCCTTTGGTGCGCCGGTCGAGCCGGAGGTAAACATGACATACGCGAGGCTGTCGGGCGTGCAGCAGGCTATGTGTTCCTCATCGGGCACGGGGGGTTCGACCCGCAGCTCGTCGATCAGCAGAAGTGTCGGCTGTGTCGGCTGGCCTGCCAGCGCCTGCGCCAGCGCGGGTGCATGCTCCCGGTCGGTGATGACCAGTGGGCTGTCGGCTTGTGTCAGCATCCGGACGTGCAGCTCGGCCGGCTGGCGGAGGTCTAGCGGGACGAAGGCGCATCCGGCGCGGAAGGAGGCGAGCAGAGCGGTGATGAAGCCTGTGCCGCGCGGTAGTGCCACGCCGATCACAGTGTCCTGGCCAGCTTCCGGCGCCAAGCGGCGCAGCCGCCGGACCAACCCGGTCACGGACTGGTCCAACTCCGTGTAACTGATGTTGCCTTGGCTGTCGCAGACCGCCGGCGCATCAGGCATGCGGGCCACCTGGGCCCGAAAGATCTGGTCGAAGCAGCCGTTCAGCCGAGGTGTCGCGGTGGACCGGCTCATCTCGCCCAGGACAAGGTTCCGCTCCTTGGCCGAGAGGAGTGCCAGTCGCCCGACCGGGCGTTGCGGCTCCTCGGCCGCGTTGTCCAGCAGCCGTGCCAAGTGCTCGGCGAAGCGGCGCGCGGTAGCCGGCCAGAACAGGTCGGTGCGGTACTCCAGGACGCAGCGGTTGCCGTCTATCCGCAAGGTGATGTCGACGCCATACATGCCGGTGCCGCCTTCGGCGGTCGCGTCGACCGCCAGCCGGAACAGCGGCTGAGATCGCCGGTGGGCGTCGAGCGCCTGGCCCAGTTCCTCCGGCTCGTCACCCTGCGCCCGAGCCTCCGCTACCGCGGCCAGTACTGCGGTATGCAGAGCCGAGAAGTGCTGGTCCAGATCCACGGCGATCCGAACGGGGACCTTCGACGTGCCGGTCCCGGTGGCGTTGAAACCGAGGACGATCTCCGGTTGGTCTGTGTATCGGCACACGAGTGCGGACAGGCCGGCGAGCAAGACCGCCGAAACGGGCGCTGCTGCCTTCAGGCGGTCGAGCCGGGCGATGTCCAGCGGGACGGAGACCTGTGCGCACGACCCTTCGACCGAACCCACGCGCGGGTGGTCGGTCGGGAGTTCGGCGGGCTCCGTGTCAAACAGCGCCTGCCAGTACGCCGACGCGGTGACCGGCGTACTCGGGTTAGATGCAGAGGACGGTGCACGCATGGGAAGACAACTCCACTGGCTGTGGCTTGGATACAGTTGATTGGGGACAGGTCAGAAGATCAGCTGCGGCCGCGCCCGGCGCAGGGCGGGCAACAGCTCAGCGAGCGAGCGGATGACCAGGTGCGGCTGCGGAAATGTGCCCGGCGCGGGGACCTCACCGGTAACTCCGGTGAGAACCAGGACGCTGTAGAGCGACAGCTCGTGAGCAGCAGCAATGTCGGTGGTCAGTGAGTCGCCCACTACAACAGTGCGATGCGGATCCGCACCGTGAGCCGCCAGCAAGTCGGCGTAAAGCGCCGGCCGCGGCTTGCCGAGCACGAGCGCGGAGACACCCGCTGCAGCTTCCACGGCCGCTGTGATGGCGCCGGCGCCTGGAAGCAGCTTCCCGTCCCGGCCCGGAAAGCAGCGGTCCGAGTTCGTTGCCAACAGCTGCGCACCACCGATGACAGCCCGGAACGCCTCGGTCAGTTTGGCGTACGACAGGTCTCGGTCCAGGCCGATGACCACGGCATCGGCCTGGCCGTCGGTTACCAGTTCCGCCCACGGGCAGGACTCGACGATCTCGGCGCTGATCGCCTCTGGACCGACCACTAGGACTCGCTTGGGCGGCCGGGGCAGCGCGGCTAGCCATCGAGCAGTCACTCCACCGGACGTGAGCACCTGTGTGTCGGCCGCCGGAAAGCCCAGCGACCTCAGTCGACATGCGTGCTGACGTCCGGTCAATGTCGCGTCATTGGTCGCGTAGAGCACCTGGTGCCCTGAATCGGACAGGTCCGAGACGGCTTCGAGGGCGCCGGGAAGGCTGTGCCCCTCGTGGTAGAGAGTCCCGTCGAGGTCGAAAAGGAAGGTGGTCACGGCGTTGGCGTATTGGGCCGTCTCACCGGCCACGACTCACCAGTTCCGGTGCTTCGACTGCCAGAAGTTGCCGGTTGGCCTCAGCAAGGCGAACGGCCACTGGCGCGATCCGGTGCGTGAATGCTTCACGGATCACCTCGCGGCCCAGCGCAAAGCCCTCGTTGGTGTCCTCGCGGCAGTTCCATGCGGGGTCAATACCAGCGGCACGCATCCGGGCGAGTAGTTCCGTCTCGTCGGTACCGAACGGCATTTCCTTCAGAAGCACGTGCACGGCCGCCCTCGTGTCGGCAAGGCGGGTCTCCGGATAGGTGTGCTCCCAGCCGAGACAGCCGAACGCAACACGTACTGTGCAGTCGTCGAAACCGTTGGACAGCGCCGGGGAGAAGCAGACCTTGCCCTGCTGGAGGAAGTGGCGCGTCACGTCAACGCTGTCGGTGATAGTGCTGCCGTCCGGCAGCCGCAGCCCTGCCATGCCATTGCCCGAGACCAGGGTCGAATGGGCAGCCTTCGGCTGATGCGCCACTCGGAAGAACGGGATCCGCGGCTCGAAACCCACCGCATCGGCAACCTGCTGGTTGACCTCGGTCATGAGGTCCTCGACCAGGGCAGCGCGCGTCATGCACTCGCGGATGTTCCCGTCCAGGTAGGCACGAGGGGCTTCCAGTGCGGCGAGTGCCATGGCCTTTGCCAGATGCGGAACGGTGATAGAGGTGGCCATTGTGTAGTAGTTCATCCGGTCGATGATCGCCTTGGGACCGCACCCCCAACCGATCCGGATATTGGCCAACCCGTAGGCTTTCGAACCGCCATTGATTGTCACCACTCGCTGTGCCATGCCGTCGAAGGAGGCGAGGTGAGTGGTGCGGTACCCCTCGAACTCGGTGTTGGAGAAAATCGAGTCCTCCAGCACCACAAGGTTCTGCCGCTCGACGAACTCGGCCAAGGCGGCAAGTTCATGCGGTTGGTAGACGGATCCGGTGTAGCCAGGGTTGAACAGCAGGATGCCGCGAGGGGCGACTCCGATGCCCTGTCGGACGTTCCGGTCGTACCAAGACTCCAGGTCGTCTGCGGTCAGCTTGTAGTCGTTGTCGGCGCTGGTGTCGACCCAGCGAAGCTGGACGTCGCTGATGTCGCACCACATGTTGATGGCCTGGTAATAGGCACGGGGTACCAGGAAGATCGAGCCCGGCTCGGCCACCGCATGGAAGAACCCGAAGAAGAGCCGAGTATTTCCGCTGTCCAGGCACAGGTTGCCAGCGGTCTGTGCGTCGATACCCTCTGCGATGTAGGTCTCGGTGAGCTTGTCGTCGAGGGCTTTGAAAGGCTTCAGATAGCGATAGTTGTCGAGAGAGGACTCGACACTGTCGACCAGCGCTCTCACGCCGGCGGCAACCACGCTGGAGTGCGGGCGGCGCACCCCTTCGCCGTGGGCGAGTGAGACCACCTGCGGATCGAACCAGCCTGGGCCGATCGGGGTTCCGTCTTCCGCCAGCCCGCTGATGGCCTTCCGTGTTCGGTTGAACCGCTGAATAGCGGGCTGGGTGCCCCCGCGCTGTGCCAGCATTGATGTGTCGATCGACACCTGTGTCACATCCTCGATGCTGCTCGAATGGTTGTTGGTGGCTCAGCTGACGGTCTTGACGCCGCGCCGACTCTGGTGGGCTGCTCGGCGGTCCAACAGCTCTGCGAGGTCGGCCAACTGAAGGTAGCGACCGAGGTCCAGGCCCTCGGGGTTGGACAGCACGGTGGCGGCCAAGGCACCAGGTTCGCCGAGGCTGGAAAGGACCAGGTCGGCTGGGGAGAAGTCCTGGCCCGCAGTCAGCCGAGTAGGGGTCACAACACAGGCTGCCCCTGCGGCACGGGCCGCAGCGAGGCCGAGGGCGGTGTCTTCGATGACCACGCAGTCGGCTGGGTCGATGTCCATGACCGCCGCGGCGGCGAGGTAGGGGTCGGGGGCGGGCTTCTTACGGACCTGCCACGCGCCGTCCACCACGACGAAGTGCCGCATCAACGCGGTGCCGAAGACTGCCCGCAGGACGGCCTGTACCGACTTCTCGGATCCGGAGGAAACGACTGCCAATTGCCATCCAGCGGTGCGGACCTGTTCCGCGAGTCGGCGCGCGCCGGCCCGGGCCGATATCGCGCCGCGCTCCACGAGCTCAACGTAGATCTCGGTCTTCCGTCGATGCCAGGCATCGACGGTGGCTCGCCATGCCGCGTCATCGGTGGGTGCGTCGACCATGGAGCGGAATCGTGTGTCCTCACGCAAGCTGGCGAGGCGCTCACGCCCGCCGGCGATCGCCAGCTTGCGCGCGTACTCCTCCGCCGACCAGCTCCACGGGATCTGGAACTCGCGCCACATCTCGTTGAACGCCCTTAGGTGGCCGTGCTGTTCCGCGTCGACCAAGACCCCGTCGCAATCGAAGACCAGAGCGCGTGGCATCAGGCACCCACCCCCCCCCGGACCACGCCGATACATTCGGCCACCGCGTCGCGCACCGACTCTTTTATCGATCCCAGCAGCTCGAGAGGAGCGTCGACGGGCTGTGCAGCCCCTTTCCGCATCGGCCATAGGTATGCGGACTTCAACGCCGTCGAAAAATTGATCTTCCTGATGCCGCAGGTGATCGCTTCTCGCAGAGCCTCTGCACTCAGCCCACTGGCGCCATGCAGCACGAGCGGGACACCGGTGCGCGCAGCCAGAGTTCTCAGGATGTCCGTGCGCAGAACTGGTTCCTCGTCGTACTTGCCGTGTGCTGTACCGATGTCAGGGCTGAAGCAGCAAACCCCGGTTGCCTCAATGAAGGCCGCAGAGAGGTCTGCGGCGTGCTCGATGGGCGAGTGGCACTCGAGATCCGCAACGGAGCGGATCGGCTGGGTCTCGCCCTCGATGTCCGCGCCCATCCGGCGGGCGGTGCGTACCAGTTCACGAGTACTGCCGATTGCCTGGTCGTACGGCAGGTGGGAGGCGTCGTACAGGGCCGAGTTCCAGCCCAGCTGAAGGCACTCTGTGATCAGCCCCGGGTCCTGGCAGTGGTCAAGATGCAGGGTGGCGTCCACCTGCCGTACCGCCGTCATCGCCCGAAACGTGGCGAGCACGACCTCCGGACGCCAGAATTTTGCTGTCCGGGTCGACATCTGAACGATCACGGGCTCCCGAACGTGTTCCGCGATGTCGAGCACTGCGGCCATACTCACGTCGTCGACGACGTTGAACGCCGGGACCGCCCTGCCGTCGCGATGGGCGGACCCTACGGCGTCGCACAGAGACACGATGCCCATCTCGAACTCCTAGGATCGCTGCTGAAGTTTTTTTCGGAACTCGGCGTACCGCTCGGCGAGTTCGGCCGCGAGCTGCTCCGAATCGGCCAGTGTCATGACCTGGTGCGAGTAGCCGAGCATCCGGTCTAGGACTTCCATGTGGCGCGCGGAGTAGCGCACTGAGCCGTCGGCCAAGATCTCTTCGATCCCGTCGTACTTCAACGCTTCGGCATTGACCGCCTCCGCCTCGGCCTGCGTGCAGCCGGGCGGCAGCAGCACGTTGACGCCCTCCCGGTCCACCTGAACCGGGTAGCCGCCGATCAGTCCGCGCGGCCCAGGAGCGTGTACCACTGCGCCTGAGTCACTCGTCATGGCGTCCAGCACTGATATCGCCGACGCGGCGGTCAGTTGCATTCCACTTAGA
>Ga0307509_10005259_pt1 | contig 18124 bp, 18 predicted proteins | sample 10_EM_MG_FD_202245 | JGI IMG/M metagenome (GOLD analysis project Ga0307509, IMG submission 202245) | Populus trichocarpa ectomycorrhiza microbial communities from riparian zone in the Pacific Northwest, United States - 10_EM | ecosystem: Host-associated > Plants > Roots > Unclassified | place...
CCTTGCCCTCTTAATATCCCTTTGCAATTGTTCTTCTGACAGTGGTGGGAGGGATGTTAAGGTAGTGGGAAATTTGCTCAGATCTCAGTTGAGCCTCATGTAACCCAAAGATTCTCCCCCTGGTAAAATGAGAGAGGTGCGTGGAGGGAATAGGTTTTTTGGCATGACTGCGAAGAATAAGAGGCATAATTTATTGAAAATAATAATTAGATAGGATAGTTTAGTTTTGGTTGATTTAGAGGAATTTGTTTAGGTGGTGTAGGAAGTGCTTGGTGATGAGGAGGGGTGCGTTGCCATCGATCGTTAAACCGCCGTTATTTTTGTCCCCCCACAATACTACTCGAGTACATACCATACGGTATGGGCACCACCGTGACTTTATTTATTCACTTTCCTCCTATCAAATGTGGGCTCCAGGCCTGCGTTATCTTCGCTATATTACTATGTGGGAGTAAACCCGAGCTCATACCTGTTGTAAAACAAGTACATTAAGTGGGTTGGCCAGTGGTCATTGACCATGCGGTATCTTAACACCTGCTCTAGCCCGGTGTGCCAGATTACCTTATGATAGTGTAATCGCGCGAGCTGATGGTGCCAGTCCAGTCAGGCAAGAGAGTGTCTAAATACTTGCTCCGAGTCTAACTACTTTGCAAGCAAGATCAAGTTACGTACGAGCAATATAAAAAAAAGTAAATAACCGAAACCCTAACTCTGAACAAAGACATTGGGGAGAAAGAAAATACCATGTTCGGATGATGCTGCGTTTTATATGAGGCTCGGGATCAATTTACCGGTATACAAACGACAACAACTACTTCTTCCCGCCCCCCAGGCGGTGATGGTGGGATATATTTACCCAGCACCTCATAGCCAGACTCCCAATCAGACACTACTAGACTTGGGGTAACCTACAATGTCCATATCCACATAACAAGACGCCCCATCCTCCCTTTTACAGTAGCAAAATTCCCCATTCACCACTCCCTCCTTCCCACCCGGAAACCAACAATGTCTCTAACAACCCTCCCCGCCGAAATTATCCTCCTCATAGCCTCGAGCCTGTCGACGCGAGACATAGCAGTGCTGAGAAACACTCACCCGCGCCTGGCCAAATCCCTAGAACTCGCCCTTTTCGACAGTCTCCAGCATAACACCTCTGCGGACCTCCGCCGGGAGGGGATATACGTCGCTGCCCGACGGGGGGGACAAACCACTGCTAGCGCGCCTCTATTCCCAGAGCATTCTTGAAAAAATCGGCCCAGTGCCGCTCCTCTGCGAGGCCGTCAGGGACCTCTCCTTCACGGACCCCACTCACGCAGCCGACATAATAGCAACGCTGATATCCTCGGGCGTATCCCCAAATGCCGTGGACCCCATCGGCATTCACATGGACACTCCCCTGACACTAGCAATCCGACGTGGGAACTTAGCCATCGTGAAGGTACTCCTCTCCAGAGACGACCTAGAAATCAATTCAGACGCACGACCCGGCGCCGCAATCCGCGCCGCCATCCGACTCGACGCCACAGAAGCGGAACCAAGCGGTGTGCTAGAAGCGCTCGTCAAGGACCGCCGCACAAACACAAGCGTCTCCGAATGGACCACGGGTCGCAGCCTCCTACACTACGCCATACAAAACCGCTCTCCGCGTGCTCCTGGCGAATTACAGGACGGAAGTTAATGCGCCGGCGCCGCTGACGGGGACCACCCCGCTGATGTTCGCGATTCGGGAAGGCGCCCTGTCGCCGAACGGGCTCCCGCTACAGGCGAAGATGGCCAGGGAAGCTGTTCTCCGCGGTGAAGCGCGCGAAGAGGACTTTGTGGGGATGGGGAGAACGGAGGAGGAGGAGGGGGTGGGGTGTGTGTTCTTGAGTAAGCCCATGTGCGAGATCGTGGAGTTGTTGGCCGATCGGAGGATCGAGGTTAATGCTCGGGATGTGGCTGGTTGGACGGCGCTGCATATAGCCGTGCAGAGGGGGTCAGGGGAGGGTTGTGGAGATGCTGTTGAGGCATGGCGGCGTGGATTTGGAAATTGGAGATGGGTGTGCGGGGGGGGACGGCGTTGGAGGTTGCGAGAAGGGCCGGGCCGGTGGGGAGTAGGCTCGTGGGGATGTTGGAGAGGGTCGGGGACGGGGTTGCACACTATATTTACGCTGGTGGGGGAGGTGCGGCGGAGTCATGACCATTACTAGAGTCGCTATTTCTAAGAATTGTGGTGGTACAGTAGCTCTTTTTAGATAGACACTGTCAATAGATGCTCGATCAATAGGAGACATGAAATTTTAGCTATATTACGCTTTCGGGAAATTCTTTTCCCCCATTCGGGTTTCGCAGCATATGGCCCCACCCGTACCCCGCGCAGGAGGCGACTTTTCGACCTCCCCAATCTGGTGCCCCCATCCACTAGCAACTTATGATACCGCATAACACTCCTACTATCTACGTCGCAAGAACACGACACACACGTAGGGAAGGTATGATACCGTAATTCACCGACCAATTCGAAGAAAAATCAAAAGCGATAATCTCGAGAAACCAAAGTTTTTCCTAAGGAAGTAAACACGGACTATCATACGAATCCGCACACAGTTGAGCAACGCACCCAGGTCCAAGAACGCATACGTATCCCACAGCGCACAGCACCCCGTTCCCACAGCGGGCACAGTACACTACACGCAACCACTGCACCACAGTTGAAGAAGGCCCTGATTATATAACAAACCATACAATTAAAGTTACGTGAGCACAATACAAATCCACCCAACACTAAAACCCGCATTCCAATGAACTTCAAACCCTACACCCGACCGAGTGACACTTTATGAACACAATTGCATCATAATTATCACACCAAATCACCCAATGCAAAACAGAATCTAAGAAGCCAAAAAGCCAACTAACCTACTTACATTCCCCATCATAAAACCACACGAATGACAGTGAATAAATAAATAAAGCGGGAAAAGAAAATTCACAACACCTCGGAAGAAAGATACAAGAATCAAAGTGAGTGTGGCGATAGGTAAAGGAAAGGAAGAGGAAGAGGAAAGGTCCTTCCAGCCGGCACCAATACTTCCTTATGATAAACGTTTCGCCCCGGGGTTTAATCCAAATTATCCACGACCTTCCTTTCTTCACCCGCCTCCCCTTCTGCCATGGGCATCACAGCCCCAACGTCTGCCTCCCCGCCCCATCTGCACAAGCCCTCCCGGGGCGGGAGGAGAGTGTAAGTAAAGGAAATAGACAACGCCAAAACACGCCACAATACTATTATGCCTTAAGCAAAACGAACATACAGCGCACAAGATCATATGAGCCGATGTAATGGGAGAGGTATAAAATAAGAAGATAATTGGTATAGGAGATAAGAGAATTGAGAATAAGAAAAAATACAAAGCAGGTCCAGGAGACATTCTAGTTCATGAAAAGTGAATAGTAAATAAGAGGACTGATAGTGATCGAAAAGGGCTAGGAACATTCCCTCAAGTTTTTGCTGCCTAGCCGGTGTTCTGGCGTTTTGCTTCCAAGTCTTGAGGTTCCGGTTCGAGTTCGCGGGGTCGTTTGGTGGAGGTGGGGGTTGTTGGAAGTTGTGTCGAGTCTATGGGGGTGGCGGTGGTAATAGTAGTCAGGGCGGGGGAGGATATGGGTACCGAGACCGGTTTAACGGCTGGGGGTGAAGCGCGGAGAGGAGGTGCTTGCGCGGGTGCAGGTGAAACAGGAGCGGGCGTATATACCGTTACTGAAGGACTAGCAGAAGAACTACTAGCAGCGGCTGCCGCGGCGGCTAGCTCCTTTTTCTTCTTAGCCAGCAACAGTCTCTTGATTAGGGCAGCCCTCTCCTCTGGCGAAAGAGCTTTGACATCAATGGGAACGGGTGGTTTATTAGCCTGAGGAGTCGGCACTGGTGCACGGCTGCTAGTAGCAAAAGGAGCACCACCAACATTATTACTCTGGCCAGCCGGTTGAGCAAGCGCGGCAGGGGTTGAAGTAGTAGCAGTGACACCAACAGCCGAAGCAGCAACCTCCTTCCCCTTCCCGGACTGGGTCTGTTCATGCTGTTGCTGGTATTGTTGTGGCACCGGTGATTGGGTAGCAACCCTCGTCTGATCGATCTGCTTAATAATAGCAGTCAACTTCCTAATAGCCTCCATTGCACCAGGGTCTTTATCCACTAAGCTGCGCACCACCTCAGTTGCCATCTTTATCAACTCAGGGGAGCGTGGCCCGGGGGCATCCTTGTGTTGCCGGATCAACGCTTGGAGTCCAATGATTGCCTCGTTAAAGTCTGAATTATGTCCACCACCCTGCGCATTGGCTGGAGGCTGCTGCTGTGAAGGAGGTATAGGCTGCTGCTGCTTCAAACTAGCGGCACTAGGGATCGGCGCGTGGTATGCGGGGGGTGGGCGAGGGGCCGGAACAGTACTTGGCGCTGGCGGAGCTTGTTGGTATTGCGGCTGCTGGGATTGGGGGTATGGTAGGTATTGAGGGGGTTGTGGAATGGACTGAGGTGGAGCGCCATTGTAGTATTGAAGTGATGGCGCCTGCCCGTTCTGAACATTGCGATGGCCATTTGAAATACCGGATGCGTAACCTGTAGAGTTTATAGAGCGAGTAGCCGCGCTACCTTTCTTCTCCTTCTCAATGCTGACACCTTTTGTACAACTCCATAACCAGCCTTTTCCACTGCGCTCGACTTTGTAGAAAGCTTTGTGTTGGCCAAGATTGTGCCTGACGCTGCTCTGCCACCCATTGGTAGTGACCCTTAATTTGTAGTAAGGATACTTCCGCTCAATGGCCTTGTAGATTTCTGGTAGAGTTAGGGCACCTCTCTCAGAAGACGAAATTGCCTCATGGATAAGAACGACATAAGATGCCGAAGGCTTCAACAAAGCTTCAGGAGGATAATCAGCTTCATTGATCTCAGGAGAGGGAGTGCGCTTCCTCTTTGGGGGTGGCTTTTTTTCCTTCCTTGGTTTTCCCTTCTTTTGCTCCTTCGGGGCTGGCTGGTAAACAACTGGCGCAGGCTGGGCCTGGGGCAAATCATAGGAAAGAGCGGGATCAATCGGCATAGACATAGCTAAATTGGCAGCCGCTAAGGGCGCAAGGTTTTGCAGGTCGTCATCATAAGAGGGGTGATACATTTCGGTATCGCGTTGAGGATTTGCAGGGTTTTCTTGTTGTGGCTGCTGGGTAGAAGACGAAGGTTGTTGTGGGAGAGGTGGTTGTAGCGGAGTTTGAGTTTGTACCTCAACTTTCTTCTCCTTGGGGGGTCGCCCTGGACCCTTTCGTTCTTGGGTCGGGGCAGAGGGCTTTTCAGATTTGGCCGAAGGTGGAGGGGGAAGGTATAACTTCCTTTCCTTCTTGACATCCTCCCCCCCACCCTTCGCCGACACTGGGAGATGTGACTTTTTTCTCTCCTTCTCCTTCTCCTTCTCCTTCTGCAATCGCTCTTTTTGACGTCGACGCTCCTCCTTCTGTTGTTGAACTTCCAATCGCTTTTTCTCGCGCTTTTCTCTTTGTCGCCTTTCCTTCTCCTTTGCTTTTGCTCGCTCTGCCGCAGCTTTCTCTTTCTCCAGTTCCTTTTGCTGGGCTTTGGTCTGATTCTTTCGAGGCCTCCCCCGGCCGCGCCTCTCAAACTTAATGGGCTCAGGGCTTGGAGAGTCCTCTTTCTCCTCCGAGTCTTCCGCCTCAGGATTCTCCATATCGCCCTCTTCGCCCTCACCCTCTCCATCCCCATCATTGATATCCTGATCGCTCTCCTCCCCGCTCTCATTTTCCCTATCGTCATCACTTCCATTTACACTATCCTCATCATTATCACCCATGTCCACATCTGGATCACTCAAATCGCTCTCCATGTCGTCATCATCACTAAAGGAAAAGGGCATTTTCCCTTTGGTAATCTTGCCCTTTCCACCCTTCCCCTTTCCACCCTTTCCTTCGCCCATTCCTCCACTCGTAGCAAGGGGTTCAATAACTTCCGGACCTCCCTCCAAGTGCTCCGGAACGTAAACCACAAAGCTAACACCTCCAATCTGAACCTTGGTCCCTTCTTTTGGGTCGATAATAAGCTTCGTCCCCACCTGCACAAACTCTTCATTGACAAACGCGCCATTCTTGCCCATGATATCTAGTTCAAACCACCCCCGGACAGCATTGTAAGCCAATTTCGCGTGTTTACGAGATATATTCTTTTTAGGGGGGGCAGCGCTAGCAACTTCCTGCTCCCCAGAGGGATTCGGAGGGGGGAGATAAATCATAGGCGTCTCATCCTCCTGAGTAAAGCGATTACCACGATTCCCATACTGGAACCCGAACGGATCTCTAAAAAGCGGGAACTGCGGCTGCCCTGGAAACGCCGAGCCCCTATGGGATGTGGCGGGAGCAACGCTGCTCCCGCCACTAGTGGTGGACTTGCTCTTCTTGCTGCTCGCATCATCCTTCTTCTTTCTCCGCTTCTTCTTCTCTCTCTTCATGCCCATGACGCCAGGTGTCGTCGGGTGTTCGAATCCGAACCCGTTGCCCCCGCCGATAACTGTACTCCCATCCGGGCCAACCTGTTGAAAAGTGTTACTGGTAGCGCCCTCCATGCGGCCGAATATGACTGAAGAATTCTTGACGTAATAAACATTTCCGTCATCAAAATTCAGCTTTATAAACGCGTCGATGGTATGCTCGTATTCTAGTTCCTGGCTACCCCCACCGGCGCCATCGAACCCGGTTGCGTGGATGAGCTGGTCCATCCTATCACGGCGTAGCTCTTCCAACCCGGCGATCCCCGCGTTAGCTGATGACCGTCGGCGATTGGGTGAAGTCGGGTCTCCTAGCTCATGTAGGGCTCCAGGTTCCACGATCGGCGATGGTGGAGGGATGCCGCCGAAGACGAGCGGTCGACAGGCCTCGGCGGCCCGACGCATGTTCTCTACTTGCTGCTGGGGTGTGGAGAGCTGGGGCTGAGGCACCGGTAACCTCTCTGACATATCCGGGGAGCCAAGTTGGAGCGGCGGGGGTGTAGTCATAAGAGCAGATGGGGCAGCGGGCGCGGCGATGTCACCGGCGGCGGCGGTGGTAGTGACGCCATCTGTAGTGACAATGCTGGTAATGGCTGAAGTCCCGGCGGCGGCGGCGGCGGCGGAGATTAGTGGCACCTCTTCCTCGATCCTACTAGTAACATCTTTCTCCACCTTTTCCCTTTCTTCCTTCTTTTCCTTTTCTTCCTTTAATTGTTCTGTGGTAATGTCGTCATTATCCTTCATTTCCAAAGCTCCACCGACGTCCCCCTCCGCAACAGAACCCACTCGCTGAATTGTCTTGTCATCATCAAGTTCCATTGCATCTTTGTTTTCCTCCAGAGGAGCGCTAGGTGCACAGGTGTCGCCTTTCGCATCCATATTTGCATCTAATCGAGGTTGCGCGTCCAAGCCCGTAGGACTGAACGACCGACTCTCCATGATTGCCTTTGTCTCTTCCCCTCCGACGTGCAAAGGGGTCGATAATAAAAACAGCTGGATCCTAATCAGGTCAGGTTCGTCACGGCAGAAATTGGCGGAGTGGTTGTTGATCGATTCGAGGGGGGTGAAAGAGGGAGGAGAGGGGGCGGTTCGTACAGGTGTGGACGTATGTAAAAAGTGTCTGATGTGGTCAAACGGTTATTAAGGATTTAACTTGGAGATCTCCCTTTCGCACGCACTCAGTCTCTCGCTCATTCACTCGAAAGGAAGGAAAGAAAGGACAGATGATTGATGGGGCTCCCGATTCGCCCACTTCGAGGTACATGTGGCTTGGCAAACGGCCAAGACTGCAAAACTATTCAGAATGAAGGGAAAAATGGTTACCCTTCTGGTATTAGAATTCTGTTTGAAGGACATATATTACAAGGATTTACAGGGAACAGGAAGGAAAGAAAAGGAAAAAAAGAAACCTCAGAAATCTGACTAACCCTGTAGATTGTGATTCCTTATCTCCTGAGTTCACTTATCGTATCTTTAATCAGATTATCCTCACCCCTCTCGCCAGTATCATGGACCCCCGCAATCAATCTGAACCAAACAATGAACCAACAAAAACCCAACCCACCACAATAACCCAATAACCACCATCAAAATTAATATATGAATCCTCAATAGTCCACCCATGGAGCCATCCTCTTCCTCCTTCTCCTCCTCACCACCTTACAAACAATCCGGTTCCAAACTCCTCCCGCTCAATCAAATCCCCTCATGCCAGCCTAACACACGAGTCCGTTTCCTCGGCTGGTACCTCCTTCTCCCCTTCCGTCCTTCCCTCTCATCCTTGCGGGAAAACAGCTCAAATTGACAACCATACTTAACAGCATAGCTTCCTATGATACGACAAACGCCCAACTAAGCCTATCTCATCCTCCTTCGCCAGTCCTGATAAAGACCGACGTCTCGCTACTGACAAGTTCGCTCTCCATGGGAGCTTTGAGGGATGGGGAGTGGGTCAATGTCATTGGGGATACCCAGGAAGGGGAAGAGGTGTTGGTTAGGGCTATAACACTCTGGTCGGCTGGTGGAATTAATCTAGGGAAATATGAGAAGGGGGTGAAGGGGAGGTTGGAGGTCGATGCCCTGAGTTGATTGAAGAGAGGCTATTTTGCCATCCTTCAATCCGCTGTAGGCATAGGCTTTTCTCTGTAGTATCACGTTGGCCGGATACCCGTCATGGGTAAACGAATCTGTAGGTTGCCCTTTTGTTCTTCTCGTTTGCTGCCGCTTCGCCTTGATTTTCCTGGGGCGCTCCCCCCTTGCACTACATCGTGGCCCGTGGGATGGGTTGGGGGAGTCCGGCACTGCCCGTTTACCGGTATCGCTCCCTGCTTACTCTCATGATATAGTACCTCCCGCTTGAACATCTATACTGACATCTACCGTCTAGGCAGAGCATACAACTACAATAGTTAAATACAGATAAAAATAATATGCTGCGAGGCCTAGTGAAACCCAAGTTCTATTCCCAGGGCTGTATATTGACTTCCAAAAAAAAAACCACCCACCCAACGAGAGAACGGATCTAGAGATCAGAACGCGGCGGAGGAAAACCCTATCCTAACCCAACCGTATGCAGTCTAATAGTATATAGCAATCCATGCAAGTGAAAAATACAACAAAAGAAAAGAAAGTACTAATAATACAACTTCAACCTCACACCCCCCCCCCCCTTTAACACCCCCACCTCGGATTATCCTGCCCCCCACTCAGCCATCCTTCCCTCCACCCAGCAGCCTTTCTACCAACAACCCCAACATCAACCCTCTCCTCCGCAAGCTTTCCGAAGCAATCCTTCAGCACATCCAACACTACACACCCCCTACCAATCCTCAGCCCCCGCTCATCACCCCTTACCCACCCAACCGGATTTCCCTGGCGCACATATATGCCTACAAATTTGCCCGCATTCCTATACACCTCACTCCCGATAGCTGCGGCGAGGAGACACAATGCAACAGAGTACAGATCCGACTGGAACGTCGGCAGCGGGTGCGGAGCTGTCACAGCTGCCGTCGAGGCTCTAGAACTAGAAGTTGGAGTAACCGGCGGCGTAACCTGTGAGCCAGAAGTGGAGGGCCTAGAAATGAACGACTCGAGAAGCTCAGGTGCGCAGAAGGAGGTAGTAACCGCATTTACTGGCTCGGGCAACTCCCCACCGTCGAGGTGAAAATGGCTAGACGAGAAGTCCACCACAACAGGCTCGTACAGTTTCATCCTGCAAGAGGCCCACGCCGCATCCTCGAGATTGCCATCAGTTGGACGAAATTCCCGCAGGAGGATATTACTCCACTTGACATCCCCATGAACAACCCCCACCTCCTTAAGCTGGGAGAACACGCGGGCCAACCGCTCGGCCAGGAACAACCACTGCCCCATCCCAACAACTGGCCTCCTCATATTGGCCATGGCATCCCCCCCTCCCTCCTTCTCCACAGCCAACTCCCGAGCCTTCCGCTCAACAAAGCTCTCCAACGTCCCCATGCTCACCAACTCCATAAACAATGACGACGAGGCAACATCAAACCCGCGGAACTGCGCAATCTTCAGGTCCGGAAGGGCCGTAGCCAAGTAGTGCAATATCTTCGCCTCCTTCTCAATCACTTCTCGACTCGTGGGCGTGGAGGGCGTCTTCACCGCTATATTGTGAGAACGGATAGCATACACTTTCGACCACGCACCCTCGCCGAGGAGGAATTGTCGTTGCTGGATTATCGATGGGGCCGTTGGCACGTCGATACTTGGTGGTGGTAGCGGTGCGATTGCGTTTAGTAATGTCGTCAAGTCTTGAGATGTGCCCAAGGGGGAGGTCAGTGAATATGGAGTTATCGGCGGCGTGAACTCCTGCTGCGGTGGGAGGGAGTAGGGGTATGTGGGTGGGATGATGATTGGCACCACCTTTCTCCTGGTGTTGCTTTCCATTTTGTTGTTGTGCTGCTGGCAGTTTATTCCTAAAGAAGGCTCTTCCTGTCGAGGATGAGTAGTGAGGAGCCGGTATCCAAATATTTATACGATATCAATCGTAGGCCTAAAGGGGAGAGGGAGAGAAAAAAAAGCCTTCCCAAGCCGTACGTACGTATGTATGCGCCTGAGTGTGTGTGTGAGAGATGAGCGCAGGCTGGCGTAGAAGGAAAAAGAGTCCGATTGTAATAGGGACACGGTGCAGTGGTAACGCCGTAGCATACATTGCGTTACTTTTACCCTCAAGCAGGCAGGTAACGTTTGACAGGTAAGTGGGTGTCCGGGGTAATCTGCGGCGGGGGGAGAGTTCAAGTTTGACAGACAATGATGTGCCCTACATTTCAAATAACAGTTAATAATTATAAAAGTGGGACAACGAAGCACGAAACCAGCTCCGAGTTTAGTGGACCGGGTCAAATGTGCACGTCACTAACGTGCCATGCGGCACGGGGAGCTTGAAGGTTGAAAAGAGAAAAAAAAAGTCGAGAAAAGAGTGATAAGAAAGGTGGGGATAGAGTGATACCTGGAAATATTTGTGGAGGTTGAATGGGGCTAGGGTGCCTCAGTGGTGCTGCTGCACACACAGAGGTAAAACCCACTTCTGCCTCTGCGGGCTCCTTCCTCTGCCTTGCGCTCTACGAATTGTGAGTATATAAAAAATCTGTATGAATTGATAGCATAAGATTAAACTCCATTTCAATGTTGCCTATCCTCTTTAACCTACAGTACTCCCCAAAGAAAAGAGGAAAAAATAAAAAAACCGCCAATGATAACTCAACACTCTTCTCCTTTCTTCCGGTATCAACTTGCGCCCCAATGGCAGTCGCCCCCCCCCCCCTTACAAGCACTGTATAGCGCTCAATTTGGAGAACACCCTCTATAAATTTCCAAACAAACGGTAGTTAGAGGCACTTAGAGCTCCTCCTCGGAAACTTTTCTTTTTCCCTTCTTTTTATCCCGTCTCATGCCTCAATCTTATTATATGCTTCGTTGTGTGTGAACAAAAACCAGATAAGCCCCTACAACCCACCACTCACAACTCACCACACTCCCGTTTGGCTTTGGATTATTATTTCTTCTGCTCTTCAAAAGCTGGTCGGAGGGGGGTTGCGGGGAACCGACGCAATGGGTGATAATCAACTAATCCAACCGAATTCGCCGAAGCCCCGACACAGGTACCCATGATTTGGTAACAGCAACCGTGGGGAATGTCCTGGAGGGGCTCGAATTCTCTTTGCTTTTTTTTAAAAAAGTTCAAGATGCGCACGGCCGTTGCGGCTCTGGCTGGAGGAATGCCGGCACCGGCAGTTTACCCTTTAACCGAACCAGGATGGCCATGTCTCGCCTATGGTCTGAGGTAGAGTGAGCACTCGTCGTCCTTCCCTGAATGTATCAAAATCAATGGTTGTGATCGTTCGAAAACTTGAGCAAAATCTGGGGAAGACGTTATGACATCCACCAAAGTGAGGTGTAAGAGCTCCTGCGCTCACCCCGTTAGGTGTTTGGTGCCGTTGGAATGACAAGAATTGATTTCATATCATGACTGCCCATGGTCGAGGTTTAAAGATTCAACCGAACCCGTGGTAGGCCACGAGCACCGTGATTCGTCAAGCTCGCTGTGCCATCTGCATGGGTCCCCCTCATAGTGCCAACTGAGATCCAATATATTTAACGCTCTGTGTAGCACAATAGAAGAAGTGGTAGACCATGCCGGCTAAGCAAGTGTCGGGAGAATTTTATAGCAGGAGATTCCTCTGCCCCCCAACGACTTCAACGGTCAACAAGGAACCTGTGTGACTGAGAAACAACAACAAATTAACTTTGCTCGGGTATCCATACTTTTTGACTGCACACTACACTCACCCCGCGGCTAGGTGATGCTTAATTGAAAAGCATAACGTGTTGACTAACTGCCTGAATGAATTCTAGGCCGTAAGAATCCCCTCTGCCTCCGCACGCGCATGCACGAACCCCGGGCGAATTTGAGGTTGCACTGTGCTTGCTAATGAGCTTTGTTCGGGTTAGTGCGGGAAAGTTCGGGAGTGGAAGAAATCAAAGTTGTTGAACACCATCTCGAAATACCTCTTCAAAGTCTGAAATACCCGTAAAGCAATGGTCAGGTGGGGCTTAGATATAATATCCGTGCTTGTTAGACTTTTTTACGTGCCGCGGAGCCGAACTATAAGCAGTGGAGCCCATAACATTCACTGATAACAGGAGTTTCCAGTTTTGCGAGTGACACATTATGACCGCTGAAGTTAGCCAAGATATCCGTTAAGCTCCATGACCGGAGCCAGAGTTAGAGAGAGCACCATTAGCCATCTGTGAAAACATCGTATGATACATTGGCAGCATAGACACTATGGTGCGGGGTAGTACCTACTGCTAACATCCAGGCTGAGCCGAGTCCAACCACCGATCTCTAGAACCGGGAGCGAACCTTAGCCCGACCTCCTCGCAACACAGAACATGCAGAGTATGTAGCACAGCCCCGGTATATGGTGACTGTGTAACTCAACAGCTCGCGGTAGTTAAAATGAGTGAAAGATAGGAAGGAAGCAGAAGATAGGGAACAAGAGGGCGTAAGAAGCCTTATATGGGCTGCCTGAGAGAGGGGGCCTGACAAAGGAGGGAGATGCAAGGCTTTCACCCATCCGTGAATACGCTAAAGCGTATTCAGGGGCAGCTCCATCATTGTTGGGCTCCTCGTCATCCCTAAGTGCCCGGAAAATCATTCAATATGCTGACTAACATCATAGCGAGAATATCCAGCAACTAAGATAGAGGGCATTCTCAGGGGCTGACCACTCTCTTAGTATGCATACCCCAATAAAATTACCGCAGCCGAGATTTTGGCCAAATTTGAACTCGGGTTATTCACTCTCTTTACGAGTGACGGTTCGTGAACCCAGACCTCCCCCAACCTGCTTGGAAACAAAATGTTGTCTCTCGGTACAACCCTTGTATCCTACAGTTGCAAATTCCATGAGGTCTTTCCAAAGGACAAGCATTCAGTTTTGCATGTCCCGGCGATACAAACTTTTCCGATATTCCTAGACACATACGGGTGAGCTCTTAGGTAGCCAGGGTTCAAAAGCACCTGCATTCAAATAAATCACATGGGGCATCTACAGGGGTTCTGTTATGCAGAGCTTTGAAGAGCAGAATAATAGTGATAAACTATTTACCCGACATCAACATACAAGACCACTAGGATCTACGCACCATCCTCTTCATCTATAGACCAGCGAGGTATTCTGACACCAGACAAACTCCTGGCGAAATGACACAGTGTATGCAACATCCGTCTCCCTATTAAACTAACCACAACCTCTTCAATCTTCCTCCGGGGGCTCATAGGCTTTAACCAGCATCTCCGAGAACTTTCTCAGTTTGTCGCTCCCCCTGACCTCCTCTACAAGCAGCGGGCACTTGACAACGTTGAAGTCCTCATCATAAAGTTCCTCAATCTGCTCGAGATATTTCTTTTGCATCCGTCGTCTAGCGGTGCATTGCTCGCAGGTAGAGCCCTTTTGAGGGAAGAGGAGCTGGTTGACAACGATGCTATGTGTGTCAATCTGGTAGTTGTTGAGTTCTTGGATCATGCGCTCGGTCTCATATAGGGAAAGGAACTCCGGAATACAAACACAGATAAAGCTATTTATCAAGGTCAGATACCTCTAATGTAACCTGGGCTAACCCCACCGCTTCCGCTAACAGTAGAAGGGGTGTGCTCACGTAGTAAGGTCAGGGTCTTTGAACTGCTTGGAAACTTCACCAATAACCTCCCTCATGCCTTCCATTTTCTGCATCATCTCATCGACACCACCCGGCCCACCCTGAGCTCCTAGAATACCGTTAAGCATTGGCCCGAACTTTCCACTTAATTGAGAAATCTTCGACAGAGCCTTCTCCAGTACCGCAGGGAACTGGAGGAAGCGCAGGGTATGACCAGTAGGAGCGGTATCGAAAACAATAGTCGAGTACGAAAGGGACTTGACCTGCTTCAAAACTTCGGCAAAGGACATAGCTTCGTCTACTCCAGGGATCTGAAGGTGATCCGTCAGCCCCGACGATCTTTCCTTGAAAGTAAAAGATGACAACATACAGTAAAAGCAAGATCTTGCATCATGTTCCCCAATGGATTTTGCGAGCCCTCAGCTAGAGCGAACGTCAGACAACCGAGAATTAATGTTTCTTTACCACTATTGCAGAAAAAAGTCTCCTAAGCTCACCTCCTTCAATCAACTCCTGCATGCTACCATTCGGATCAATCTCCATAGCACTCAGATTCTCAAACCCCTCAACCTTCCTCGCTTCCTTGCCAAACTTCTGATTAAAGGCATCACTTAAATTGTGTGCAGGATCCGTAGATATCAGCAGAACACTCTCCCGGACTTTAGCAAGCTGGATAGCAAGGGAGCAAGAAGTGGTAGTCTTTCCGACCCCACCCTTCCCACCGACAAAAATCCATCGTAGGCTCTTCTGGTCGAGAATGGATTGGAGGGTGGGTTCAAGCGGGTCGAGATCCGAATCGACGAAGGTCGAAGACATCTTAAAATATGGTTTGTGGGGGGGGGGGGAGGGGTTTTCGAGGTGTTGTTGTGATAAAGTTTTTATTGACAACAGCGGTATGGAAGCTAGGTTTGATATGACGGGGTGGTGGAAATTCTTGGTGGGATGGAACTGAACTTCGTGGACGAACGTGGGGCAGGGGAGACGTGGCGACCGGCAGGGGTTCCGCCACCCGGGTGGGCTAGGCGAAATTATTTGCCGGGTTCAAGGCTCGAAGTTATTCTTTGCGACAGCCTTCATCACTTTCTCTGCTCGTAAATTTCTGACGGTATGACACTCGAGTAGGCTATAGCTATTAATAAGGCTCACAAAAAAAACCCCTGCGGGGTTAATTATTCAGTTGATCAAAAGATTGGAAGTTACTCTAAAAGCAAACAAAGAGAGGATATGACAGAAAGTGTCAAGTCTCAGAAACAAACAAGAATTCTCAAACCAGGTTGAACAGCGACGGCCCTACAGTAGCGCCATTGATATATTTATATACCTGGTCAAAAATTCAACTCTCGATACAGCACTTCCAGTTGAAGTTTCGTGAAACTAGACACAAATTAACCAAACCCCAAAAATCATCAAAAAGTCTCTCCAAAGTCAGTCACGTGCCTTTTCCGACAAACTAACAGAATAGCATTTATATCCCCAAAACCCATACCTCTGTATAATCCCCCGGAAGCTTGGACGCACCGGCCGTTAGCTAACGTCGAGAACTCGAAGCAGACACAAGGAGTTTGTAAATTTATCGGTATGATAATATTATAATGTGGAGAAAAAATTCCATGTATCATAGGCCTCTTCAAAAGATGTCTCCTTCTTGCCAACTCCCTTACGGTACTGTATAGTGCTCGTTAGGGGCCCCCCCCCCCCGCTCCCATAGGCGACTTCAGCCCAGAAACCGGAGTTTACACATTCTGCTGTCTCTCCCTCTACTCGTACTATACCAGTGTCTCCCCAAGTATCATACTGTAGTTATTATACGATGTGGTCTCGGCATTTTGGCCGGCCCCTTATACAATCCCAGCACCCCACTGTTTTTGATACAGATTCTTCGTGTTACTATTATAGATACAACTATCCAGGCCAGCTCCCGGAACATACCATTCTTCCACCGCCCACAGCTCTTTCAAGGGCTACAACAACGCCGCGGGAACAGCTCCTATATACTATCAGTCCCGAACGGCAGATTCGGGAATCATTCCCGGTCCTTATGCACCTCCCCACTTGCGCTAAAATGTTTCTTTCAAAAACAAGGTGTGAGGGGTTTTTTTTTACGAGGGACAGGTATCGTGCTGTGCGATAATTAAATAATGTCTTGAAAGAAAGCTGGTCATGGTACATGAAAGGCTGTCAAGCATTTTTCAATCACCATCTATCCCGGGGTAAACGTCCTTGCCTAGAAGTTTTTGGAAGGCTTTAGGTATGATACTTTCGCAAGAGCCCGGGGGTCTCTGGAGCGAAATGGCATTTTCCGGAGGGATGTTGCAGCAAGGTTCTCTAGAGCTAGTTTGTGATAATACCACACCATGGCATCCATGATGGCTGGGTGCACCTGTGCAGTATCCAACTCCCAAAAGCGCTTTCTCAGAGCCACTGTACCTGCGATACTACTTAACTAATCATCTGCGTGCTATTCTCGCCCGCCTAGCATGCGCGGATTCCTTCCGCTTTTGTCGCCGTAAAACGCGAACACTCATCCCGCGAAAAAGGAGCCCAACGTATCATCCAGTACAAACACTCACTGATCGTAGTCCCCTTTCAACCACGGTACCCTAACAACAAATAGCAGAAGACACCAACGCATACTCCAGAAGAGCCACCAGCATCCCCCCCCCCCCAACTTCTCCACCAGAAATCCAAGAACACGGCCTACCGCCACGCCCAACTCTAACTCACAATCCTCAGCCTTACCTCCCACCCCAACCCCCAACCCCCACAGCCAAACGCCAAGCTATTACACAAACACCAGGTAAACAACAGCGCTAGAGACTACCCCTCCCTCCAGCACGCCCAATTTTAAGAACCACGATATAAGGGTGGCACCCAAACTTCCCACGTCATCCAACCTTCGAGTGACACTACATGATTCCCGCGCCTTGCTTTGGAGGGGGGGGGGGGGGAGAAAAGGGAAAAAATATGTAAGACAAAATCCCAATGCTTAACCTGACCACATCACACAAATACCGTGGTGTCCAAAATTGAGGTTCCACGAAGCGTGTACTGTGCAGTACTAGTACGGTAATTGACCTGGCAGTTCGTATAACAGAGTGAGGCCAGCTCAACACAAGCGCTATCGTGGGAAATGCTGGATGTTGTTCCACGACCATGACAGCTCTCCAATCTTGCGCTTCCGGAGTACGCTCCGTAGGCTAATATAGCAGGTTACGATGCTTCCCTTTTTTCTTTTTTCTTTCCTTTCCTTTTTCCCTTTCCCTTTCCCTTTCTTTCTTTTTGTGTGGTCTGCACATCGAGTATTCCGATTCCATCGCCGTGCCGTCGGGTGAAGTCATAATGTACGTAGTCACCGCTGGGCTGCACTGAACTACTCCCCATCACCCCGGCAGCGCGATATTGCTGCCTGATAAGCGTACCAACAGACCGTATCAAACCCAACATACCGGTAGCCTGAGTAAAAATGTCATATACGACAGCACCCCTATCCAAACCTCACTTCACGATCCCAGTGCGTAATAGGAACAGAGAGAGGCGGGGTAATCCAACCTGAACTCTACTTCCTCTCTCAAGTGGTAAGGAAAAAAAGGTTGTTCTATCATACAAAGTTAACCCGGTCACGCGGTGCGATGGAATGGAAGATCTAATAGGCGTTCTTACCGATAGACGCAGCTTCCTCTCGAGAAACCAACAGGCAGGAAGGAGGGAGGGAGGGAGGGAGGGAAGAAAGAAAGAAAGAAAAGAAGGTAGGCTGGAGTGGGGTTTGCATTGTGCCGTATATCAATGTGATATAACCACAAGTGGTAGGTGCGAATTCGTTCTTCACCCCCGGTTCTCCCCTCTCCTCTCTCCCCTCCTCATTCGCATAATACAAATTACGGTACTTTTTCCAGATCTGAGATTGGCCCACCCGCTCC
>Ga0307509_10005260_pt1 | contig 18121 bp, 16 predicted proteins | sample 10_EM_MG_FD_202245 | JGI IMG/M metagenome (GOLD analysis project Ga0307509, IMG submission 202245) | Populus trichocarpa ectomycorrhiza microbial communities from riparian zone in the Pacific Northwest, United States - 10_EM | ecosystem: Host-associated > Plants > Roots > Unclassified | place...
GTAGACCTCGGACAGACCCTGAGCAGGACAGGGTGCTCGCACAAGGTCGGAAGTAGTGGTGAATGTCAAAGGCTTAAATCTGATATCTACTTAAGTTTAAGCGTTTGGCATTCTACTTCGACAACCCACTTTTCCTCGAGAGAACTAAATTGAGTGAAGCTTCGAGCTTAACTATATTATGTTTTACTGTTGATTCTTCTGAATTATTTTACCTCATCTTTATCTTCTACTTTGAGTGTTTGGTACGGTCGCAACCTTAGAGTTCACCTCTCTACAGGGTGCCCCCGTTAGAGTCGCCCCGAGACTTTGATTGCTATTAGCGCGCTTCAATCTAGCCTGGGTCTACACAGACGCCAGGTGTATTAGCATTTGATATTGATAGATTTCATAGAGTATGATACTTAGACTTAGAATAAATTGATTTCTCATAGCACGTCTTTCAAGTCAGAGGAGTTCAGCTTCGTCGGCATAACGTGAGGTTGCCCTCGTGTTCTTTTTGATGTATGATGCACAGGATTGGCGTCTTTGGCTTAACTCTTTCTAGACGCTAAGAGATGCCAAGATACATCGCTGTACGCTACGTCTCTTGCCGTCACACTCATGATGAGGCTTAAAACTACATTTAATGACATGCAAAGGGAGTATCCACGGACGGAGTATTGTTTTTCACTTAACAATTCATTGTCTATTATCTCAATGCTTTTAAATCGCAATTGCTGCTTTCTATCCGCAATCGTTGTTTGTCAGGCCCACGATACCTTACGACAAGAGCTTTCTACACCCTACCCTACCATGGCATGTACAGTATATACCCTGGCAAAAATACAAACAAGTAAGAGCAAGCGCACACACAAGCTCTTGCTCTTGACAACGCCTATAGAAGGACCCCTCATGCTACCCGATCCACCTCTTCTTCCTCTTACATCCAGACCCTCCACATCTAGCTTCGCCCTTTTCAATTGCGCCCTGATGTCCTACGTCCGCAGAGATCTCTATGTCAAGCACAATCCATATCCTCTGTGCCTTACCTGACTTCGTGTCAATAGCCTGAGTCGGCCAACCATTTTGTTTGCCCTGGTGGTTGGATTGAATTCATTCATCTACACACAAATGGCGCACCCAGGCACAGCGAGACGTCCATTACACTAGGGAAAGTAAGCAAATAACCACTCCTACCATTTGAGAATAACATTAATAACTCTCTTCATGTCAGACGTCCTGTGCAGCTGCCTCGCACGTCCGAAATTCAGAGCGGCATACAAAGAAGAACTCTCACACGTTCAGGAGCCAGTCACCCTGCGGAAGAGGGATCGTAAGCAATAATTAAAACCCCCCCCCGGAGCCCAGATGTGCAATCATATGATGGCGAAATGACATAGCGATATATGTAATGAATAGAGATCCAGAGCCTGTTGAGTACGCACACTTCCAACCGGCCATGGAGGATTCAAGGTATGTATAGCCAAACTATCCAGTAATGTGAAATAGTTATAATAACAATCTAACTCAAAGAAGGACCGTAAATGGTGACATTGCGTACGCAAAATGGTGGTGTGGATTCAAGCATCCACCTTGGACATCTGCTGTCTATGCTACATGGCACGAGCAAATAAAGACCTATATGATACCTCGCCTCCTAGACCCCGGTCGCCTAACCGAATCGCAAGTCAACTCAATTATATCTTTCGTTCGCAGCCTTTTGCCAGTCAAGAAGCATATTGAGCTTATGAAAAGCCAGCACCATACAGAAGATGTTAGGGAGCTCATCCATTATCTGAAGATTCTGTTCAAAGATTTGGGCAAGAAACTCCAGAGGTCGAATGAGCGTCAAAAGGCTGAACGTGATATTCGTGGAGACTTAGCGGAACCTCCAGGTAAGTGTTATCCATCATTATTCTGTTAGCGCCTCACTGACAGCTGTCCCTAGTGCCTCATTCTGATTGGCACTCCCCATTTTCCCCACGTGATTTGAGCATGCATATTATTCGTCGCACAGGCCCGCTGGCTGCCTGGCATCCGTTCCACAGCCACAAGTGGTTTGTAAAAGACTCTGTCAGGGGAATCGCCTGGGGGGTTCTGACTAGAACGAGCATCATGGATTGGCTCCGGGTAGTAAGAGGGCAAGACATAGAGAAGGAAATCCGATGCCCCCGCTATCTAATTGGTGCGATAGGAGAAGGTGCTACCATGGTATGTCAGAAGCTGGAAGATCCACTCACCCTACGCCAGCTCATATTTCTCAATAGAAATGACAACATTTGTGCGTGGTTCCTCGCTAACAATGGCCAAGATCCCCTGGACCTAATGGTTCTCGAGTCACGTCGCGAAGATAGAGAGAACCTGGACGAAACCCCCAAGCCTCCCAATGGGAGATACCCCTTGTTTGACCGCGAAGTCTAGGATGACTCTGCTGGAGGAGAAGGCTCTATGGGGGCAATAGTGAAGGAAGAGTCTGGTGACGACGAGGAATAGCTAGAGGCCGAGCCTGCGGGGGAAACTCGGGCCCCTCCCGGCGGAGGCGTGATCTATCTGGACGACGGGAACGTAAGTATCTAAACCAATGAGGTAGTCAGCAACATTTCACATCAAAACGGGAGAGCTAATTGCAGATATAGGATCAGGCACAGGGAGATCCAGGCCCCTCAACACGCCGGCAGAATATTCCATTGCAAATTGAAGTACCCGTGAGCTGTAATCCCATCGCACCGGCATCGGGGGTGTCCTCCTCAGGCCCATCTGGGCCTTCCGAGTTGGAAAAGCTTTGAGCGCACCGTGCAATTGCCAAGCAGCACCCGTGGATGCGCGATTTGCTGGTTAACCCCAGGCTTGTAGATGTGAGGCCTCAAGGGCACAATAACATCAAGGACACACCACCTGCCAGTCTATCTATGTTTTGCAACGAACGCCCAGTCTCACCTCCCGCCACACCGCTTGCTGGTCTAGATCACACAAATTCTGAGAAACTGATGGAACATTCCTCTCCACCACCGGAAGTTCCCTCACCTACCACCAATATGTCCCCGACATGGCCACCAGCTACAGTAACAACCCCAGCCCGCAGATTTCCAATCCCTAGTTCTGCGCACGCCCCAAACTACATGCAAAATGCATCTGAAGTGCGCCCTTCCTTGAGACGTCATGACTTGGGCAGCAAATAACACCAGATTCACTTGTGTCTGGTGTAATCTTTTTTTCATTTTTACCCCAACTACCTTAATGTATACTTGTTTCTTTTTTCTTTTAGAGTCATAGATTTTCTGCTTGAAATTTGTAGCTAGTACCGGACAGGACACAATAATCATACCATTGCGCCCTTGCTTCAGCTTCTCTTGTTCTTACTTCCCTTATTAGAACTAGACGATTACCAAGGATGCAGAACGTGAAAACTGCTATCCAGACGTTCAGTAGTGTTGATACGACGGCCGGAGATGAGATTCGATATAACTAATCCACATTCGGCGTGGTGGGTGTCTTGTTAGAATTGGTGTCGCTCACCGATACTCGTTGTGGCTAGTTTTTGCCTACGCTCAGACATCGACAACGCCACCTACATTAGGGATCCTCGTATCAGGTTGAACCTTTTCATACCAGAGTCTAGACAAACATCCTACCTTGAGCTCGTCCAGAGTACAAACTTGATGATAAACAAGCAGAAAAATCCCTTTTCGCAGACGAATAGTTTTTTCAATACCCAGTGACAGTATGTGATTCCCACCCGGTCCTAAGTCCTAGCGTATTAGACCTAATACGTCCCATTCAACAAAACAGCAAACTCTTCTCCATCACCATCCAATCTACTGTATTTTTCTACATCCTAATTCCTATCCTATACTATATTACTTGACCTTCATCAAACGTCTAGCATTCAAATATGAGACAACCATAAGCCAACTCACGCAGCCAACCCACTCCTGGAGTAGGCAATCTGAACTGATATAGGCACAACATTGTACAGGATGATAATGCACCCAGATCAGGAATACAGTGAATCAATTCAAACAGCTCTCACAGAGCACAGTGGACCTCTCAGAATTCTTCCCTACGGCTGAATGGAAGATGTCTTCTTACACCACAAGCAAAGTGCTCCTGCAGGGGTATTAGACATACCGGCAGGCTCAGCCTTCCATTAGTGAATAAAGACCTATAGTTACCATACCTCACGATTCTGAGTTCAAAAAAGACAAGCCAACTCCCCCCTCCCGCACCAGTGTTGGGACGGCGCTACATCGGCAGACACCGATGTAGTTGCGTCCCCTCACCAAGGACATGGTCCTTGGAGACCTCCTCGTAACCCCGTATACATCGCGGCCATCCGTCGGACTGGATCCCATTCGCAGGATATATGAGGGAAGGGCTTTGGCGAACCTATGCAGGTAGTTCGAGCCAAATCGGTCACTGTCACATAAGGTTACTGAGCACTGAAGACGGGAGTCGCAAAGGTGTTCACTAAGTGACGGGATGTTTTTACAGACAATGGTTAAGCAACATCATTCTATACTCCACGCTCCCATGATGAAAGTCGCAGAAGTGAATGGTTTTGTGGGATGAGGTAGTTTGAGACATCAAGCATACTCGCACTCACATACGTCACTAGTGTTCTTCAGATACTGATGAAACCATACGATAATGATATGACTATAGAGAGATAATGGCCATTGGTGCGATTATGGGGACAAGTCTATCTTATGCCTTGCAGCTGTCGAGTACAGGACACACCTGCAATGCTGAGAGGTTCGATAACAAAGCTGGCCCCTTTGTTGGTTTGATCATGGAGACCACTCTGCGTATGCAGTGGTAAGCAAACTTCCATGTTGACGAAGATAGATCGTAACGAATAGACTGATGTGTGGGAGCACCATCAGGAAACTCATGGTGTTGCGATCCAGAAGTCAAGTGAGATAACAGAATTGTCAGGGTCAAATGGTATTCACACCTTTGAAGAAAAGATGGAATCGTTAATAGATACTTAGTTAGTATGACAACTAGATGTAGCCGGCCACCACCCAGACACGGCATATAAATATTGAGGTGTCTCCTGAGCTATTTGAACATCATCAACCTATAAAGAAAAGATCTTATCAATATAAAACATTTACGATAGAAAATCTTTTATCACTTTACCTACCTCTACTGTAGTTCTTGAGCCTTCCTAGACAATCTCCGTCTACAATAAAGATTGTCGGCCTGAGTTATCTAGCAAGACTTTGGAATAGGTTGCCGCCTAACAAGGGGCACTTTACACACAGTACCATATAACGAACACGAGGCCAATCAGGATGAGGATGAATAACCAAGAACAGAAACTGTTTCTCTAACTGAGGATCGCTGCGATGAGTACCAAAACTTCCACATATCTAATGATACCGAATTGGACACAGAGCCAAACATAAATAAGACGGAGATTCCTGATGGCACGACATCAGTAATGGGTCGGAATCAGGGAGAAACGAATCAACAACCAGGTATTAACTTTCCAAATTTCGACCACCTCTGGATCTCAGGAAGCAACCCTCGTCAGACGTACCCCTGCTACACGAGTACGTATAATACAAATTAGCATGTACACTTCACCAACGACATCTTGCCATTCTAGGTATCATAGTCTTCATCACCATTGGCTACACACAGAGCAACAACATTGGCAGTCCGATTCTCAAGCCCTTCAAATGACCAAAGTATGCCATGACATGAGCACATCTGGCCTATTACTAAGTCACAATGCAATACAGCTACAGAAGCAGAGACAGCTGTAGTAGCGAGTGCGAAGGGACTTATTCTCTTGACCATCCTTTTTGATAGACCTCTCTCTAGCCCGGTAGCATTGACCACTGAGGTGCACCGTGTTTGGCTTCAGGCGCTCAATCACATATCTGATGCAGGGAATATAGACACATCTGAGGAAAGCATAAAATTGGTAAGTAGACTTAATTCAAATGAGAAGAAGGCTTGTAGAAGTAGTACTGACCTTTTCAGATACGCCAAAAATACTCTGGTTTAAGATCCCAGTTTGTTTACCACTTAAAGTAGAGATTGTAAAATTGTATGATCTCTCTGAAACCCCAACGGCAATTGCGTGTCATGTCCTGCTAAACCAGGATAGATTTATGTGCTTACCGAGAGGATATGAGGTGCATTTGAGCCGATTAACGAGCTGACCTGTCCTGTCGCAACTAATCAAACTGAACTCGATGCAGAAAATCACAAATCAATTCCTGGCACTCCAGATTCCCAAGGCCATATGGGGAGAGTACTTCAAGGGCAAGAAAATGTGTAGGATTCTCAATCTAGTATTTCTTGAGTGCATCAACAGCACCATGATTTGCTTAAGGTGTGCTATAATCTACCATACACCACAAGCATGGCAGACTGGAATATATAAGGAACCAGTCAACTTCAAACCTGAAGCGGTTGAAGGTCAGTCAAAACCCTATCTAATCTCCTGCCTCAGAACACTACCTTAATGGCAACTATTGAAAGATCTTTTTGCAACCAGAAGCAAACGTGGGCTTCTTACCCAGATGTTGTTCAAACCATAATTCTTGACAAAATTTGATCGACCATCCGAGCAAAGATAGAGAGAGAGCACGGTGTCCGCCACGATCGTTGTGAAGGTTTCACCAATGACAGAGTTGCAGTAGCGGCCAAATTAAAGAGTCAGAATTTGACCAACGTTCCGCGATAGACAGCACTACGGAGTCCAACTCCCATAAACCTGCATTTTGGGGCACTGGTCGATAATCAAAATCATTCACAGACAACTGATTCATCCTTCAATTTAGGAGCCGTATTAGCTGCAGGGCTTCCTAGCTATCTTGATTGCAATCCTCTGAGTCTGGACAATTGACCGAAAGAGACAGGGGTATTAGGAATCACTTGAAGCTGTAAAATAGAAAGTACAATGCTCAGACGATTAGGGTATTGTTGATTAAGGGGTCAGACACTGCAGACTATGTGAACATATAGAGACCAGGGGGCGGACACACCCCATCCAGATGCATAGTTTATACGTCCAGAGCATTATTACCTCCTACTAATGCAACCATGAGTAATGTGAAAATCGTGTATCATAATGACATTATAGCAAGAAAGATAACATACTGATCTCTAATAACTATTAGTTTTTTGGAACAAACAAGATGCTTGCTTAGTGACAATTTGTGAAAAAGGGCAGGAGAGTGGTAGGTACTGGACTAGGCATGAATTTGGTGCTTATTGTCAGAAGATATATACTCCAAACTTTCTTCCTTTATATAAGCTTTTAGAAAGGGCTGATAATGATATTGAAATAGTTGAGGACAATTATTGTTTTCATAATTCTCACCATTAAGGAAGATATAAGATTCTGCAGGAAGTTGTTCAAGTGCTGTAAGATAAGGACCTTCTGGTCTGCCATCTTAAATTCTAGAGAATATTTGGTCTTTCTTTAAGAAAAGATTTCAAGAGGCTTGTAACATGACTAGGTAATGTTCCTATAACAGAACTGATATCATTTGTCACAAATTGTGACTAAGCAAGGCAGATTTCACATGACTAATACTTGTTATACTTTCAATACAAACTCTTTACCTAAACCTCTTACTTGTATGCAAGCAACCTAGTTCTATAACCATAGAACTTCCCACACCTCTCCCCATTATAAGATGGTGGGGTTAGACACGATAGACTATAAGATAGTCTAGCTATGAATGAAGAAGACTATAAGATAGTCTTGCACAAAAACACTCTCATATCTTTGTCCCAGGCGGGAAAGGACAACAAACTAAACCTATAAGATAGTCTAATCATGATCAATGACTATAAGATATTCTAGAGAACTACATAAGCAAGTTGTTACCTGTTGCACATTAAGCTCTACTGAGTAGGATTGTTACATCATTGAGCTTCAGCAGGAGGTTTGTGAGAAAATACCATAAATGAGAGTCTATTGGTTCTTTACCAGCATGCCAAGAAGGATTACTACTTTAACATAGAGGCATTGAGGCCACACTAACTTGTAAATTGTGCTCAGGAGACACATGTTTCTTACTCTCATTTTTCTCTTCTTCTACTCCAATTGTTAATCAGGAGTTGGGTTTTCTTTTCTGAGTTCATGATATCCCTATTGTACTTGCGCGTTGCAGAAGTTTCCGGAAATGTGGAGACTTGGCATTGGACTTTGGAGGAGGCAACAGCTAAGTTAGCGCCAAGCCAAAGTCCACATTTCCGGAAACTTCTGCAGTGCGCCAGTACACCAAGCCTTGTGTGCGGGGTTGTATTAAATATTTAGTATATATTTTTTAAAGGTCAAATAAAATATGTAAAAATAATATACTGTTTTTATACCATATTATACCATATTAGACAAAACCGTATAAATACAATCTCACCCCTACCCGCCAGACCCCTTCTTGACGTGCCAAGGCGTGTCACAATTGCGGCATTTGTGGCTTCGGGATTTTTGTTTTAGCCAATCCTTTCTTCGCATTGCCCAATCCTTCTGAGAACGAGAACGAGAGCGGAGGCAGTGAAGGGAGCTGACAAAAAGGAGGGGCAAAAGTGATTCTCACTGGAGAAGGAGCCAAAGAGAGAAGGAAGACAAGGAGGATTATGCGATACTCCGTGATGGCACAAGCTCTCCATCCTAGGCCCCATCGGCGGACCGGAAGGGAAAAAATAAATCAAAGTAAATAAGTAAAGAATTCAAGCAAGGAGTCATAGCATTAAAATAAAAATAAAAAACCCTCGAATCATACAGTACCTGATATCAGTTTCAATATCAACGACGCTCGCGATAACTAATCCTTCACCCACTAGTAGACAGGGTTTGTCTTCCACGGTCGGTCTATTTGTATTGCGCCCCTATAAGGAGGGAAGACCCTTCCCCCATTAACAAGTCCCTCCTAAGGCTCCCTATGCATAGTAAAACCACCATATCAACTCACTAAGATAATTCAAGTCCAAATCTCACCACGCCTTCCAGAAACCAACATCCGATCCCCAGGGTGCCGGAAGGGGAGAATGCAATATGGCATTACCATCACCGCAGGAGTGTGGACAAGACAGAAATAAGAAACCCCGCGGGTGAAACTTTTGCCCTCAGCTCCTATTCAGGGGAATGTATCTGCACATATTCTCACTCGATAGCTCTGGACTAAGGGTGCGGGAGGTCAGAAGAGGCCGGGTTTGAGGGGCAAAGTAAAGGGACCGATTGAAAGAGAGAGTTGTTGTCTTGCTTGCTCGTCTATTGACACTCCTGTGACTGCCTTACTTATAACAATCCGTAGCATGAATATACATCAATAGGACTCTTGTCATTTCCTAGATCCTCATGTTTCAAGCGGCCTAGCAACCAGCCGAATATATCCACACATCATCACATTGAAGTAATACTCGGATTATACTCTCGATAAAGGGCATGGCGGCCCCCAGCTCTTGGCCGGGTAGAGACGAGGGTTTCGAACGACGAAAATTGCCAAAGTATTCTGATCATTCGCCCCTGTGCGTTTGCCCCAAGAGTTCTAAAGATTTGTGCGGCAGTGTAACTACCAGACAAGTGTATTTTGCCCAGGACTTTGAGTCCTCTACTATTCTGCTAGCAGAATAATTGTGCGACATGGCAACCGTCATTCAGATAAAATAGGTAACATGAGACCGATTTATTTCCTCTTGATATTGCATGCCTGTACTATCAATTCCATCCTTCTCGGCCAGCCACCCATTGCTACTACCCGTTGCTTGTAATGTGTGGCGCCAGAGCAGAATCGGAGAAAATGGAAGAATAAAGCAAGAAAGTTAAGCCAAGAATGTGAAACATGCCAGATCCCCATTGTAGTGCGCCCCCTCCGAACCACCCGAATTAAGGAAAGAAGTGTAAGAAAAAAGTAAAATCCACCAGGAAAAACTAGAGATAATTCCTTAGCGCAACTGAACCCTGCCTGTCCACGCCATTCACCCATTACTCCATTATTAGGTTTATAAGCAACATCCCCCTTTCACCCCTATATTAAGAACCAGGAGTAATGCAGTGTTAGGAGGGCGGGGAAAGAGAAAAGGAATACACAAGAGGGAAGGTACGCCGAAAGCACAGAGATATAAGGGGAAAGGAAGGTGGAAGATGGCCTAGAATGGAAAAAATGATAATGGCCGGAAAAAAATGGATAAAGAGAAAGAAATCCTCTGAACAAGAAAGAAACAAGGGCAACGAGGCTGATACAAAAAAAAAAAGGCCGAATAAAAATTATCGGACATGTATGGTAAGTCTTAGATATCACCCGATGCACAAACATAAGCAGCCCCAGAATGTCGAGAGAAAACCGCCGGTGTAAGAGGTATCGTGTGCCACCAGCGTGATTTCCATTGAGGGGCATGATACACTTCAAAAGAAAGGCAAGTAGTATAAAACATCACGGCCATTCGTGTGCAGCACCCCGAACTGTAGGGTGAAAAGATTGATCATCTCCACCAGCCCCAGCGATATCAGAGTTGCTATCAGGGGAGGTTTCAGAAACCGGAGTTGGCAGCGAACCAGAGCCTTTGGAATCTAATCGCATCTCGGTGAGCAGAGCTCTCATCTCCTTAACATCGTGTCTGGCGGAGTCCTTAGGAAACTCTGCGTCTCGCATGTCAACTAATTGCCGGATAGACATACCGATGGCTGTCTCGGTGTTATTAGTTATCCAGGTGTGCTTCAGTTGGGGGTCATTCCAGATTTCCGACATTCTATTACGAAAGGCGAGTGGGTAAACGAAACTATCGAATCCGTTGTTAGCAGCCGAAACCGCATTGGAAACACCGGACGTTGCATACCCCATCTGCTCAATCTTAGCCAATTGCTTCTGAATCCATCTTCTATATCGTTTGTTATTAGGAATCCAAAGAGCCGACAGACCCAGTGGGGCCTGGGCAGCCAGGAGTGCACCAGAAGGAGCATCGGGATACACCTCAACAGCAGCCAACACATTGCAGATCTCTATGGCCAAATCCTGCAGAGACACCTCAGGCCCTGTACCATTCGTGAGAGCGATTTGGTGTTTAAGCATAATAATCAGGCCGTAGTAGTCGCACACAAGGAAATTAACCGCCCATTTGTTCCCCTTGTAGATAGTCGCAGGCTCAAAAGGACAATCATCCTCTGCACACGTGCTAGCCTTTTTTAAAACTTTCTCAGCCCCGCTCATGATCGCTGGATCCAGTGACTCAAACCAGGATTTGCACGCCTGTAATAGCCTCGCTGACTCATTCAGAAAATCTTCCATGATTATAAGCCCTTGGGACCGCTTCGCAGTCAGTATCGAGATATCCATAGCGAGGTCTCTAAACTCGCAGGATGCATTTTCAACCTTGAGGCTGATGCTGTCCGGGTTCGCTTCGGTCTCCCTGTGGACGGCCCGCCTGTTGAAATCGGACCATTGGCTGTCCACAGTGGTTCGATGCCCTGCCATCATGGCTACCAATACATCAAAATGAGCAAACCAATTGAATACCATTCGTCGTTGAGCAGTCTCAGACATGGTCTCTGGGGTCCACAATGCTGTTAAGATTTTGGTTGCTGCGTTTCTATGCTCCATAAGATTCATCCAATCCCCAAGATATTCCTGAAACATGTGAGCAAATGCCAACAACCAAACAAAGCCTATCAAAACAATACCTCAAAACTAGCCAGTTGAAGGATAGTAACAATAGTTGACATAGTATGTTCCTCATCCAAGGAGACCCTGAGAAGACCAACGGATTTGTTGTAATATTCCAAGAACGTCTGAAACACCCCGGTTTTGTGATGAACGCTGTAATGGAAGGAAGAGAAAGCTGCAACAGCATAAAGAAGAGCTTCGTTATTCACAGCGAGCTCCAGAAGGGTTGTTTTAAAAAAATTACTATTGTCGGATTTAAGAAGGTAATGGTGACAGGTAAGCATCTGCCGGTGATAGTTAAGGTAAAATGCAATATCGTGGGGAAGATGCGCCCATTCTGCAGAGTTGACAAGACTTGCATGCGAAGCCGTCCTTCGAAGAGATGTAGCTGGGGAGGTAGGCTCTGAAGAGTCAGGATAATAAGAATTGTCATTTCTCGGCGAGGGGCTAGGGTCCATCAAAGAGCCCGTTTTTCGAGGTTTGCCGCGTCGACCCTGATCAGACGAAGACGGCCACGATTCTCGGCGTTGGGTTCCTCTCAGGTATCCCAGGCTCGCGGACGTCCTTAACCTTGGTCCTTCTCCCGGAGCCGGTCTGTCATCGTCAAAGTAATCATCGAATTCATCCTCTTCCTCCAATTCGTCAAGGGACGAACTCCCTTCCCTCGAAACAGGCGGTTTCTCCCGTCTGTTCTTCAGCGCCGACATGGATTTGGACGGAACCACGTCGGGATAGGTGCATTCCCTTCCACCCTTTTGACACCCTGTATATCGAAACCTATGTTAGTATCCACAACCTTTAATCCAATTCAAAGGTGATCTGGTGGATTTACGTTCACAAACAGGGTGCGTCTCGTCGCACTAGAATCAGTAATAATAACAGAGTCAATGGGTGAGTTCTAACAATAGTTGAAATTGGGGAAGTGGAATGCTTGTTAGGAGCGGGAGGGAGATAGGCGGGGTGTATGAGCGGGATACCTGAATACCACGACCATGTAGATCATGATTGGGAGGAGGCTTATTACCTTGACGCGGCGTGTTCTGCATGTAAAACATCCTGACCTCGTGCGGCGATGTTTTACTGTCTCCGTCCCCGGAGCACTCTTTCTACGAACCCTTGATGGTTTTGTCCCAGTTGTCATGTTTCCACCTTCTGGTACAACAAAAAATGTAGTCAGAGGCGGGTGATCAAAACGAGCATTACCGCTGAGAATGCTAGTGTTGCTGTTGCTATTGAAGCTCTGGATACCGGCGGATGTTTGCACTGTTGAGGCTGATGACGTTGTTGTAAAGTGAGTCGCGTCTGGCGTGATATGAGATGAAGATTGATACAACCCCGTCATGACCAAGTAAAAATATCTTATCTTTTCGCTTGTTTGAAAGGAAAGAACAAAAGGAAGAAAGAAAAGGGAAAAATGACCTTGAAGGGGTTAAAAGAGAGAAAAAGACAAAAGGAACGAATTATAAAAAAAAGTCTAGAAGAAAAATTGATAACCCTATTCTTCACTCGTTACTCAATGTGTCCACTCCCACTGTTATTGCTGGTGATGGCAAATGATTTCTTGGGTGCCTCGCTGCTGTGGTTGACCTTCACCGTTTCCGTGTTTTTCTTAAGATCAACAAAAAAAAAAAGAACCTTAAAAGAGAGAAGCTTTGGGGAGAGGGGAAGGGGGAGCCCTCAAAAAGAACAGATGAACAAGAGAGTGGACGCTACAGAACGGCAGGCAACCCGCCGTGCAGACGCGGAGAGCAACTTAGACAGACACAGTTCAAAGAGACGACTCGGTCAAAAAAAGGGCCGTCTAGGAGAGACAACCCCGAAAAGCAAGTCTGGAAAACAAGGAGAACCCCTAGTCAGAACCCTCAGACAATTCCAGGCTAAAGCAGCCGGTTCCTAGTTTGAGTCTTACTTATTCTCCTTGACCCTTCTCTGTTCACTGCTGCAGGAAATAATTGCCCCCCCTCGCTATTCCTTGGGCCCGTTCTTGAACTATTAGACACTCTGACACTTGGGAATTCAATGAACAAGTAACGAAAGGGGTACGATGTTACCAGGAGTTGATCGAGAATGTTGCTGCTTCGAGCAATAGGATCGACAGAAAGAAAAGCCAACCCCTCCCGCAACATCCAAATTGGAAGAAAGGAGCAAGAAAAAAGAAAGGAAAAGTTATATATGGAAGAAAAGGCAAGAATGGTAAATAAGCCTCGATGAAGGGAAGGTGGCCAGTGGAACCCCCGGAGATAGGTCAGGTTCTGATATAGGTATTACCAAATACCGGGAACTTTCGTGAGATATGAGTGCCGTCGAGCTAGCATTTGGACGACAAATACCGTAAGATATGGGGGTAAATTTAAAATAAAAGTTAAAAGTTAAAAATTCACCAAGTATCAGACAAAAGGACGAGAGGAAGAAGAAAAACAAGAGAAGCTGCAGTTCCTCAATCCACCCACCTTCTTGAATCCCAATCTCAATGGGAAAGAAAAAGAGAAAAAGAAAGGAAACAATAAGAAAGGAATCAAAAAATAAATCGAAAAATAAATCAAATGGAAAGAAGTAAACAAGCTCACCCCCTCTCCGAATCTGAACTCTTTCCTATCCTACCGCATCGTATGCTGTCTAGAGCTATAACTTCCACCTACAGAGTGGGGATGGGAACCCGGACTTCGGAAAATGCGCAATTCTTATGTATGTGCGGTGATGCCCAGAGGCCTGCACGAGGCGCGAATTGAGCTCTAAGCTCTAGATCTTCACTGAGGGAAAAAAGGTGTCTCTATCGCTGAAGCATGTGCATCACAACTCAAGAAAAGATGTCCAACCCGTGCGCCCAATTGCATGGCTGCGGGGGCCAAGGGGCAAAACAAACCATGTGGTAGCGGGACGAAAATGCAGGCCTAGGCATGCCGATGGGAAGGGTTTACTGTTCGAGGAGGGTATCAGGCATTGAGGAGACATGGATCGAAAATAGCGAGTGTGAGAGAGAGGAAATGCAAGTAGAAAGGGAACAAGTTATGTGACAGCCCTGTAAGTCGCTTGCCTCCTGGTGGCTCGCTTTGTGGGTGTTCAACCAGATTTGTAGGCACACTCCCCCCAGGAGGCTGAGTGCGAGGAGGGAAGCATCAGATAGCTACTCTATGCAAAGTAACTCTGCCCAAATCTACATCCAACCCTTTTCAACCAAACTCAGCATGCGGGGAAGACCAGACGAGACCAATCCTGCGATCAAGACTGGTCGAACCAAAGGTTGGAAAGGGCCTCCTCGTCCTTTCCGCCCCTCCTTTGGAGCACAGGAAGAGAATTGCGGGAACAAAGTCCAAAAAACAAATAATGGGGAGTGTGGAGAGGATTTCAGCGGGGTGTTGCAAAGCGCAGTGCACCATATGCGTTTACATATTTGATCCCCTCCACTAGAATGAAAAGGAGAAAGAAGAGAACCTGTTGGATGGGGTAAAGTAGATAATTCAAGCTAGATATGGATTGATTTATTATAAAGTAGATACCGGTATGAGACTATTCCCTGGTACTCTGATGATACTACGGTACACTCAAGCACTCCACGGGCAGAAAAAGAGTAAGATCCGATAGAGTGCTAGGCACCGCAAATCGGCGCTTGTGTTAATCCAAGATCGCTTATTAAGCAGGAAACCGCTTTTCTAAAGAGCATACCGGTGCATCTGTGCAGCGTCGGTAGGATATTGCTTGATACAGTTAGCCTGCGTCATGTTAATTTGGCAGCACTCATACAAAGATAATGAAATTTTGACCTGCCCTAATCTCACGGCAAGTGGAAATCCCTTTAAACCCTTCAGTAATTCTCTAAGAAATCATAAGGTATGATAAGCACTTTTGCAGAAGTTTTTGAGTTTAGGGGCCCTTGCTGTTGAACTAGGGGAGGGGTTGAAGTCGGGCATTGGAGTGGGTTGGGGGCTGGTTCGTATTGTCGGGCACCGTAACCACATTACGCAGTAACTTAATCCCAAAGAAAACCCAGGGTAATTCGAAACCTTCCTTGACTCTCAATTCGACCTATCCCCTCCCAGACATCTAGGCATCAGCAGGATGCAGGAAAAAAAGTGGAGAACACTGGCATGACCATCGATATCACAGTGGAAGGAAAAGGGGTACCATAGAGTGACAAAGAGGAACAAAGCAATTTGTGCGATGATACGAAATTGAATTTTCCTTCCTTCCTCAGAAGCGAAATGGATCCATTCTCGACAGTCCCCTGCCACGAGGTTGACAGCGGATCCATATCTGCCGATTATACGCCAGCTTCCGCAACATGGGAATTCCATTCGCAAGTCTACGTGCCTGTCGTGCCTCCGCCGAAATATGCGCGAGACTATGCACAAAGAGGAAAGCACTGAAGAAACATAGAATATTCGTAACACGGGGGAGGATTTCGGGGACGTCCTCCCCAAAAAGGCCACAAGAAATCAAAAACCATTATTGTGAGAAAAATTAAAAGCAAAAACCAGATATCAGACACATGTCTGAGGCTCCTAGTATTAATATGATACCGTATATAATCATATTGGCCATCTTGCTGCGACGGTCCATCGGGACAGAGGTGGATCATGGCCTCCTCTATCTCGATTTGAGTTTAGTCATATCAAAGCTGAACCGTGAATCCTATTCGGGGAGTTTCTTTCCCATTCCTTCTTTCTTTTTTTCCATTCCGCACTGACCCCCCTCAACGGCTGTGTCACCGGTTGTGAGAGGAGGCAGAGAGGAAGGAAGAAGAAAGCGGAGTCTTGACGAGGTCGAACGGGGTTCTTGCTGGGATAGATATGGAATGTTTGAGGGTACTCGAGTACGAGACAGGGAACATTGGCAGATGCCTTACTCGCGAGAGGGCTAAAGTATTGGAACAAACGGGGGGGCCAATGTCTGTGCGAGGAACAAAAAAAACACCTGTTATTTTCCTTCTTGGGTATCTTGGGATCTGAATAAAGGAATTTTAGCATCGGCCATCTTGGCCCCAGCTTGTTCAAATACTTATTTTTTTTGTTTTATAAAACTTTTTCCATTTCATGTCCTATCTGCTACTCTAAAGTGTTGACAAAATTCAAAAACAAATTATAATCTCCTCTCCTCCCGTCGACAATATACACTTATCCCAGATTCTTGAAAGAATAACAATACTTGCAATGGGTCTCACTATTCTAATCCAACATGTGATATAAGTGTATACTCGCTGGTTCATTTGCTATGCAGACGGTTCACAACCCTAACCCTGTCCCAACACAAGAAAAACTGAAATTCTTCGCTCTTTCCTCACCTCCCCATTCATCTCCTGTGATAAACTTACTTTGATAGGTAATTATTAGTCAATCTTCTTATAAGTTTCACTATTAGAAGCATTCATTTCTTGTTCAATATGTGCCTAGAAACACTTGGGTAGAGGCAGCAATGAGAACTTGTGCTGTACTAGTGCGAAGTGCACCCTAATCTGAAAAAAATAGCCAGTGAAGAAATCAAACAGGTATCTCAATTACTCTAACTCTCTATTCTAACACTACAGTATTATCTCTCAAGCCTAAAAACATGGTCTTTCTATGATTCAATGGTTGAGTATAGCAGCTAGGTGTTCTGCCGTGTGAAACAGCAGAGGGTTAGGGTTGTGAACGGTCCGCATTGCAAATGAACCAGCGAGTACTCTTATTCCTCAACAAATATTCCCTGACTCCAGCACCCTCCTCTCTTTCACCTCTTTATACTTCTTCTGCACTCTCAAAATTCCCTCCATTAGTAAAATGATATGCTAGGTCAGGTGATTTGCTGTTGAATTCTGAGTCTGGTGAATGTGACAGTTAGGCAGGAGCCTATCTCAAAGACTTCAAAGATAACTAACCAGGCTGATGATCTTTATCGTAGAGGGAGATTGTCTAAGAAGGCTCAGGTAACTAAAGTAGAGGTTGGTAGAGTGAAAAAGGATTTTCTAGCGAAAAGGTTTTATATTGATAAGATCTCTTCTCTATTGCTTTGTAACAATCCTACTCTGGTGGAGTTTAGTTATGCAACAGGTAACAAACCGCGAGAGTATTCTTCTTTCCGAGATTACTTATAATCTCTTCTTTCGTTCTTAGACTATCTTATAGTCTTCGTATCTCATGCCAATGTCTTATTGGGGAGAGATGGAGAGGAAACTTCTTATCGTAATCTTTTCTCACATGAGAGAGATGTGAGACTGTCCTTGTCTTAACAAGGTCGTAGTTGCTCTGACGCTTAAAGAGCTAGGTTGTTCGTATACAAGTGAGAGGTAAAGGTAAAGGTAACGGTAAAGTTATATTGTAAGAAAGTACTTAGATGGTAGCGTGAAGAGCTCTAACTACCATGACCTTTTTTTTATTTTTTTATTTTTTTTAATTCATATGCATTTGTTTAAGTACAAAGACAGCCATCCTCCGTCTCCTCTACACACCCGGCGATTGAAATCTCAACACCACGAGATTATCACCACTTTTCTTTTCTCCACCCCCCGCCATGAGCTTGCTCTAGGGGGTGGAGTCATA
>Ga0307509_10005261_pt1 | contig 18119 bp, 21 predicted proteins | sample 10_EM_MG_FD_202245 | JGI IMG/M metagenome (GOLD analysis project Ga0307509, IMG submission 202245) | Populus trichocarpa ectomycorrhiza microbial communities from riparian zone in the Pacific Northwest, United States - 10_EM | ecosystem: Host-associated > Plants > Roots > Unclassified | place...
CTCGGAAAGAAGAATACTCTCTCGGATATTCAAGAACGATCAAGAATATAAGGATAGTCTAATAAGAACCACGCAAGTAATTCGTTACCTGTTGCATAAATAACTGCACCCGTGTAGGATTGTTACAACAAGGTATTCTGTGTTTGCCTAAAGTACATAAAGGAGATAATTATATTGATTTCTACTTGAACCGATATGCTGCTTGTTGCCCGGAGGTACATCATTGAACTTTATCCATGCTATCTTGGCAATTATCGGCTAAACTTCAATCGGTCGCCACAGAATTTCTGTTTCACCGGAGGACCCACATTTAGGCACTTTGCACCAGAGGCTTTTGTAGGCCGGGCTGGGCCGGGTTGGGCTTTCGTGGGCCGGGCCTACTAATTGGTGGGCTGGGCTTTTGGTGGGGGCCCTTACATTGAAATACCTAAGCTAACCCGGGGGCCACAATCGCCACAGGATACCAGTACTAAGAGCGTTGCACCCCCACCCCGTGCATGTGCTATTGCCAACGCACAATAGGCAACCCACTTTACATATACACCCCTCAGATATCTATATCTATTACTTCCTCTCTAATTTATGGCGAGAACTTTCGTTGGCTACGTAAGTGATATGAAGAGAGAGGCTACAATGGGATCAACGGGTTGGAGAGTCGTGAAGCGGGATCTGGTCTTTGATGTGATCTGGTTTATGGCCTGCAAGACTTTTCTAGCTTTGGTACTTGTTATAGTGTACAACCACCGGGTGGAAGGTCTTGGCACCCCCACCAAAATCTCTACCCGAACGACGGTGATCACAACAACACCACACCTCATAACTCACTATGCCACCACCGCACATTCCTAAAAAGTATCTCAGTCCAGACGAGAGGTTCCGTATTATTAGTTTACAGTTACAGCAAAAGATCTGGGTAGACATTGTCCGCCAAATGGGTGAAAAGAAAAGCACAATCCGCAATATCGTCAATCACTTCCTCAGGCATGGTACCTACCATGACCTCCCGAAACTGGGCCGCATGCCCAAATTGGATGACCGTGCTCCGAGACGATTAGGACGTGCTGTTCTAAAAGACCATACAGCTACAATCCAAGATCTTGCACGAGAGGCTACTTTAGACTCTGGAGAAAATGCTGTGAAGAACTGATTAAAGGAGTTAAAGTTTGGAGTTTTCCGAGTGAAGAAGAAGTTTTGGCTGAGCAAGGATGCTATGAAAATGCGGAGGCAATGGTGCCTAAAGAAGAAAGAGTGGGCTGAAGGGGATTGGAGGAATATCATCTGGTGTGATGAGGTATGAATTGAGGTCGGTCTAAAGTCAGGACCATTGCGTATACGGCGCCGTCGGGGAACAGCATTGTGGCCGCCATATATTATCCCAACATTTCACTCTGGCAGGTTTGGTGTAAGCTTCTGGGCTGCTTACACTTATGGGAGTAGAACTCCTCTCATATTTCTTCGCCGGCGTACTCCTGAAGAGTATGAAAGAAAGAATCATTGTGGTGGACTGAATGCTACTCAGTATCGGGATGAAGCTTTGGCGCCACACCTTATTCCATATTGGAAGAAGCTTCAGGGAGACTCTCGTGGGCTATACTTCATGCAGGATGGTGCTGGACCACACCGGGCAAAGAAAATCAAGGGATTTCTTGAGAAGAGTGAGATCCAGATTTTATCATGGCCATCCTCTTCACCTGATTTGAATCCCATTGAGAACGTTTGGCATATGCTCAAACAAAGACTTGGGAAACAATTCAGGAAAAGGCATTCTTGCCCACAAACTGAGGAGGAGCTCATGCGGGCGGCAGCCCCGGAAGAATGTGAGCATATTCCACAGACGGTGCTTGATAGTTGGGTAGACTCAATACCACAACGGATTAAGGACGTTTTACGGGCACATGGAGGACATACTAAGTGGTCATGGAATCACTGGCTTCCCTGCTTTACTTTTATATATCTGTTGAAATTCTATTTTTTTTTTTGGTGTTGTATTCACTATTTTTTTCCTTAATGTCCTATCTTCGAAGCGCGGGGGGTGCCAAGACCTTCCACCCGGTGGTTGTACAGTACGGCTCCCGACTGCTCTTGATCCTGTACGCATTTCTTCTAGCATCATGGTGAGATTACCATGCTACTCTCTCTCTTTCTCTCTTCATGTGCTATCGCTTGCTGGGCTTGCTAGTCTCGAGCTGCCTAAAAAGAGACTAATCGTACGGTAATCGGTCAATTGAGTGTCAATACTGAAGTCTCATGCCCGCACTGTGGCCAACAAGCTATATAACCGCACCACCAAAGAGCATTCCTCCCCGTTTAGACCCACAAACCACAAAATTCTACCTGATCCCCGTAAAAGTAACCTCTCTTCTTATAGCATCCGAATGTGCGTCCCCTCGCTAATCCTCCCCACCATTATTCAATAGCTCCCGGGGCTTAGTCACTCTGCACCTGTTACCCGGAGCCCAATCCCAGATTCGACAAGGCGCATATCCTCCTCCTTAGCTTCCTCTATGGTTCGCGGCATCAACCTTCATTAGCACATTCCCCACAACCTCCTACAGAAGCTCACGCCACGAGAACCTACGATTCCAACGAACATCAACCATCCCAATCTCCTCATCAGGCACAATTTCAAAGGTAACAGTCTCGCCAGGGGCACACCGAACCCCCTCTCCCGAAATATCGGCATAACCACCTTCTAGTGGAACCTAAAAAAGTAAAAGGGAAAAAGGAACAAAAGGAAAAAACATAAATCAGCATTGAGAGATCGTCACAGTTTTAAATAGACAGACAAACCGATATGCCGAAGGCAATCCTACCGGACTCCCTCCTGGGCCGGCCATGATATGTCGTTTTCCCAATGAAAATCTCTTCCCGAAGTTTGTAGGCATACATCTGCCCGCGCCCACGGATGCTTGCCTCCACACCATCCCCGGCCTCCTCTGCCTTCCGGGGGTGACCAAGCTTATAGAAAAAGCCCAAAAAGCACTTGCCGACTGGTTCATCACGGGGGACTCTGAAGCTTACGAGCATTCTCTCTTCGTCCTTGGTGGACTTACTACCCGAGAAGTAGACCCTTCCGGATGTGGCCGCGGTGAAGGGGTTGTGGCGGTTGCTTTCCTTTATGGGGACGAGGAGGGTGGGCATCAGGTGTTGGTAATGCTCATAGCCCGTTTGAAGCTCCGGGTGGGGGTAGAGGGCAGGCTGGTCTTGGAACAGTGGGTCCCAGTGCTCTACTGCCTCTGAGGATGCTGAGGATAGGGCCGCGGTAGCGAGGATAGAACAGGCGGCTAAGACAAAGCGCATTGTGGAGGGGTCAGGGTGGATAAAGGGATGATGATCGTTATAGAAAGAACCGAGATTTCAAGCGATGGATAGGGTAATAAAAAGTAAGCCGGAGTGGGGACTGAGCAAATAGAACCAATCCGATGAGGTATTGAATCGCGAAAGGCTCGCACACGTCATGATGTAGAGTACGGTACAACCTCTCAAAATTTGGGGAGAGTCGGCACGTGACTTAGCAGGTAACGGGTAATTACAGAACCCTGCGCCGGAGGTGTCACAGCTAAATTTATCTTCTCCAGGAACCAAATGCCCTAGACCTTAAATTGTCGGTCCAAATTGTCATCCCGAGTGACCTATGATGATTCCTTCTATTCTGGACGAGAATCGCTTGAATGTAATATATTGTCTATAAATAAACAGAAAACCAGGGCGCAATCAGTGCTAATAAATGCTCAACTACCCTTTAAGCTCCTTAGGTCCTCTGGTTGTCCCGCATCCCTTTATCAATAAAAATAATCGGCATCATCTATTCACGACCCTCCAGCTCCTTTTCCGTGGCTCCAACAAAGATTCCCTCTATCCTCTACCTTTGGTGAGTTGGCTACAGTATCACCCCTAAAATCCTTGTCCTCGTCCTCGGTGTAACCACCGACCTCGTTGTCGTAATGGCTATTCGTTCGTGACATCTCCAATATTATCCCGCTCTTCGGATTTTCCAATTCTGCCTCAAAGTAAGCAATCGCCCCTTCTCCCCCACACATTTCAAACGAGTCCTGCGGAATTATAACCTACCATACCAGTGTAGCGCCATAGGCTTGTCTCTCACAGCAGCTGCAACCTCAAATCCTAAAACCTCCCCAAGCGGACAATGAAAGCGGTGTCCGAGTATCCCCGCTCGTCCACCCCTCATTGGTTGCTAAGCCACTGTTAGCTAATTAATAAGAGAAGCCTACTAGAAAGGATTGTTGGGAAACTCACAAAGAACCTGTATACCGGCCTCGAAGGATACCTAGGGGGCTTCGAGATCCATGGAGTCTTCTCGGCAACAACCTCATGGCAGGCGCACAGAGCATATATATCAAGGACGCACTCGCTACCAGTAAAACTCCAGTGGTATTCCGGAATATCTAGTGCAGGAGGTAGCTCCTCCGGGAGCTCGAAAATGAGCTGGCACGTGTTGAAGCGTTTATCATCTGGGATACGGAAGCTGACTGCTCACGTCAGGGGTGTTAGGCACTGATCTTTGACAATTCGGATGGACGAACCGAGGACAGTGATTTCGTCTCCGTTTTTTTCATCACCACTAAAGAAAATGTTGCCCGTGTGTTCGGTGATGTACGCTTTTGTCGGGAACGCCTGGGTAACGGGCACGATAAGCTCTGGGAAAACGAGCCTGGTTTCCTCGAACTCCGAGGCTAAGGCAATGCCCCTCAACAAAATTAGGGTAGTTAGGAAGAAGGAAATCATGGTGGGTGTCGGGTGCGCTAATGCGGGAAGCAGCTGACTCCTTAGCTACGGAGAGAAAGCATTGAGAGAAAGGTGATCGCAAGCAAGAAAGGGGGTTTCAATTCCGGGACTCTGAGGATGACGTATCCAGGGCAAGACGCCCCTTAGCATCCTCAGGCTCCTAGGAGCTCTTGTAAACTGGTACAGCGGCTCGATACAAACATAGACCGGCTAGAATACGAGTTCTAATACGCTATTATATATAACACAAATTTTAACCGAATCATTAAAGATCACTCGAAAAACCAACCGTGAGTCCTTCATACAATACATAAACTATCATACCCGGCTAACATACAAACAAGCAAACCACCACGGTATCGTTCTATGAAGCAGCACAAATCCGCCCTCATACATGACTATATACTCCCTTTTGATCACAAAATAAAGGAAAGTAATACAAAAACTCCAAACACCAATTCCCATTCTACAAAACCACAATATTACCAACTCTGATGTCCTTGACCCAGACACTCCACCTCCTCCTCAACGTCAAACTCCCCACCTCTCTCTCCCACTCCCTCCCACCGCCAGCCACCATAACCGCCATGATGCCATATTCGTTCTCTTTATCCAGCAACGGCCGAACGAGATCTTGTGGTGTCAAGGCATCCTTATCCAGCAATATCACTAGACGGATAAAGCTTGGCAGGTTCCTAAGCTTTTGGGAGAAAGAACATGAGCCACGAGGAACTATGAGAACTTGGGCAGTCTTCGGAATACTACTGGCCCGAATGGGTGCACAGGCGGGATCTTTGAGGATGTGGATGTTTGTGAATACTGGTGTTGTAGTCGGAATGTCCACCGCGCCTATACCTGTAGGAACAATCCCGGCGAAAGCGTGTAACTGTGGAGAGCTTGCGCTTGTTGGGGTTGCTTCGTCATCACGGCCGTCGTCCTCGTCATTGTACAAGCTGAGCAAATCGTTGAGCTGTGTTTCGAGACTTGTAAACCCCAGCCTGCTAAGTAATTCTCCAAGCGCCGTCTTGGTCTCTGGGATAATCGGCACCTGCTTCAGCTCCTCCTCGCGTTTAGCAGCACGAATGTCGTCCGCATACTGTACGATTAAGTCTATGTATTCGTGATCAAGCACAATCTGAAAGTTAGGGTCCATCGTTGCACCGCTCTTATCGATGACCTTGTCCTCAAGAAATACAATCTCGTTTTTGCCTAAGGAAGTTCCGCCAATATTGGTTATTCGGAGGACTCCATGTTCGTTTGTCATTCCCATACGGACCCCACGCATGCTGCCGGAAATACTGATGCCGCCCTGCACTCGTTTTACGATACCAGCAGTCGTGGCGCCGAAAATGTCGCTGGAGCTAGAGGCAGATGAGAGCTGTGTTTTAGGTTGCGGAAATATGAGATCGAAGGATTCAAGCGCTGGCAAGCGTGAGCAGATCGAGTCCGGGGAAACAAGATGTGGAGGGAGGGTCCAAGGATAAAAGGTTGAGTTAGAGGGTGACCAAAAGTATGAATTTTCTGCGTAAATGTCGAGATCCGAGGGCTGGAGAGGCGATAACTCCGTCGGAAGAGTCTTTGGGAGGAGGTGGAGCCTAGTGAAGTGCGAGGCGTGGAAAACATCGGGACGAGAAGCTGTGGGAGAGAAGAAAGTGATTGATGTTGGGGCCGGATTGGGACAGGACAATGGTGGCGCGGGATAGGTCGCAGATGACCGAGTCCGTTGCTTGGGTTTGGGGAGAATTATAGGATGTCCCTCTGTTGTGAATACCCACGGATCGTCCCCTTTGTGAAGAGGATGGTCTAAGTTGTCAGAATACGCTTATTAGAAAGAGGGAGAGCCAGACATACCTTCATCAAATAATAAGAATAAATAGGTCCATGTCTCACCTAGCCAAAAGCTCTCCATTCTATCTTGCCTTTCACCCGTCTTGACATCTTGTAAGCCCGCCCATCCGCACTTCCCCCAGCACCTCCTTTTAAGATCCCTCATGATCATTTCTCCGACATACAAGTACCAGGGGTCTTTCGTGGCCCGGTACAACATATACGTACTCTCAGCAAACTCCGGTCGCCCGGGATACCATCCCAAACCCCCTTCTACCGATCCAGTCCTAAAATTCCATCTCTCCGGCAATGCCGAGAACCTACTCCATAATGCAGAGTAGAACAGGTTTCCTCTAGTAGCTTCTTCAACTTCTCCACTAGCAGCCAATAATCCCGGCCAAAATGCACTGAGCGAATCCGTCCACGACGATGCACCCTGTACAGGAGCGCCGGTGCCTAGGTGGACATTACTCCACCACATGGTCGGGATTTCCATTCTCATATGCGTCCTGACAGCCTTACTGCTTTGTTCCCAGACTTTCCAAAACCACGAATCCTCGCCGGATTCGTCTCCAGCGAACAAGACAAAGGCTTTGAATGCGTATTCGAAAAAGCTGTCCATTCCGGCACCCACACCTCCGACAGGTCCATTCCAGAGCCCACTCTCAGCATCCACTCCACCACCGAACAATCCCAAGTCGCTCCGCCGATTCCAAACCGCCTCAAATGCTCTTTTAGCTGCTGCCTGGAACTGGAGGTCTCCGGTCAACCGGGATAGGGTTGTAAATTCCAACACCAACGAACCAGCACCAGCAGTGCAAGTTTCAGTGATCTCCTCTGAAGCTGTTTCCTTCACTCCCCCGGGCTTTGGGGGGCTGCCCCACCGCTTCTCGCTCTGGTGTTCCCCTGCTGGAGTCCAAGGCCGAGGGTCAGGGTGTGGATGCGGGGCACGCCGAGGATACCTGTAGAAAGCCGGGTTCTTTATCTTATGCGGGAGACCGTACCGAAGGTTAATCCGGGGGTAAGGAAGGCCGGTGGGAGATTCCGTGAGAGCGGGAAGTAACCGAAGGCCTAAATCGTAGGCTAAATCCAAAAGTTCATCCTTATACTCATACTTTGGCCGTACACCGACAGGTAATGAAGCCAACGATCGGGTGGCAAAAAGGTGAGCCGACAATAGTCCTCCCAAAGTCCTAATCGTTGTTTCGAACACCTAAAAGTTTAGACCTGGCACCCAAGTCCTGATGAGAACAACCTACCTGAACCTTAGCATCAATGTCAAACCCTCGAGACTCCCGACTCCTATTATGAAATCTCCCCCAAGAACTTGTCTTCTCACCACAATTCTCCGTAACCACATCGCACTCTTTCGGTTTATTGTACCTTTTGAACCTATCAGCTTAGTTCCGCAAGCCAACCAATCAACAAACCAATAAATCCTCACCACCTCCCCAACCGTTTCCCAAAACCTCTCCGCATCAAGGTCACTACTATCCGCCATCAGGGCAAGGGAGCTAAGCGTGTCGATGGCGGTGAGGGAGAAATCCCCCATTGCATCGTTCCGGCCGATGTTGTTCGGATTATCCCGGTCGCGGTGGTGAGGAGCGCATGATAAGGGCTTGATCTAGAATCTACACAGTCAGTCAGCTCATCCCAGAACGGTTAATCAAGAGGGCGCGCACGCGGAAGGGAGGGGGCAAAGGGGGGGTGAACCAGCCTCATCTTGAGGAAATGCCCGCATCATGTAGTTTTCCCAACCGTGGCGGAAATTCACGCGAGCTTCTTCCCTGAGCTCGAGTTTTCGATAAGGGGTCATGCAAAGGACTGTTAAACATTGTAGGAGGACCAGTATCGAGAGACATGTTCTTGCGCTCAGGGGCAGATGAGAGGCCATGGAGATGGGCTATCATATGGAGGTTAGGAGCTTAAGAAAAGGAGTATGCAGTGAACTGGAGATTCTGTGGCATCAGCTCTCCGGATTATTTCATGTCAATTTCGTGATTTTTCGGAGTTGTCAGCTTTGCAAAGATGCGACGGTTGCATGTTGAGAGACGGCCGGGTTATCTTGGTGGTTAGTCAGCTTTTCGGGGTTAGGGTTGTGGCAACGATCCGAACAGACATCGCGTATCATACAGTGGTCCTAGTAGAGCAACTGGGACCTTGAGCCTTGTGCGGAATGGCCCTTTGGCCTCTCGTGGAGTCCCAGTAATTTAAAATCCAGGCTTGATTAGCTGAGAGCCAATTCCAAGTTCTTGGCGGTCTAACAAACCAATAACTCGGCACACCGGGCAATGCGGGGTTACCGGGCACATTCACAAAACCGTTTTATAATATACTACGAAGGTTGGATGGTAAGCCCACACATTCCACACGCCAAACCTGTGGGGTTGGTGACCGTGCTTTTAATGCAAATATCTTAGGGTTGGTTGGTGGCCTATGTCCTCTAAAATAGGTACAAGTACCAGTATCATACTGCACAAGTACTCTAAAGGGATTATTAAACCGGAAAACATAACCCTTGCCTTTACGTACTCGAGCATGCATGGAGAAATATCGGATCAGCAGAAATAGTATTCAGATCCTTAATGACCCCGCCGAGTACCACCCCTGCCTAACATGGTAGGCTACTCGAGTATAGTACTCGAGTACTAGTACAGTAAGGGTATTCAAAGTTAAAAACAAGAATTTTAGAGTGAAAGTAAGGGTCAAACCTTGCATTAGTGTACTTTTCAGAACTAGCCAATAGAATTGACAGGAGTAGAGTTGGGTGTCTGAGGGCCCCCAAGGAAGCAACAAGATAATTATTCTAGTATGATAAATTAGCCTAGATTAAAGTAGGAAATTAGGTATCTTTATATGGAATGGAATGTAAATGAGGGAGAAATAATGGGAAAAAAAGATCATGAGTGACAACTGACCCTCCGATCGCGAAAAGAAAAAATAAGTCAGGCAATACGATTGACTCAGAGCATGCCATTTGGACGAGAGCGGAGACTGAACATGTAACCGCTTCCTGGGGGTAGCGGTCTTGCAAAGAAATATCAGTATTGACTCTAAGCAAACCGGTGGTATAAATGAGATCAAGTACTGGAGACGCCAACAAGTAATTGAATAGGCTCTATTACTGTATCGAATCTTCTAAGAGAAGACCAAGTGCTTTAGGCCTATACGAAGCTAAAAGATTCTTGAATCGAACTGAATAGAACATAACTGTTCAACTAAGTATATTGAAAACTCTGTCTGTCAAAGTCTGATCTCTCTAAATCCAGAGAGGTACAGGTCTTTAAATACCCTTGCGATAATCCTTCTTGCATCAATCATATCCAAATCCTAAGGCATCAAACAATACCTAATCCATAAACAATCAAATAATAAACCAGGCTTACAAACTTCTGGAGTTCGTATCCTAAAACAATACAAGTAACAAATAACAAATAACAAGGCTTACAAGACTCCAGAACTCGTATCCTAAAACAAAATATAACACAAACTAACAAGGCATACAAGTCTCCTGAACTCGTATCCTCATCAGCAAAAACAATAGCTTGCGTCCTGAGCGTCAGGTGCGTCTGATGCACCTGAAGCCCAAAACGTCAATGGCAAATCAGGACGCAACCTGACGCAGCGCCGGATCTCAGGACGCAGCAGATGCAGCAGCTGATCTCAGGACGCACCGGGCGCACACCTAATTCTCAGGACGCACCGGGCGCATACCTAACTCTCAGGACGTCCCGGGCGTACACCTAATACTCAGGATGTACTACCTCATCTTCTGGAGATAAGCGAAAGGTCTCCCATTTACATTTTTTCTGACCTTGGTCACCCGGGTCACAATATATTTCACATCATGAAAAACTATTAAATTTACTACTAACAGTCTTCTACTCTTCTAATATACAGCTTATTGAACCCCCCCCTTCCCCCCCCCTTCTTACCTCCCCTGGGACTATATAGCTCCATGGAGAATTGGCACCTCAGAACCCTCTTTATACCGGCGTGGAGCTGGCGTTGAGCCCAGTGACGTCCAAGTGACGGAATCAAAATCGGTTGAGCAGTTGTGGAGCAATCTGGCATCGAGTTCAGGATTGTTAGAGACAAAAGAGCACTCTCAGAAGGGTGGTGAACTCCATGAATACTGATGCGCCAGAGACGTACCTTATACCGGCGTGTAGCTGGCGTCGAGCCCAGTGACATCAAAGTGTCAGAGTCAAAATCAGTTAAGCGGTTGTGGAGGAATCTGCCATCGAGCCCTGGGATCGCCAGCATCCCCGCTCAGCCTTCCCAGGACCCCCCCCCCCCCCGGAGTAGATAGCGATTTCATGAGTATTGATGCGAGAGGGATGTTCCTCATACTGGCGTGTAGCTGGCGCCGAGCCCAATGACGTCGCGCCTTCAGAGCTGGAATTGGTCAAGTGGTTGTGGAGGAATCTGGCATGGAGTCCTGGGATCGCCAGCATCCACTCTCAGCCTTCCCAGGACCCCCCTCAGAGTAGATAGCGATTTCATGAGTATTGATGTGCCAGAGACGTACCTTATACCGGCATGTAGCTGGCATCGAGCCTAACGACGTCCAGGTGACAGATTCAAAATTGGCTACGCGGTTGTGGAGGAATCTGCCATTGAGTTCAGGATTAGTACAGACAAAAGACCACTATCAGGCGGGTGGCGATCTCCATGAGTATTACTGCGAGAGGGACATACCTTATACCGGCGTGAGGCTGGCATCGAGCCCAGCGACGTCCAGGTGAGAGATCCAAGATCGGTTGAGCGGTTGTGGAGGAATCTGCCATCGAGCCCTGGGATCGCCAGCATCCCCGCTCAGCCTTCCCAAGACCCCCCCCAAGAGTAGAGGGTGATTTCATGAGTATTGATGCGACAGGGACGTACACTGTACCGGCGTGAAGCTGGCATCGAGCCCAACGACGTCCAGGTGACAGATTCATAATCGGCTACGCGGTTGTGGAGGAATGTGCCATCGAGTTCAGTATTAGTAGAGACAAAAGACCACTATTAGGAGGGTAGGCGATCTCCATGAGTACTAATGCGACAGGGACGTACCCTATACCGGCGTGAAGCTGGCGTCGAGCCCAGCAACCTCCCGGTATCAGATTTAGGATTGGATCTGTAGTCGTAGTGGAGTATTATGCAGGATACAAGGGAATATGGCTGTTTAGGGTAATGATCAGTGAACAGTTCGTCGCGTCGCGTATGATGCTAAGTGCCGGGAAACCATGATAAACTATGCCAAGGAATCCCCAGGGGTACCCCTGAAGCGAGCATCTCTCACTGGAAAATCATGATCAGCAATGGTGTTGAGGGATGAGTCTGGAGGTCCTGGAGGCAGAGTTGCTTTGTCTTATATGTCAGCATGGAATGTGGTGTATTAGTTTGGCTCCACATGCATGGAATTTGAGTGGGCATTGCCAGGCAACTCAGGACGTACAGGACACAGGAGATCTAACTCAGGATGCACAGGACACATGGGACGCAACTCAGGATGCACAGGACGCAGAGGACACAAAGGACGCAACTGAGGACGCACAGGACGCACAGGATGCAACGGCGCCGTATCTGACGCAGGATAATTTTTTGCTGATGGCCTGAAACAATACATAAAATAAAACAAATCCATACCTAAACTGGTAGCCTGTAACAGTTACAGAAGAGCTTATAATCTAGCTTGAGGAGCCTGAAAATCTACGGAAGATCAGAAAGGGGTCAGGTGTAATGAAGAGACAGGTTATTAGCGAGATTGTGGCAAAGATTCCAACAAAAGTGCAAGTCAAGGTTGGATACAAATACAATAACTTGCTGAAATCCTATCAGGAGGCAGTAAAGTTAAATAGTCAATCAGGATGGGGGAATTGACTAAAGAAGATATAGAAGAGGGAAAGAAAGCATTACAAGATATATCAATAATTAAAAATTACTCTATTAGTTAATATAAACAAAAATGAAACAATAAGATACAGGAAAGCAAGGAGGAAGAAGTGAAAGGAGAAGAAGAGAGAAAGTAAGAGAAAATATAAGCTAATTGTACAAAATTGAAAAAAAAGAATATTAGACAAGCTTCTATCACGATGTCCTCCTTTCTTTCAACTAGAAGCAATTCTCAGAGATGGACCAAACATTCGTCCACCAGCAGTCTTTGACTCCGGATTGAGTCCACAAGACCCAGCACAAGCTGCAGAGTAGTTGATTGCTGACATGGATAGTGCGAGTGGCATAGACAGAGTGTAGCGGGGGTACCCTATAAAGAGGTGAACTCTAGAATTGCGACCGTACCAAACACTTAAAGTAAAAGATAAAGATGAGGTAAAATTCAAAAGAATCAAACGGTAAAACTTAATATAGTTAAGCTCGAAGCTTCACTCAATTTAGTTCTCTCGAGGAAAAGTTTGTTGTCGAAGTAGAATGCCAAACGCTTAAGCTCAAGTAGATATCAGATTTAAGCCTTTGACCTTCACCACAACTCCGATCTTGTGTGAGTACCCTGTCCTGCTCAGGGCTTGTCCGAGTTCTACCCTCCATCAGGAACTATCCTTCCGGAAGTATCAGACCAACTTGGGTACACTTAACTCCGTCAATAGGATATGAGTTTCTGCAATGCATCTTGAATACAACCGCAGGTGGAAAAACTCTTCCTAATGAAGTCATACCAGTGGCTAACTGTTATGACAACAACCGGAATCAATACCTAGGTGGTGGACTCTCGGGCCCAGTGGTAGTTTCGTCTATACAAGCTATGCAGTCCATCATTTAATCTACGCGATTGTCTAATGTGATAAATTGACATGCAAGCTCTCCTGGTGAGAGTAGCCGATGGTTGGCTAAGTGGGCGCTACCCATAGCCAGCCTCTCGGGACATGCTCTACAGTGATGAGACTCATACCTCTAGAGTCCATTGACAACCCATAGTAATGCTACAAATCAAGGGGAGAAGGTCCCGGCTGGTTACTGAGGTATTTGTCCCAAAAGCACCCTGACCCCCTTGGACTACCTATCTACTACTAGGAAGACTACCCAACTACCCATAGGCTAAGATAGACTCCTAGGTGCTGGAGAGACCATATATGGGCAACCTCCATATTGGCGGTTACCCATATTCCCCTTATATATCCTGCGAACGACATTCAGTCGGATGGACGGCGACGACGTACATGCTGTTACGGCAGCTGCTCCAATAACCTCTTTTTACTAGCAAACGAGCAACTATGCAGCCGTCTGCCTATGACGCGCCGTCCCAACGCTGGGGCCAGAGGGGGGTATTAGCAAAACCCACCCAAGTTCAATAGCATGATTGGGCCACCCTTACTCAGGCGTGGGGTCTCCCCGTACAGGTGCGTCTGTGCCCATGAACATCTAAGAGCCCATAGAATGTGAGGCCATCGACCTCTAAGTTCTAGGAAGACTTTGCCGGTGCAGGTAGGGTAACGTGAATACTTCAGTAATGTAAGTGAGATCCATGGGTATAATGGCCAAATTCCCAAGGTAGGGTAACTTTGTTCTCTTATGCCTTTAACCGCTCCGGAAGTCCTCTAGTCGACCACAATAGTCGTCTCGGAGATCCGTATAACATTCCCATAATTCTCTTGACCTTATGCGAATGTTCTCGCGAAAGGTTACCCTGCCTAATAGAGTGCCTAAGGCTACTCTATTGTTTCCTAGGCCTTGCTCTTAGGCGAACCAGCATTCTTGTATACAAAGTATACTAGACCATACCACCTTCGGCTACCTCTTGGTATACCATTTGAGCTAAGGTGGTAGTTATTGTAGCTACCTATCTTAGGGTCGTTACACAGGGAGAAGGACGAGGGGGAAAGTAATATAAGAGAGGGGAATATGGGGCAAGAAATTGTGGAGTCAAGCAGAAGAGGGAAAGAAAGAGGAAGGGAGGAGGACATACCTGAAGCGGTAGAAAGAGCTGGGGTTGGACAGGAGAGTAGCAAGGGTGAGGATGTTGGATTCAAAGAAGTTGCACTTGGTGAACTAGGTCTAGTAAATCTGTAACAACGGTCAGCGCTCAGTGACACACACCATGCTAGTAGGGAACAAGAAGAATAGAAGGAAAGAGAAGGAGAAAAAGGGAGAGAAGAAGTAAGAATAATAGGTGATGAAGAAGTGGAAATGGGAATTGGAAGAGGAAGAGGAAATATTCGAGAGGGTAGTGGAGAGGAGAGCAGGCGGGCATATAGGGAAATGAGAGGGCAGACAAGGACTTCAGAAAGATGGAATAACCAAGCATTATCCTTGTCAGCAATCCAACCAAAACAAAAGCGACGCTTGCCACAACCTTTGGAAGAGGAGGATGAAGAGGATCTAGGCGGGTCAGTTTGAAAGAGTTTGAAAAAGAAGAAAGGAGGTACACTCATCGATGCAGTAACGATTTTGGCATCCGCAAAAACGGAGGCAGAGTCACAAAGGTTTAACTTCTTGAATCGACATCTTGTGCAGCAAAGTGAACTAAGACGTGAGGAGTTGGAGTTACAAAGAGAAAGATTGGCCATTGTGAGGGAAAAGACACAAACAGAGCAAAAAAGGACGGAATTAATGATGCTTCAATTGCAAGCATCAATGAGATCAAATCAGCCTAATCAAAATCCTGGGCCTGGTTAATCGGTTTATGGAATTCTTACCTGCTTGTCCTCTTATTCATTATGTACTTTTTAGTTGTCCTGTCTCTCATCGTCCTCGTTCTCTTCCTTTTCCTCATTGTCTTTATCCACCTTCTTGTTTTCCTTATTCTCTTGTCATCCTCGTTGTTCTCCTTCTCCCCCTCCTTCTCATCGTTCTTGTCCCTTTCCTTCTTTTTCTTTTTCTTCTTTTTCTTCTTCCCCAGTTTCTTCTTCTTTGTTCTCTTTCTTTTGGCTCTCTTTCTCCTTCGTCTCTTTCTCTTCGCTCTCTTTCTCTTCACTCTCTTTGTCTTCGCTCTTGTTTTCTTCGCTCTTGTATTCGTTTTCTTCCTCTTCATTTTCTCCCTTTTCATTCTCTCCTTCTTCATTCTCTTCCCCTTCATTCTCTTTTTCTTCATTCTCTTTTTCTGTTTTCTCTCCTTCTTCTATGTATTACTCTTTCTTTACCTGTATTTTCTTCCTTTTTTTTTTTGCTCTCTCTGTCTTTCTATCACTAACTTGTTCTTTGTTTTTCTTTCCTTAGTTCTTACATTATCTTGCTATTTTTGTTATTTTATTGTTGTTTTATATATTTTATGTTCTTTGTTTATATTCTTTTTATGAATGTATTTTAAGTGCCTGGAAAAATTAAATCAATTACATTGACTGGCATCCTATAGTTCAAAAAAGTATTCTCGCATCTGGTTGCGCCACTCCACACCAGCGTTTCTCTCACTCTCTCACTCTAATGGCTCATCAATATCCTCCTCAATCAATACATTTTCTTCTCTCTTTCTCCCTAATCTCTCGCTGTCTATCTGTCATACCCTATTATCTTCATAATCGCATAGAAAGTTATGTACAACAATACAAGCTGTAATCCAACTCAATGCCCTCACATCATCTGACTTTCTTCAAATGTAAATAGGCAGTCCTCGTAGTAAACGCCAGTGGTTTTTTAGAACCCTAAAGGCATGCTCAACAATAACACTTGCCTCCATACAGTGTTTGTTCAACTCCCTAAATTCTCCTATCATTCGGCTTGCTAACGGCTCTTTATAGTGTATCATGCATCTTCGGGTTATGCGATATGCTTTGTCAGCCATGATGTACTCGTCTGGCTGAGAAAAAAAAACATTTGGTCTGTTAAAGAATGTGGTTCCGCCGAATACGGTTGCATCACCCATGGAACCTGGAAATCCACTTTCAATATATGTAAATCTTCGATGACTATCGCTAATTGCTTGCAGATTAAGACAGTATTGTTTCTTCCGATCGTAATAACTCTCACCATGGAAAGAAGGACCATATTGCAAAACAATATTGATCCCATCTAGGAACCCAATACAGCCAGGAAATTGGCTTTGCCTCTCAATATCGACCCTCATCTTTCGAAACTCGGGGGTGCCTGACTTCGGCCATTGTATGAATTGGAAACTAAGGTGGACCAAGGCTATAATACAGCAATTGCAGTATAGGTGGGTTGGTACTTCTCCAATACTTAGCTGTGCAGCACCTCTCACAGTAGAACTACCAAACAACCCCAGCAAATATAGGGTAGTTGTCAGCTGAATTATTGGCGATGTTTGTGTATCAGCAAAAAATTACCCTGCATCAGATACGGCGCCGTTGCTGTAACGACCCTACGATAGGTAGCTACAATCACTATCACCTTAGCCCAAATGGTATACTAAGTGGTAACCAGAGGTGGTATGGTCTCGTATACATATTATACAAATGGCTGGTAAACCTAGGATAAGGCCTAGGGAATAGTTGAGAAGCCTTGAGGTACTCTACTAGGGAGGGTAACCTTGTCGGGAGAACATTCGCATAAGGTCAAGAGAATTATGGGAATGTTACACGGACTTCCGAGACGACTTCTGTGGTCGACTGGAGGACTTCCTGAGCTGTTAAAGGCATAAGAGGCCAAAGTTACCCTGCCTTGGGAATTTGGTCATTTTGCCCATGGGTCCCAGTTACCCTACTGAGGAACCCAAGTTACCCTACCTTCACCGGCAAAGTCATCCTAGAACTTAGAGGTCGGTTGCCTCACATTCTATGGGCTCTTAGATGTTCTTGGGCGCACACGCATCTGCGCGGGGAAGCCCCACGCCTATACAAGGGTGGCCCGAACATACTATTGTACTTGGGTGGGTTTAGCTAATGCACCCCTCTGGCCCCAGCGTTGGGACGGCGCGTCATAGGCAGACGGCTGTGTAGTTGCTCGTTTGCTAGTTAAAAGAGGTCATCGAGTAGCTGCCGTAACACCGTATACATTGTCGCCGTCCGTCCGACTGAATGTCGTTGGCAGGATATATAAGAGGAGTATGGGTAACCGCCAAAACGAGGGTCGCTCATATATGGTCTCTCGGGCATCTAGGAGTCTATTCTAGCTTACGGGTTGTAGGGTAGTCTTCCTAGTGGTGCTCAGGTAGTCTCAGAAGGCCAGGGTGCTTTCGAGACAAATACCTGAGTAACCAGCCAGGACCTTCTCCCCTTGATTTGTAGCATTACTATGGGTTGTTATTGGACTCTAGAGATATGAGTCTTATCACGGTAGAGTATGTCCCGAGAAGCTGGCTATGGGTAGCGCCCACTTAGCCAACCATCAGCTACATCTCACCGGGGGAGCTTGCATGTCAATTATCACATTAAATAGTCGCGTAGATTAAATGATGGACTGCATAGCTTGTATAGACGAAACTACCACTGGGCCAGTGAGTCCACCACCTAGGTATTGATTCCGGTTGTTGTCATAACAGTTAGCCACTGGTATGACTTCGATAGGAAGAGTTTTTCCACCTGCGGTTGTATTGGAGATGCATTGCAGAAACTCATATCCTATTGACGGAGTTAAGCGTACCCGAGTTGGTCCGACACTTCCGGCAGGATAAATCCTGATGGAGGGTAGACCTCGGAGGAACCCTGAGCAGG
>Ga0307509_10005262_pt1 | contig 18116 bp, 19 predicted proteins | sample 10_EM_MG_FD_202245 | JGI IMG/M metagenome (GOLD analysis project Ga0307509, IMG submission 202245) | Populus trichocarpa ectomycorrhiza microbial communities from riparian zone in the Pacific Northwest, United States - 10_EM | ecosystem: Host-associated > Plants > Roots > Unclassified | place...
GGTGCTAGCTTCGTCGGACTATTGGAACGAGACTAATACCATATGGCTATAGTATGCTAGCAAGGTATATTATTCATATACTCGCGAAACATATGCCAATTGCGAAAATACACGGCTAGACTGGTGAAGGACTCATCATCGGGACGGATCAGACCCTCCAAATCCCCGATGGCTGCCCCGGTCTTCTTTGTAAAAAAGAAAGACGGGGGACTCCGTCTAGTCCAGGACTACTGCGCGCTGAACGCCATGACCGTGAAGAACAAGTACCCGCTCCTGCTGATTCCGGAACTGATTGCAAAGCTCCACGGAGCAAAGTATTTCACGAATTTAGACGTCCGCTGGGGCTTTAACAACATCCGGATAAAGGAAGGAGACGAGTGGAAGGCTGCCTTCCGAACCAACCGCGGCCTGTTCGAACCCCTGGTCATGTTCTTCAGCCTCACGAACAGTCCTGCCACCTTCCAGACGATGATGGACGACATCTTCGAGGATCTTATCTCAGAAGGCGTGGTCGTGGTCTATCTGGACGACATCCTCATCTTCACAGAGACCCTCGAGGAGCACCGGAAGGTCACCCGCTGCGTTCTGGAGCTTCTGGAGAAACATAAGCTTTACCTCCGTCCTGACAAATGCGAATTCGAGAAAACCACGGTCGAGTACCTCGGAGTCATCATCTCCCACAACTCCGTCTCAATGTGACATTGGGATGACCTGGATCGGAGATGGTAAAGTCGATTGAAGAAAGGTCGATATTCTTCACCCAGGGTTCATACATGATCAGGAAAATCGCGTCACCAGACTTGTTACATCCACCACGACCACCGCGCTGAAGTGTTGTTGGTACATCACGCGAAATTCCATACTGGATGACTGCTTTGATGTCCGGTATGTCCAAACCCTTTTGCCAATATCAGAAATGCAATGAGCTTTGAAAAGAAGAGGGAAACGTACTGTAGATGCTCCTTCAGTTGCATGGAGAATTCTACATGCACTATCCGGTTTGCTGAAATCTTGATACACTCGTGTCAGATAGGTTTTTGACATTCCGCCGTGATAATGTGTGACGATTCCTTTGCTGCGAAGATGTTTTGGGAGGCGGTTATTCACATACGCAGCAGCTGCAGAGCATTCGTCCATGTTGTCATGGAAAACCAGGGTCTTCAGCAACTGGAGATCGGCGGGAAAATGATCCGGAATGAGAAAGTTGAGATTTCGAAAATCTGAGAGTTTGCCGACGATTGGATGGGTAGCATAGACAATGTTTGGCCGGTTACATGAGAGCTTTATATGGCAGAGGTTTTTCTTGTTAAAGAGCAAGTGTCCAATGATCGTTCTTTTGATGTGTTCAGGTTGCGTTCCAGAAAGGGCTTGAAAAACGACACCCTTGCCAATTTTGACACGAAATTTGCCGAGCTTTCCCCAGGCTGGACGGAAAGCAGGCAAGCCGTATAGTCCAAGTCCAGCTGTATAGATGAAATGTGCCTCGTCGATATGAACACGCACAATCCGCATCCGGAATTGATGATCTTGTTCGAGTAGTCGTGCGAGACGAGGCAAATGACCAGCAATTATTGACAGCTGTTCAGGCTGAACTAGAAGTGCTGAGAACTTTCCTTCACTTATATCCTAAGCAGAAATGTCAAATATGGCAAAAATGCTACTATGATTGCCAAACCTTCCACAGTTGGGGGTCATTCAGTGTGTCTTCGTTAATTGAAACAGTCTTCACTCCATAGCATTCAAACTCGAGCACATGAACAGCTTGCAGACGCTTGAGAGGTGATACGACGATGGAGATCGACTTAGGATCGAGCAGACAAGGAGTGATCATACAGAGCATCTTTCCGTAGCCGGTTCCGACATCGATAAGAGAGTCCTGACCAGACATAGTAGCTATTGTTGCCTTAAGCTGGAATTCATTAGGTACTATCCCTTTCCCAGAGGCTGCCCATATCAGAAGGCATGCACGAAGTCTGATAGCAAGCCTTTTGTTGTCAGCATAAGCTTCCCAGAAAGACACAGGGACTGCAAGGTGTGCTGGGATAGAGATTTGATATGCAATCTTCAGCATATCCAGAGACATTTTTCGAACAGAATCAAGGGTTGAAGCAAGTTCAGAGTCCATATTACAGCAGTAGTTGATACCCCTAAATGTTTTTGCAAATTCAATGCGACACATGCACTCATTTGGCAGGGGCATGTGAGTTTGTTCAGGGTCGGTCAGTATCTTTAAAAGGCGAAAACCGTGGGGAATGCGCGGTACAGGGATTCAAACTCAGATTTACCAGTCTGTCTATCGACAGGCCTCGAAGAGATCACGTCTTCATAGACGGACCGGTCACCGGTCTAAATTTTGTGTGTGTCCCCATTAATAATCAAAATATATAACTAACATATTAATTCTGGTAGAATCCAGTGGATTCCACCAGACTTGACTGGACTTTCAGTCTGGTAGAGCCTAACTGGATGCAGTCCAGTAGATTCCACTGGATTTGACTGGACTGAAAATCCAGTCCAGTCTGGAAACTTTGTATGGTGACCCACCAAACATTGAGTCTGGTGGAGTCCGGTGGAATCTGGTAAAATCTACTGGAGTCCGACTGGAAAGCGTGGGGGAGAGACAAGACCTCCTTCCCACCCTCCCGAGGGCCCGCTCACTGTGCAGAACAATAAATAAATATTATTACATTATTTCGGCACTTTTCCCACGCCCAAAACGGTGCCCAGGAGGGTGCTACAGCCTGAAAAACATTTTGGGCAGTCCTGGCTGCGGTTCCTGGCACTGTTGACAACTGTTTACATCAAAAGGCCACTAATGGCATCATCCACTGCCCAAAGGCAATCCACTGCCTATGGCCAGTCACTGCCTAAAGGCTCATATGATTTATGACCCTAATGTGCCCAAAGGCACACTTTGAACAGTTCAGGGGGCTGTACTGGCTGTGTTGAAGAGCTTGCTCAAGCTGGCTTGAGGCACCTGGCTAACTAACTTAAAACTTTCAGTCAGCTCATTAAATGGGTATGAAGAGTACAAAGGAAATTCTTTCCAGGACAAAGCTATGCACGGAGTAACTGAACTTTATCAAGGTGCCAGTTACAATTGAATCACTGCAGATGTCCCAGCACGTGATCTTGGATTCATTTGTCTTCTCTACAACCTTATAAGCTCTGGGATTCCCAGGAGGAGCATGCAGAACAACAAGACTGATTTTTTTCCATAGAAACTCTAATAAAATCTGATCTACCAGTCACTCGTATGCATCCACACTCACCTGCATTTACCTGCCATGCAAAAAAGCTGATGCCCCTTGCAGAGGTGCTAAAGGAGGTTCTGGCGCTGGCGAGAAGTATGATCTGGCAATGTCTAAGTGGTCATTGGGCTGCTCTTGTTCTGCCTCAAAGCCGTGGGTAGGCGATTTTGTAATCCTTGTTGTTCCTTAGCCCATCCTGGTGTACTACCCAAATGAGTTTTTCAAGTGTCCTGGTAGAACTGTGACATGTCACTTGTACCTGAAGTATTCAAACACTGGTTATTAGCACTCATGATTTATGAGGCATGAGTGGTAATAAGTAGTCACTGCTTAAGACAACTAGCCAATAAAAAATGGGCTCTCTTATAAGGACTATACCTCATATACAGTGACTACTAGTAGACAGTGGACTTAATAGACTGCCTAATTAGCAGTCTATTCAAAAAAGGAAAAGGAAATTTTGAAGGTTTGGTAGCCGCAGGTCAGGGCTTTCTATATCTGGTAGGATCATGTGACTAGGTGCTATAAATAGTGAGAAAAATGCAAAATACATTTTCAGAGCCGGCAGTTAGTGCTAGAAATAGAACAACTGATAGCACTTGTATCATAAAAGATCTGATACTAAATATAGCACACTAGCTGGTATCTGTATTTATTATTTGTTTGTATTTGAGGCCAGAAAATCTTTCAGAACTTGAGCATGTAAAAATAGCCAGGTAAAAGATCACATGTTGTTCTATTAGCACTAACTGCTGGCTCTGAAAATGTATTTTGCATTTTTCTCACTATTTATAGCACCTAGTCACATGATCCTATCAGATATAGAAAGCACGTACTATTGTGAGTCTCAGGCTTTTTGGTGTTAATGATGTTCACCAACTTGTGAACTAAGGAAAAAATAAACCTATGATTTACAGCCATATGAATGAAAAACCTACATTGATCTTTCACACTGTTGAAAGATTCAGACTCATTCTCCATCCCATTGTCCTCGCCATAGTCCAGGTCTTGATCTATTGGATCACTGCTTGCTTCTTGGTCGATTATGTTCCTATTCGCTTCATAGTCACTGTTCAAACCTGTTTCTTGGTCGGTTGTGCTATCAGTGTCAAAGTCAATTAACATGGGTTCCTTGTTCATGAAAGAGTCTCCTGCCACCTGTATTCATAGTAGTTACCATGTCAAGCATAGGTTTAAAACACCTCCTTACCTCAACTTCCTGCCACCACTCCAACCTTTTCATTTCTAGGAAGTCATCACAGGCCTTGTAGTTTGATCCATCATAATCTCATTTAGGATTTCTGATGTAACTTGAGTGCAGACATGCAGATGATTATACTGTTCTTGGAATGCCATACGTATTTTCACAGGTTTCCTGTCCACCTCAAACACATATAGATGCAGACCGTCTGACTCCAAAGCCCCTTTCTGGAATTTGAAAGATTATTCATTTTTATGGCTCACAAGAACATTGGTTATCATTCTGAAAGGTTTCCTGGGCCTTTTTGATGTGATTATCACAACTTCCCATGTGGTAGATACTTTCAACTGGTAGGTCTTTTTTCTTGTGAGCCATAAAAACGAAAATATAGGTGTGGAGAAGTTTCAGATCAATATGGCCAGGACAGTCCTTATGCAGAGAGAGCATCGCAAGAAGCTTAGAATGCCATATCTTGATTATTTCTGGTTCAGACTTAATGACACATACACTGTACTTAGGAGCATCGATAGCTTCCTTAACGTGATTGAGGAGAGAGATCTGAGGAGGTGACACAGCCATTGACAAAACAGCCTGAAGAGAATCTCAGACAGTGATATTCAATTTCTCTGACCTGTATTTATTGCAGAGTGATGCCTATTTCAGTGCTCCAATCATCTGTTTCTCAAACTTGTCCAAAAATTTCAGGCTCATGGCTTTCAAATGAGACAAGTTATATAATTGCATATGTTCTACTTTCTCATGTTACATTCCCCCTCCCATGGTTGAACCATTCAAATAGATTTGTTTAAATTATGACCAGTAAGATCAGGTTTGAGAAAATACTTATCACCTTTAATCTTACAAAGTTGAAGGTAGATGTCCCTGCTGTGGAGACCTGACAATTTAATGATCAATTATAATAAAAAGTTTACATATGATTGGATTTTCAACAGAACTCAAGAACCAGGTATTACAATTTAATAAGGTTCAATCTTTCCCTTTCATTGGTAGAACACTTCAAATGTTGACATGCTGAGCACTGTCACAAAAACCTCAAGATGAAAGAGTTGAGTTCTACCTCAGGCAATGTTTTTGAAGATAGTAAAAATGTGAGGTTGACTCTTGGTTGTCGCTGACTTGAAAGAAATCCAGCCCAAGAATGCCCAGAAACTCTGGATTTTGGGATAATTCCAATCAGTCCTGCCAGTCTCATCCCACTCATTTTTCAAGTCAAACTTTGCTTGTTCACAAGGCTTTTCTAAAATGACAAACAATATATTATCAAGATTTAAAAAGCCCCCATTGGCATCGATGGAGGAAAAAAGTATGCATATGGAAAATGCACCCAAGATGAGTGGTTTTCATACTCAACTATTATAGGATCATCATAGCTTACAGTCCATAAGACCATATACTACTAATTCATATCAGAAATATGGGATTAATCCACGAATTCTATTGTATTCATACCAGCATTCAATATATTGGGTATTCTATCTATCTATGCCACATTCTAACTTATCCTATCTGTGCTCCCATTTTATTCTATTTGATCAATTCAGTTAGGGAATGTCATGGGCTATTCTTTTTAGAGTAATCCATGCCCAAATACACCTCCTCACTGCATTAAAAAGAAACAGTATATTCCCCCATAGCACTACAGTCAAGATTCTCATCCAGGCTTCCACTGACACAAGATCGAAATTGTACAGCCATATTTTAGCATGGCACCTCATCTTGTGCATCCTCAGGAAGAACAGAGGCCTCCTGTTTGCAGGTAAAAATGTCACTGCTCCCACTCTCATTGCTCAATGTGCTGTTTGTCTCCACATTATGTATTCACCCCCTGCTGTGCTCAATTAGGGTGAAGTTGGAAAAACTGTATGAGGACATCATCATAAAGGTCGATGCTGAGAAAGTGTGTCTGACAGCTTGGGTCACCCAAATTTCACTTTTGACCTAGCCTACAATAGATCCTCTGTTGTAGAAATGATCATGCAGAGGACAGTGCAAATATTACTCTTTATTTTGTCTCTTCAACATGTGCAAAGCTGAAGCTGAACTCTGTAGCTCAACATCGTGCAGTAACCAAGCACTGACCTTCTCTCATCAAAAATCTAGTTCAAAAGCACTAGAGCTGGGGTAATTTCTGATCCAAAGGGACCAGAGGTGGCTGAAGCTTTTTCAAGCTGCCTAATATGTCCTTGTGTGGCACCTGAGGCACCAGCAGAGGAAATCTGAGTGCTATAAACCTCTTCTATTGAAGCCACAGAGCTTATACAGCAACAGACAAGCATGATGGGTCCCAACTCAGACTGAGTATCAAATGCTACAACATGCAAGATAAAATTGCAACCACAGATGTGTCAAAAATTAACTGAGTACCCTTTTCCCTTCATTTAAGAGCTTTTTCTGTGCCAGTTGTTTCATTTCTTTCACACAAACTTTCTTGAGCCCAGGTGTTGCTAGGCCCAGGCATGAAACCTGCTACACCAAAAATGGATTTTTTGGCTGGACTTCCATGTTTCAAGTCCTTTCATGTGCTGGCCTGCTCTGGAAATTGTTAGGCCCTGCCCAGGACTTAATCCCTCCAAAACAATCAGGGGCAGGGACAGAGCAATGGGATTGCTGGAGCAGTAGTGAGAGTGGGCCAGGAGCAGAAGTGGAGCAGGAGTATGGTCGTAACAGCAGTGGAAGTGGAAAATCACACTAAGCAGAAGAGGGGGTGGAGCAGGAGCAGAAAGGGATGGAAGCAGACCAGGAGCTGGAGTGCCAGAAGCAGCGGCAGATCAGGAGTGGATGAGTACCAGAGTCAGGGGCAGAGGAAGTGGTGGATTCTCTCCAAAAAAAAATTGGGTCTGTTCCATAGATAGAATATTGACAAAATAGTGCACAGTACCACATTATGAATGACAGGGCACTACTATTTGCAGATTCTGAGGAGTGGACCTTTGTAATGGCAACCTTCTTCAGACTTGGAGTCATTTTTCTAATTCTATTCTCTTCTGGGTTAGAGCAACCTTTGGATTCTCCCTTCACAAATTGTTGCAAATCACCTTGTTTACACTTCAGAAACCCTCTGGCATTGAATCTGATGTATGTGGATGTGTTTTGGTGCCATCCTGAGGCCATTCTGTCAATTTCTAGGCATAGACATGGTGTGACCATTAGGAAATATGTAATATGGTATTCTAGACAGATTATTCCAATTCCTGGTGCCCATCAGTTGCCAAATCATCTCCTTCTACCACCACCTGCCATTCCACACCCTTGTCCACCCTTGACCACCACCAGAAGCACTGCTGAACACCAATGGCAGATGACAACAACATGGAACAGTGCAGAAGAGTGGGGAAGGATAGAAACAGGGAAGGGACAGGAAGAGGCAAGGGGCATATAAGGTGCGCCTTTTTTTTTTGTTCTCTTTTGATGTCTAACATGCCACCCCCCACCCCAACAGCTGCTGCCAGCTGCGAGCAGCCCCATTTCTCCCTACTCAAACCCATCCACCCAGCAAAAACAACAAACATTTTGTTTTGAATGTGACGAGGAGGGGTTTGTCCCCTTCTCATCGCCTTTCTTTCCATTTTGAATGTGATAGGAGGGATTTCCCCGCTCATCACATTTCCTTTTGTTTTGAATGCAACAGGAGGAATTTCCCTCCTTGTCACATTTCTTTCCATTTTGGACAGTGACAGAAGGGGTTCCCTTCCTCCTCATTGCCTTTCCTTCCATTTTGGACCACAACAGGAAGGGTTCCCCCCTCCTTGTCACCTTTCCTTTTGACTGTGACGAGGAGGGGGAAATCCCTCTCACATTTCTTTCTGTTTGGACTGTGATGGGTGGGTTTTCCCCCTCATCTCCTTTTCTTTCATTTTGACTGCGATGGGAGGGGTTTCCCCCTTCGTCACCTTTCTTTCCATTTTGGACCACAATGGGAGGGGTTTACCCTCTCCTTGTTGTGTTTTTTGTTTTGACTGTGATAAGAAGGGGGAAATTTGGTATTGGTGGCTCTGCTAATGTGGGTGTCACTATACTTTTTATACCCATGGGTAGTGATGACCCTGCTAATGTGGGTGCCACCATACCACTCTTCTGCTAGGGTGCAGTTAACCCTGCTAATGTGGGCGTTGATGCACCCATATACTCAATATCGGATTTAGGACTAATTAGTCCTATCAACACACTCATTACCACCCTGGGGATCCAATTGCTTCCTGATGTACCATCATTTCTTTATCAAAATCAACACTCATTTTATTTTATTTCTTTTTGATTTTGATTTATTTTATGAGACCATGACATGGTCTGAAAAGGGAATGTGTAAGGAGTGGTTTCCATACCTTGCGATACGGAGGTACTTGTAGTTGTTTGGCATCACCCTTTGGTGATGCCAGCAGATATACCTAAGTTTGGGTCTATTTTTAGACAGAGAACTTATTTGTACCTACATGTAAGCCCCTGTATATATTTGGTCTGGTTTACCTTGGTGCCTGTGAGATTCTCCCTGTAAGGTGGAAGCCTTACACATAAACATTTGATCTTCTGATCTTCCTCCAGTAGAAGTGCTTGTTGATGAGTGCAGCAGGGTTTTCTTTGAGTAAAATATGATCTTTGGCCAAGATGTGGTGCATGGGAGGGTTGGGCTTGGATTACATCAAGAGATCGCCAAGTGCCGGTTGGGTAATTGAAGGTATTAAATCTTCACAGCTGAGAAAAGGAGTCAATGAGACTGAATGGAAATTGTAAATGATAAGATACCACCATTGCTTATTTGTTTGAGACAGGATCTTGTTGTGATTTCTCATCATGTCCACAAATACTGTGCACGCTATAATTGTATGTGCAGCACCAAATATTTTGATATGACTTGGGGAAAGATTATTGTGGAAATGTCTAATGACCTGGGTGGACTTACTCAGCAATAGACTCTGGCACCTTCTTGCACCTCCTCCACCACTTCTATCAGCTGGATGAAGACTTCAAAACTGGAATTTTGTAGTCATCTACAGAATAATGGTCAAAATGCTGATGTAATAGATACTATTGGAGTCGCACTGAAGAGGAGATTCCAAATCTGGTTGTCACATAGAATGGATCTAAATATAGCATGAGATATAAACAAGTGGGAACCCAGTTTAAAAAAGGCACCAAAAAAAGTTATCAAATATGGACAAATTATATATCAGCAGATAGCCCTTGATAAGACAGTTTCAAATATAAATATTCTCATGATCTAATTCCAAATATAGCTTGAGAAAATCACAAATTACTTTTTTTTTTTTTGTGTACTATATATAGATTGATGACATTTTATTTGCCCTTCCAATCAGGCTCAGGTTCTAAAAATAGAATATTCTGGCCTCAAATTTAAACAAATAACCAATTCAGCTTGATAGTATTTAGTATTGCCACGACTTCAAGTTAAGGTCTTTATTTTACTGTCTTCCACAAAATCTAATCAGATCTGGTCAGAACTACCAGAACTGATCAGTTCTGTCAGATCCAAGTCCAATCAAATTCTGATCAGATTCTGAACAGATCTGAGACAGCACCTTATTATATTTATTTAAAATTAATTTTGGTGTTATACAAATTTAATTATAGAAGATCAAAGTCTTGCGTTTTGTTCAACTGGCTGGGTGAGGTCATGTGACATGATCATGCCAACAAGCCAACTTTCTCTTCACCATTTCTTCATTCACTGTCACCATCCACAGCCACAAATGTGACGCCACCAATGACAGACCACATGGGGGAGACCAGGGGACATGGAAGGGGGCATACAAGGTATGCCCATTATTTTCTTTTTTCTTTTTATTCCACTGACTTTGACTCAACTCCCAGCAACACACAGCTGCTGAACACGTCGAAAACACGGCATCCCGCTGTTATGGATGTGTTTTGGCAACTTTTGGGTCAGGTACGGTGTCCAGAAACCGCAAGGTTACTTGACCTGTAGTTGACATCTCCGGTTGCTCAAGTTGACAAGCACTCAATTTCACCACCTGGCAAGTATGCAGGTCCGCTAAGTAGTATGGATATGTTTCACAAATTCCTGTATTTACTATTTTCTACCAGGTAGTTCAATAACAGTGTAGTGTTGCCAATGTTCCACAGAATGACTACATTGTAAGGTTTTGAACCATGCTACCAAATTTGGCTGTGGCTGTATAATATATAAGGGGATACATTTGTATTGTTCTAAACCAAAGTAGCGCGTTCACTACATGGTACACAAGGGTGCCAGTCCCACTCCGGCAGTACTGCCGGGAGACCACCGGCAAGCACATCCATAGAACGAATGCTTACCAGAAGGGGCCGGACCATGCACGGGACATTTCCAGAACAGTTGAACAACATCTGGAATGAAATCTTTGTGGGAATTTTTGCCGATTTTATGGCAGCCCTGGAACAGGAAAGGGGAGTTCTTATGGCAATGTGAGAAGGGGGAAAACACATTACCAACAGCCGAAGGATTCCAGAGATGTTTCTGGCAAGCATTTCTGCAAAATACACTTGCCACAACAGTTTAGCCATCTATTTATGGATTACTTTTGGTGTCAATGTTTCACCATTTTGGGCTAATCTGAAGGTAATTTGAGTGTCGGGAAACCATCTGAACCACTGCCCAACGCATTCCAGATAAATTTCCGGCAAACATACCTGCAAATTACCTTTCCGGCAACAATTTCAACATTTATTGGGACATTGTTTTTGCTGCTGATGGTTTGCAAATTTTTGGCAGTGCTAGATGCAATGTGTGCAGGGGGAAGCAGTCTGAACCACTGCCAAGGGCTTCGGATAATTAATTTTCCGGCCAGCATGTCTGCAAATTACATTTCCGGCAATATCACCATTCCATGAGCAATTAGTTTTGTTGCCAATGTTCCAACATTTTGAGGTGTTCTGAAGGTAATCTGGGTGTGAGGAAACATTCCCAACCACTGCCGACACACTTGAGATAATTTTCCAGCCAGGATTTCTGCAAAAATACACTGCTGGCAACAACTATCTAACCATTTCTTGTTGTGAGGAAACATTCCCAACCACTGCCGACGCACTTGAGATAATTTTCCGGCCAGGATTTCTGCAAAAATACACTGCCAGCAACAACTATTTAACCATTTCTTGTTGCAAAATTCTGGACTGCTCCGAAGGTATTCCGAGTGTGGGGAAAACATTCTGAACCACTGCCGACGGATTTTGAATAACTTTCCCGCAACACTCCTCCGGCACCAAATTCACCATTTCTTGTCGCATTAATTATGGCGCCAATCCTCCAACCTTTTGGGGTGTTCCGAAGGTAATCCGGGTATGGAACAACATTGTCAACGACTGCCGACCCATTCGGGATAGTTTTCTGGCAGGCATTTCTGCAATAACACCCCCGGCCACAATTTCACCAATCCTCGCCGTGTTAATCTTTCTGGTTATCTTCTGTCATTATGGGCCGTGCTGAATGTAATCCGAGTGTAACAGGGTTAGGAGGGTTCACGCAAATGCTCACCATATTCCTGGTGTCCCTGCGGCATGAATGCTTTCTATGTGAAATCACTCTTCCCAACCGTGCCGCCGAGCATCCCGCAAATGCTCAATATATTCCTGAAGCGCCCGCGGTAGGAACAGTGACTGTTTGAAATCGCTTTGTCCGGGCATGACCTGTCTGGCTTGCCGTGCTGCCGACCGCCCGGCAATTGCTCATGGTGTGCCGATGCATATGTGGCATGAACTGTCTGGCTGAAATCAACATATGCCCGGCTATGATGATGAGCAACCTTCCATTGAAACAAAGAGGTACTATATATATACAATTATAATCACTGCCGGACACCGGTTTCCTCACCACCCTCATCCACAAGCGACATGGGTGCAATCAACTCATGATCCATGATTGAGTCGATACGCTGTCGGATGGCCGAGAATGCCTTCTTAGCCTTGTCCTGTTCCTTCAGTTTCTCGACCTCGGCAAGAAACAGGCAATGCGCGCTATCCTTATAACTCAATCCCCAACTCCTGTTGCAGAGCTCTTACTTTGGCACGGAGGGCCAACCACTCCCTCTTCAACAGACCCTGCTGGTAATATTAAAATCACTGCCGTCAACAGGAAGTTGTCAAACCTACCGGATCCACACAACTTTCCACTAGCCCCTCAGCTACTTTACCTGTGCCAAGCTCCAGCAGCTTTCGCGGCTTCCCAAAAATTAATGATTAAGTCATCGGCAAGTGCATGCATCAAATAGGAGAACAAAAATCACCTGATCTGCATTCTGATATACCCCAAAGTTCTTCTGATTACTCTCTGCCTGAAGGTGGAACTTAATCTCTGGGACTAAGTAATCCAGTACGAAATATTTTTCCCCCTCAGGGCTCAATACCACTGTGAAGCCTTCCAGACCTCCCTCCGACTTCAAATCTGTGCTTGATGTCTGTGTGTGAGGATTCATGACAAGGTGATGGGAAAAGATAAGATCAGGAGACATGGAATGTATATTTTTTACCAGGCATGGGAAATGATCATATGCAAGTTCAAATTCCCTTTATGGCAATTATGTTGAACTTCTTTGCCATTCACCACCATCTCAACTTCTTCCACAAAAAACCCCAGCACACAAAGATGTCTTACAGTAACACGACCGAACTGCTCACCGCCATGATTTCGTTTGATAACAAAATCCGGGGTGCCCTTGCCGACGGAACCATTCATGAAACGATGAAGGCAGGCATGGCTGACCTGGTAAGTAACAATGAAAGTAAAATACTTGTATATTAACTGGTATCACAATGTGTCCTTAGAAAAAGTTGATTAAATGTATTTCCAAGGCCCCAATTGAATGGAAAGACATGCTGAACAGGACTAGGACCTTTGTTCCTGATGATGTTTGCCCTGGAATGGAAGTCGTCAGCCAGCAGCAAAACCGAAGAACTTTTGTTACAGGAACTACGCAAGAAGCTTGATGCTTTCGATGCCCAACATGGTGTCATCACTGTCCAACGACGGCTGGCCGTTGTTCCGGCAACACCAACACCAAGGTCCGGATGGGCTCCTAGGCCCAGGCAGCTTGAGGTTCCGGCAACAACCATTCGGACGCCAATGAGGTCAGCTGGACTAATGTCAGCCACCTCCAAGTTGAGCGTTGGATATGAGTCGGCAACAATCGGTACAGTACGGGGCAATGTTGCCGAAGCCGGGCCGTCAAACCACAAACCCCAAGTTCAGGACAACATGCAAGTTGATGAAGCCCTTGCCCGACACCTCCAGAAGTCGTTCAATGAAGAGGCTCAGTTCCGGCAGTTGGACGAAGCCAGTGAAAATGATGTCGGCAGTGACGACCATCCCAGCAGTCCGATGCAAGAGGATTCTGACAGCGATGAATATGTGGAGGGTGCTGACATTAAGGGGAAGGGGAAGGCCAAGGGCCAGCTGAAGAGAAAGGGGAAGGGTAAGGAGCCTGCCGGAGTAAAGGAAAGGGAAACGGGGAAGGGAGGAGTGGGAGCTGGAGATACCAAGGTGTCCGGCATGGTGAGAAAATGAGCGGAAGCGATGGACAGAATCTACAAAGCACCCTGCGAGTGCTGCGTGGAAAAAAAATCGATTTGTCGGGTTGATGCAAATGGAGGCGCTTGTGCGCCATGCAAGCGCCGGAAGACCAAGTGTTCTCTTGCGCCCCTCTGCAAACCATCAATCTGGTGTTCTCGGCCAGCAAATCGAAGCAAGGCAATGGTGTCGGACAGTGACAATGATGTCCTGGCAATTAAAAGCATGCCACAAAAGAGAAGCTGGCCAATGCTTTCCAACATGGATACCAATGCTCCAGCAGTCAAAAGGTCTTGGCAAAACATCTTGGAAAGTGACGCCCCGCCGAGCAGCAAGAGGCCGAAATGGGCAGCAGCTGTAGTTGCAGAGTGGGAGGCCGCCAAGGTTCTAGCTGCCGAAGAGCGATCGACACAACAAGACAGCCTTCCACAGCGCAAACCACCACCTACCGGCCAAAGCACACAGCGAACCCGAGATTCTGAGCCAGAAAGCCTAAGAAATCTCATGAAAGGTGTGCTGGCCAAGCCTTTTCGCTGATTCCAAATCTTGATTATTTATATATATAATGCAGGATTCATTGAAAAGACGCAAGATATTGAGGACACTGGCAAAAAATTCCAAAGCCTTTTCATCATGGTCGGCAACTCAATGAGCCGGCACCTGAACTATGTGCGGCAACGAGCCGATTTCTTCAATGATGTGGGGCATACACTGCTCAGACTCATGGAAGAACACCTTCATGAAACGTCAACCATTCAACGCCGGCAGAATGCATTGCTCAATATGATGATTCGGCTCGTTTTCCAAGGTCTGCTGCAACCTGCGCAGGGAATGGAGACATTGGAGGGACTAGAGGCCTGGAACGATGTCATCCGGCAGGAGGCAGCGGCAATGAAAGAGGCCCAGGAGGAGCGGCTAAAACTTCTCCAGCATATGAGGTGCCAAATAGATCTTTTCTGCAAGGTGGTGACCCCGGGCCTGGATGAAGCTGACGAGGACTTCCAGCAGCAGGTTGAAGAGGACATGGAAGCACTCCAAGAAGAGCTTGGGCAACGTGGTAGTCCACCTGCCGACGATCGGGTTATGACTGCCTGGCCATCGGATGACGTGGACATGGAGTTGGATGAGCTTGCTGAAGATTGGGACGAAGACGATGTCCACGTGAAAGTTGAGATTGCTGACGATGATGGATATCTTCTTGCTGAACCTGAAGAAGTTGTTGTTCCGGCGTCCATCATTGGCACCACCATTGATCTTATGGATGCGGCAGCAGATCAACAAGTCGTCTCCAGCAGCCATACTCACAGCTCCCTCGATATTACATCCGACACCCAGCATGTGCCTGCCATCCCATCCGCTCCATCAAACATTGACCAGCAAAGCAACCGGCCCCCATCAGAACCCCTCACACCTCCGAAAGCCCCGTCTTCCCGCACCCAAGTCATTGATCACAACCTCTCGGGTGCTGAACCAGTATCATTAGCCCCACCCGCAATCCCGGAAGTGGTCCCCATGCAACCAGCAGTCAATTTGATTGCGGCTACGCCACAAAATTCACAAGATGCGCCTGCTGGAACAATGACAGCTCTGGTGATTCCCTCGAATTCCTCTTGTACTCAATCTTGATCTCGATCACCCATACCCCCAACATCACCCATGATCACCAGGTCTCATTCCTGAAGTCGTACACCAGCACCTGCAAATTTCACCCTGGCCAGTCAAATGTGAAACATGCAGCTTGTAACATATTTTTTGTTTAAATATATCTTTCCAAATGAATTACATATTGTGATTTAAGAATGAATACACAACATGTAGGAAAATTAAGACCGGAGAAGATTGACCCGACCGCCTCCCAGCACTTTGTGAGACACTTCAGTGACCCCTTCATACCCCCTCTAAGGTCATTTTAATTCAGGTATTTAAATAACCTTAGAGGGGGTTAAGTTATACATATATTTGTATAATATTATGTTGTCACTATATATCTAATGGAAAAATATCTTGATAACATAGGTTATTTCTAGTACACCAATAATATGCAGAGACATATATTCTAACATATATTTCTGATGGTACCTAATAAGGGGTACCAGGGGTCTACAGTATGTAGGGCCATTTTCTAGGGGTAAAAAAGAAATAGCATGCTGGATTTTGGTACACATTATGAGATATAAGGCAGGGCTATTCAGCTAACAACCAGAATATTCCATTAAAAGCTCTAGCTTCCTTTTATACTTGGAATATTCTTTTTAATCAAACAAAATCGAAAATCAGTCAAATAGAGTGTACTATTCAACCTTGGTGATGAAATTATACAGATGAATATGCTTATATGATTTTATTTTATTCAAAAATCTAGAAGAAAAAGAAAAAGAAAAATGAAGCATAATCCAGCAAAGATCCAGAACAAAAATTAGCAATATATATAAGGGCCAAGAAAAAAAACAAGAACCCGGATAGTCTCCAAAACTCCATATTCTTATCCTAGATATATCTTCAGAAGTAAAAAACCATTTTCCTGAATCCTAATTTGAATTTTTTGGTTTTCCTATCAAACCATATTTTTCCTGTCTGTAAGGGGAACCCCTTCCGTTCCCCCTTCCACCTCCACTTCTGTTTCCGCCTCCCACTCCCGGCTTGCCCCTTAATGTCGCACCTACCACCTCCGACCCGCCATTGCTCCTGACCTGCTTCCCACTAGTGCCACACTGGCACGCCACGTAGCCCTGTACCTTACACGTATTTACTGGTTTCGGTCTTATTCTTTATATCTGTGACTCTGTATATTAGCCCATACCCACAGGTGGATCCTTAATCCTTTCCTCTTCGGATCCTCTACTAGGTATGTTATGTTTAGTTTACTTATTACATAATAAACTAAACACTTCAGATCCCCTGCTAGTACCGCATTCCGCTCCACATCCCGCCCAACCACAGTAGCCCTTACACTGTTCTCATTCCAGTTTTTTTTGTTTCAAAATTCAAGCCCTATTAATAATTTATATTTCACATTTTTACTTAAAAAGATAAAGAATACATTTAGGTGTTTGATATATGAAATATAATTGGCATATATACTATCATATTCAAAAGTATGCAAAACAGGACTCGATATGCAAAATTGTGTCTAGCAGGCACAACAACTTTGCTTCAAGTGAATTTTTTTCAAATATGTAGCAAAGAGTAAGCTGCTAAAAGATCAACAAAAAAACTGTGTCAATGTTGTGAAATTTGATGAATAAGGGCCTATCAGTTCAACACCATTCAGAATTGATCCAAAATTGATTGTCAAGTTTTTGTTGAATCTCATGAAATGATTTTTTGAGCAATATTAATGCAGGTTACTTCATGCTACATATATAGACATTCATATCTCCAAAATGAATAATATGCAACAAGGTGTTGTGCCCACTAGACCCCATTTTGCAATTCTTCTAGTATGTGGTTCTTATCCCAATTTATATTGACTAATATATGTTGCATATATAATCTTATATACACAATATAAGAACAACATATTTTGCAAGTAACAACATATGTAAACAATATATTTGTTTTGTATCCAACTTATAAAAGATATATATGTCACAGACAGTACAGTATATACTAAATAAATAAACAAGTAATAAACTTATTTATCTACAACAAAACAAATGTTGCAGACACTATCAAAAATTGTAGATAATGTATGCAATATATGTTGCAAAATCATAATATATATATTTAACATATGATATGGATATAAAAGTAAGCTACAAACTTATAATTGAAAACATCATCTTATTCTCATACAAGCTTCGCTTGCCCGTGCCTTTGGCACGGGGGGGAATGTTTCGTCTCATTAGTGTTCCATTTTATTTGAGTTTGATAATAGTTCAGAAGGCGAAGCGAAGCGGAGCCTTCTTCATCCTGTGTTTCGCCTCATTAGTGTTTGCATTCTTGTGCCCCACTGATGTTCTGTCATTCTGTGGAAACCATCGACTTCCCTTCGCTCAGCCTCTGGGTCCCTCCGGTCACGTTCCGTCTTTCTGTGGGAACCATCGGCTTCGCTTCGCTCAGCCTCTGGCTCCCTCTGGTCACGTTCTGTCTTTCTGTGGGAACCATCGGCTCCCTCCGGTCACGT
>Ga0307509_10005263_pt1 | contig 18116 bp, 13 predicted proteins | sample 10_EM_MG_FD_202245 | JGI IMG/M metagenome (GOLD analysis project Ga0307509, IMG submission 202245) | Populus trichocarpa ectomycorrhiza microbial communities from riparian zone in the Pacific Northwest, United States - 10_EM | ecosystem: Host-associated > Plants > Roots > Unclassified | place...
CATCAGCCAACTGGAACACCGGACGCTTGGCGCCGGACGAATCGTCGGCCAGCACGCCGTTGCTCAGAACCAGGCCACCGATCACGAAAGACGCAGCGAGAATGTTACGCATGACAACAAAGTCCTCTTGGGAAAAATGATAAAAGCAGCCCGACCTATTGATCGGTTCACAGGCATAAGCGACGCGCCACCACGACTCCCGTCACATCGGCACTGGACATTGGCGCTAAAAGGTCAACAATCAGCGCTTGACTCATGGGACTGGCGGGGTATGTCTCACGCAAGGACGCCGCGGATGATTCAGGGGGGGTCGTACAGGGATTGCGGGAACGGGCTCGGCACAGGCTCCGGGGATCCCGTGACACAATGGCTGGCAGGGGTTGAGCCGACGCGTTGGTGCGCGTCACCCGGACTGGAGAACATCGTTCTGAGCAATACGATTGCAGCAGCGATTCCCGCGTTGGCGGATCGACAAGCGGTCACGCGCTTGCTGTCGCAATGGCAATCCGGCGACTCGCATGCGCTGGAGCGCCTCACGCCTCTCATATATGAAGAGCTGCGCGATCGCGCCCGCCGCTACATGCGCCGCGAACGTCCCGGCCACACGCTGCAGGCGACGGCCGTAGTTCACGAAGCTTTTGTCAAATTGGTCGAGATGAATGTGTCGTGGCAGGACCGCGCACACTTCTTTGCAGTCGCAGCACGGCAGATGCGCCGCATCCTCGTCGACCACGCCAAGGCCCGTTGCCGCTCCAAGCGCTCGGGCACGACGACCAGCGGCAGCGAATTCCTCGATGAACTCGGCGACCTGGGCGCCGTTCACACCGGACCGATCACCGCGGGCGAGATCGACGTGCTGGAGATCGACGAAGCGCTGCAGCGCCTCGCGACTCACAACCCGCGCCTCGCCGAAATCGTCGAGCTGCACTATTTCGGCGGCCTGACCTACCAGGAGCTGGCCGAAACGCTGAAGGTGTCCGAAGCCACGGTGGATCGCGACCTACGCCTGGCGAAAGCATGGGTGCTCAAGCAGATTCGGCCGCAACGGCCATACGAGTCCGAAGCCTCATGAGCTCGACCGGGTCAGGGAAGACCGTCGACACGCGCTGGCAGAAACTGCAGGAGCTGTTCTCCCTCGCCGTCGAGCTTCCCGAACACGAACGCGAAGCCTTCGTCGTGCGCGAGACCGGCGCCGACGCCGACCTGCGCGAAGAACTGCTCGGCCTGCTTGCCTGCGACACGGGTAAATCCACCGGACCGCTGACCCACGCGCTCGGTGCCGCACTCGACGCGACGACGCGCGACCGCCGCCGCGCGCTGCTCGGCAAGGTCATCGGCAATTACAAGCTCGTTTCGGTGCTGGGCCACGGCGGCACCGGCACGGTGTATCTCGGCGAGCGCGCCGATCGCCAGTACTCCGCGCAAGTCGCGGTGAAGCTGGTCGACAACGCCGCCGTGCAGGGCGATCTGGGCATGCGCTTCCGCGCCGAGCGCCAGATTCTCGCCAGCCTCAATCACACCAACATTGCGCGGCTGCTGGACGCCGGCGAAAGCGAAGAAGGCCAGCCGTACCTCGTGATGGAGTACGTCCACGGCGAGCCCGTGGATCGATACTGCGATCGGGCGCAGCTCGACCTGCGCGCGCGGCTCGAACTGTTCCTGAACATCTGCGCGGCCGTGCAGTACGCCCATCAGAACCTGATCGTGCACCGCGACCTGAAGCCCGCCAACATCCTGGTGACGGCCGAGGGCGCGCCCAAGCTGCTCGACTTCGGCATCGCCAAACTGCTCGACGTCGGCAACGACGCCGCTGCGGCGCTCGCGCTGACGCGCATGAATGACCGGCTGCTGACACCCGAATACGCCAGCCCGGAACAGATTCTCGGCCGCGCCGTCACCACCGCGAGCGACGTGTACGCGCTCGGCGTAGTGCTGTACGAACTGCTGACTGGATTGCGGCCGTACGTCGTGCCGGGCTCGGCAAGCCAGCTCGAACTGGAGCGCTCCATCTGCGTGAGCGATCCGCAGCGGCCGAGCGCCGCTGTGCGCCGCGCCGCCGACAACGTCCCAGTCGAAGGGCAGTCATCGATGCAGGCACTCGCAACGGTACGCGGCCTGACGCCGGACCGGCTGCAGCGCAAGCTGCTGGGCGACATCGACGCAATCATCATGCGCGCGCTGCGCAAGGAGCCGCAGCATCGCTACGGCTCCGTCGAACAGCTCACCGCGGACATCAACCGCTACCTGGCGCGCGAACCGGTGCAGGCGCGGCAAGGTAATTGGCTCTACTACTCGCAGCGTTTCACGCGCCGGCACGCGTTCGGCGTCAGCGTCGGCGTGGGTTTCGTCGGCTTCGTGCTCGCGTTCGCCATCGTGATGTCGGTGCAGCGCGAGCGCATCGCCGCGGAACGCGACCGCGCCACGCAGGAAAGCGAGCGCGCCGAGAAAGTCTCGAATTTCATGCTCAACGTATTCACCGCGGCCGATCCGTTCGGCAATCTCGGCAGGGAAATCACCGCTCCGCAATTGCTCGATCAGGCCGCGCGCAGCATCCAGGGCGATCTCGATGAGCAGCCCGAGGTGCGCGCCCGCCTGCTGGAGGCGATCGGCCGCGCTTACCGACGCCAGAGCCAGCCCGACCGCGCGGTGGCCTACCTGCAGGACTCCCTGCGCCTGCGCAAGGATCTGGGGGCGACGAACGACCCGCGCCTGGGATCGGTGTTGACGGAACTTGCCATTGCGTTGCGCTACGCCGGCAAGTTCGAAGAATCCGACCTGGCGTTCAAGCAGGCATTGCAGATCTCGGAGCACGCCGGCGCCGAGCGCTCCGTCACGCATGCCCGCCTACTGGTGGACCTGGGCCGGCTCGTGCTCAGCCGCGGCAACGCCGGTGAAGCCGAGCAATACCTCACCCGCGGCCTGGAGCTGACGCGGGCACTGGAAGGATCGCGCGACCCGGAAGTGGCCTCCATTCTCAACGACATCTCCAGCGCCCGCGCCTGGCTTGACGACCTGAATGGCGCCGAACGCGCCGCGCGCGAGGCTGTGAGCATTTACCGGGAAACCGTCCCTGAACTGCATCCTGACCGCGTCTCGGCCGATTATCGTCTTGCCGACGTGCTGTTCCTGCGCGGCCGCATCAACGACGCCGGCACGCTTTACGAACGGGCGCTCGCGGCGCAACGGCTGCTCTATGGCAACGGCAGCTTCCGCGTCGCCGACACGCTGGATTCTCTTGCGCGTGTGCGGCTGGCGCAGGGCCGCATCGACGACGCCGAAGTTCTGACGCGTGAAGCGCTGCAGATGAATCGCCTGTCGCGCGGCGACGGCAATTACATGACCGGCTACCTGCAGACAGCGCTGGCGCAGATTCTCGTGCGCAAGGGCAAACACGAGGAAGCGGAGTTGCAGTTGCGCGGAGCATTGGATCTGTTCGCGAAGACGCTGCCGCCGGATCACCAGTACGTCGCCTCCGCGGAATACGTGCTCGGTGAAACGCTGCTGGCCACGCATCGCCTCGTCGATGCCGAAGCCATGCTGACATCGTCGATGAACCGCTGGAAGCGCACCGACGCGCCGGCCTGGCGTTCCGGCCGTTCCGCCAGCGCACTGGGCGAGACGCTATATCGCGAGGGGCGCATCGTGGACGCCGAAAAATACCTGCTGCAGGGTTTTCGTGAACTCAGCGCGGATACCGGCGCGGACCAGGACACCAAGAACAAGGCACGCGAACGCATCGCGCGCTTCTACACCGATCGCGGGCAGCGTCACAAGCTCGACGAGCTTGCGCTTGCGACTAATCGTCCTGTTGCAGATCCGGACGTCGGCGTAAGAAAAAACTAGCAGTCCGTCAGGTAAGTTTTTCCGTATGCTGATCGTCGTAGGTTGGGCTGAGTCTTCGAAGCCCAACGATCATTGCCAAGATTGTTGGGCTTCGAAGACTCAGCCCAACCTACGCCGCTGAAAACAGTCCCCTGCCGACAGGCACTACGGTGGCGCTCGTCGCCGGAGTCGGCCAGGAGTGCGAACGCGAACTGCTGACTCGGAGTGCAATCCCGAAGCGTCGCGCGCGATCACTGGAACACTTTGCATCTGGTAGAGTCTTACTCACGAGACTTTGCCATCAGGGGATTCGAGCACGATGCGCACGCACAGCAATTTTTCTTTCACTACCTTCCTTCCCAAACTGCTTGTTGCGCTGCTCGGCGTCGCGGCAAGCTTCGCGTCGGTCGCGGGTGAGCGACAGGAAGCGCGGCTGCTGACGTCCAGCCAGGTGCTCGATGAACTCATGCGCATGCCGGAGCAGAACATTCCGACCTGGCTGCTGGAGCGCGCGCATGCGATTGCGGTCGTTCCCACCGTCATCAAGGTGGGCCTGGGCATCGGCGGTCGGCGCGGCAAGGGCGTGCTGGTCGTGCGCCGGGACAATGGCGGCTGGAGCAATCCGGTGTTCGTCAATCTCACCGGCGGCAGCTTCGGTTTCCAGGTGGGAGTGCAGTCCACCGACGTCGTGCTGGTGTTCACCTCGCGGCAGAGCATCGAAGGCATCGTCGGCGGCAAGGTGACGCTGGGCGCGGATGCTTCCGTCGCGGCGGGCCCGGTCGGACGGCAGAGTTCGGCGGCCACCGACATCGGACTTACCGCCCAGGTCTATTCGTATTCACGTGCCAGCGGCTTGTTCGCCGGCGTCGCGCTCGACGGTTCCGCGCTCACCATCGACAACAGCTCGAACGGCAGCTTCTACGGCCGCCCGGGCATCCTGGCGAGCGAGATCATCCGCACCGACGCGCCGTCGGGCCCGGCGGCGGCACAGACTTTCATCGCCGCCATCCAGCGCGCTGCCTCCAGTGCGCCCGCCGCGCATGCGGCCGCGCCAGCCGCGCAGCAGCCGGTCGCAGCCGATCCGGCAGGTCGACCGGCACAGGAAGGCGCGTTGACGACTTATCCCATGGAAGATGCGCATCCCGGCACCGAGCCGCCGCAGTAAGCGGGAAGCCTTGTCGCACCCTTAAATCACGCCGCGCCGCATCTGGTCGCGTTCGATGGACTCGAACAGCGCCTTGAAGTTGCCTTCGCCGAAGCCTTCGTTGCCCTTGCGCTGGATGATCTCGAAGAAGATCGGGCCGATGACGTTCCGGGTGAAGATCTGCAGCAGCAAGCCTTCGCCCTGGGCAGGATTGCCGTCGATGAGAATGCGCCGCTTCTCCAGCTCGTCGAGCTTCTCGCGGTGCCCGGGCACGCGCGCGTCGACGCCTTCGTAGTAGGTATCCGGCGTTTCCTGGAACTGCACGCCGCGGCTGCGCAGCGTATCCACGGTGGCGAAGATGTTGTCCGTGCCCAGCGCGATGTGCTGGATGCCTTCGCCGTGATACTCGCGCAGGTATTCCTCGATTTGCGACTTGTCGTCCTGCGATTCATTGATCGGAATGCGGATCTTGCCGCACGGGCTGGTCATGGCGCGGCTGAACAGCCCGGTCGCGCTGCCTTCGATGTCGAAGTAACGGATCTCGCGGAAGTTGAACAGCTTCTCGTAGAAGCCCGACCACTTGTCCATGTTGCCGCGTGCGACGTTGTGCGTGAGATGGTCGATGTAGGTGAGCCCCGCTTCACTGATCGCATGGTTGGTCGAATGCGCGCCTTCGATCGGGACGAAGTCGACGTCATAGATCGTACGCTCGCCGTAGCGGTCGACCAGGTAGATCAGACTGCCGCCGATGCCTTCGATGGCCGGAATGTGCAGTTCCATCGGGCCGATGCTCGTGCCCACCGGCTTGGCGCCGAGTTCGATGCAGCGGCGGAACGCATAGGCCGCGTCCTTGACGCGAAACGCCATCGCGCATGCAGAAGGGCCGTGTTGCCGTGCAAAGCGCTGGCCGAAACTGTCGGCTTCCGCGTTGATGATGAAATTAATTTCACCTTGCCGGTGCAGCGTCACGTTCTTGCTGCGATGACGTGCGGTCGCCGGGAACCCGAGCCGCTGGAACAGCGTTCGCAACAGTTCCGGGTCGGGCGCGGTGTATTCGACGAACTCGAACCCGTCCGTGCCCATCGGATTGGCATGAAGTTGACCGGATCGCGGGGAGTGACTGGCTGCCGGTTGCATGACGTAATCTCCATCGATAAGCGCTGCCGAGACGACCATTGGCGGCACGGCGGGCGACGGCGCTGCGTCGGATTGCATACCACAGCGCGAGCAGCAGCGGATGCATTCAACTCGCCGCCGAATGATGGTTACAATTGAAACTATTCGCACCGTTTGCGTCAAGGATCGTAAGATTTCCGCCATGCCCAACGCCACGTCAGCAGGTACGAGAAGCACCGACAGGTTGCACCTGGACCGCTTCGTGCCGTATCGCCTCGCGGTATTGAGCAACATCGTCAGCATGAGCATTGCCACTGCATATGAGCGGGACTTCGCGCTGTCGATCCCGGAATGGCGTGTCGTCGCGGTGCTGGCGCGTTTCCCGAACCTGTCGGCGATCGAGGTGGGCGAACGCGCCGCGCTGGACAAGGTCGCCGTGAGCCGCGCCGTGCGCAATCTGGTCGCCGCGCGGCGGCTGGTGCGCAGTTTCGATAAGGGCGACCGGCGCAGATCCATTCTCAAGCTGACGCAGTCGGGCAAGGCTGTATACACACGCGTGGCGCCGCGCGCATTACGTTATGAACAGAAATTACTCGGTGCGCTCAGCATCACCGAGCAGCGCGCGTTCGACCGGCTCATTTCCCGCCTCATCGACCGCGCCAGAAAAATCGATTGAACGACCGCTGGAATGCAGAACCATGAATGACCGCACGACCTACGATTCGAATCGCTGCAGCTCGCCCGGCCTGGCGACTGCCGCTGCGCACGACTCGACGCTCCAATCGACCCACAACTCGCCCCACAATTTGGCAGAGGAGCTTGGTTATAATCCCGCCTGCTCCGCACCTCGGGGGGCTGGCCGAGGAGATGGACAGTTGAAAATAGTCGCGGAGTTCCAGATCCAGCGCCTGCAATATCTCGATGCGCAGGGACGCATCACCGGATCGCTGCCGGCGTTTGCCCGCGATGACCAGGAGCTGCTGAAGTTGTTCGCCGCGATGCTGCGCGCCCGGGTGTTCGACACCAAGGCCATCAACCTGCAGCGCACCGGCAAGCTGGGCACCTACGCGTCCTGTCTCGGGCAGGAAGCGACGCATGTCGGCGTGGGCGCCGCGATGCGGCCGGACGACTGCTGCGCGATCGTGTATCGCGAAATCGGCACGCTGTTCTGGCGCGGCGTGCGCATGGTCGACGTGCTGCTGTACTGGGGCGGCGACGAGCGCGGCAACGACTTCCAGGCCTCACGCCATGATTTCCCTTGGTGCGTGCCCATTGCCACGCAGACGCTGCACGCCGCGGGCGCGGCGATGGCGTTCAAGGTGCGCAACGAACCGCGCTGCGCGCTCGCGTTCATCGGCGATGGCGGCACTTCCGAAGGTTCCTTCTATGAGGCGATCAACCTGGCGGGCGCCAAGCAATTGCCTGTGGTATTCATAGTCGTGAACAACAAGTGGGCCATCTCTGTGCCCATCGAAGAACAGACGGCCGCACAGACGCTGGCGCAGAAAGCCATCGCGGCGGGCATTCCGGGCATGCAGGTCGACGGCAACGACGTCATCGCCGTGCGCGACTGCGTATCGCAGGCACTGGAGAAGGCGCGCAACGGCGGTGGACCGGCGTTGATCGAAACGCTGTCCTATCGATTGAGCGATCACACCACCGCGGATGATGCGAGGCGCTATCGTCCCGACGCTGAAGTGGCCGATGCCTGGAAGATCGAACCGCTGATCCGCCTGCGCAAACTGCTCACCGAGCGCGGCGCGCTGGACGAAGCACGCGAACAGGCCATGAAGGCCGAATTCAGTCGTGAGGCGGAAGCGGCCGCGCAGCAGTACATGGCGACGCCGAAGCAATCCACCGATTCGATGTTCGATTACCTCTACGCCAATCCGCCGCGCTACATCGAAAAACAGAAAGCCACGGCGCGGCGCTACGCCGGCACCGGCCGTCCGTCTCACTGACCGTTAGCCATGCCAAAAATAACGATGATCGAAGCCATCGCCAGGGCGCAGGCGTGGGAGCTGGCGCACGATCCCAGCGTGATCGTGCTCGGCGAAGACGTGGGTCGCAGCGGCGGCGTGTTCCGCGCCACCGAAGGCCTGGTCGAACGCTTCGGCGCGCAGCGCGTCCAGGACACGCCGCTCGCCGAGAACATGATCGGCGGCATGTGCGTGGGCATGGCCGCGCAGGGCTTGAAGCCGGTCGCGGAAATCCAGTTCATGGGCTTTCTGTACCCGGCGCTCGACCAGATCGTGAATCACATGAGCCGCATGCGCCATCGCACGCGCGGCCGGCTCACCTGCCCCGTCGTCATCCGCATGCCGCACGGCGGCGGCATTCACGCGCCCGAGCATCATTCCGAGGCCGTGGAATCGATCATCGCGCACATCCCGGGCATTCGCGTCGTGTGCCCGTCGTCGCCGGGACGCGCGTATGGATTGCTGCTCGCAGCGATTCGCGAACCCGATCCCGTCGTGTTCCTCGAACCCACGCGCATCTATCGATTGGTGAAGCAGGAAGTCGCCGACGACGGCGCGGCGCTGGAGCTCGACACCTGCTACATCCTGCGCGAAGGCGACGACGTGACCATCGTGACCTGGGGTGGAATGACGGTGGAGGTGCTGAAGGCCGCCGACCAGCTCGCCGGCCAGAACGTGAGCACCGAAGTGATCGACCTTGCCACGCTCAGTCCCATCGATTTCGACACCATTCTTGAATCGGTCGCGAAGACCGGCCGGCTGGTGATCGTGCACGAAGCCGCGCGCAACTGTGGCATCGGCGCGGAGATCGCCGCCACCGTCGCCGAAGAATGCCTGTTCGACCTGGTCGCGCCGATCCGCCGCGTGACCGGTTACGACACGATCATGCCGCTCTACCGGCTCGAAAACGAATACATCCCCAGCGTTCAGCGCATCGTGGACGCGGTCAAGACAACGCTGCAGGACAGCGACAGCCCGTCTTCTCAGGAGTAAGGAGGCTTTCGAGAATCCATCTACCCTGAGCTTTTAGGAATATGGGCTTTAAGGAATATGGGCTTTGCTGAATACAAGTGCCCGCAAGATGAGGATCATCGAAACTGCGTTTCATTCCGGATGGCAATCAATCATGAGATTACGAAAGTGACCGTATTCAACCTGCCGGACCTGGGCGAAGGCCTGCCCGAAGCGGAAATCGTCGCGTGGCTCGTCAAGGAAGGCGATCGGGTCGAGCTGGACCAGCCGATGCTGTCGGTGGAGACCGCGAAAGCGGTCGTCGAAGTGCCCAGCCCCTACGCCGGCAAGATCACGAAGCTGTACGCGAAGGCTGGTGAAACCGTGCAGACGGGCCGGCCGCTGGTTGACTTCGAGCTGCCGGCAGGCGCGGCGAATGCTGCGTCGATGCAAGTGCCCGACGACGCGGCACCTGCCGCCGGGCAAGGCATGGTCGTGGGCCACATGGAGTCGAGCAACGAAGAGTTCATCGATCGCGCCATCGCCGGCGGCGCGCGGCGCGGCAACCGCGGCGGTGCTCGTGAGCGGGTGCGTGCGGCTCCTGCCGTGCGCATGCTGGCGAGGCGCCTGAATGTGCAGCTCGCGACGTGTCGGGCGACCGGCCGCCACGGGCTGATCAGCGTCGACGACGTGCTCGCGGCGGCCAATCTCGGCGCCGCGCGCAATCGAGCCGTGGCGCCGACGGTGCCGGGCCTCACGGACGCGGACAAATTGCGCGGACCGCGCAAGGCGATGGCCGGCAGCATGGCGCTGTCGCGCGACGAAGTCGCCATGTGCACCATCTTCGACGACGCCGACATCGAAGCGTGGAGCGGCCGCGGCGACATCACCGGGCGGCTGATCCGCGCCATCGTCGCCGGCGTCAAGGCCGAACCGGGCTTGAATGCGCTGTTCGATCCGGCCGGACCGGCGCGCAAGATCATGGAGCAAGTGCATCTCGCCATCGCCGTCGACACGGCCGACGGTCTGATCGTGCCGGTGCTCAAGAACGTGGGCGCGCAATCGGCCGAGCAGATTCGCGCCGCGCTGAACGATATCAAGGTGCGCACGCGCGAGCGCGCGATCCTGCCGCAGGAAATGCGCGACTACACCTTCACGCTGTCCAACTTCGGTACGATGGCAGGACGCTACGCGACGCCGCTGGTCGTGCCCCCGACAGTAGCGATTCTCGGCTGCGGCAAGCTGCAGCGCGATGTGGTCGCAGGCGCGACCGCGCCGGAGATTCATATGCGCATTCCCCTCTCATTGACCTTCGACCATCGCTGCATCACCGGCGGCGAAGCCTGCCGGTTCCTGGCCGGCGTGATCGAGGATTTAGCGCAGGCGAGTTGAAATCATGCACGGCGCCATCCCCGCGGCTCGCAAGAAACTGATCGAACGCATTGCGACGGCTGGTCGCCGCGCCCGGCAACGGCGCGATCCGCTCGCGGCCGAGCCTTTCATCCGCGACTACTTCCGCGGCGTCTCGGAAGAAGACCTCGCCGAATACGATAGCGACGCGCTCGCCGCCGCCGCGCTCGCGCATATGCGCTTCGGGGGTGTGCGCAAGCGCGGCCAGCCGGCGATCCGTGTGTTCAACACGCAGCAACCGCGCGACGGCTGGTCATCGACGCACACCATCGTGGAAGTGACGACGGAAGACATGCCGTTCCTGGTGGATTCATTCGCGATGGTGCTCGCGCAGGCCGGACTGACCATTCACATGATGGCGCACCCCATCATGCGCGTGCGCCGCGATCGCGCCGGCAAGCTGGTCGAACTGGCCGGCGACGACGCCGACACCAGCAAGAAGAGCACATTCGTCGCGGAATCCTGGCAGCACATCGAAGTGGACCGCGTCAGCGACCCGCAGCGTCTGGTCGAGCTGGAAAAGAAGATAGCGAAGACGCTGGAAGACGTGCGCCTCGCCGTCACCGACTGGCGCGCGATTCGTCAGCAGGCGGTCGACATCGCCGCGGACATCGAGCAACACGCGCCGCACACCTCCAACGGCGAAGCGCACGAGATCAGCGCGCTGCTGACGTGGATGGCGAACAACAACTTCACGTTCCTGGGTTATCGCGAATATCGGCTGCAGCGCGCACCGTCCGCCGACCTGCTGGAACCGCTGCCCGACACCGGTCTCGGCATCCTGCGCAGACGCCGCGGCCAGCGGCTGGAAAGCACGCAGCTCACCGGCAAACTGCGCGAGAATGCGCGCGAGCCCGAGCTGCTTACGATCACGAAAGCGAATGCGGTCTCCACCGTGCATCGGGCCACGCATCTCGACTACATCGGCGTGAAGACGTTCGACAAGGCCGGCAACGTCACCGGCGAGAAGCGCTTCCTCGGCCTGTTCACGTCGGGCGTCTACAACCGCAGCCCGCGCGAAATTCCGCTGCTGCGCCACAAGCTCGAACGCATCGTCGCAAACTTCGGGCTCGATCCCGCCAGCCACGACGGCAAGGCGGTGCTGCACGTCGTCGAGACCTATCCACGCGACGAGCTGTTCCAGGCCCGTGTCGCGGATCTGGTGCGTATCGTACGCGGCGTCGTCAACCTGTATGAACGCCAGCGGGTGCGGGTGTTCATGCGCCTGGATGCGTTGGGCCGATTCTATTCGAGCCTGATCTTCGTGCCGCGCGATCGCTACAACACGCAAGTGCGCCACAAGATCGAAGCGCTGTTCCGCGAGCGCTACCACGCGACTGCCATCGAATCGCAGGTGCAGCTGTCGGATTCGGCGCTGGCGCGGGTACACATGATCGTGCGCTTGCCGCGCAGCGGCGGTCCCCAAGTCGATGTCGAAGCGCTGGAGGCAGCGATCACCGATGCCATCCGCACCTGGGACGACCGCCTGCGCGATGCGCTGGTAAAGGACCGCGGCGAAGTCGACGGCCTCGCGGACGCCGAACGCTACGCTGCGGCTTTCCCAGCTGCCTACGAGGAAGACGTCCCGACCGACGTGGCGATCCGTGATCTCGCACAGCTCAACGAAGTGGTTGCCGACGCGGACCGCATCGCCATGCGGCTGGAGCCGGGCAGCGGCAGCGCGATTCACCTGCGCCTGTTCCGCTCCGCCTCGCCGATCCCTTTGTCGCGCGGCCTGCCCATCCTGGAAAACCTCGGCTTCATCGTGTTCAGCGAGCGACCGTATCGCATCACAGTGGCGCGCGCGCGGGAGATCTGGCTGCAGGATTTCGAAATGCAGCCGCGCGAAGCAGGCAAGCTGAACCCGGCGGATCTCGGCACACGCTTCACCGACGCCTTCGTCGCGATCTGGACGGGCCACGCCGAGAATGACGGCTTCAATCGCCTGGTAGTCACCGCGGGCCTGACGTGGCGCCAGGCGATGGTGCTGCGCGCGTACTGCCGCTTCGTATTGCAAAGCGGTGTCGCGTTCAGCCAGTCGTACATGGAGGAAGTGCTGAACAAGAACGCGGCGATCGCGGCGACGCTTTCAGCCACCTTCAACGCACAATTCGATCCCGCTCAACCGCAGGACAAGCGCGGACCGGAAATCGCGAAGCTGCACAAGCAACTCGCGCGCCAGCTCGATGCCGTCACCAGCCAGGACGAGGATCGCATCCTGCGCCGTTTCGCGGGCGCGATCGCTGCGACGCTGCGCACGAATTATTTCCAGGCCGACACCGCGGCCGGCGCGGCGTTCAAGCCGTATCTGTCCTTCAAGCTCGATTCGCGCAGCATTCCCGAACTGCCCGCGCCGCGGCCCGCGTTCGAGATCTTCGTATATTCCCCGCGAGTCGAAGGCGTACATCTGCGCATGGGCTACGTCGCGCGCGGCGGCATCCGCTGGTCGGACCGGCGCGAGGATTTCCGCACCGAAGTGCTCGGCTTGATGAAGGCGCAGAACGTGAAGAACACGCTCATCGTGCCGGTGGGCGCCAAGGGCGGCTTCGTGCCGAAGCGTCTGCCGCTCAATGCGAGCCGCGAGGACACGCAGCGCGAAGGCGTAGAGTGCTACCGCACGTTCATTCGCGGCCTGCTCGATCTCACCGACAACTTCGTCAACGGCAAGATCGTGCCACCACCGCGCGTCGTGCGCCGCGACCAGGACGACGCCTATCTCGTCGTCGCCGCCGACAAGGGCACGGCAACGTTTTCCGACATCGCCAACCGCATCGCCGCCGAATACAACTTCTGGCTCGGCGATGCGTTCGCGTCCGGCGGCTCGGCCGGCTACGACCACAAGAAGATGGGCATCACCGCACGCGGCGCATGGGAATGCGTGAAGCGGCATTTCCGCGAAATGAACGTCGATACGCAGGCGCAGAATTTCACCGCCATCGGCATCGGCGACATGGCCGGTGACGTGTTCGGCAACGGCATGCTGCAATCCCCGCACATCCGCCTGCTCGCCGCGTTCAATCACCTGCACATTTTCCTGGACCCGCAGCCCGATGCGGCGGCGAGCTTCGCCGAACGCCAGCGCCTGTTCGCGCTGCCCCGCTCGTCCTGGGAGGACTACAACGCCAAGCTCATTTCCAAAGGCGGCGGAATTTTTCCGCGCAGCGCCAAGACCATCAAGCTGCCGACGCAGGCGCAGGCGCTGCTGGGACTCGCGCGCGACACGCTCACGCCGCAGGAATTGATCCGCGCGATCCTGTGCATGCCGGTGGACCTGCTGTGGAACGGCGGCATCGGCACGTACGTGAAATCGAGCCTGGAAAGCCACCAGGAAGTGGGCGATCGCACCAACGACGCCGTGCGTGTCGACGGCAAGGATTTGCGCTGCAAGGTGATCGGCGAAGGCGGCAACCTCGGCCTGTCGCAGCGCGGCCGCATCGAGTACGCGCTCAACGGCGGCCGGCTCAACACCGATTTCGTGGACAACTCAGGCGGCGTCGACTGCTCGGACCACGAGGTCAACATCAAGATCCTGCTCAATTCGCTGCCCGCGCGCGCCGGCTTGACGCTGGCGAAGCGCGACAAGCTGCTCACCGACATGACCGACGAAGTGGCGGCGCTCGTGCTGCGCGACAACTATCTGCAGAGCCAGGCGCTGTCGATGCTGGAAGCGCGCTGCGTGAAAGACCTGCTCGAACATGTGCACACGATCCGCTCGATGGAGCTGTCGGGGCACCTGGATCGTGCACTGGAATTCCTGCCCTCGGGCGAAGAGATCGACGAGCGCCACAAAGCCGGCCGCGGCCTCACGCGCCCCGAACTGGCCATCCTGCTCGCCTACGCGAAGATGGCGCTGTACGGCCATCTCATCGACTCGGACGTGCCCGAAGACCCGTACCTGGGCCACGAGCTGGAACGCTATTTCCCGGCGCTGATGCAGAAGCGCGTCGGCCGCTACCTGCGCCAGCATCGCCTGCGCCGCGAGATCATCGCGACCGCGACGACGAACAGCATGGTGAATCGCATGGGCGCGACGTTCGCGCGCCGCACCCAGGAAGACACCGGCGCGCAGGCGGCAACCGTCGTGCGTGCTTACGCCATCGCGCGCGAGGCGTTCGACATGCGCAGCACGTGGAGCGACATCGAGGCTCTGGACGCAAAGATCAACGCCGGCGCGCAGTACGAGATGATGTTCGAGACCACTCGCCTGCTGCGCTTCTGCACTTACTGGCTGATCCATCGCCATGCGGACGACCTCGACATCGATCAGCGCGTCACGCGCTTGCGCGCGGGATTGCGCAAGCTCGACGCCGCCCTGCCTCGCGTGCTCGGCGGTACGGATCTGACCGTGTTCCAGGCGCGCCATGAGTACTACCGAAAAGCGAACGCGCCCGAGGCGTTGAGCAAACGCATCGCCAGCCTCGCGGCGCTGCGCTCCGGTCCGGACATCGTCGACATCGCCGACCAGGCGTCGCTGCCGGTGGAAGCGGCGGCAGCGGCCTACTTCAGTCTCGGCACGGCGCTGTCGCTGGATTGGATTCGTGACCAGATCGAAATTCTGGGCGTCGACGGCCACTGGCAGGCGGTGGCGCGCACGACGCTGCGAGATAACTTGTTCACCTTGCAGCGCAAGCTGTGCTTGCAGGTGCTGAGCGAATCGCGCAAGAAGCCGCCGGAAAAGGCGGTCGCGAGCTGGCTGGATCGCAAGAAGGTGTCGATCGACCACATCAGGCAGGTGCTGAGCGACATGCGCGCGTTGCCGTCCATCGACTTTGCCACGCTGTCGGTGGCGGTGCAGGCGGTGCGAGGGACGGAAGAAAGCTGAGCAACGCCGCGGCAGGGTTTGTTGCAAACTCCGCCGCGCCCCCTCCCTGCCCTCCCCCGCGGAGCGGGGGAGGGTGAGAGAACTTCGGCTTGCCCTCGTCGGTCGCCTGCCCCCTGCCCTCCAGCGCGACGCAGGGGGGTGAGAGAAGAGAGGCGTTCCGGTTCCCTCCCCTGCGCGTCCTCGCACGGGGGAGGGTTAGGGAGGGGGCGCGGCCGGCAAGTGCTGATGACCGTCTCGCGCTCTGGTAGCCTTCCCCATCCTTATCCCCCCTTCTCACCCGCATCACACGCACATGACCGGCAAACTCGTCCTCGTCCGCCACGGCCAGAGCCAGTGGAACCTTGAAAACCTGTTCACCGGCTGGGTTGACGTCGACCTCACCGACCAGGGCCGCGCCGAGGCGCGCGCCGCCGGCCAGTTGCTCAGGGCCGAGGGCTTCGATTTCGACCTCGCCTTCACCTCCGTGCTCAAGCGCGCCATCCGCACGCTGTGGATCGTGCTGGATGAAATGGACCTGATGTGGCTGCCGGTGGAGCGCAGCTGGAAATTGAACGAGCGCCACTACGGCGCGCTGCAGGGCCTGAACAAGGCACAGACTGTCGAGAAGCACGGCGCCGAGCAGGTGAAGGTCTGGCGCCGCAGCTTCGACATTCCGCCGCCCGCGCTCGCGCTGGACGATCCGCGCCATGCGCGGTTCGATCGCCGCTACGCAAACCTCAAGCCGGCAGAGATTCCTGCCACTGAGTCGCTGAAGACGACCCTGGACCGCGTGCTGCCGTACTGGAACACGCGCCTGGCTCCCGAGCTGCGCGCCGGCCGCAACATCCTGGTCGTGGCGCACGGCAACAGCCTGCGCGCACTGGTGAAGATGCTCGACGGCATGTCGAACGACGACATCGTCGAGTTCAACATTCCTACCGGCGTGCCCATTCAATACGAGCTGGACGCGAACCTGCAGCCGAAGTCGCGGCGCTTCCTCGGCGACGCAGCCGCGATCAAGGCGGCGGCGGATGCCGTGGCTCGGCAGACGGAAGCGAAGAAATAATGGCCGGCAGCTCGCGCACCGCGGTCCACAGATCGCGGATGTACTCGAACAGCCAGCACGCCAGCTCCAGGCGATGCATGCCGATCCGGTCCGAGACGGCGGTGTAGGCGAGCAGCAGCCGCTCGCGCTGCGCCTTGTCGTAGCCGTGGTAGATGCATATCGAGGCCAGATCGAACATGCGCTCGCCCAGGCCCGCGTATTCCCAGTCGATCAGGCGCAGTCCGTCCTGCGTAGCCACGATGTTGAGTGCGTGCACGTCGTTGTGGCACAGCCGCGCGACCGAATCCCGCTGCAGCATGGATGCGATCTCGCGCGAGCGGATGCGCATGGCGCTGACGGTGGCGGCGCAGTGCACTGAATTCTCATCAAGCGTCTGCAGGTAGCCGTCGATCACAGCGAGCAGGTCGACGCTATGCAATCCCTGCGGCGGCGCAAGCGCATGCAGCCGGCGCAGCACTGCGGCGATGCGCACGATGTTGTCGCCGAACGCGGCGTCTGCCTCCGACCACGTCGGCCCCATGTAACTCGTCACCAGCAGATGGCGCGCGGGATCGCACAGAAGCACCTCGGGGCCGATGCCCGCATCGGCGACCGCGCCGAGGATCAAGGCTTCGCTCGCGCGGTTGATCTGCAGCGATTCCTCGGACGTATTGCTCATGCGCACCACGAGCACGTCCTGATCGGTGCTCACCAGCCAGCTTTCATTGGTGAGGCCGTGCTTGATGCGCTCGACTTCCCGCACCTTGCGCCCGCCCGGCAGGGCGGCGGCGACATCACCAGGTAACATCATCTGCGGGCGCCGGTGCGGATGAGTTTGCGGCCGTGCGCTGTTCCTTCTGTTCCTGCCGCCATGTGAAGTAGCCGCGGACGACGACGCCGAGGTAGATGACGAACAACAGCGTCGTCGCGAGCAGCCCTTGAGTGAAATACAGGTAGGCGGCAAGTGCATCGACTACGATCCAGTACAGCCAGTTCTCGATCACGCGCCGCGCCACCATGACGGTGGTGACGACGCTGGCCCAGGTAACGAACGAGTCCAGGTACGGCGCGGCCGAGTTCGTCTGCGCGCTCAGCAGCCAGCCGTTCGCGAGCGTCGCGACAGCGATGAACGCAGCGGCCAGGGCGTGCTGCCCGGCCGTCCACGAGACGATCAACACGTCGCCTTCGCTCGTGCGACCCTTGCGCCAGTCGATGAATCCGTACACCGCCATTCCCAGATAGAACACCTGCAACAGCGACTGCATGTACAGCGACGCGCGCGCAAACAACCATAGGTAGATTGCCGTACTGATGAATGCACACAGCCAGCACAGCAGGTTGCGCCGCACTGCGAGCAGCAGGTAGGCAAGGCCGAGCGCCGACCCGAGCGCCTCCAGCGCGGAGGTGTCGCGAAACTGCGCAAGGAGGGTCGGCACGGAAAACTACGCGATCTCGCCGCCGAGCAGTTTCATCACGAACACCTTGCGCCCGGCCTCCGCGAACGTCACCGCGGTTTCCTGCGCCAGTATTTCGAACAGGCGCTGGTGCTCGCCGGAGATCTGCGTGCTCATGGCATTGGTGAGCACCTTGATCTCGGGATAGGTGTTGAGCCGCTCGATGAATCCCTTGATGGGCGGGATGTAGTCGGCGTTGAGCGGATACAGGCTGATTTCGATGGCGGAATGCATGGCACTGTCCTTCCAAAAAGACCAAGTAGGTTGGGCTGAATCTTCGCAGCCCAACAATAAGCTGGCGCAAGAACGTTGGGCTGCGAAGACTCAGCCCAACCTACGACTCTATTTGAATTCCCAATGGACGCTCACCCCGATCTGGCGCGGCTCGCCGAGC
>Ga0307509_10005264_pt1 | contig 18115 bp, 16 predicted proteins | sample 10_EM_MG_FD_202245 | JGI IMG/M metagenome (GOLD analysis project Ga0307509, IMG submission 202245) | Populus trichocarpa ectomycorrhiza microbial communities from riparian zone in the Pacific Northwest, United States - 10_EM | ecosystem: Host-associated > Plants > Roots > Unclassified | place...
CGTGCGTGCATTCGCGCGTACACTGGATCGGTGAAGCGAGCGCTCGTTGTTGTTGCCGCGCTCGGATGCGGCAGCCACGACGCCCCACCGATTCCGCCGCCGGTCACGATCCCGGCGCCCCACAAGACGGCGCCCCCGATCGCCGTCGTCGCGCCACCGCCGGTGCTGCCGAAGCACGTCGTGATCATCAGCGAGGACGGGATGCGCCCCGACGTCCTCACCTTCCTCGACGCGCCCCATCACGTCGCACTCATGAAGGAAGGCGCGGTCGCTTCCCACGCCGAGACGATTCCGGAGAGCGACACCCTGCCCTCGCACGCGTCGATGCTGTCGGGCGTCGGCGCGCGCGCGCATGGCCTGTGGTGGAACAGCTACCACTCCGACCGCGGCTACATCCACGTGCCGACGATCTTCTCGGCCGCGCACGCCGCGCACCTGACGACCGCGATGATCGTCGGCAAGCCGAAGCTCGAGCACATCGCCGCGCCCGGTACCGTCGATCACTTCGAGCGACCGAGCTATCTCTGCGGCGGCGTCGCGAAGCGCGCGGCCGAGTACATCACCGAGAAGAAGCCGGATCTCCTGTTCGTCCACTTCTCGGATCCCGACGAGTACGGCCACTCGCACGGCTGGATGTCGAAGGAGTACCTCCTCGCGGTCCATCACAGCGACGACTGCCTCGCGACCGTGCTCGCCGCGATCGATCCCGCGACCACACTCGTGATCGTCACCGCGGATCACGGCGGCCACGGCACGCGCCACTCCGACGGCCACGCCACGGTCGATCGCGACATCCCGTGGATCGTGCGCGGGCCCGGCGTCACCGCGGGCATGACGCTCGACGCCAGCATCGAGACCGTCGACACCGCCGCGACCACGCTCGCCGCACTCGGTCTGCCCGCGCTGCCGCACATGATCGGCAGCTCGCGGGTCACGTACACGCGCTAGCGCCAATCCCGCGAGCCCGATCTTCGGCCCGTCGAGCATGCTCTCGTTAGAACCGGAGCCCAGATCGGGCTCGGGCTCGACAGAAAGGCGATCGATTCCGATCAGTTGCGCTTGTCTGATCGGCATTGGCGCTAGCGCCGTCGCGGCTCCTGCGGCACGTTGCCGTGCAGCTCGATCTTGTCGGTGTAATGGGTCAGCTCCATCGACGCTCCCGCGACGTCGATCCGGCACGGCAGCGCGCCGATGTTCGGCACGTCGAACGCGCCCTTCGGGTCGGTCCTCGCGTCGCGCCACGTCTCCTCGGCCGCGCCGATGCAGCGGACGCTCACGTGGTGTCCCTCGAGGTTCTGGACGCCCGGAATCTCGACGGTGCCGTGGATGTCGTGCCTGGTCCCGGTGTCGCGCAGCACGGCGCGCGCGGTCTGCGGCCTGACCGCGAACGGCATCTCGACGTCGAGCGCGGCGACCTTCTCGTACTTGCTTCCCTGATCGTTCCACACGGTCAGGTGATACGTCCCCGGTGCGACGTGCTCGAGGTGCGTGCCGTCCCAGACGCGCCGGCCTTCGCCGAGCTTCGGCGTCGTGCACGCGTGGCCCTCGCACCACGCCGCGAGATCGATCGTCGACGCGGGCCGCAGCACGATCGGTGCCTCGAGCTCCTCGCGGCTGTTGACCTCGAGCTCGCGCACCTCGCGCCCCGGCGCCGTGATCACCGCGCCGACCCGCGTCGCCTGGGTCGCGACATGCCACGTGCCGTCGAGCTTCGTCGTCACGATCGTCCAGCCCTTCGGATCCTGGACCCTGGTCGCGAGCGACGCGAGCGTGCTCGGGTCGGTGCGTGCGAGCGATGCGACCCAGCTGCACGGGCCGGCGTCGTCGCAGAGCATCACCTCGGCGCCCGCGATCGGCGTGCCGCGCTCGTCGACGATCGTGCCGTGCGCATCCGGCGACGACACGATCGGAGTCTCCTCCGGCCAGCGCCGCCCCCAGCACGCGACCTGGCCCGCCGCGGTCACGCCGCAGAACTGCTGCCCCTCGCCGGCGAGCTGCACGAACGGTCCCGGCGGTGGTGCGAGCACCGGACGGTGCGGCTTCATCGCCGGATGGCCGTCGGCGCAGGCGATCGTGCGATCGGCGCGCCGCCCGCATGCATTGCCGTCCGCGATCGCGATGTCGGTCCACGCGTCCGGCACCAGCGTCGAGACCGAGCTCGCGGTGTCGCGCGCGAACGCCTCGAAGCAGCCGACCTTGTTGTCGCGGCGCAGCCCGCAGATCGCACCGAACACCATCGCGACGGCGCGGTAGCTTCCCGGCGGGCGCATCGCCTTGCCCTCGCCGGTCGTGCACTCGAGCACGCCGTCGGTGTGGACACCGCAGGTCTGCTGATCGGCCGCGACGTCGACGAACGTGCCGGCGAGCTTCGTCGGCCGCACGCCGCTCGCCCCCCAGCACTCGATCGTGCCGTCGCGATGGAGGCCGCACACGCGATCGTGCGCCGCGTTCAGTTTTCTGAACGGCCCGCGTGGCGCGGTCGTGATGCTGCCGGTGCACGTCACGCTCCCCGCGGCTTCGAGCCCGCACGTGAAGTCGATGCCGATCGCGACCTGGATCACGTGGCTCGGCGACGCCGCGGCGAGCGCGGGAAACCGGGCGCCGCAGCACGTCACGTCGCCGGTCGTCGTCACCGCGCACGCGCGACCGTAGTGGACATCGACCTGGGTGTACGAGCGATCGCGCGGAAACTCGACGCGCGGATGGGTGAGGATCTCGGTGAGCGAACCGGCCCAGCACGTCCCGGCGCGATCGAGCTCGGGGCGTAACGTCGCCTCCGCCGCGGCATCGAGGGGGACCAGGCACATCCCGCCACCCTCGGTCACGAGCTCGTGGCCGTCCCAGACCTCCATCCACGGCTTCGTCGACGCGAGCTTCGCGATCGCGTCGCGCCACATCGCCGACACGAGTGTCCCCGCGCGCTCGACCCACTTGCTCTCGACGTCGACGACGTACGGGCGCTGCCCGATCAAGCAGCCGCGATCGACCTTGTAGTCGAGCGGGACGAGCTTCGCGAACGCGGCCTGCTCGGCCTTCGTCGCTCCCGGCGCGATCGCCGCGCGCCACGCGGGGAGCAACGTCGCCGGCGGCGGCAGCACCGTGGTCGCGTCGCCGATCAGGATCGTCTGGGTGTTCGCGCGATACCGCTCGAAGCTGTCGACGTAGCGCTCCTCGTGAACCACGAAGTGCTTCTCGATCGCCGCGCGCGCGCACGCCGCGATCCGCGGGCCGATCGCTCCGAGGCTCGCCGACGCGGTCGCCCCCCACACCCGGTGCTCGAGCTGGAGCGACACGATGACGTCGCCGATCAGGTGCTTGGCCTCCGCGTCGCGCTTGCACGTGGCGAGCGCCGGTTCCGCGGCCTTCACCGCGTCCGCCCACGGATGCTCGACCGGCAGCGGCGGGATCGCCAGACCGTTCTGTTCGATCAGCAGGAGGACGAGAGCGACGCGCCACATGCGCGAGATGACGCACCACGCCTTCATTGCGGGGCTTTTTTCAGCGGTTCATGGCCGATTCGTGACACGGAACTGGCGACAACTTCGCGGGTTATGGCCGATGTTCAGAAAAATGAACGGTTTACCCGAGCTGGGTGGCTTGCGGGCCGAGCTTCGCTCCGCCGGCGCCTTCGAGCATCACGAAGTACGTAGCTGGATGAAGATGGTCGTCCTCGGAGCGGGCCTGGCCGCGATCCTGATCGCGATGTCCTACGTCCCCCTGTGGACCACGATCCTCCTCATCCCGATCGCGGGTGTGTTCTCCACGTCCATCGCGATGATGGGGCACGAGGGCAGCCACAAGAGCTTCTCCAGATCGCCGTGGCGCAACCAGCTCATGACGTACATCGCGTTCCCGATGTTCTCCGGGCTCGCGACGCTGTACTGGCGCAACAAGCACGATCGGCTGCACCACGGTCACCCGAACGTCGAGGGCGTCGATCCGGACATCAAGCCGTTCCCGTTCGTGTCGTCGAAGGGCGATCACGAGCGCTCTCCGACCGGCCTGCGCTGGTTCCAGCGCAACCTCCAGAAGACCGCGTTCTGGCCGATGTCGACGCTGATGGCACTCGGCATGCGCCGGTCGTCGATCCTCTACGTGATCCGCTATCCGAAGGAGCACGGTTACACCAAGGCGTGGTTCGCCGAGGTCGGCTGCTTGCTCGTTCACTACACCTGCTGGATGGTGCTGCCGATCATCGTGTTCGGTCCGCTCGTCGGCATCGCGGTGTATTCGTCGATCTGGGCGGTCGTCGGCGTGTGCCTCGCGCTCGTGTTCGCGCCCGCGCACATGAGCCTGCCGATCACCGACGGTCAGAACCACGACTGGGTCCACCAGCTCGAGACGACCCGCAACCTCGCGCTGCCGAAGGTCGTGTCGTTCTTCTTCATCGGCCTCGACTACCAGGTCGAGCACCACCTGTTCCCGAAGATCCCGCATCAGAATCTCCCGCGCGCCGCGGAGATCACGCGCGCGTGGTGCGAGCGCAACGGCATCGTGCACCTGACCTCCCCGTACCCCGTCGCGCTCCGCGAATCCGCCGTGTTCATGGCGACGGCGTGGGCGCAGCACGCGAGCTCGCCGATCGACGTGCGCGCCGCGCACATGGTCGTCTAGCGCACGCCTGCGCCGCGCGATCACGCGCGCTTGGGTTGGTCCTCGCGATGCAATGAGGATGGACATCATGCTGTCCAAACTCTTGCTCTGCACCGTTCTCGTGGCGGGTTGCTACAGCGAGGAACCTACCCCCGTCTATGCGACCGCGACATCTCCCGATCTCGTCGAGGTCAGCCCCGGCGTCCAGGTGATCGCCGACTACGACTATCCGGTGTTCTACTCCGACGGTCTCTGGTGGCGTTACGACAACGGCCTCTGGTACCGCTCGTACAACTACTACGGCGGTTGGGGCGTCGCGTACAACGTGCCGATCGGCGTGCGCGGCGTCTACAACCCCGGCGGCTACGCGCACTGGCACGGCGGCCGGGTCTACGATCACCGCACGTACGGCGGCTATCGCGCCGGTGGCTACGATCGGCGCGGCTGGGGACGCGCGCCCGCCTATCGCGCCTCGCCGGGACAGATGTCTCGCCCCATGGCGCGTCCTGCACCGGCGCGTGGCTCGGGCCACGGCGGCGGCCACCGTCGATAACGCTTGCGACGGACAATTGTCCGTGATAACGGATACAGGATGACTCGGTATCTGGTCGTGCCCGGCCTCGGTGGCAGCAGCAAGCACCACTGGCAAACACATCTCGAGGCGAGCCTCGACGGTGCGTCGCGCGTCCAGATGAACGACTGGGTCTCGCCGCATCCCGCACACTGGATCGCGATCCTCGAGCGCCGGATCGCCGAGGGTCCGCCGCCGATCCTGATCGGCCACTCGCTCGGCTGCATCGCGATCGCCCACGCCGTCGCGCGTGGCGCGGTGATCCGCGGCGCGTTGCTCGTCGCGCCGGCGGATGTCGACCGCGACGATGCGCCGCGCGTGATCCGCGGCTTCGCGCCGGTCCCGACGAGGAAGTTCGGCGTCCCGGTGACCGTGGTCGCGTCCGACAACGACCTGCACGTCTCGCTCGTCCGCAGCCGCGAGCTCGCGACCGCGTGGGGTGGCGACCTCGTCGTGATCCCCGGCGGCGGTCACCTCAACGTCGCATCGGGTCATGGCCCGTGGCCGCTCGCCCGCCTGTGGGCCCAGCAGCTCGACGGCCTCGCCGCCGCCGCCTGAACCACGTTGACGTTGACCTGAACCTGAACCCCACCTGCGACGGCGAAGGTAGCTGCAGTCTCATCGGCGTAGACCTCGACGAGGCGCTCGGCGATCCGGCGACGATCCGCGACTACAAAACCGTCGACCCCGGGGGTCGTGGATCACGTCGCCGGTGGCGTTCAGGTTCAAGTTCAGGTCGAGGTCAACGTGATCTGCTCACGGGTAGACGACGACGTGGTGACCGAGCAGGTCATCCGCGTCGAACGCGCCGAGGTCACCGATCCCGACTCCCGGCTTGATCGTTCCGGTGACGTCGAGCGCGCCGTCCTTACCGTGCGCGTACTTCAACGTCGTCTTCGTCGTGTGCTTCGGCCCCTCGTCGTCTTGCTCCCACTCGGTCAGCGCGGTGACGAGCACCTTCGACGCCGACGGCTTGCCCGACGGGCCGATGCCGATCGCGATCGTGCCGGTCTCGCTCCAGCCCCACGACCGGCCGTGCCCGTTGCCCGAGTGATCGCAGCTGCCGCGCGACGTGTAGTCGAACGTCAGCTGGGGCGGCGTCGTCGCGAGCTGCTGCTGTTTGATCGAGAAGTCGGTCCCGCCGCAATGCGCGCTCGAGCGATCGGGGCCGGCCTGGTACTCGAAGTGATACCAGCCGTCGGCGAGCCGGATCGCGACCTCGAGGTTCTCGCGCGCGAGCAGCTGGAACACCTGGACCTCCTCGAACGGCTTCGCGAGCTTGCCGCCGGTGAGCTTCAACGGATCGGGCTTGCCGCAGCTCCCGCCCTCGCCCCACGTCAGGTCCGGTTGCTCGCCGAGCGTCTTCAGCCACGCCGTGCACAGCGCCTTCACGTCCTTGAACGGACCGGCGAGCTTCACCGGTGCGAGGGGGTCCGCGATGGCGGCGGTCGCGGCGTCGAGCTTCTGCAGCTTCTCGCGCACGACCTTCGACGACCGCGCCGCGAGCGAGTCCTTGTACGCGGCCGCGGCGTCCTTCGGCTTGTTCTGGGCCTCGAGGATCAGGCCGAGGTTGAAGAGCGCGGCGCCGCGCGGCTTCGCGGCGGGATCGTGCGCGTAGCCCGGAGGCGGCGCCTTCGCGATCGCCTTTCTCGTCGCGGCCTCGGCCTTCACGAGATCCTTGGCCTGGAGCGCGGCGAACCCGAGCTCGGCGTTCGCGACGACGTCGTCGGGTGCACCTCTCAGATACGCCTCGTAGGCGGCGATCGCCTCGGCGTGCTTGCCCTTGGCCTCGAGCGCGCGGCCCTGGTCGAGGAGCTTCGAGTCGGGCGCCGCCGCCGCGAGCCCAGATCCCAGCGCCACCCACACGATCGCGAATCCCAGCCTCATGCGCGAAGCTTAGCTCACGGCGTGACCGGGACCGTGAGCTTCATCCGCGTCCTGGTCTGCGGAAACTTGATCCGCTTCATCGCGTCGAACGCGCAGGTCGCGAACGCCGAGCCGGCGAGCTCGCCGACCGCATCGGTCGCGCTGACCGTCCCCGACGGTTCGATCGTCATCGAGAGCACGACCTTGTCGGCGACGTGATTCGCCGCCATGCAGGCGTCGAGCGCGGGCTCGGCCGACTTCAGGCCGTACGCGAGGGCATCTTGCGGCAACTTCTCGGGCAGCTCGGCCGGTGGAATCCGGATCGGATCCGCGTCGAACACGAGCGGCACCGCCATCTGCACCGGGCCACCCTGCGGGAGTGGGAACACGAGGCCGCGCACCACGTTCATCGCGCAACCCGCGACACCATCGCTGCCACCGCGCGCCGCGAGCTGCGAGGGATGGCCGTCGAGCCCGATCGTGAACGTCAGCTCGAAGCGCTCGGCCTCGTCGCGGTGCGCGTTGCACTGCTGGAACTGCGCGCGGTGCGCCTTGATCAGCGCGAGCACGGCGGGACGATCGATCGTCGGGACCGGCGCGAACGCCTTCGCACCGCGCGCCGGCTTCGCGACCCCGGCGGCCATGCTCGCGCTGCCGCTGCCGCCGCTCCCGTTCGCGAGCTGGACGATCGCCGCGAGCGTCTGGTCGTGGCTCGCCGCGTCGGGAGGCGATGCCGCATCGATCGGGATCTCGGTGACGATCGGCCGCGCGGCGACGACCGGCGCCGGCTGGTCGCGTCCCTTGATCGCGAACACGCCGATCGCGGCGCCCGCCCCGACGACGATCACGCTGGCGCCGACGACGAGGCCGGTCTTGCGGCCCGGCTGGGTCCGCGGCGCGCGCGCCTCGCCGGCGGCGGTCATCGTCGCGAGCACGTCGGCGTTCGGTGGCAACGAGCCGAGCGACAGCGTCTCCGAGGTCCCGTCGACGCCGACCTGCTGGCCGATCACCTCGAACGCGCGCGCGACCTCGCGCATCGAGCGCGGCCGGTCCGCGGGATCCTTCGCGAGCAGCTGCGCGATCAACCGATCGAGCGCTTCGGGTACGCCGGGCGCCAGCGAGCTCGCGAGCACAGGCGTGTCGTTGAGGTGCTTCGCGCACGCCTCCGCCACCGACTTGCACGGGAACGGCGGCCGGCCGCACGCCATCTCGAACGCGACGCAGCCGAGCGAGTAGAGGTCCGCCCGCCAGTCGACCTGCGAGGCATCACCCCACTGTTCGGGCGCCATGTACATCGGTGTACCGAGCGTGCCGAACGTGCGCGGCGAGTTCGGCGCGATCGTGCCGGTCAGCTTCGCGACGCCGAAGTCGAGCACCTTCACGCGCTCGCCCCGGGGCTGCTCCCGGTCGGCGACGAGGAACACGTTCTCGGGTTTGAGGTCGCGGTGGGTGATGCCGGCGTTGTGCGTCGCGTCGAGCACGCTCGCGATCTGGCGGCCGATGTCGGCGAGCGCGGTCCGGGTGACGGCGCGGCGCTGGATCCGGTGGGCGAGCGACTCGCCGTCGAGGTACTCCATCACGAGGTACGCGCGGCCATTCGGCAGGATGCCGCTGTCGAAGATTTTCGTGATCCCGGCGTGCTGGATCCGGCTCACCGCCCGCGCCTCGTTGAAGAACCGGACCACGTCCTCGGAGTCGGCCGGGAACGCCTCGAGCAGGACCTTGATCGCGACCCGGGTGCCGAGGCTCTGTTGCTCGCCGAGCCAGACCTCGCCCATCCCGCCGCGTCCGAGCTTCTGGACGATCTTGAAGTTACCGATCGTCTCGCCGAGCACGTCGCCCGAAATGCTAGCACGCGCGGTTCGGAACGAGCGATGATGCAGGCGGGATGAAGCCGCTATCGCCGACGGACGCGATGTTCCTCTGGCTCGAAGGCCGCCGCCAGCCGATGCACGTCGGCGGGTTGCACCTGTACACGCCGCCGATCGGTGCGGGCACCGACTTCGTCCAGAAGCTCGTCGAGAGCTGGCGCGAGTATCCCCGCGCGCTGCCGCCGTTCGATCAGTTCGCGCACTTCCGGTTCGGTCACTACTTCTGGGACGACGACAAGGACTTCGAGCTCGACTACCACCTGCGCCACTCGGCGCTGCCGCGCCCGGGCCGGATCCGCGAGCTGCTCTCGCTCGTGTCGCGGCTCCACGGCACGCTGATGGATCGCACGCGCCCGCTGTGGGAGGTCAACCTGATCGAGGGCCTCGCCGACGGCCGCGTCGCGCTCTACGTCAAGGTCCACCACGCGATGTTCGACGGCGTCGCGGCGATGAAGATGCTCACGCACTTGCTCACGCCCGACGCGAGCGAGATCAAGGCCCCGATCTGGGCGCAGGTCCGCGAGAAGCGCGAGCGTCCCGCGACCGCCGCCGAGGAGCACCACCCCGGTCTGCTCGAGCGCGCGCTCAAGATGGGCGCCGAGATCTTTCCCGGCGTCCAGAGCGGCCTGCGCGAGCTCGTCCGCGACGAGACGATCGCACACGCGCAGCCCTACCAGGCGCCGCCGACGATGTTCAACGTCCGGATCTCCGGGTCGCGCCGGTTCGCCGCGCAGGCGTTCTCGCTCGAGCGCTTCCAGGCGATCGGCAAGGCCGCGTCGGCGACGATCAACGACGTCACGCTCGCGATCTGCTCCGGCACCCTGCGCCGGTATCTCCTCGCCCACGACGCGCTCCCCGACCGGCCGCTCACCGCGATGGTCCCGGTCTCGGTTCGCGATCCCGGTCAGGACGGCGGCAACGCGCTCGCGATCCTGATCGCGAACCTCGGCACCCACCTCGAAGATCCGCTCGAGCGCCTCAAGCTGATCGTCGAGTCGACGACGCTCGCGAAGGATCGCCTCGCGAAGATGTCGAAGCTCGAGCGCGTCGCCCACGCCGCCGCGATGAGCGCGCCGATGGGCGCGAGCATGGTGACCGGTCACGCGAAGCGCCGGCCGATCTACAACGTCGTGATCTCGAACGTGCCCGGTCCGAAGCAGAAGCTGTTCCTCAACGGGATGCGGCTCGACGAGAGCTACCCGGTCTCGATCCCGGTCGACTACCTCGCGCTCAACATCACGATCACCGGCTACAACAACGAGCTCGGTTTCGGCTACACCGCGTGCCGGCGCTCGGTCCCGCAGCTCCAGCGCATGCTCGATTACACCGACGAGGCGCTGACCGAGCTCGAGTCCGCGCTCCAGCTCGCGCGCGCCAGCTAGGGCGGCGACCAGGCCTTACCGGTCTCGCAGTCGACGTGCGCGAGCTTCACGCCCGTCGGTGCGAAGTCGATGTGCCCGAGCACGATCGGGAGGTGCATCCTGCGCGGACCACACGATCCGGGATTGAAGACGTAGAGCCCGTGATCGATGCCGATGAACGGCACGTGCGAGTGGCCGCACACGACGAGCTGGGCCTTCTCGGCGCGCGCGCGCTTCGCCACCTCGGCGCGAAGCTTCGGGCCGTACACGCCGATGTGGATGATCATCGTCCGCATCCCGCTCGGATGATCGACGACGAGCACGTCCGGCAAAGAGTCGGCGCGCGTGTCGATGTTGCCGCGGATCGCGTAGAGCGGCGCGACCTCGCGCAGCGCATCGAGGACCGCGAGATCGCCGATGTCACCGGCGTGAAAGATCGCGTCGGGGGCGAGCTCGGCCAGTGCGGCGGCGGTCCCCTCGTGCGGTGCCGAGTGGGTGTCCGCGACCACGGCGATCCGCCGCACGTCGTCGGCGAGCGTGGCGCGATGGACGACGAGGTCACTCACATTTTGGTTCCTACCACACCGCGGCCGACGTAGATTGCCGCCGTGCGGTTCGCGTTGTTGATGTTCGCAACGGTCGCGTGTGGCAGCTCGCCGGGGGCCACCGGTGGCGACGACGCCTCCGTCGCCGACGCGGCGCACGATGGTCACGTCGCGATCGACGCACCGGCCAACTGCGGCATGCGCACGGGGATGCGCGGCAAGACCAACCGCACCGTGATGGTCGACAGCCTGAATCGCACGTACATCGTCTACCTGCCCGAGATGGTCTCGCCGACCGAGGCCGTGCCGCTCGTGTTCGTCCATCACGGCTACTCGATGTCGGGTCAGAACATGTACGACATCACCGGTTACCCCGCGCTCGCCGATCGCGAGCACGTCGCCGTCGCGTTCCCCGACGGTCAGGGCGGTCCGTCGAACCTGACCGCGCCGTGGAACGTCGGCACGAACGTGTGCAACTCGGTCACCGGACCGCCGCCGATCGCGACCGGCGACGACTTCGCGTTCCTCGACGCGATGAAGGCCGACATCTCCCAGGATCAGTGCCTCGATCTCGATCACGTGTTCGTGACCGGGTTCTCGATGGGCGGCTACTTCGCGCACCACGCCGGCTGCAAGGCCAGCGGGATCCGCGGCGTCGCTCCGCACTCCGGCGGCACGCACGAGCTGTCGTCCTGCACGAACGTGGAGATGCCGATCATCATGTTCCACGGCGCCGCCGATCCGGTGATTCCCCCCGGCTGCGACGATCCGAACGCGCTCTCCGTACCCGAGGGTGCCGCGGCCGAACGCTGGGCCGTCCACAACGGCTGCGCGACGACGACCCAGACCCACGCGGTGATGAACGGCACCTGCACCACCTGGGACGGCTGTCCCGCCGGCGGTCAGGTCGAGCTCTGCATGTTCAACAACATGGGCCACTGCTGGGCCGGTGGGGTCGGCCCGAGCATCTACGAGTGCGACGGCTACGAAGGCGCGACCGAGCTCGAGTGGTCGTTCTGGCGGACCAACGCCTGGTAGTCCCCGGAAGTCAGTGACAGCTGCGCGACGCCGGCCACGTGGCGGGGTTCGACGAGTTGCCGCTCGGCAGGATCGGTCCCCACAAGTAGCGCGCGATCGAGTACGCGTGGATCTGCGCGGAGTACTTCGCCGAGCCGATGTCGAGCGAGCGCAGGACGCGCTCGGTGATGTTGTGGCAGACGAAGTCGAGGCCGTAGGCGCCGGGCTGATAGGACGTCGTGATCGCGGTCTGGAGCTCGTCCCAGTCGAGGCACAGCGCGGGTGCGAGCGAGTCGGCGAACAGCTTCGAATCGAGGAACACGCCGGCGCCCTTCGGATCGCCGATCAAGCGGACGACCTGATGCGTCGGCAACACGATGTCGAGCTCGGAGTGATCCGCGAGCTCGCTGAAGCGCAGGCGCTGGACGGTGGTCGTGAACAGCGCGCGGTTCGGATCGATCCCGCCTGCCGTGAGGAGCCCGCGAACACGCGCGATCGCCGCGGCGGCACTCGCCGGGTGCTCCTGGTTCCCCCACACCGCCGAGAGCCGGTTGCGATAGAGGTCTTTCACCCACGCGACCAGCTCGGTGTAGCTACCCGGCAGGTCGGCCTTGCCGCCGCTGGTGTCGGCCCACTGGTCGAGCTCGTCGATGTCGTCGACCGTCGGTCCGCTGGCGGTCTCGACGCAGCCGGCGATGAGTAAGGCGATGAGGAGCCGATACATCGCGCCGACGAATTGCAAACGATCGACCAGCGCCGAGGCCGCTCGTTGCGGGCTCTCGCGGTCGGGTCGGTCGTCACCGGCAGCAACCCTCGCCAGTCATGACACGTTTGGCGCGCTCGATGGCGTGAACTATTCGCGTGGCTAGGATGAATGCCATGGGCCGCGACCTCGAGCTACGTACGCCTCGGCTGGTCCTGCGCTCGTTTCGCGCGACCGACGTCGACGACGCGCTCGCGTATCGCGACGATCCCGAGTTCGCGCGGTTCCTTCCTCACATTCCGCAGCCGTTCACGCGCGCGCACGCCGAGGCGTTCGTCACGGTCAACATGACCGAACCGTGGGAGACCATGCCGACGTTCGCCGTGAAGGCCGGCTGATCGGGACGGTCGACCTCGAGATCGATTCCGCGACCGGAGTGCGATGCTCGGCTACGCGATCGCTCGCGCCCACTGGGGAAGCGGCATCGCGGTCGAAGCAGCGACGGCCGTGATCGCATGGGCGTTCGCCGAGCACGACCTCACGGAGATCTGGGCATCGACCGATCCGCCGCACGTGCAGTCGCGACGGGTGATGGAGAAGCTCGGCATGACGTTCGATCGCAGCGACGATCGAAAGGTCGTCTACCGGCTGCGGCGTCCGTAGCTCGCGACTGGACCGCGCTCGGCGTCGCCCGGCGACCGAACCACCACGAAGGTGGGATAGAGACGAAGGTCGGAGGAGCAGACGTCGGTGGAGCAGCAGGATTGCGTGCGGGCCGATCGAATCGGATCGTGCGCGAGCGATGCTGCGCTCCGCGTCGCGCGGAGGTCGAAGGAGCAAACGTTGGTGGGGCAGAGCGCACCCCGCGCAGGCTGGGCCGATGCCCCCGCTCTCGACGTCGACCGCAGACCGAACCACCACGAAGCCGGGATAGAGACGAAGCTCGGAGGAGCAGACACCGGTGGAGCAGCAGGATTGCGCGCGGGCCGATCGAATCGGATCTTGCGCGATCCATGCGACGCCCGAACCTCTGGCTCGTCGACGTCTGCTCCTCCGGCCTTCTTCTCTATCCTGCCTTCGTGGTGGTTCGGGATCGAGTGCGAACTTGACGAGCCACGTTCGAGCCCGCGCATTGCGCGATCTACGGGCGACGCCCAAACCTCTGCCCCGTTGACGTCTCCTCCTCCGGCCTTCATCTCTGTCCCGCCTTCGTGGTGGTTCGGTTCGGGCGGGGGGATCGAACGGGGATCGAGCACGGAACATGACGAGCCACGTTCGAGACTGGATTGCGCGATCTACGGGCGACCAAACCTCTGCCCCGTCGACGTCTGCTCCTCCGGCCTTCGTCTCTATCCTGCCTTCGTGGTGGTTCGGGATCGAGCGAGCGTTCGCGATCTACTGCCGCGCGACAGGACCGTCGGGGACGTGCTGTTGCGGCGCCGGTGGCTCGGGCGCTGGCTCGTTCGCGCCCGGTGGTCCGGACGGCGCCGGCGGCGGCGGGCGGTACTCGCACGGCACGAGCTGGTAGCCGAGCACGCACACGTTCAGGCGATCGGCGAGGTCCTTCGTGTACGCCCGGAACGCGAAGCCATCCTCCTCGACGGCCTCTGCCTTGCTGACGTAGTTGACGATGTAACCGACGGTCGCGACCGTGGCCGCCGCGCCCCACGCGTAGAGCAATGTATGGTCTTCGGGGGACGGCGCATCCGCGACGAGCGAGCTCACGAGCACGATGGCGGCCGCCGCGCCGAGCGAGCCCCACGCCCAGGACGAGCCGCGGTCTCTCGCGCGCCGTGCAGCCCGCGCGTGCTGTGCGGTCGTGCTGTCGGGTCGGACGACGGGCAACAGATCTTCCGATGCCTCGATCGTCGTCCCGTTGACGAGCCGCATCTCTTTCTCGATGCGGGTCGAGCAACTCAGGTTCTGACACGTGGTGATCGTCGTGGTCTTCTCGGTCTCGCCGGCGAGCGAGTTGAACCACCCGATCCGCTGCTCAGCGGTCAACGTCGGAGGAGGGACCGGGAGCGTCACGTGCGAGACACAGCCGATCAACAACGTACAGAGCACCCACTCACGCCTCATTTCGCGCGAGCGTAGATCAACTCGCGGGCCCGTGCGAGGCTCTTCACAGATGGCAAAGGTCCTGTTCCCCCTCCCCGACCGGGACTTCGACGTCACCGAGGTCGCGGTGCCGTGGAAGCTCCTCCGCGAGGCCGGGCACGAGGTCGTGTTCGCGACCGAGGCCGGGGCGACCCCCGCGTGCGATCCGCTGCTGCTCACCGGCGTCGTGTTCGGCAAGCTCGGCGCGCGCGCCGACGCGATCGGGTGTTACCGCGAGCTCGAGCAGGCGCCCGAATTCGTCAAGCCGATCGCGTGGAAAGACGTCTCGGTCGACGACCTCGACGCGCTGTTTCTCGCCGGCGGTCACGCGCCCGGGATGCGCCAGTACCTCGGCAGCCGCGAGGTCCACGAGCTGATCCGGATGTTCTTCGCGACCGACAAGCCGATCGCGGCGATCTGCCACGGCGTGCTCGCGGCCGCCCGCGCGCAACGCGACGACGGCAAGTCGGTGCTCCACGGCGTCCGCACCACCTGTCTGCCGAAATACATGGAGCGCGCGGCGTTCTTCTCGACGTTCTGGCGGCGTGGCCGCTATTACCGGACGTATCCGAAATACGTCGAGGACGAGGTCCGCGACGCGCTCGCTCGCGCCGAGGACTTCGAGCGTGGACCGCGCGAGCTCTCGAAACGAGGGACGCGCGAAGACGATTCGGCGGCGTTCGTCGTCGAGGATGGGCGTTATGTCTCGGCGCGCTGGCCGGGCGATGCGTGGCTGATCGGCAAGAAGCTGATCGAGCGCCTGCCGGCGGTGCCAGAGATGGAGCGGCCGGAATTCACTTCGGGCCGCGTGGACGACGCCACGCGCTCTGCTTAACTACACGTCAGGTAAGGGAGTCTAGATCTGGTGCGTTGGGCTCGCGTCGTCTTGCTCGTAGCGATCGTGGCCGGCGCCCGCGATACGCGCGCGAACCTCGCGCTGGGCGACTATCGCTATTTTCGCGCGCTGTCGATCGATCTGGTCGGCCGGCCGCCGACGCGCGACGAGCTCGCCGCGTTCGAGAAGCCGGACTGGGATCTCGATGCGTGGCTCGAGGCACATCTCACCGGCGACGCGTACGCGGAGCGGATCCGCCGGATCTACATGGATGCGCTGCGGCTCGAGATCGGGCCGAGCTTCCAGTACGTGCCGAACCCGGTGATGCTGCGCAGGCAACAGGTCCTCGGTCCCGACGGGCCGATCTACGTCTACTTCCGGCGCGGCCAGCGGCGCGTCGATCCGGCGCGCGACGGCGACTTCTGTCTGACCCAGGACGAGACGGGCCAGCAGTTCCCGACCAACGCAGCGGCCACCGGCACGGCGAAGCCCGTCACGCAGGCCGTGCTCGACGCGCGGACGGTGGTCGTCAAGCCGTGGTGGCTGTACGCCGACTATCGCGACGCGACACCGACCGATGGGGTCAGCGGCGACTGGGCGAAGCGGTTCCCCGGCTTTGTCCCCGCGCCCGCGTTGCTCGTCGAGCCGGATGGCAAGACGAAGGCGACGACGGTGCGGGTGTGCCGCGAAGAGGCGCAGACCGCGGAGACCGGCACGGTGTACGCATCGGGTCGAGCGGCGGTGAAGAAGGGCGAACCGCTGCCGGGCGGCCGCTTGACCCAGCCGCCCGGCGATTCGGCGTTCGCGCGCACGGCGAAGGGACGCGCGGTGTCGTGTCTGTCGGGGACGGGCTTCTCGGCGTCGGTCGAATGCGGCTGCGGGATCGGGCTCGAGCGGTGCTTGCCGAACTCCGGACCGCAGAACGAGGCGGCGGCGTTCGTACTGCCGGCGCGCACCCCGCTCGGACCGAGCCAGCCGTTCGAGGCGAACCCGACCGCGCCTGCCACGTGGATCCGGATGTGGTGGGGCGAGGAGGCCGCGCACTTTCTCGATACGATCTTCGTCGACGATCGGGACTTCCGCGAGGTGCTGACCTCGCGCGCGACGGCGATCAACGGACCGCTCGCGCAGTTCTATCGCTTCCTCGCGGGTGCGAGCTGCTGCGGACCCGGCGCGGATGCCGGGTACTCGCAGCCGGATGCGCTGTTCGATCCGGCGGCGGTGCCCGAGGCGCTCACGCCCGAGGACACGGCGACGTGGCTGCCGGTCGCGGATCGCGGGCCGCACGCGGCCGGGCTCATGACGATGCCGGTGTTCCTCACCAAGTACGGCTCGCGTCGCGCACGCGCGCACGTGCTGTACAGCGCCTTCCTGTGCAAGGACTTCGTCGCCGACGCGGTGAAGCTCGCGCCGTCGAACGATCCGGATCTGACGAAGCGGCCGGGGTGTTCGTCGTGTCATCAGACGCTCGAGCCGATGGCGGCGTACTTCACGCGCGTGCAGGAGTCGGATTGGACCTGGCTGCCGGCGAGCGTGTTCCCGGTGACGAACCCGAAGTGCGCGGGGCCGAAGGCATCGGGGCTGTGCAAGCAGATCTACGATCCGGCGTTCGACAAGCTGCGCGGCGCGTACGGCTCGCCGGCGCACGCCGAGACCGGGCCGGGCGGGCTCGCACGCGAGCTCGTGAGCGCGCCGGAGTTCGCGCCGTGTGTCGTCGAGAACGTCGCGCAGTCGCTGCTCGGCCGCACGCTCGCGCCCGAGGACGACGCGTGGAAGGTCTCGCTCGTCAAGACGTTCGTCGACGGCGGGTACCGGATGAAGGCGCTCGTCCGCGCGATCGTGAAGTCGCCGCGCTACCGCGAAGGGAACGATCGCAAGTGACCGGGCAGCCGTGGGACGTCACCGATGATCGAGCAGCCGTGGCGCGGCGACCGAGCGCCAGCGAGGACCAGAGTCGCGCGCACGGCGCGGCGAGATCCCTGGTCACGGCGTGGCTGGTGTGTCTGGCCGCGTGTGGCGGCGCCGCGATCACGCCGGGTGAATCGACCGCGCTGCCGGCGCACCAGACGCGGGTCCTCGACACCACGCCGAAGGAGCGGCGGCGGATGGTCGCGCCCGAGGTCTACCTGCGCGCGTACCTCGGCTGGTTCGGCGGGCTCGTCCCGCTCGACGTCCAGAACCGGGCGCGGGCGCGCGGGTTGTTCGATGCGTGGGACGACTATCTCTCCGCGCTCGGCCTGCCGGACTACAAGACGGATCTCCCGCGCCAGACCCAGAGCAATACATTGATGCTCGCGACCTTGGGTCGCCTCGGCGAGGCGCTGTGCGTGCGCGCCGCGGAGCACGACCTTCACGCGAAGATGCCGCTCGACCAGCGCGTCGTGTTCGCGTTCGAGCTCGCGCCGAGTGATGACGACGCGGCATTCGCGGCGCGGTTCGACGTGCTGCACCGGACGTTCCTCGGCTATCCCGCGCGGCTCGCGCCCGGCGATCGGGTCGCGAAGTTCCACGCGCTGTTTCAGGAGGTCGCCGCGCGGCACACCGCGAAGGGGCCGCTGACGGCCGACGAGACCGCGTGGGTGGCGGTGTGCACCGCGCTCGTTCAACATCCAGAAGCGGAGCTGTACTGATGAAGCGACGCACGTTCTTGCAG
>Ga0307509_10005265_pt1 | contig 18112 bp, 20 predicted proteins | sample 10_EM_MG_FD_202245 | JGI IMG/M metagenome (GOLD analysis project Ga0307509, IMG submission 202245) | Populus trichocarpa ectomycorrhiza microbial communities from riparian zone in the Pacific Northwest, United States - 10_EM | ecosystem: Host-associated > Plants > Roots > Unclassified | place...
AAGGCGGTGGAGAGGGAGAGGGCGGCGTGGGTTCGCGTGGAGGAAGGATGCCGTGCTTGCGAAGGGCTTCATCGCTGGGAAGAGTTACGACCTAATTGGCATCATTTAGCGTATCTAGCCGAGATATATGCTCACAATTCCGTGTCTTGGTTTGGGCTCATTGTGAATCTGGATGCTTATTGTGGGGGGTGGTGTATTTGTACAAGTTTTATGGTGGAGTAGTACACGAGTTAGTCCCGGAAGCCACGTGAGTCACCGCGTGTGGTGGCATGATGCGATGCGATGTGATGCGATGCGGTGCGGTGCTTTGAAAGACAAAGACTTGTGCCAAAGCGAATTTCTGTGCAGTGTACTTCATGCCTCACATCCCTCCACTCCTCATCTCCACATCCCTATCATGACTCTTGTATACAAACCAGAGCCTGGCGATGTGCTAATCCCCCGCCAATATCAAGAAGAGATTTTTCAAAAGGCACAACAAAGAAATGTCATCGCCGTGCTTGACACCGGCAGTGGCAAGACACTCATCTCTGTGCTACTCATCAAATGGATCACCATGCAGGAGGCTTCTCAGAAGAAGGTCGTCGTGTTCCTCGTGCCAAAGGTTCCTCTGGTAGAACAACAGGGCAACTTCATCGCTCAACACACCGCGTTACATGTGGCGCAGGTCCATAGTGAAGTCTCGGCTGGCGTCACGGACCGTGCAAAATGGAGCAACCTCTTTTCGCAAGCAGAAGTACTGGTGATGACAGGTAAGTGTAAGTGTATGCGGTGAACACATTTTTCCTCATCGAATTCAGGGCAAATTTTCTTGAACGTGCTCACGCACTCGCATTGGACCATGAACAAGGTATTGTCCTCGTTCGTTCTTCCTCGTCGGTTTTCTCTAAGCCGGGGTATCAGGTTTCGCTTCTTATCTTCGATGAGTGCCACCACGCACGCAAGAATCATCCTTACACCGCTATCATGGCCATATACCGAGCTTGTCCTGAGCCCGATCGACCGAAAGTTTTTGGCATGACGGCCTGCCCGACCTGGACGTCCACGCCGCATACTTCACTGGCGGGCCTGGAAAAGAATTTGAATGCCCAAATCGTCACGGTCCAGGACAATTTGGACGAATTTGCCCTCTATTCCTCAAAGCCTATCGAGGTAGAATGGTGTGCTGGTATCCCCACGCGCGACGACCCGTCTCAACGCCTTGTTGCAGATCATCCGAGAATTCCCACCATCCCCGAAACTCTACTCGGAATATCCCATTCCCTACATTTGGACTCGCTTCGATCGCTCTGAAATCACGGAAACCGTCGAAATACCTTGGCAACAACTGAATACCCGCTATCTTTTCACTTTAGAAAATCTGGGGGTTTTCGCTGCCGAGCTTTTCCTCTACTCTGACCTTCGGATGCGCATATCTGAACTGTCCCGCCCTCGAGACCTCAATGAGATGGAGTCCCTACGGAAGCGGTATCTAAACTCAGATGATATCGGTGAGGCCCATAACCCATTGTCTCGCCCAATCCCCGAGTTGCAGGACTTGAATGAGATTTTGGCCGAATACCAGCCATTCTTCGAGCATGGAAATGATACCCAAGATACATCCGACCCGTGGGCCTTTCGCCTCAGCTGGTGCTCTCCGAAGGTTCAGACCCTCGTAGACATTCTGTTGGAAAGTTACACTCCCGAATTTCACGGCATCGTATTTGTGGAGCGTCGCCATATTGCAAGAGTGCTTTCTAGCATCATTTCTCGCGTCCCAATCCTTAAAGATATCATCACTTGTGCGGAGTGTGTGGGTCACGGAGGTGAAGAGAAAGGCATTGGAGGCGGCATGCCCACAGACAAGCAACGCAAGATTGTCAACGACTTCAGAGATGGAAAGATAAATTTGCGTAAGTGAGATATTTTCGGCTGGCGACCTTTCATTTATCATATGTCTAGTCATCGCCACGCCCGTGGCCGAAGAAGGCTTGGACTTTCCGGTCAGTCCCTATTATACCTGTGTCCGTAAGAAGATAATTAAATCACCTCAGGCTTGCGACATCACAGTTCGCTTCGACCACATGCAAGGTATGGTAGGTTATGTCCAATCCCGCGGGCGAGCGCGACGCGCGACCTCTACGTTTGTGGTCATGATTCAACAAAACGACACCTCACAATTTGACAACTATCGATACCTCTCCGAGAACGAGCCTCATATCAGGCAGCTATATCAGTCTGCAGCTCTCACTCCCTTCTCAGGGCCTGTGGTTGACCAAATGGTTGATGATGAAGACGATGGTGGCGATTATGTTTACCCGTCAGAGCTCGCCAAGCGAGAGCGTTTTGTTGTTCCGGGCACAGGTGCAATCTTGACGTACAACACATCGATCGGACTTCTTGGACATCTTTGCTCGCTCATTCCACGCGATGCGTTCACTCCAGCACAGAGGCCGCGCTACACTGGTACCTTTGTTTCCACCGTGCACCTCCCGTCGATGCTGCCATTACCCCCCGAGCAACTTGTGTACGAAGGCCCGCGCAAACACTCTATGAAAGAGGCCAAGCGAGCTGTTGCATTTAAAGCTGTCAAGGCCTTACACGCATTGAAGATATTCGACGATAACCTACTTCCAGTCCATGCCAAGGCAGAGCCCGAGATCGCTGAAGACCCAAGTCTTGCAGACGGTATCATAGACGTACCCGAGATGATGGATGTTGCCGTGTTGAGTCCATGGACACTGGGACGGAAACTGTGGTCACACCCCCTTATCATGGATGGAAAGCGTATCGCTGCTGGCGTCGTTACTGGGACTCCTCTTCCCCCCACCGACCTTGTTTGGGATGGAACCGCCCTGGGATTGGGTGAAGCCGAACTCGTACTTCTTAACACGGAAGACGACTATTATAAACGTAGACTCCTGCAAGATTACACTGACCTTGGGTTGTGGTGGCGCGTCTCTGCTCGACCGCGCCCGACGCCGTTGTCGTGTTTCTTGATTCCCCTCACCCCAAATGGTTGTCAACCAGATTTCCAACTAATGGAAGATCTTTTAAAGCACCCATATGGCAAGCTCGACTGGACGGGCGTGGATGAACGTGAGTACGGCCATATTCTAGTCATGAATAGCATGCAGTATGGACGTCCGTTTCTGCTTCACAAAATTCGGATGGATTTGACCCCAATGTCGGAGCCATCACCTGACAGTCGAGAGGTCGGCTTTCCAACATACGTGGATTATTATAAATGGGTAATTAGGAAAAGAAAAGGTCGCCCTCCCGAGATACCAACCGAGGGGCCACTCCTTGAGGTGGTCCCCATAGCCAGGCAAACTTCCCGAATATACGAGCTCTTTCCCCGAGATACGTCCGTTGACGTCAATATGACGTCTGGAAGTGATTCGAGGCCGTTCATGCTCCCCTTGGCCTCCACCGCCGTCTTCCCGATGGCCGAAGAGATGTTCTCCCTCTTTGCTTTTTTCCCACGGCTTCTACATCGCGTCCAAGATGTCTGGCGTGCTCGTTGTGCCCGTATGGGCCTTGGTCTTCCTCCCATTCTTGATGATCGTCTCATCGAAGCAACGACACTGCCCGCTGCCGCCGCAGGGTTTAACAACCAGCGTCTCGAAACGCTTGGTGACTCCGTGCTGAAGCTTTGCACTTCAGTGCATTTGTATAACAAGTACTCGCATTACCATGAAGGTCAACTTGACAATCTGCGCCAGCGATCCATCTCGAACCGCACCCTCATGATCCGAGCGAAGGTGATCGGGCTCGAACACTATTTGAACGTAGAGGGTCCGAACGTTAAGACATGGCCTACTGTGGTTGCAACAGATAGCCCAACTCTCCAAGACTGGGCATGTAGTGACAGGACTGTGAAGAGAAACATTGCACGAAGAAGTCTTCAGGACTGCATGGAAGCGATCATCGGCGCTGGTTACTTGACTGGTGGCATTTCAATGGCTCTGCACGTAGGCAGTGCACTTGGGTTGAACTTTGGCGGCGCTCTGCCATGGCGACTGCGATACCCCCCTCCTCCACGTGTCGAACCAGCCCCTGCCGTTTATTCGGAGCTACAAGATGCTCTTGGCTACGAGTTCCGACATTTCGGATTACTACGGGAGGCCTTGACACATCCGTCCTTCTGGTCTGGGGGAAAATCTTATCAGAGGCTAGAGTTCCTTGGGGACGGTACGGGTGTTTTTCCATGATTTGTCACGACTTGGCTAACGTTATTGCTAAAGCTGTCGTCGATGCCGTCGTTATGACGTACTTATTCAAGAAATTTCCCCGCGCAAACTCTGGTCAGCTCAGTTCTTTACGTGCGCGAGCCGTCTGCGGGCCTGCTCTAGCCTTTGTCGCTGTTTGCGTCCTCAATCTACACACGTTCCTATTGGCTGACCATCCAGGCCTTACCACTGCCGTTGAGAAGTATATACCTACCTTACAAGCGACGTCTAGCCGTGATATCGTCCTGCAGAGCTGGGCGCACGATCCACCCAAGGTCCTCAGCGACATCTTTGAGAGCCTTGTTGCGGCCGTCCTAATCGATTCAGGGTACAATTTTGACAAAACAATGTGTATCGTCGAGACTGCCATGCAGTGTATTCTAGAAGTCTTATCTCCTGACCTACCTCCGGAGCCGGTCTCCGCATTCTATTTATGGGCGGCAAAATCTGGCTGCAAACGAATCCACCTAAGGTGTGTGTCCCCCGATGCGGTCTGCCCCTATTCGCTTCACATAGAGCCGCCCGTCTAGGAAATCATGCAGTCGTCCTGAATTAAAACGAAATGACACCATCTGTGTTGTCGTACATGATACAATCGTCGTAGGTCCCGTAACGGCATCCAGCTTACCTGTGGCGCGTGCCTTCGCATCAGAAAATGCACGGATGATCCTACAGGCCGCCGATTCGGATAAAACATTGGCCAAGATATGCGATTGCAAGGAGCAGGAGGTTTGCGCCTCAGCTGCAGAAACTTCTCCCCCTGATACGGTCGATGACACGACCGAGATTGGCTTTGCGGCCGCGGCGCACATTGAGCTCGAGAAGTTCAGACATCCTCAGGAGGATGAGGTGTCGGGTGAAGATCTAGAGGGTGAAAACTTTGCAGACCCGTGACGATTTAGATTCAGCTTCTTGGAGGGCATGTTTTACGTCTCTATCATATCTTGGTGGTCCCAATACAGTTGATGGTTCACACCAAATGTCATTCTCTATATTTTCGAACTCCAGTCCATCCGCTCGCATGACTGGAGGCATTGTCCATTTTCTCACCACCTGCCTCTTTACGTTAACTCACTGCTGCAGTGAGCGGTACCATAGACGAATCACGTCCCGACCACCTTATCTCCCCGGTGGTGCCCAAATACGGATTAAGCACACGGCGTAGCCTTGGCCTCTTGTTTCTCCTTGCGTATCAAAGGGAGCGCCCGCAACGTGCGGAACTTACCCCGATACAGATATGTTCCGACCGGAAACATTCGAATACTATCCCCAGTCTTCTGGTATTGAAGGAGTCGTCAACAGATAAGTCTTCCGCAGCTGTCACAGGCCCCACATCCGCCTGGAATGTCAAAGGAGATAAGGTCCAGCCGTAGTGCATTCTCATTGTATTCATTTTACAGTTGCAAATGCTATCATCATTTCCAGAATATTGGTTGTGACGTCGCCTTGCGCTCTCTCACTGGCATCATATCTCGGCCCCATCCACTTTGTTGTGGTTTTGCGGCCAAGGGACCCCTGGGTTAAATAGAACGCAAAGCAGTGAATATATCCACAGGGGTGCGGAAAGCGACCCCACCCATAGCTATCTCACTATCCCTTTGCTTTTACCCATTTCGCCATGCACCTCCTATTTGACACCATCGTCGGCGATGCAATAGCGTCGTCTACTCCCTCCCTCGCCGCTTTCCCCGGCATACTCCTCTCGGTTTTACGGATATTGCCACTATCCATCCCGGCTGGTCTCGGACTTTTCAGTCCGCAGTCTCAGGGGATTGCTGTTCCCACAGGGCAGAGCCATTTCACCGGCACCAGCAACCCCCAGGTGCTTATCCTAGGGGGTGGTGTCGCCGGTGTGATGGCTGCTGAGGCCCTCCACCGAAGAGGTATAGACGACTTCAAGATCGTCGAAGCGCGCGAGACGCTGGGCGGACGCATGAAGAGCTTCTCATTTGGCGCGGCGGACAGGCCATATGTCCTCGAATTGGGCGCGGACTGGATCCACGGTACGCAGACGAACGACGGCCCATCTAATCCGATATTCGAGTTGGCCCGCAAACACAATCTGTCGACTCAGCCAAATCACTATCGCAGTAGCATGAGTACGTCTGGGAGTTCGAAAAGGAGTCCTCCCTTGCTGATGCCACTGACCTTAGCGACCTACGACCACACTGGTCCCGTTGATTATATGCAGACGTTCAACGCCGCGGTCGATAACTTCGCCGCTTTGACTGTAGGTGGAGGTGCGTCCGCGAGTCCTGCCTCCCTGCCCTTTTGTCTATCCGAAGCTGACACGACCGCTTTACCAGGTGATCGGATCCTGAGAGGTTTAGTGGATGCGACAACACGTAGCGGCTACGCTATTCTTGGTGCCAAACCTAGAACGCCTCACGAGGCAGCTTCTGAATACTATCAATTTGATTGGGAATATGCCCAGGCACCGGAGCAGAGCTCGTGGCTTGCGTCCTCTTGGGTAACGTATCCGTTCCATAAAACAGCCAGTCGCGTTTGCTGTTCCGAAGAGCGATGATAAAAAGTCCTGCTCGGAGCCAGATCGTCTTGGTTTGTCGCAAATCTGGCCACTTATCGAGGATGTTATAGGCGAATAATTTCACCTTCAACGGCGACCAAGGCGGTTTTTCTACTGATAACCTCTTGACGACTGATCAACGCGGCTTCGCGAGCATCGTTCAGTCCGAGGCCGCTGAATTCCTTTCCGAGGAGCAGGTTCTGTTGAACGCCACTGTCAAGACTATAACGTACTCTAAAGATGGGGTGTCCGTGAGCCTCGAGGACGGGTCCAGTCTGAGTGCGGACTATGCCCTGGTCACCTTTAGTCTCGGAGTTCTGCAGCATGATGATGTCGTCTTCGAGCCTCCTTTGCCTAAATGGAAGTCGGAAGCCATACACGGCATGGCAATGGTCAGTGAACTATTTCGCTGGCATTCTGCTTTCAACTAATGAACGCACGCAGGGAATATACACCAAGATATATTTGCAGTTCCCGGAGAAGTTTTGGTTCGACACTGAGGTGCTTGGTCCACTCATAGTCTATCATCGACGTTCTAACATAACGACTCCCAGTTCGCTTTGTACGCAGACCACGAACGGGGGTGGTACCCAGTCTGGCAGAGCCTTGATATGAACGATTTCTTCCCAGGGTCCGGGATTCTTTTCGTTACCGTCACCGTAAGCCTTGGGTCGTTATTTTCTGCCATGTCTCTGGAGTACTGATGACCACCTTTCAAAAGGGCGAATTCTCGAAACGTATCGAGTCGATGAGCGACGAAGTCGTGAAAGCGGAAGTCCTCTCCGTCCTTCGTTCGATGTACCCCAATACGACGATCCCCGAGCCGGACGCGTTCTACTTTCCTCGTTGGCATAGCGACCCGCTTTATCGGGGAAGCTACAGCAACTGGCCTTCCGGTTTTTTGAAGAGTCACCACACGAATCTGAGAGCCACGGTCGAGCAGAGACTCTGGTTCGGCGGCGAGGCGACGAGTTTGAAGTATTATGGTAGGTCCGGGATCACGACGTCCTGTACTCTTGATTCTTTCCTAGGGGCCTGCGCCACTAACTGGTGCATTGCGTAATGCGGCGTCGTATTTAGGTTACTTGCATGGGGCGTATTACGAGGGACAGAAGATGGGAGAGGAAATCGCTCATTGTATTGAGCATGGGTGGTGTGCTGGCCTTTCCCACGTGGAGGAGATCCCGTGCTCTTATCCATACGTCGCGTCGGACTTCATTTAGCTAATTGCGACGTGTCCAATTTTCCCACAGGTGATACTGCCTGCATCATCTCATACGGCATATGCGTGCGCTCTGTTCGATATTTCTTCTCACACTTTGTACTTCTATATCCTTACACACAATGAGCATGTTGACTGCAAGGCATTCAGATTGTGTTGAGGGGTTTTAACGGCGAGGATACGTTGAATTCCAAAACGTGGTCTTTCGATGCAAATGACAGTCTTTCCTCTGGTCTCTACTGATCAGCGTGCCCCCAACAGGACTTCTAGAGATGGCAGACATAGCATCGGGCACAGTATCTCGAGCTGTATATCCATATGGAGAAGGAAACCCCTTAGATGGAGCCCATACGGAACTATTGTGTATACCAGTCAAGGTGACTCTGGGTTGTTCGTAAAATCGTCAAACTGGCATGTTTCCGCAGCCGAAAATAGGCCAGGAGCAGTCTCATTTCTCTTCAAGAATTTCTTGGGAGAACTGGAGCGCGCGCAGAAGCGTTCAAAATGCTGAAGATTGAAGAAAAGGCTGTCCTAGCTCGCACGTTTCGGGATGTCATTTTTCAGAGCGGCGCCACAGGCAAGTACTCGAAGGTATCCGTTCTGTAATCCCAGATAAATCAACGTTGCGATGAACCTTTGGCAGACAATAAACATCATGGTTTCTCTTATAAGGAGCCCAACGGAGGCTACGCCCGAGGAACTATGCGATACGGAACGACAGAGAATGAGTGGGTTGGCAAATGCTCACAGATCAAGTTCCAGAGAGGAACTGCCGTATCACCATCGCCCGAGCTCGAAACTGCGTGACAAAGTATTCTTACGGGCTCTTTATGGTGAGACAGCGCACGACCAGCAGGGTATTTTAGATAATATATGACCTCCTGACTTAGGTACGCAAACCGTATTCAGTCCAGGTTCTAGATCGGCTGCGCGGGATGGTTAAAAAAATTGGCTATGGATCAGTATACAGCTCTATCGAACTAGAGACGTCGTACGTCTTGGTTAGTGCGCCCATCGCGATGGATACACCAGTCAGACTGGCTGACATCTTGATGACGCGTCGAGGGGGTGCATCAGTCGAACAGGCTTGCGCAGCGAGGCAAGATAGCAATAGAAGTTTCTCAAAAGTGAGAGAGTGGGGTGGGTAATTAGGGGAATGAGTAGCCGGTGGTTGCAGCTGGTTGGAGATTGAGGAACAGGTTACGGTAGCGGTTTGTTTGGAGCCAAGGTGGGTGACAACGTTTCGGCAAATGCCGTGCCCTCGTTTGACCACAAGTGCATCCTTCGTTGGCTGTTCCTCTGTCGAACCGAACCGTCCCCCTCCCTCTGTGGGTTACCACGACCCATATAAACCACTCAGAATGACGGACTCCTCAAGTATTGATAACGACCCAGTGTCCCCGGCACCCACAGCAGCCTCAATTCTTGGGATTAAGGGTCCCTTGCGGTTCCGGGCCCATGGATCCAGCCAAAAAGCACACGTTGTCCTTCGACGCGTTGACCCAGAAAGCGACTCAGAGGGAGAAGGAGAGATCAAGGGCGTCGTCCAATTCAGCCTTTTTGCGTACAAACGGATCGAGGTCAAGCCCGGGAAGGAGATCCTCCTCACTGTTGCCGATGGTTCTTTCAAGGACCGTGCTATCATATTTGAGGGGGATGAGTTGGAGGGTTCTTCTCTTTCGGATGTTGAAGAAGAGACTCAGGTGGCAGAAGACGACGAAACCCTCGTACCTCCAGAACAATCTCTACCCCTTAAGATGAGGAAATCTTGGGCAAAACGTCACGAAGTACCCGTGCCCTTGGGTACGTACGATGTCCCATTATCGTCTCTTCTATCGCACTCACTTGATCGTAAAGCACATGCACCAACGTTAAAGGTTGTGTATCACTCCGTTGGTATTCAAACAGAACCGATGAATGTAACCGGAAGTGCTCTCACCACCCTGACGGACCCTTCCCCTCCATCCCAACAAACTGTTTCTCCCACCCCCCCTGTGCGGGATGTATCAAAATCTTCTCCTTCAAGGCCTGTCGGAATTCCAGTCTCCTCGTTATCTGATGTAAAAGCTGGATTGCCACCTGTCGCCAAGACCACCGTGTCAAAGACCGGAGCCACTCATCCACGGCACATTGAGCACAACAATAGCTTACCGCCCATTCACGTCGACACTACCTCTAAAAACTCACTCACACCTGGTGATAAGCGACATCCGATCTCTCCCACACCAGTAAAACAAGACGATGTATCGACACCTGTATGTACTCACATCAATGTGAGCGATGCGGCTACTAATGGACAAAAGACCTTCACGGATACCCGTGTCAGCGACAAGCTTGAACGATGGAGTCCTTCTATTCCAGTGCTTACTTCCTTGCCTCCGACCAGGCCAGCCGATGAGACGTCTGATTCTGGACACTCCAGTAGCAGTTCGGAGGACGGAAATCCTCCTTTACCTCCGCCAGAGAGACCTTGGAGCCCTTCTGTACCTGCTGCCTTAACAACACAAGCTTCACGTAGGCATAATATCAGAGGCCGTAGGGCAGAGCGGCCCAAGAATGCCAGCAGCCCTCGCGCTACCCAACCCTCTACAGAGGTTCCTCGTCCACCGAGCTCTCCTACCCTAGCTCCAATGATTTCCCCATCCATTGCCAAGATTAAGTTCCCGACAAAGCCGGAATCAAGCACACCCGTACCTGGTAGTTTCGCGTCAGACGTTGTCGGTCTTCCCTCATCATTCTCTGAGGATAGCAAGGTATCTTGTTTATTTTTGTACAGCCATTTCGCCTTGTGACGTCATCATTCGTACAGACCAATCCCCCTCCGGAGAGAATTTCCTCTTCTCCGTCCTCGGTATTGCGGCTCTCGCGTCCCCATGCGGTCTTACCACCCCCGGCTCATCCTGAAGTACCGTCATCACCATCAACCCTTGCGCATCCATCTTCACCGGCTCTCAGGAAGGACTATTCGCCGTCTTATCGATCCCCCGCCAGTTCGCGAGGGTCATTTAGCCACGGCCCTCTGGAAAATAGCGCTGCAAGCGTTTCTTCTCACCCATCATCACCAAAGCAGCCTGTGAGAAAGCCGCAAACACTCTCCTGGCCGCCGTTCCGGCCTGGCCGCGATGATGGCTCCACAGACTTTTATCCGCCCTTCCGCGCAGGTCCCGACGCTTGTGAGCCACCGCCAGCTCTGTCTCTCCGCCCTACTTCAGGCTCCGGTCCGATCCATGACCACGCACCTCTCAGCGTAGCCATACGTGGGCGACCGGCGATGCTACCCAACTCGAATACCATCCCTGTTGCCCCGCGGCACTCGTCCTTTCCTTTTTCATCAACCCCTGCGAGACCGCCTTCACCCACTGGACAAACATTCCATCACTCTCAGCCATTTGGGCAGTCGATGTCACCGAAAGCCCCTCCAAAGGTGTCACAAACAATGATGCCAGACAATGGTCATCCGCCGCGGCAGCCGCGGTCAGGGCTTGCGATGCAAGCGATGGCGCCTGTGCCTTTGGGCCAAAGCATGCCCCCCAAAGCCTATCCGCAATATCATCGCCATCGTGAGTATTTCGCGGTTTGTAATTAAACCTGACCCATGTAACGCTAAATTGACATGCGGGGCTGACATGGTCTGGCAGAGAGATACCCTCACGCACCCCGCTCGATTACTGATGGGCGTGGGCACAACATTCCCATGGCTGCAGGCACAAAACGCAAGGCATCGCCTCCTCGGGCGGACCCTTCTGTATCATTCGAGGTTCCATCAAAGCGCCCACAGCCGTCTACGTGGCCCACTGTGTCACCAATCCGATGTGTCGCGGTGCAGGGCGAACATGTTGCTATTCGAGGCATCACGTTCAACCGCACTGGAAAATTAATGGCTGTTACGTGTGAGCACCACTTCATTTATTTGTGAGCATCATGACTTGTTGCTGAAACACTTATCAGGTACCGATTGTACAATTCGCGTATGGGACAATGTGACGTACAGCGAGGTGGCGCGGTTGCCACATTCGTCTGTTGTTGTTTCTGCTCAATGGATGGACGATGATGCTGGTGTACTTGCTCTCTGTATGGACGGCGCTCTGGTGCGCTGGACGCGACCGGCAGGTGACTCGCCTCCTTGTGCACATGATGTTTGGAGTTGGGGCCGTCTCCTTGACCCAGTTGCTGGAGCGATGCCGGAAGACGCGCCGACTGCGCTTGCGTACAAAGGCGATCGGATTGCAGCATCATTTCCTAAATTCGGGGTACGTATCTGGATAATGAAACAGGGTAAGCGAGATACTCAAATGCGGTACTGTATGAAAATTGATGATATATAGGCTCGTGGCAGTCTCAACGGCCAATTGACAGGCAGAACGTTACTGCTATAGAGTTCATTGATGACGGTGCGGCACTAATTGGAGGGACGAAAGACGGCGTACTGTACGTCCCTATCTGCATTGACGGTGTACGGCGTTGTGAGCAAAGTTCATAGGTGGTATTGCCAAGTGGCCGATCCTGGACTACGGATGTACAACACTTTTAAAGCAAGGATGTACGTTTACTTATTTCTGCCTTTCCGTTTATTTGGGACCAGCTTTGCTGATGAAATCTATAGATGCGGTATAGATGTCCTCCCGACCAGAACGCATGCCTTGGTCTCGCAGCAAGTTGGACGCGCGCACCTCGTCGCCATAACCCCAGACGAGAATCGAGGCAAAGTTATGCAGGTTTATATTGTGGAGCCTGAGCTTCAACCTGAGGCAAACTACGAGGCGAATGCGTTGTTTGTGGGTCACCACGACGCTGTGTTGTATGGCTCGGCGCGTGGCTATTTGTTCGCGTGGGACAAAACGAGTTCCCGAGTACTTTGTGGCTTGGACCATGGCGAAGGTACGTACCATATTTGCGAAATGTTATGACAGACGATCTCATCCCGAGGAGGGTGCGTTGTACAAGCGATCGGGGTAAGCGACTAGAGAAACGTTTTGGGGTAGGCGGGAAAGGACTGACAATGGGTTTCTTAGGTATATCGGAAGGGGGGCTCGAACGGGGAAAGTTGTGTGGTGACTGGAAGTCGAGACGGAAAGCTAAATTGGTGGGCGGAACCTGTGGGATCGGCATGTAAGTAAAACACCGTCATCTATTAGTGGGGAGTGAGACCAACATCTGATGGGTGACACGACATGATATCTATCTAGCTGCGGAGGAGGAACACCCTTCGGGCAAGCGCGTCAAAACGAGTTAACGTGGCCGCGGCGGTTGCGATGCTGGCCGTCGCGCGACCAACACCTTCCTTTTTACCGTTTAAATTATAAACTCCCTCGGGTCGCGATCTATATAATGATTACTGTACAGTATATTGGGGGTGGGCTGTACGCGCACATTGCTAATGAGATGATTTTGCCGGATCGCAAGGGGAGTAACATAAACACTCGCCGGATGCCGGCGCACGGCCGGCCGGAACGCCGACCGAGCGGGGAACGCAGTCGTCGACGGGTCAGCTCTGGTTGTCTCGCACGACGCTCGTGTTCATTCGCCACTGCCTTGGAGTGAGTCTTCCTCTCCTTTTCCCCATTCCCCGCCCGCTCTACTTAATCCTTCACGCGTCTCACACACATCTCAGTCTTTTATCGCCGACCGATCGACATTCGAGATCATACGCCTTTCCTATCACCAGGTCTCTCCAACTTGACAACCTTACACGCTCTCGCCAGCCCTCGTCCGCCTTTGGCCCAGAGGACCTGTGAGTGTTCCTTCCCTTTGCCACCCACTCGCCACCCTTCCGCCTCGACCTTTTCTTTCAACTTTCGCCGTTTCTTATACCCTCTTTCGTTCCGACGCTCAACGTTTCAACCCAAAGAATAGTTTTATCGTATCTTTCGAAAATTTCTGAGCGATATGCAGACAATAAAGTGTGTTGTGGTTGGTGACGGTGCTGTTGGTAAGGTATGCACCGAGAATTTTTCGCTCCTTGCTTTCACCCCCGAGTCAAACCGTACATTGTTTCCACCGTCACTTCACGTAGACCTGTCTCCTAATTTCGTACACGACGAACAAATTCCCCAGCGAATATGTTCCAACGGTAAGAGTTCCCCATCTGCTAGCCGCGGCGAAGAAAATTTTCCAAACTGTCTACGCAGGTGTTTGATAACTACGCGGTCACCGTGATGATCGGCGATGACCCCTACACACTGGGTCTATTTGATACGGCCGGTGAGTATCCGTAATCCGTCACCCCACCTCCCACTTCGCTGTGGCGCTCGCCCTTTCCATCCTTTCTGTCCATTCATCGTCGCGACGTCCAGGTCAGGAGGATTACGACCGTCTACGTCCACTATCGTACCCGCAGACGGACGTTTTCCTCGTCTGCTTCAGCGTTACCTCACCGGCCTCATTCGAGAACGTGAAGGAGAAGTGGTTCCCTGAAGTGCACCATCACTGCCCGGGTGTTCCATGCCTTATCGTGGGCACCCAGGTGGACTTACGCGATGACCCGCAAGTGATGGAGAAACTCCAGCGACAAAAGCAGCGGCCCGTCGCCCCCGAACAGGGAGAGCGTCTCGCGCGTGAACTCGGTGCGGTCAAGTACGTCGAGTGCTCCGCACTCACTCAGAAGGGTCTCAAGAACGTATTCGATGAGGTGAGTCCTTTGTCCCTGTCTTTAAGTGTGTTTTGTTTTGTTATGTTGACTCGGTGCGTGTAAAGGCTATCGTGGCTGCTCTTGACCCTCCGGTCGTCAAGAAGAGAGTCAAGTTGTGCATCGTTGCCTAAAGCTCACCATCCCTCATATTTACGTTACGTCCGACCCTCACTTTTCGCGATGATTTTGCCACCACGAGTAGTAGTCTCTTTTTACACGCGAACCACCCGCGACTTTGGCGTATCTACTTTCTCCCCTTTCCCGTACGTTGCTTTGGCTGCTCTCCCACCCAATACCTATAGTCACTTCTTTTTCTCTTCCGCGCGTACCCTACCGCGGGCACCTATGTCTGCTGTCTTGTAGTAGTTGTTAGTTTCGCGACGGTACTTGGGGGCCAAATCTAATACCCGTCCATAAGGGAGCAGAGAGCGGTTGACGCTCCCCCGAAATGCACTTGACTACTTGACTATTTATGCCGTAACGACCAATGACAAATTCACAAACCAACATTTCACAATCCCAAACCAAACCAAATTCCAAATTCTCTCATTACGTCGTTGGCCCTGCCCTGATCTCAAAAATAAAGCTCGATCATGCAATCACTTTTTCATTTTCACTCACTATGAATGAATTCATTCCTTACTCTTACAAAACTTAGCTTCCCACCCACACCCCACAACTCAAGCCACGTGCCACTGGGACCCCGCCCATCATGCATTGCATCGTGTTTACTGCACCCGGTTCATTCATCATGACATTGCGTGCGCATGGCTACGCCCAGTTATCACGAGGGATGGACAACTCAACTCGGGGACCTGGCGAAGGGGAAGGGGACTTTATTCAACTCACCGAGCGTGGGATGATCGTGACATGGGCTTTCTTCTCGTCCTTCTTTTTCCTCCTCGAGGACGAGCAGCGCCCAGCCGACCCAGCCAGCCCGCGGCGACAACGTGGGGTGACCTGGCAAAGCGATGGCTGAGCTCTCGCGCGCCGAAAACAAAAAACGGGTAAAGCCCCTTCCCTTTTGCTGAGGGTGCAACGTGTATTCGTGCCGGCAGTTTACGGTGAGGGGGTCGGTCGTGGGGGTTATTGCCGGTCCCGATAACTGCGTTTGGCTTTGATCCTCTTTTTTTTTTTTTTGGTGGTGGTTCTTCTCATATTCTCGTATGAAGGCATGCGTTCGGCGCGCGACAGGGTAGCTAAGAGTGGAATGGGGGAATTCGCTTTCGCCCCGACCCGCTTTTCCCCTCATGTCAAGGCTCGAGAGTGAGGGGAGAGGGAGAGAGCCGTCTTCCCTCCCTCCGATCTGGGGACGACATCACGGTAGCCTCGGGGATGAAAGTTTGGACGTGGGGTGTTCTTGGCAAATGTGATTGCTGCTTGTTGCCCCGTATGCTTCCACGGGGGTTGTTGGGGTGGTGGGGTCCTCCTTTCTCTCGCGACAATAGTCTCAGGGGGGGAGCCCCACACTCCGCCGCTGTGGGAGACCGTGGGCGATGTGTGGTTAAGACTAACGTGAGATCGGTCTGGAGTAAACGCCCTATCACACATATGAGGAGCATTGCGCATTACGAAAAAGTGCGGTACGGTAAGGTTCGAGGCCGCTGCCAGCGCTTATCTTTCGGTGTTGAAGGGCATACGTTCGCTGCTCATGGAGTGGAGGTCAAAGAGGAAGTGATAAAAGATAGCATTGAATCTTGTAGCCTTATGGTACCAACTTGAAGGTCATTGAAATCTTGTCCCGTGTATACCACGAATGCTGTTCACACGCAGATCACCCGCCCATCGTCTAACTGAACAGCCCACACGGTATGCGTGAAGAACCGCCAGCCGCAGCAAGTACTGACCAATGCCATGGCTCAGGCTATCCATGACTTGAGCCTCAGCTGGCCTTAGTTGCCAAAGTTTGACATACAGCTTCGATGCCCCAAACTCCAACACCCGTAGGGGCCCAAGAGGGATCGCTCTGGTCATCTTCTGGACATCGCATTTATCACAACTTCTTCCGGTCGGATATAATGCTTTCTAGGGACCTGTTGGCTTTCCTTCTCCCGAGCGCTCGTAGACCACAACTTCGGCCAGGGGTTCCACCCAGCTTCCCAATATGGTAGGGTACATCCAGGACACGTCAACACACAGAGTTCCTGTTGAGTGTAGAGTACGACATAGAAACGACGGGTGTAAAAAGAGTCCGCACACGGTTCCCACGACATAGTAACGATCCTTCCAAAGAGGCGGGGGAGGGGATGAATCGTACTGGAATGGGCATTACGTGGATACGTGGCATGCTGCGAAATGAAAGATACCACAACGAAAGTGGCATGGGGCACGAGGGCACGAGGGAAAACCTGTAACGTGAAGGAACCCTTGGCCCTGTCAAGAAAGGGAAGGAAACAATATTGAACAATGAAGAGGTAGGCGATGTATCTTTATTGGAACAGCCAATGTCTGTACTACCCCCTGCCGGGTAGGATCTAAGCATAAGTTGGGTGTGGAGGATAATAGGGTGTTGTCTTGGGGGGGGGAGGCCTAGGAGTTTGGTTGGTCGATGGCGATCAACGAGAGGATAGTAGGTCAACACTTACACCTTGGATGGCTTGTGCTTGTTGCCCCAGTCTGCATCTCTCTTGACCTCCTCACCGCGCTTGATCTTCGCCTGCTTCAGCTCCCGCGGGGCCGCGGCAACCACCGACAGGATGAAGAGGAGGGCCAGGATCATCAAGTTGAGCTTGTACATCGTTGAACAGGGATCGTTGGGGGGGAGGGGCTGGAGAGGTGACTAGGAAGGCGAGAACGGTGCGCGACTGCGGGGGATGTGGTCGTGCGGGTTTATAGTACCTCCTGGTGGGACTGGCGATGACCGAGTTGGACCTTTTAAAGTCGGGACGATACGGTTCGGTCCATAAAGAATCCGGACATGAGCAAGGCAAGTATGCCGTCACTCAGGCGACAGAAATAGGCCGCAATGCAGGAATGACGGGGGGTTCTATCAGTCAGCAGGGAATAAAATGAATGAGGGTGATTGGAAGGCCCGGTATTTCGGGGGACAGCATATGGGTGGCGGGAGCTGCGCGGCCCCAGATACTGTATAGGGACCCAAAATGAGTCCACCAGTGGGACCAGCCCACGAGGGCCCAAGCGAAGGCGCCATATTGCCCGAATGCGTCCCGAGGATGGGGATACTGTCAGGGGCCATGGCTATGCTGGTCGCTCCGAGGCTGCGGACATGATTGAAAGGTGAAGGTGACGGCTGTGGGGCCGTACAGTACGGTAGCCCATCCGCCACGCCAACCATCTGAGATTGAACGGCTATAGGTTCCCCTGTGCGAAGCGCAGCCTGAGAATGAAACGGATGATCTCACATGCGGCAGAACTGTTAGCGACCCTTCTCTCGTGGGATCGCCGAGACGTTGAGCCCTGCAATTCAACGACGCGAATAACCACGAAGGGGATGTTTTCCCGACGGACCGCTGGCGGAACCTAGCTAGACAGGACACATAAAAGTCGAGCTCTCGGAACAATTG
>Ga0307509_10005266_pt1 | contig 18108 bp, 26 predicted proteins | sample 10_EM_MG_FD_202245 | JGI IMG/M metagenome (GOLD analysis project Ga0307509, IMG submission 202245) | Populus trichocarpa ectomycorrhiza microbial communities from riparian zone in the Pacific Northwest, United States - 10_EM | ecosystem: Host-associated > Plants > Roots > Unclassified | place...
GAGGAATCGCGCACGTGACGGAATTCCCCAACAGTGGGGAATTCTTTTCGCGATATTCGGGGAAAAGAAATCCTCAGTTTTTCACCGTTCGATACCTCCTCCGGTCGGAAGTGTAAAACTTCCGGGTTTCTGCTTGGCGCTAGTCACCGGCAACCGCTCCCGCCCGTCGAATCCGATTCCCCATTGGTATGCCCAGCGCGATATTGAGCAGCCATGGCCAGCTCCTTCGTGGGCTTATTTGCTGAATACGCGTCGTGTTCAACCCCGCCGCGGTCAAGTTCACAGAGACTAATAAGCGCTAGGTGTAATCGTCGCAAATATATTACGATGTCCAAACTCTGCCGAAACCGTTTGAAATCTCCCGTTGAATTTCCCAGTGCGAAGCCCGGTGCCAGTCCCCAATCCGACCGGGTCAAACGCCTCTCTCTTCGTCAACTCCGGCAACAGATATCCGACGAACTCTCTCATATCCGGTGCCTCACCAAACGGCGTCGTGCATATCACCACTGGGCGGGTGCAATGCGACTCCCAGAACTGGGCCAAGAGGCGGTCAAGGTCCAACCACCCCCATAAAATTTAGTGTTGGTTCGCTTGATGTTCATGAAGGTGGCCAAGTTGTAAGGAACGTGAATCAAGATCTGCCGAAGTTCGGGAAGTTCGGGAATGGTGGTTCGTACGCCGTGGTGGTCTATTCGGCGCTCATCGATGTGAACCGAAATACCGCATTTTTTAGTTTTGTAGCTTTCGAGAGGTCGGTCGCGACCGGCCTCGCTAGAAAAAAAGTAAGGGATCGGTGCCAGCGCCGATGCGAAATGGGCGTACGGAGGGGAAGAGCAATACCGATAATCTCAATGGTACGAGCACATTTTTCCACCACCCCCGCTGTCAACAAGGGATCTTCAGCATGAAACCACGTCGAAGTGAACTCCCGGATACCGACCGGTAGGGATACCAACCAACGTGTGATCAGTGACCGTCCTTGACTCAGAAAAAGGCGAGGAGACCCAGTAAACATGGGTGGGTTGTCGGTTGTCGCGTCATAAGCCGCCAGGCTCAGGTCCTCGAGAAGAGGGAATGAAAGGATGAGGTTGAAAACCCGCGAGGACAGAAGGAGGACAAAATTGATGTGGAGAGACTTGATAGAGGATCAGAATCCGTGGAATTGGACAGGGTCCTACCCAGCCGCTCGATGGGACACCCGGTTGTTTACTCGAACCAGACTCACAAGAGGTCCAATCATCAAAGGAAAGTTTCAGATCGTACGCCACAGCACCATCGGAATTGGTCAAAATTTTCCAACCCCAAGTGTACGACGCAGGAAGGGCCGTTCTCTCTGGGCCTTTGAGGACGAGTTTTATACCGGGCCGAACAAATGCGATCATTTCTTTCGAACTCAGTTCAAACTCATTCAAACTCACGCGGGAAACGCACGTGGAAAAAACGTGCTTTTAAACCATCATTTTGATCCGCATTACGTAGCACCGATCACCATCACAGACTCGCCTCGTTGCAGATCCTGATATACATAGTACGGTCTCCCCAATAGCCCTACGAACCTCGACTATCCTCCGCTTTTACTTCCCTTTATTTCTCGGACAAGCTGCCCTCCCCCCCGTGACCACACGTCTACAAGGTCGCCGTTCGCTGAAGGGACTGTCTATGCCCACGAACGCCCCCCTCCAAACGGCGCTTCTCCAGTTGGACAAGTCATCGCCCAAGTTCGCGGACCAATTGCGCGATATTCTCCGGAGACGAGACTTTGAAGAACAGATCTCGAGCCTCCAAACCACCACCGACCTGATGGAAGTCATTGACTATCTGGACAAAGTACCCTCTCTCCATCAACTGTAGATGTCATCCGCTGAGTCCACAACAGGCGCTAGATAAGCTGGACCCTGCTGGTACCACATACAGACAAGTCCTTCGGAAGCTGCAGGGAATCTGCACGTCCCGGATGCGCATCCCGTCTTCACACGTCTTACCATCCAGACTGCTTCAAATCAACAAGGACCACATCGCTTCGGGGAGATTTTCTGATGTATTCCGGGGAACATTTCGTGGGATTGGGGTTTGCGTTAAGAGACTGAGGGTTGCTGCCACAAGTAGTCCCGAGAGGCTCGAAAAGGGACATACACATCACGCCCCCGTCAATCTTTCTCCGTTTTCTAATGATCTCAACAGATGCTATACCGAGAGGCCGTGATATGGAAACGGTTAAAACACGCCAACGTCGTCCCGTTTACAGGTGTAACTTTCGCCCCTCTCCAGATTGTATCGGAGTGGATGTTGGGCAGGGATCTGATCGCCTACATCAAGTCGAAGCCACAAACGAGCAGGTCCACCCTTGTGAGCCCCCTCTCTAACCCCCCCCGGGAATGCGGGCTTAGTTTTCCAACAGCTGGTCGATGTTGCGGAGGGGTTGAGCTACCTTCACGAGTGCGACGTGGTTCACGGAGATCTAAAAGGGGTGAGTTCCCCGTCATTGGCAAACTCTGTTCTCGTTTACCAATGCCTGTAGGGGAACATCGTGGTGGGCGCCGACGGCCGCGCGCGTATAACAGATTTCGGCCTGTCTCAAGATCAGGGCGCCGTCGAGGAATCCGGTTCAACATCAGGCGGGACTGCACAGTGGACTGCACCTGAAATCTTGCAGGGGCGAGGTGCACCAAGCAAACGGGCAGATGTTTTCTCGTTCGCGATGGTCATGGTCCAGGTAAGTTGGGGAGATTCGTCCGTGACCGCCCTTGGCTGATTGCCTCCGCGCTCCCCTGAAGACCTTCACCGGCGCCACTCCATTCGACCTGCTCCTTTCGATCACGGCAGCATTAGCCATAATGCGGGGGGATCGGCCCGAACGACCCATTCACCCCGAATTCACGCATGGGTTGTGGGGATTGATGCAACATTGTTGGAGTCAAGAACCTCAGTCGCGTCCAACTATGTTTGCGGTGCTGGATGTTTTGCACGGCCGGTGGGCGTCCCTTTCGTCCCATGATCAGGTACCCGTCGGCCTAATCGTTCTATTGCGTGTAGTAGGCCCGTCTTCCATCAGAGGACATTTTCCGCACCCTCACGCCCATACCCGAATCACAGGCAGGGCAACATCAGGGCCTCAGGGCACAGGACTATGTCCTTGGTGCCCACACCCACACCCGCAGCCCTGAAACAACCACGTGGTCAGTCATCGGTTGTGAACCCGCTTTTGCCGTTGCTGAATCCTACGTAGGATTACGTGACTTGGGTAACGACGGCGGGGGAATGCGTCGATTGCATAGCCAGTTCTCCTCCCGACACCCTCCCCGAACCATCAAGACGAGAGATTGCGGGCAGCTATGGAAGGGTGTCACTAGCGCAATCGACAAAGCCCAAGCCGTCCAGACCCTGGCTAAGATTTTGGCTGACCCGAGGGGTAGGGTTTTTGTCTCGCGTTTGAACGACAAGGATGCAGAGTTTTGTATTGAGATTTTGGATCGGGTAAGTCACGACCCGCACTTGCCCTTTCACCGCCTCAGACAATCTCGTTAGGGCATCGCAGAATACAACCTCAAACCCGCAGAGAAGCAGAGTTTCTTCGTCACTTTGAGGAGACTTGCCGAGCGTCATGAACTACTGCCAAATCGCATGGTGGTTAAAGAAAAGATCGAGGTTCGGGATACAATTCTTGCCTCTGGCGGATTTTCAGACATCAGGTGCGGAATCTACACGGGACGCCTCGTCGCCGTAAAGACCGCAAGGGTTACACCGTGGGACAACCTCCAGAGGATAAGAAAGGTGAGCGTCGACATTGGCCACTCGGGACACTGTCTCAACCGTTCTGCCCCAGCAATTTTGCAAGGAGGTCGTCCTCTGGAGTACGCTGTCCCATCCGAACGTCATGAGACTGGTTGGAGTTTATGGGGACATGAGGAAAGGACAATTCATCACGGTGTCAGAGTGGATGCCACACGGGAATATTATGGAGTACATTGGAAAGAATTCCACCAACCGGCTCGAGTTGGTATGTAACCACACCTCCCCCATTCCCATAATTTCCATCACTAAAGTACGGTGGTAGTTGCACGGAGCAGCCAGGGGTCTGCGATACCTCCACAGTGTCCATCTCGCACACGGGGACCTAAAAGGGGTAGGTGCCCTCCGTTTCGCGACCAGACCCTTTTTCACATTTAACAGACGAACATCCTGATGTCCAATGACGCCCCTCCTCGTGCCTGCCTCGCGGACTTTGGCTTTATGACCACGGTCCTCAACCCTATCCAACCGATGGCGTGCAGCGCACAATTAGAGGGTGGCACCATGGCGTTTATGTCTCCAGAACTTCTGGTGCCGCAGGAGTTCGGTAAGAAAAGCGCAGTTCCCACGCCACAGGCAGACATCTACGCATTTGGTCTGGTTACCTTCCAGGTATGCGAGCATAGTTGTTGGTATGTGCCGTTTTTACGTATCCTTTCTCCAGGTCCTTACAGGTGAAACACCGTTCCACGATGTTCCGCCATCGGCCCTGGGATACTTCGTAGTTCGTGGGAAACGCCCCGACAAACCAGAGAATGCCCTAGCCATCGGGCTTTCTGACTCGCTGTGGGATTTTACCCAACGCTGCTGGGATGGCAAGGTCGAATTGCGACCTGAAGTCGGGGAAGTTGTTATGCGCCTTGGGGAGGCGGCGGCCAGCTGGGATGGGCTTATGCCGCCTTGCCCCCGGGCTGGTGATGTCGCTTCCGACCCTGAAGAATCAGAGTTGGATTCGGGAGGACCCAGTGAGTTTAGCATTCCGAACCTCCCTTGGTATTACCTATTGAGCAACGTTATAGATCCCTTCCCATCGTCTCTGACCGACACCCCGGAGAGTTACAAACCACCCCTGAACCATTCACCGGTCCGAACACACCACCCACTCAGTTTACTGAATCACCACTGGAAGCACCCCAGGGGGTCGTCACCAAATCGGAGGAGCCACTCGACGGCTCCCCTCGGACGACAGAGATTAACCCGCCTCGCCAGTGCTGCAAACTCTGGCCATCGGCGCCAACCCTTCATCCCCCTCTTCGATGCACCTCGACCTTACCCCACTGTATATAATTGTCTCGCATACGCTACCGGGCTTTGGGCTTCCCTTCACGATGGAAAGACCGCCTGGTTTTCGCGTTGACCATCTTTTTGAAGAGCGCCGGGTTACGTACTACAGGACCTAAGCGGACCCAACTGCTTACAACTCTGGAGTGTTGACAGGGCACCCGGACGATTGGTTTGGCATTTCAGCGTTTTAGCTTTAGCATTCGATCGTGTGTTTGTACGTGTGGTTGTTTAACATATTGTGGACGTATCCCGCGACGCGTTTTATACGCTGGCACTCCTCAGCCTCACTCATCACGCCGGAGGTTAGTCTGACTGAGATGTTGCTCACTATAAACATGAAGTGGGCGAAAAAACGAAACATCTGCATGGTCCAACGCTGACGGGCTCCACCGGTCACAGCAGCGTGCGGCTGACAGGGCTGGTAGGAAAAGCAGGAAGGAACGACAGCTGCCAACCCCACACTAGGTCCTCATCATTTCCGGCAACAAACATCCACTACAACCCCTCACTGGGTTGAGGGATCTGGGAACGTCCGCTCCCACGAGTGTGGTTCTTCTGCGAGATCGAACCTGATGTTGGCGAAAAGGTGCCTTCGGGTTCGTGAGATCCACGATTTAGAGACCAACCTACAATTCCTGACCGCACGTGTTGTGACGAGGTGGTCGGCGATGTCATCCAGGAGTTCTGCTGGGAGGGCCGGATTCGCCATCGTGGTTTCTGACTAAATTCCTTCTTGGCGCCCGGGCGGCTTCTCCCACTTAAATACTTCTTTGCCACGTTTTCACTGCGGGCACTAGATTTTCTGTGGATTCAGCTTGGTGTGTAACCAACGTAAAACTGTGCGAGCGCAAGGATTCTTGGGTAACTACTACTAAGTACATGTTACAAGAGTAGAAACCAGGACAAACTACTCGATGACGTATCGTATCTTAACTAAGATTAACTTTCTCTCACCGTATCCTTCCAACCCGGGCACCCGGCGAGAGCCCAAACCGTAAGTGGTCTCCGCTTGGAAGGGTAAAACCCCCGCATCTCCACTTGGAGCTGGTCGTGGGCAACCGCTTCCGCCGGTCGAATCCGATTCCCCATCCACACAACAGCCAAACTACGCGTGATGTGTTATCAGTGGTACGCCCAGTGCGATATCGAGCAGCCGAGACCAGCTCCTTCGCGGTCTTATTTGCTAAACACGCGTCGTATTCAATCCCGCCGCGGTCAAGTTCACAGATACTAATAAGCGCTAGGCAATCGTCGCGACTGGAATACCATGTCCAAACTCTGCCGAAACCGCTTGAGATCTCGCGTTGAATTTTCCAATGCGAAGCCCAGTGCCGGTCCCCGATCCGACCGGGTCAAACATCCCTCTCTTCGTCAACTCCGGCAACAGATATTCAACGAACTCTCTCATATCCTGCTCCTCACCAAACGGCGCCGTGCATATCACCATTGGGCGGGTATAACACGACTTCCAGAACTGGACCAAGAGGTGGTCAAGGTCCAGCCACTCCCCATGAACGCCAGGGTCGGTTCGCTTGTTGTTGAAGGTGGCCAAGTTGTAAGGAACGTGAATCGAGATTTGCCGAAGTTCGGCAAGTTCGGGAGTGATGGTTCGGAGCGCCGTGGTGACCCATCCGACGCGCATCGATTTGAGCCGAAATACCACAGTTGCGAGTTTTGTCGCTTTCGAGAGGTCAATCGCGGCCGGGTTGACTAGAAAACAACGTAAGGAATTGGTGTCAGTGCCGATGTGAAATGGGCGTACGGAGGTGACAAGTAATATCGAGAGTTTCAATGGTACGAGAACATCTTTCCACCACCGCCATTGTCAACAACGGATCTTCAGCGTGAAACCACGTCGAAGAGAACTCCCGGAAGTTGATACCAGCCGGTAGGGACAACAACCGATGTGTGATAAGTGACAACCCTCCTTGGGTCACAAAAAGGCGAAGGGACCCAGTGAACGTGGGTGGAGTCGAAGGCTGGCTGACGGTCGGCGGTGCATCGGGACTGTCGCCGTTATCTGTCGACACTTCGTAAGCCGTCAGGCTCAGGTCCTGGAGAAGAGGGAATGAAAGGATGAGGTCGAAAACCCGCGAAGATGGAAGGACGGCAAGATTGAGGCGGATTGATTCGATGAAGGATGAGAATCCGTGGAATGGGAAGAAAGAGACCGTCGGATCGATGGCGGCCTCCGAATGACTGCCCACCTCCAAGCGTACGACGCGAGAAAAACCTCTGATCCAGCCACCCCCCTCCGCATCTGTAGCCGCGACGGCCGGGAGGCAGTAAATTGACAGAGTTTTGGCGTAACAGGCGGGGGAGGTTGAGGGATCTGGAAACGTCCGTCTCCACGAGCGCAATTCTTGTCCGACATTGAACTTGATCTCCGCGAAAAGGTGCCTTCGGGTACACGGAATCCACGATTTAGAGACCAAGCAACAACTCCTGAGCGCATGTGTTGTGTCGAGATGGTCGAAGATGTGATCCAGCAGTTCTGCTGGCAGGATCGGATTCGACATCGTGGTTTCTGCCCAGGTGTTCCGGATCCGCCCAGCTCTGGCGCCCGAGCTACGACATGTGCAAAACCTCGTTTGGCGTATCGGATCTTGACTTTCCTTACTGCATTCTTTCGATTACATAGCATTCAGGAAGGCCTCCGGATCTCGACATTGGCAATGCCCCTAGAGAAGAAAGCTAGATTCAGGCACCTAGGTTATTCCAACTTCGAAACAACCACGAGGTGTACAATCCTACGGTCCGTTCACACTGCAGTGTAGACAAGCGCCGCTGAGGGTCGCCACATGGATACTGTATGTACACCTAGCTCAATCATCCCTCTCCTCGTCAGTTCCGGCAAACAACATTCAACGAAACCTCTCATAATCCACTTTTCACCCACCACAGCCGTACATATCACCTTTGGGGGGGTCGAACGTGACTCCAAGAATTGGACCAAGAGGCGATCAAGGCCCAGCCACTGACCATAAATTGGGTGTCCCATGATGGTGTTGAGATCGATGGTCGGATTGTGGGAGAAGCGAATCGAGATCTGCCGAAGCTCTCGGTGCTCGGGGATGGTGGTTCGCAAGGCCGTGACGATCCATTCGACGGCTAGTGTTTTGAGCCGGAAAACTACGTCTTTGAGCTTTGTCGCTTTCGAGAGGTCGATCGGACCTGACCTGACTGGAAACAAATAGTAAGCCATCGGTACGGACGCAGTCGTCGAATGAACGTACCGAGGGGGTCACAAGCAAGGCTAAGAGACTCGAGGGTATGAGAACACCTCTCCACCAGCGCCGTCGTCAACGAACCGTCTTCGTCGCGGGTCCAATCCAAAGTGAGCCTCCGGAAGTGGATACCGCCCGGTAGGGATAACAATTGACGGACGATTGGTTCCATCCCTGGCATCGAGAGCTCGAGAGATCCCGTAAACATGGGTAGATTCGAGGGCTGGATGACGGGACTGCCTCCGTCAAGGACCTCCCAACCCATCACCCTCAGGTCCTCGAGGAGGGGGAATGAGAGGGTGAGGCTGAAAATCCATGAGGGTGAAAGCACGCTAACGTCTATGTGGAGAGATTTGACGGCGGGCGAAAATCCGTGCAACAGTAGGGCAATATTGTCCGCCAAAAAACCGCTCACTTCCAGGTGCGCGACGCGGGAAAAGCCTCTGATCCAACCACCTGCTTCCGCATCCGCAATTGTGACTGCCCGGAGGCGGCCAATTATCAAAGTTTTGGTGTAACAGGCAGGAGAGGTTGAGGGATCTGGAAACATCCGCTTCCACGATTCTAGTTCTTCTGGAAGACCGAACTTGATCTTGGCGAAAAGGTGCCTTCTGGTGCGCGGGATCCACGATTTAGAGACCAAGCAGCAACTCCTGAGTACACGTGTTGTGTTGAGACGGTCGGCGATGTTGTCCAGGAGTTCTGCTGGGAGGGTTGGATTCGACATCGTGTTTTCTGACCAGATCCCTTCTGGCGCCCGGGCGGCTTCTCCCACTCAAATACTTCTTTGCCACGTTTTCACTGCGGGCACCAGATTTTCTGTGGATTCAGCTTGGTGTGTAACCAACGTAAAATTGTGCGAGCGCAAGGATTCTTGGGTAACTGCGAAGTACATCCTACAGGAGCACAAACAAGGACGAACCACTCGACGACGTATCGTATCTCAACTTTCTTCACTGTATTTTTCCAACCTGGGTACTTGGCGAGAGCCCAAACCGTAAGTGGTCTCCGCTTGGAGGGGTAAAACCTTCGCATTCCGCCTGGGAGCCGGTCACGGACAATGCTGGACGCGGACAATCCCTCCCGCCGGTCGAATCCGATTCCCCATGTGTTATCAGTGGTACGCCCAGCGCGATATTGAGCAGCCGAGACCAGCTCCTTCGTGGTCTTATTTGCCAAATACGCGTCATGTTCAACCCCGCCGCGCTCAAGTTCACAGAGACTAATAAGCGCTAGGTTATCGTCGCGAATAGATTACGATGTCCAAACTCTGCAGAAATCAATTGGGTTCCCGCGTTGAATTTTCCAATGCGAAGCCCAGTGCCGGTCCCCGATCCGACCGGGTCAAACGTCCCTCTCTTCGTCAACTCCGGCAACAGATACTCAACGAAATCTCTCATATCCTCCTCCTCACCAAACGGCGCCGTGCATATCACCATTGGGGGGCTATAACACGACTCCCAGAACTGGACCAAGAGGCGGTCAAGGTCCAGCCACTCCCCATGAACGCCAGGGCCGGTTCCCTTGACGTTGAAGGTGGTCAAGGCGAAAGGAAGGTGAATCGAGATTTGCCGAAGTTCTGGAAGTTCGGGAACGGTGGTTCGGAACGCCATGGTGATCCATTCGACGCTTCTCGATATGAGCCGAAATACCAGATTTTTGAGTTTCGTCGCTTTCGAGAGGTCGATCGCGATCGGCCTGACTTGGACTGGAAAACAAAGTAAGGAACCGGCGCTGGCGCGGATGTGAAATGGGCGTACGGAGGTGACAAGTAATATCGAGAGTTTCGACGGTACGAGAACATTTTTCCACCACCGCCATTGCCAACAAGGGATCTTCAGGGTGAAACCACGTCGAGGAGAACTCCCGGAAGTGGATACCAGCCGGTAGGGACAACAACCGATGTGTGATAAGTGACAACCCTCCGTCACTCAGATAAAGGTAAAGGGACCCAGTGAACGTGGGTGGGATCGAAGGCTGGCTGATGGTCGACAGTACATCGGGACTGTCGCCGTCATCGGTCGACGCGTCGTAACTCCACAGGCTCAGGTCCTGGAGAAGAGGGAATGAAAGGATGAGGTTGAAAACCTGCGAGGACGGGAGAAACTTCAGACCGAGGTAGATTGATTTGATGAAAGGTGAGAATCCGTGGAATGGGACGAAAGGGGCCGTCAGGATGGCGGCCTCCGAATAATTTTCCACCTCCCAGTGTTCGACGCGGGAAAATCCTCTGATCCAACCACCTGTTTCCGAATCCGCAGCTATGGCTGACTGGGGGCAGCCAATTATCAGAGTTTTGGTGTAACAGGCAGGAGAGGTTGAGGGATCTGGAAATGTCTGCTTCCATAATTCCAGGTCAGCTGCGGTATGGAACTCGATGGTGGCGAAAAGGTGCTTTCTGGTACGGGGGATCCACGATTTAGAGACCAAGCAGCAACTCCTGAGTACACATGTTGTGTCGAGATGGTCGGCGATGTCGTCCAGGAGTTCTGCTGGGAGGGTCGGATTCGACATCGTGTTTACGGACCAGATCCCCTCTGGCGCCCAGGCGGCTTCTCCCACTTCAATCCTTCGCCACGTTTTCTCTCCAGGCACCGGTTCGTCTACGAATTTGGCTTTTTGTGTAACCAACGTAAATTGAAGGATCATTCTTGGGTGACGCTGAGTGACTACTACTAAGCACAGAACCAGGACAAACTACTCGACAACGTATCGTATCTTAACTTTCTTCACCGTATTCTTCCAACCTGGGTACTTGGCGAGAGCCCAAACCCTAAGGACATCTCCACTCTCCGCCTTCTCATACAACTCCCCGTTCGTTATTTCGATGGTGTGCTCCTTGAACTCACCATGCGCATGAAGGTTCCTCACCACCTCACCACGCCACCTCTCTCCAGACTCCGATCCAACAGATAACTCGAACCACGTCCAACTGTTCTGATACGTGCCGTGGTCACCTTTATAACTCGACCACCCTTGGTCCTTCGAGATGACGGTGATCACGACTTTCCTCAACATCTTTCCTGCGGGAATCGGCCGAGATACGAGATAAGGAACCGAGTCGTTGGACACGCCAACAATTTCCTCGCGTTTGTCGGTGAGTGTTTCTGAATTGGGCCCCTCGGGGGTCTCCACCATGGCTGGTGCGTGTTCCGGCAAGTGTAACAGGTGACGAACATGTTTCTTGACCCTCTTTCGGCGACCCTTCGGCGAATCGTGCTTGGATGCGCTACTTCCGCTGTGATGCGGCGATCCGAAGAAGCGGCCGATCGAGCTTTGCGCATGCGCGAGAGTGCTGCTGGACAAGATAGAGTGCCCATGGGAATTCGAAGGGGCTAAAAGTATGGTCAAACATCGGCTCTGTCAATCACCGCCGCGGAAATCGAACGTACTGGGTTCCAGGGCGTCCTCGACGTAATCCCATGTGTCGTCGCTTGAGGGTTCCCGAGGTTCCTGCGACACCCGGGGCCGCTCGTCGCTGAGTTTTTGCAATACTTGTAGCACCACGAGCACAGTGGGCCGGTCCTCCGGATCGTGGTTCCAACAAGCCTCGACTTGTTGCCAAATTGCGTCTTCCAACTCCTGCGAAGCGGGCTCGGGCCGCCACTCGGGCCGAATTCCTATCTTGACAGTGTTCACAACCTCTTCGTCACTTTCTTTGGGGAATGCCGTGGTACCGGAGAAGACCTGACGCGGGGAAGATGGGGGTGAGACATGGGCTCGAGCCCAAGAGGGGGGAGACAGTGTCGACCTACCTCAAACATCACCATAGCAAACGAATAAACATCAGCACGTTTTCCATCACCCACAGACGTAGCCCGCTTGTCTTTATTTTCAGTCGGGAGAACCTCCGGGGCCATCCATCGAACGTTAGTCGGGATCGACTTGGAGAAAGGCTCGCCACGCAGGACGCCTTCAAGGCCGTACTCCGAGATGCAAGCCACACCATCGGCATCCACCAAAATATTATTCTGTGAGGTCGTCAGTCCCTTTCACCTCGACCGAGGAAATCAAGGCTCACTCCTGTTAAGTTCCCGTGAACGATATTATATTGATGCAGGAACGCCAACCCGCGAGCGATATCCAATACCTAGTGTAGATAGAGGGTAAAGGTCAGTCCGAGAGTTGACGGCTGCGTTAGGAGTGACCACGTACTAAACTGAGCTTATCGGCATCGGGGTTCTTGCTCACGTAATCAGACAAACTCCCATTGGACATCCAAGGGTACACAAGGGAGAAAGGAGGGGCGACAGAGCCAAACCCGAGGAAAGGGACCACGTTTGGATGCTGGAGTCGTTTCCACATGATCCCACTGGTCCACAATTTCTGTAAGAACCCAAACAGAAATCGGCATCAGTAAGGGGTATTTTGGAGAGACGACGAGACGTACACGCTTAAATCCATCAAAACTCCTGACGCAGTCGGGACTGATCGCCTTGACAGCCACCAACTTCCCGTCCATCAGTCGCTGACGGGTACTGGATACCCCCGCTGTGGCGGAGGGAGCGCCATCAGGTTCAACGAGGGTGCTGTGGGAGATCCAATAGTTCCCCGGCAGAAGTCCATACCGGGCGGAAACTTTCTGGAGCCCGCGCAAGCACCTGCTACGAAGCCCAGGGTCGTTCAACGAGGAGTTGAGGACCTGGAACCAGACGGAGTCAGAAGTTTTCGAGAGTGTGAAGCGTGGCGGAAGTGGAGGTTTACCCGATCAAAAACTTCGATAACTACGAGGGCCTCCTCCTCTCGCATCCCCAAAAGCGTGTTATCTCCATACCCAAACATGCGGCGGAGCTCTTGGACATGTTCTTCAGAGTTCCCATCAAATTCAGTGAGTTCTTTGAGCGCGGCAATGTCCGGGGTGGCCTCTTCCAGAATATCAAGGAAGGCGGACACCGGGGCCCTTGCCTCCACCTTCTGAGCCCACGAAGATTGAACAACTCCCCAAAGGTCATCGGAAAGCCCAAGCTTCTTTCCCTTCGGAGGCCTCGATGGTCTCTCGCCCTCTAAAATCTTCTTCATAACTATCGGCGACGCCTTACTCTCCGGGAACGGCACTTGTCCGGTGAACACCTGAAGGAAGGCACAAGGGGCGTGTCACAACGATGAGGTAATCTCCAGCGGCAGGCGTCTCTCACCTCAAATGTGACCATCCCGAGGGCGAACACGTCTGATTCATATGTGCAAAGACCAGACCCCCCTCCATCAATGACGCCATAGAGCTCGGGTGCCATCCATCGGTGAGATCCCTTAAATCCAGACGCGGAAGTTTCCGTACAGTTGAGACTAGCGATGCTAGTGAACCCGAAATCGTTTAGTCGCGCGTGGCCCGATCCATCAACCAGGACATTATCCTGCGACGAGAGACGATGAGACTACCGCGAGCCGAAACGCAGCGGAGGAAGAAACCGGTACACACCCCTTTTAAATCACCATGTACAATCTCGAGGGAATGTAAAAACGACAAGCCCTGAGTGATATCAAGCAACTAAAGTCGCGTCAGCTCGAGCCCAGTGCACTGTCGAACCTGACAACGCACTAATTGTAATCGACTTGTTTCCGGATTTCTTGAGACGTAATCTCGCACATTTCCGTTCGACATCCAGTCAGACACCATGGAGAGGGGCGCAGGCGTCGCGGAAACCCCCAGGAATGGGACAATATTGGGATGTGAAATCCGCTTCCAAATCACAACCTCCTTGCAAAAAACCTTTGTTGATGGTCAGCTACAGGCGCCAAACGGAGATCGGGAGCGCTGGGTGAGTCACCTTCGCGACCTTTCGTACGTCACCGTCCTTGTAGATACGAAGGGCCTTTATCGCGACTCGTTTATCATTGTAAATCCCCTCCCAAACGTCGCCGTAGCCACCAGAGGCAACGGCTACCTCGCTCGTTTGGATGAGTTTGTGCGGTATAATGTGGGAAACGGGAAGCAATCCCGCTCGACCACAGAGCTGGCGAAACCGTTTGAACGTCTTCACATCGTATCCGGGTCCCGTGAGTGCCTGTGTCGTACAGTGATATTGAGAATCACTGCAGGTAAGTGTACACGTTTTCAGGGTGCACCTTGTCAAATATCTCCAACAACGCCTTCGCCCTGTTTACGTCTCCTTCCAGGTAGGAGAGGTAGCGCTTGTATAGCTCGCGGCCCTCGAATGCGATCCGGAGCGTCCTGGAAAGGTCTTCGGGGTTCTGATCGGGAGAAAGCCCATCAAGTCGGGCAGTAAGGGCGGCAACATCACCGGTCAACAGGGGCTGTGTTCCCGTCGCCATCGCAAGGAGGGAGGGTACTGTGCAACGCGGTGTAACCCCAGGGGGTGAGGGCGGGTGAGGGGAGGGAACAGCAAAGCACACACGAGGCCGCGCTTTGCCCTAGATCCAGTTTCATAACGCGGCACCCCCGCCTCGAGGCAACTATCCTGCCGACATGGGCGTCCATGAAATAATGGAAATGTATGGCATTGAATGGAACCCGGTGTCATTATGTGTCATCGGTTATTCCGTTGGATGCGGTCGTTCAGCCTCAACTCTACTCGTCCTATGTCCCAATACTTTGGAAGCAATTGGCGTACATCGACGGCATCGCCAGGCATCCCAAGCCTCGTGCGCAGGACCACCCCAGGACCCTGCTTGAGCCCGCATCTTTCCGCCATTTGAAGGAGGTGGTTATCGACAACCTTCCATTCAGGCCAATGAGGACTGGGAATGGCCGTGAAATCAAGGGTAAGGTTTGAAATATGGTAGGAGCACAGCGTGGATAAGAGGGAAAATAGAAGTAGGGGTGGTATACCTTCCTCGAATGCCCCCACGGTCATATCTTGGAGGTTTTCACACTTCATTAGAGACACGTCTGGACCTTTGGCTGAGAGGTAAGATTAATGGGCGTGGCGCGGTGGATGGAGACGGAATACCCACGGAATGTGGCGTATTCCAGTTCGAGACTGCGGAGGGATGACGAGGAAGATTCCAGCAAGCGGGTTAACGGAAGACCGGATGAGAAGTTGCAGTCATAGGCCGAGATGAACGAAAATCGTAGGTCCAGGCCGGCTAGGTGTGAAAGGAATGGGGAGGAAGTCGAGTCAAATGAGAGGAGGGTCAGGAATCCATGGAAAGGGGGATCCATTCTTGATATACGTAGGGGAGGTCCGTCATCACACAAGTCCGGCGTATGGATGAGTATATCTTGGAGGTTTGGGAAAAGTTGGAGAAAGGAGATTAGAGCCGAGAAATCAGCACAAAGGTATGACAATCGGAGTGAACGTAGCGAAGACCCGTGATGACCAAAATGACGAGCGAGCGACCCTAGCTCAAAATGACCCAAATCTAGCCAGGTGATGGATAAATCTTCAACGCGCCGGAACGAGGAGAAATGGTTTGAAATGTCGTCCAAGGACTTGGTTTCCAGCCACCGATATCCTTGTGTTTGCTGGAGTATGAGTTTGCGGACGAGATTCGAGGGGCCATCCGGGCCAGGACGGATTGCATAGCACCACTTTTTGGCGTTTTTGCTGTTCAAGGAGACTCTATTGAAAAGGTGGTGTCTGGATCTTGGAAGCCATGTCTTCGCGACCAGAGAGCAGGCCTCGAGTGCGGGGCGGTCATCGGAGAGACAGTCGACGACATCCTCGACGAGTTCCTGTGGGAGTTGCATCTGTTCGCTGTCGTTAAACATTCATGGACGGCCGGAGGATGACGGGAGAGACGACACGAGCTTTGGAGGTTTTCGATGACAGAGCGTAAAATGTTTACGAGGCCGCGTGATGCGCTGATCACTTGTGGCTGTACACGAATGAATTCCGTTCACCAAACCGTCCGGATATCGGCCACATGCCTCACCCCTCTGGGCGCGTGTAGACCTCGTGGCCCAGTCTATATACACAAGCCGCTCGAACCACATCCGATGATCTGTAGCCTTTTCCACCTCCATACCACCGACCGTTTGACATGTCCCCCGGAACCCAGATCCCCCAGAGTGAGCCCCACTCCTCCAGCGTCTTGGATACGGACCGCTGATGAAGGACATTTCCACCAGACTTCCCTCCTATAACGCCCGAAGACCTCGCGAAACTCGGAGTCGCGTCCCAACTCATCCCTTTCATCGTCTCCACGACTCTTCGGGCAGAACAGTCACCCAATGGCTCACCTCCGCTCAGCCCAGCAGACGCAGAGAACCTTGTAGAAATTCTCGACAAGGTGCGCCCACCCCATGGATTCCGCCCGCTCGCTAAATCCCGGACGATCAGGTTGTTTCATCCGCCACGGTGAATCCAAGTTTGAAAAATAGGTGTTTCAGAGTTCTGCGGAAGGTCTCACCCGCGCACGGCGTCCTGCCCAAATCGTACTTCCCGGCGGGAGTGACGTTAAGTGACACCATCCCTTACGCCGCGGGTGGTTTCGCGGATATTTGGAAAGGCCTGCAGGGTGGGAATCTGGTGTGCATCAAGGCGTTCCGGACTCAAACGACGACGAATCTGGACAAGATCAAACGGGTGTGTGACAGTCCCCCTATCACGATGTAAGGATGAACTCAGCCCATTCCAATCAGAGGTTCTACCGTGAGATCGTTGCGTGGAAGTACGTTTCGCACCCCAACGTGCTACCATTTCTTGGCGTTTCGGAGACGTTGTTCTCGTTCTGCATAATCAGCCCTTGGCTACAGAACGGGAACATCGTCGAGTACATCCAGAAGCATCGAGAGGCGAATCGATTACAGCTGGTGAGCGATCGCCACGATCCTATCCTAACACAGGGAAAGTTTCTAAGATCCCGGTAGCTTGCACAGGCTGCCAGCGGCCTCGAATACCTACACTCATTAAGTATAGTACATAGCGATATCAACCCGGTAAGTGATGAACGGGATCTGCGGTCGAGAAATGTGCCGACTCCCTTTCTGTCTAGGGGAACATCCTGATCACCGAGGAGGGCAGTGCTCGCCTCGGGGACTTTGGGATCACGAGTATTATCACTGATCCTACCGTTGTGGAACCGGGCAGCACTACCACATCCAAACCCGGGGTGGTCCGATACATGGCCCCGGAACTGTTGAACCCATCCCAGTTCAGCCTTGCGAACAGCAACCCCTCTAAAGAGAGCGACGTTTACTCCCTCGCGATGACAGCATATGAGGTAAGCTCATCTCACGCCGCACGTGGCCGTCGCTGACATCATTGTATTCCTAAAAGACCCTCGCGGAGATCCTCCCGTACGGGGACGCTCGGGACGGCATTATAATCTTCCACGTCGTCACCGGCGAACGTCCACCCCGCCCAGCGGACACCCGGTGGTTGCAGGACCATATATGGAACATGCTCACAACCTGTTGGAGCGATAAGCGGGAACAGCGGTGGGAGATACGGGCCGTATGCAACCAGTTCTCAACGTCGAGTATTCAAGAGGTCACAGACACCGAACCAGGTAACCAGCGCGTTCTCCCGAACGGCAACGTAGATTGATGGACTTATTCCCCGTTTCTAGATGTTGGAACAACACAAACCGAGGACCCAGTCGAGGCTCCATCTAAGGATCTGCCCCCAGCGCCGTTGCCCGGGAATTTGGAAGGTAACTGCAGTCACCGATCTAGACCCGGACCGCGCTCATCACCACATTTCTCGCAGATACACCTCCTCCCGTTCAGAAAGCAGGCGGATCCAAATTCCCCAAGTTCGGGAAGAAGGCACGTTCACAATCAACCCCTATTACCGGTACACCAAAGAGGAAGATTCCAAAGAAACACTTTACGTTCCCCGCTCGCCCAGTAGTCGCAGGATGTGAAGTCGATGAGCCAACGACAACCCCCAGTGTTCGAGAAAAG